>Ga0153932_1000007_pt1 | contig 339847 bp, 296 predicted proteins | sample TSNJ016MetaG_FD_102273 | JGI IMG/M metagenome (GOLD analysis project Ga0153932, IMG submission 102273) | Attine ant fungus gardens microbial communities from New Jersey, USA - TSNJ016 MetaG | ecosystem: Host-associated > Fungi > Mycelium > Unclassified | place: USA: New Jersey, Wharton State... | reverse complement strand
GTGCGCGATCGACTATGTTCACGGGACGGTGTCGGGCGGAACCGTCGAGAACTTCCCGACGTGGACGTGGAACCAGATTCCGCAGATGCAGGCTGACGGGATCGACAAGACCCAGGTGAATCGGTTGTCGACGTGGCTGAACACTGCTTACCCGAGCGGCAACTATCTGAGCCTGATCAAGTAAGCGGCAAGTAGTAATCAAGTGCATGAGAGAACGCGAGGCCTCGGAATATCCGGGGCCTCGTGTTTTTTATTCCCGCGAACCTTTGGATGAACGCCTGTTCAAGCCGTAGCCGCGCTTGCCGGCACTGTCTGAAGCCGCTTCAGCGCTTCGCCGTTTTCGCGGAACAGATGCGTGTGACGCAGGTTGAAACCGGCATCGATGGGTTGGCCGTCAACCGCGGTCGATTCCCCCGAGCCTTTCACCTGGATCAGGACATCGCCGTCGAGGTTCACATGCAGCAAGGTTTCGCCGCCAAGGTGCTCGACCACCATCACCGTGCCGGACAACTTCCCTTCTGCGCCGCTCGCAGCCGTTTCCATCAGATGCTCGGGACGGATGCCGAAGCTCAGCGTATCGCCGGCCGTCACCCCATCGGCGACGAACGGCAACGTGATGGACGCTCCTTCCGGCAAGCCGATCGTTACGCCGGCCGTGTCCGCGCGCTGAACCTTGGCGGGCAGGAAATTCATCTTCGGCGATCCGATAAACCCGGCAACGAAACGGTTCACCGGGGTCCTGTAAAGCTCGAGCGGCGAGCCGATCTGCTCGACCTTCCCATGATTCAACACCACGATCCGGTCCGCCATTGTCATGGCCTCGGTCTGGTCATGCGTCACGTAGATCATCGTTGCATTGAGCTGCTTGTGCAGCTTGATCAGCTCAAGCCGCATCTGCACGCGTAGCGCCGCGTCGAGGTTGGACAACGGTTCATCGAAGAGAAACACCTTCGGTTCGCGCACGATCGATCGTCCGATCGCAACGCGCTGACGTTGGCCGCCTGATAACGCCCGAGGCTTGCGTTCGAGCAATTGTTCGATCTGCAGGATTTGTGCGGCGCGTTGCACGCGTTCCTTGATCTGAGCTTCGGGCAACTTGATCATCCGCAGTCCAAACGCAATGTTCTCGTACACCGACATATGCGGATACAGCGCGTACGACTGGAACACCATGGCCACGCCGCGTTGCGAGGGTTCGAGGTCGGTGACGTCTTCGCCACCAATCAGTACTTGCCCTGAGTCACTGCGTTCAAGGCCTGCGATGGTGCGCAGCAACGTGGATTTGCCGCACCCGGAAGGGCCGACGAACACCATGAACTCGCGATCGGTGACGGCAATGTCGACGCTCTTCAATACTTCCGTTCCGGCAAACGCCTTGCGGATCTGATGCAATTGAACTGCACTCATGCGTGTCTCCTGCAGATGCCCCGCGCCACGGATCAGCGCCTGAGCAAAGTAAGTTGCTTTGCACGCGGTATGCCCTGCAACGCATCAAGCGGTGCTTTTCGAATTTGTTCTTGACAACCTGTTCGCGTCCAAATATACAATTGTAAAACTGAAATTACAAGTGAAACGGCAGCAAGAGCAGGATTACAAGCAGGATCACAAGTCGGACCTTCAGCACGCGCGAACAGCTCAACCGGCCTCGACCGCTTTGGGCATTTTAAAAAGACCTACCCAGGAGACAGGCATGAAGAAGCATTGCACGCAGGCCGCGGCGTTCGCGCTGCTGGGCGTTACGGCATCCTTGATATCGGTGTCGAACGCGTCCGCATGGACGTTGAAGGAAGCAGCGGAGCCTTATTCCGGCACGACCATCAAGGCTGTCTTTCTTGACCGGCCGGGATACAAGGCGGCATCGAAACTGATACCCCAGTTCGAGAAAGAAACCGGCATCAAGGTGCGTACTGAGGTTATCCCTTACGAGAACACCCGCGAAAAGCAGGTGCTGAATTTCGTCGGCGGCGGCGACCAGGACGTGGTGCTCGTGGACGTGGTCTGGATTGGCGAGTTCGCGAGCAACAAGTGGCTCGTGCCCATCAAGACCTTTACCGACAACCCCAAGCTCGCCGATCCCAAGCTGAACCTGCCGGGATTCTTCCCCATCCTGCTGGACTCCTTCGGCACCTGGGACAAGACCACCTACGGTCTTCCGTTCGATAACTACTCGGGCCTGATGTTTTACAACAAGTGCATGTTGAAGGACGCGGGTTTCAACGAACCGCCGAAGACGTGGGACGAACTGCTGAACGTCTACGCGCCGAAGCTGACGAAACCCGACAAGAACCAGTTTGCATTCGCGCTGCAGTCGCGTCGCGGCGAAACGCAATCGGCCGACAGCTTCATGCGCATGTTGTGGCCCAACGGCGGGTCGTTGCTCGACGCAAAGTTCAAATCGAACCTGATGTCGCCGCAATCGCAGGCGGGTCTCGAGTACCGGCAGAAGCTGATGAAGTACATGCCGCCGGGCATTGTCGATTACGACCATGCGGAGGCCGTGAATGCGCTCGCGCAAGGGCAGGTCGCGATGATCACGGAATGGTCGGCGTTCTATCCCACGCTCACTGATCCGAGCAAGTCGAAGATCGGCGATTGCCTGGCGATCACGACCGAACCGAAGGGGCCTGCCGGACTCAAGCCTGCGCTGGGTGGTTTCTCGCTGGCCGTGAACGCGAAGTCGAATGCGAAGAAGCAGGCAGCGTCGTGGCTGTTCATCCAGTGGATCACTTCCGAGGAAATGGCCAAGCCGTATCTGGAAGCGGGCGGTGTCAGCGGCCGCACGGCGGTCTACAAGGAAGCCGATGTTCAAAGCAAGTATCCGTTCGTGAAGCCGATGGTCGAATCGTGGCAAGGCGGCGTGCCTGACTACCGGCCGCGTTTCCCGGAATGGCCGGCCGTGTCGGAAGTGATCGGCGAGTGGGGCAGCAAGATCATGCTCGGCCAGGTATCGGTGAAAGACGGTGCACAGACGATCGGCACGAAGACAGAAGACATCCTGAAGAAAGCGGGTTACTACGACGGCAAGAAGCCTTTGCTCAAGTAAAGCCGATGAGAGGGGCATTGCGTGCGCAATGCCTCTTGCTCACGTTGAGCCAACCTGCGGAGAGGTTTCATGCTCAAGACCACGGTTCCACCAGCGACCGGCGCAATGCGTCCGCGACCGCGCGCGCGTTTTCGGTTCATGCCGCGATCGCCCGCGTTCTGGTTTTTGTTTCCCGCCGTCGCGGCGCTGGCGATCATCGGCATTTATCCGCTGCTGCTCGCGGTCTACAACTCGTTTCATCAATACAAGCTTGCGGACCTGGCTTCAGGGACGCCTTTTGTCGGTATCGATAATTACGTCGCTACGCTCACCGATCCGTCATTCTGGGGCGCCCTGGGCCGCACGGTCATGTTCCTTTGCCTGACCTTGCCTGTCGAGCTCGCATTCGGCCTGTTCGCTGCGTTGATGCTGCACAGGACGGCGCTGCCTTGGCTGCGTGTGGCGGCGCGCGTGGGTCTCGTGATTCCGATGGCAACCACCTACGCCGTGGTGGGATTGATCGGCCGCCTGATCTTCAATCGGCAGTTCGGCGTGGTCAACTATCTGCTGAGCTTCTTTGGCATCCCGCCCCTCGACTGGCTCGCTGACCCCACGCTTGCGTTCGTCTCCGTGATGATCATGGACATCTGGCAATGGACGCCGTTCTGCGCATTGATCCTGCTTGCGGGTCTTGCGATGGTTCCGAAGGAAGCCGAGGAAGCCGCGCGTCTCGAGACGCCGAAGTGGAGCAAGATCCTATGGCACCTGCAACGGCCGTATCTGTTGCCGGGTCTCACCGCCATCCTGATCCTGCGTTCCGCCGACATGCTCAAGATGTTCGATGCCGTGTTCACCATGACCCGCGGCGGTCCGGGCACGGCGACCGAATTCATCAGCATCTACATCCAGCGCGTCGCGTTCCGTCTCTTCGATCAAGGCATGGCTTCCGCTCAGGCGGTCTTGCTGCTGATCCTTACGATCGTGCTGTCGCGGCTCTATATTCGTTTTGTTTATCGGGAGGCTGTGTGAGCACATCAACTGCTGACAATGTGACCGTCACACCGCTTTCGTCGCGGGCACGCCGGGCGAAAAACGCGCGTCGCCGTGCGACGGTCTGGCACGTGATCGGTTTGCTGATCGTGTTCCTCACGTCGGTGTTTCCGTTCTACTGGATGGTCACGACGAGCCTCAAGAGCCAGGCCGATGCGCTCGCCGTGCCCCCCGTGTGGCTTTTCACGCCAACGCTTGCGCACTACACCGACGCACTCTTCGAACACGATGTTGCCGCGAGCTTGCTCAACTCGCTGATCGTGGCGAGCAGCGCAACCTTCCTGTCGATCCTGCTCGGGGCGCCCGCTGCATATGCGCTTGCGCGGTTCGAGTTTCGCGGCAAGGAGGACTTGTGGTTCTGGTTTATCTCGAACCGCATGGTGAGCCCTGTAGTACTCGCGGTGCCATTCTTCCTGATCGCAACCAAGCTTGGTCTCGTCGATACCCACATCGTGCTGATCCTGCTGTATCTGACCTTCTCGCTGCCCATTGTCGTATGGATTTGCACGGATCAGTTTCGCAACATCCCGGTTGAACTCGATGAAGCCGCGCGTCTCGACGGCGCTTCCCCGTGGCGCATTTTCTGGCGCATCAACCTGCCGCTGGCGATGCCGGGCATTGTGGTGTCTGCCATCTTCGCGTTCATCTTTTCGTGGAACGATTTGCTGTATGCGCTGGTTCTCACTCGCACCGACGCCATCACGTCACCTGTTGCCGCAACGAGTTACATGAGCGGCTATGAATTGCCGTGGGGCGAAATCATGGCGACGGGGACGCTGATCGTGTTGCCAATGGTCGTGTTCGCGCTGGCGGTGTCGGGCAGGCTGGTGCAGGGGCTCACCATGGGCGCGGTGAAATGAAAGGTGACGCAAGGGTGGGTGCATTACCATCGCGCCGTCCCTATCGAAACCCATCACGCTCATGAACAAGCCCGCACCGCCCGCCGTCGCCGTGTCAGCCGAGCCCTTTGTCGATACCGAAGAGGAGCTGCAGGCGCGCGTAGCGTGGCATTACTACGTCGGCAACCTCACGCAGCAGGAGATCGCGCAGCGCATCGGCAGCAACCGTGTGCGCGTAAACCGGCTGCTTGCTGCGAGCCGCGAATCCGGCATGGTGCAGATCACCATCAACAGCCGGCTCGCGCCATGCGTCGCGTTGGAGGAAGCGCTGACCAAACGTTTCGGCCTGGAGGCGGCGGTCGTCGTGCCGACCGGCGCGAATAACGAAGCGAACATGGCCGCGATCGGTATTGGCGGCGCGACTTACCTGGCGCGTCAGATCGAGGCGGGGCAGACCATCGGGCTTGGCTGGGGCCGCACGATTCGAGCGGTGCTTCGGGCGTTGCCGCAGCGCGCGTACGGGCCGGTATCGGCGGTGTCGCTGCAAGGCGGCCTGTCGCATTGCCCGAGCATCAATACGTTCGACATTGTTTCGGACTTCGCGAACCTCTGTCAGGCCGATGGTTTTTTGTTCGCGGCGCCCATTTACGTAAGCAGCCAGAACGTTCGCGACATGCTGCTGCAGGAGGGCGCCGTGCGCGAGACGTATGAGCGCGCGCGTCATTCCGATCTTGCGTTGCTGACGTGCGGCGACCTGACGGAATCGCTCGTGGTGACTTACGGCATCAACGACCCCGAGCAGGTCCGAACGCTCGAGAAAGCCGGCGCGGTCGGCGACATGCTCGGTCACTTCATGGACGCCGATGGCGAGGCGATCGATCACCCGCTGAATCGCCGCACGGTCGCGATCACGCTCGGCGATCTGCGCAAGATCAAGCGCGTCGTGCTGGTGAGCGGCGGCGCGAAGAAGTTCGCGGTGACGCGCGCTGCGTTGCGTGGGCGTTATCCATCAGTGCTGGTAACAGACGAAGAGACCGCGCGCCGTCTCTGCGATGAACCTTGAAAGGACAATGAACGTGGACCGGAATCGCGAGTTCGAAGGCAAGACGGTGCTGATCACCGGGGCAGGGAAGGGCATTGGCTACGCGACTGCGTTACTGATGGCCGAGCGCGGCGCACACGTGGTTGCGCTGAGCCGTTCTCAGGCTGACCTGGATGCGCTCGCCGCGCTGATCGATTGCAAGACCATAGCGGTCGATCTCGCGGATGCAGCCGCCACGTTGAAGGCTGCGCAAGAAGCGCAGCCGGTTGACTTGCTCGTGAACTGCGCGGGCGTTGCCGAGCTCGGCGCTTTCCTCGATGCAACCATCGACGCTTTTGATCTTACGATGGCCGTGAACGTTCGCGCCGCAATGATCGTCGCGCAGGAATGCGCGCGCAGCATGATTGCGAGGGGCAACGGTGGCGCGATCGTCAATGTGTCGAGTATTGCGGCTCAGGTCGGAACGCCTTTGCACGCGTCGTATTGCGCATCGAAGGCCGCGCTGGACGCATTGAGCCGCGTCATGGCCGTCGAACTCGGCGTTTATGGCATACGCGTGAACACGGTCAATCCGGTCATCACGCTCACGCCCATGGCGGAAAAAGTCTGGAGCGAGCCGGCAAAGTCCGATCCCATGCTGGCTCGCATCCCCTTGCGTCGATTCGTGCAGCCCGAAGAGGCGGCCCGCACGATTGCGTACCTTCTCGGCGAAGATTCAAGCATGGTCAACGGCGTAAGCCTGGCTTTGGACGGCGGCTTTCAGGCCGGCTGATTTTTATCCACGTTACCCCTTTGCAGAGGGCTTCAATCATGGAAGCACTGGTTCTTGAAGAAGCGCGTCGCATCAGCTTGCGTCCGTTCACATTGCCGCAGGTCGTGGGCCCCCGCGACGTGCGCATCCGCATCAACACGGTTGGCATTTGTGGCAGCGATATCCACTATTATCAGCATGGGCGCATCGGGCCGTTTGTCGTGAACGAACCGATGGTGCTCGGTCACGAAGCCGCAGGCACGGTGATCCAGATCGGTGACGAAGTCACGCATCTAAAAGTGGGGGACCGCGTTTGCATGGAACCGGGCGTGCCCGATATGGAGTCACGTGCATCGCGCGAAGGTCTGTACAACCTCGATCCAAGCGTGCGTTTCTGGGCAACGCCGCCGGTTCATGGATGCCTGACGCCATTCGTCGTGCACCCGGCCGCGTTCACGTTCAAGCTGCCAGACAACGTGACGTTCGGCGAAGGCGCGATCGTCGAGCCGTTGGCTATCGGCATGCAGGCCGCGACGAAGGCGAAGATCAAGCCAGGGGACGTGGCTGTCATTCTTGGCGCCGGAACCATCGGCATGATGTGTGCGCTGGCCGCGCTTGCGGGCGGTTGCAGCCGCGCGATCGTGTGTGATCTCGTGCCGGAAAAGCTCGAGTTGATCGGAGGCGTGCAAGGCGTGACGGCCGTGAACATCCGGGAGCGCAAGGTGAAGGACGTTGTCGCCGAACTCACCGATAGCTGGGGCGCAAACATCGTCTTCGAAGCAAGCGGCAACGAGAAAGCGTTCGATGGCATTGTCGACCTGCTGTGTCCGGGCGGCTGCATCGTGCTGGTCGGCATGCCGCAGCATCCGGTGCCCATCGACATTGTCGCAGTACAGATCAAGGAAGTACGGATGGAATCGGTCTTCCGTTACGCCAACATGTTCCCGCGCGCGATCCAGTTGATCGCGTCGGGCCGGCTGGATGTGAAGCCGTTCATTTCGCGCTCGTTCGCATTTGCCGACGGCATCAAGGCCTTCGAGGAAGCGGCGAGCGGCAATCCAACCGACGTCAAGGTTCAGATCGTGATGGAATGACGTTCAGGTCCATTCCTGGAGTAACGGACCTTTGCGCCCGGCGACAGGATCGCTGCGCGGAAACGGCAACGCTTCCATTGCAGCGATCTCTTCCTTCAATAAAGCATCGCGCCGGATATCCCATTGCTGCCCTTCTGGATACGCGCCGACAACCTGGAAGCGTCCTTCCGTCGATTGCAGACAATGTCCCGTGCCAGCCGGAAGCAGCACGACATCGCCGGCTGCGATAGAAACAACTTCGCCTCCCGGGCCGCCGATGATCACATCGGCCTTGCCAGAAATCACTGCAAGCGCTTCATGCGCCGTCGAATGAAAGTGGTGGTAATCGAAGATGCTGTCGCGCCATTGCGGCAGCCATTCGTTGCCCGCGAGCAGCGCTTCGAAAGTCTTGCCGAGATCCTTTGTTGACGGATCGACCGCTCGTCGATAAATCAAAACGGGCAAGCGGCTATTGTTGGGAACCCACGCATGCGGTGCGAGCTTGAGCGTCTCAAATGCGATATCCGCCGGATGAAATGCCGAGTCGAGTTCGTGGTTCATGATCAGGACCTCCTTGCTTTAACTGCCTTCACGTAACGTGCTATGAATGTCCGTGTCTCGCCGTCAGGAAACAAAACGGCGACGCGATCACCGCTCATCATTTCCACGTGGCCATTTCCGTATTTACGGACCTGGACCGCATCCCCGGGATTCCATACTTTGGCGGCCCGCTTCGGCGTGGAAGCGGGCTGCTGCAATTCGCGCGGGCTCGGTACGACTGTTGGCGGGGAAACGCAGTTGTCGCACTTGCAGCAGACGCCGCCATCGAGTTCGTCGGGCATGCTCAATACAGCTTCATGCAAACGAGCCGCATCCAGATGCGCGTGAAAATAATCGAGCAGGATGCGCCAGCGGCACTGGCCGCTTTGCGCGTAACCGATCATCCGTTCAAGCACTTCGCGATCGTGTGCTGCCCTCTGCGTGAACCGTTGCGCGGCTTCCTGCATATCGTGCGGGGCGTCGGTGTCGAGCACGGTCACGCTGCCTTTGCGTGTGCGTCGAATCATCCGCATGTCCTGCAACACGGATAGCACCGTCCGTAATTTGTTCAAGCCAATCTCAGGCAGCGCTTCGTGCAGCGAGTCGACGGGTGTATCGATCAGCTTGCGTTCATTCCCGCTCGCGAGCTTTCGCAGGGCATCGGCACAACGCGTAAGCGTTTCGACACTCGGATAACGGCCGCTCAGGAAAAATTGTTGGACCTGCTTGTCCTTCAATTCGAACAGCAGGATGCAGTGCGCTTCGGCTCCATCGCGTCCCGCGCGGCCGGCTTCCTGGTAGTAGGCTTCGAGGCTTCCCGGCATCTGGTGGTGAATGACAAAACGGATATCCGGTTTGTCGATACCCATGCCGAACGCGTTTGTCGCGACCATCACGCGGCATCGATTCTCCATGAACGCGTCTTGCGCCGCCGTGCGTTCTGATGCGGACATCTTGCCGTTGTACCGTTGAGCTTCTATTCCCGCTTCCATCAATTCCGCGTGGACCGCATTGCATTCGGCAACCGTCGAACAATAGACAATGCCAGTCCCTTCTAGCGCCTGAATCCGTTCAAGCAAACGCGTGCGTTTCTCTTTCGGATTGGTCAGTTGTTCGACCGCAAACACCAGGTTGTCCCGATACACCCCTGTATTGATGACCTGTGCGTCCTTCATATCGAGCTCGCGCAGGATGTCTTCTACAACCGCAGGCGTTGCCGTTGCAGTCAGCGCCAGAACGGGCGGCCTGCCAAGCGCCTTGATGGACTGCAGCATCTCCACAAAAGCCGGCCGGAAGTCGTGACCCCACTGCGAGATGCAATGCGCTTCATCGATCACGATCAACTGAGTCCCGGGCTTGCCACGCTCGTTGAGCATTTCGACAAAATCCGCCTTTGCCAGCCGCTCGGGGGTAAGGAACAAAAAGCGGCTCTCGCCTGAATCGATGTCGCGGATCGCCTGCCGTTCATCCGCCGCCGAAAGCCCGCTGTGCAGCGCAACCGCCGCGATACCGGATTCGCGCAGCTTGTCCGACTGATCTTTCATCAGCGATATCAGCGGCGAGACCACGAGCGTCAGGCCGCCGAGCTGCAACGCCGGAAGTTGATAGCACAGCGACTTGCCCGCGCCCGTGGGCATGACGGCGAGCGTGTCGTGGCCGTCAAGGACGCTGCGGATCACTTCCTCCTGCCCGGGTCGCAGTGCATCGATGCCAAAGACATCATGCAAGGACGCCTTGAGCCGCTTCTTCAGCGTGCCCTGAAGCAGCTCCTTGATGGGTTTGCCCAGCTTGGATTCGGTCGTCACATGCGTGCCTGCACTGGTAAAGGGGAATGTCCTTGTTTCGCTACTGCACCCAGCAAACGCGGTGCCGCGTCCTGCCAGACTTCCAAAACCAATACCGATAACTGTCATATTGCTTTCATACATGAAACTTACACTTCGCCTTCATTGCGCGCCGGTCACTGCTTAAGCCGGACGCAACCTACCCACAAACCCGGACAAGAAGACATGCAAGAGCAGCCCGATTTTTCCCGCCGCAAGACCCTGAAACTGCTGATCGGCGCACCCATGCTGCCTTTGGGCGCTTTCTCCATTTCGACGCTTTTGTCCGGTTGTGGCGGTGGCGACGACGCTGTTGCGGGCACGTCGGCATCGTTCAAATCGGCGGCGTTTTCGTCGATGGCTGCGCCTTCTCTCGCCAATCCCGCAGCCATGGCAACGACCACGGTCGCGTCGACGCTCACCGTAACTATGAGCGACGGCAGCACGCAGGACTACAAGCTCGCGTACCAACCTTTCTTCGTGACCGGCGACATGGTTCCGAACGGCAACGGCGGCACGATCCTGAGCGGCGGATATTTCGATATCAACAACCAGCCGATCATCGACCGTTCGGTGCCGGGGAAGGAGCGCCAGTTCTTTTCGGATTGCCCGGATGGAAGCTCGCTGCTCTCCCTCGATAAACCCACCGTCCCCGGCATCAAGGGCCGTGCCGTGTTCGCCGTGGTCCAGTTCGAATACGCAACGCGCGACCAGAGCCTCGTGTCGGCGTATGGACAACTGCCGTCGCCGATCGCGGTATTGACGCTCGACCAGGACCAGACCACGGGCAAGCTCACGCTAGTGAAGTATCACAACGTGGATACGTCGAAGGCGAACGGTTTGTGGATCACATGCGGGGCGAGTCTTTCGCCGTGGAACACGCATTTGTCGAGTGAGGAGTACGAGCCGGACGCAACGACCATATCAAGCAACGCGCAGTTCAAGGCCTACAGCACGAGCCTCTACGGCGATGCAACCCGCGCCAATCCCTACAACTATGGCCACTTGCCCGAAGTGACCGTGAATCCGGACGGCACCGGCACGATCAAGAAGCACTATTGCCTCGGCCGCATCTCGCATGAGCTGGTCCAGGTGATGCCGGACAAGCGCACGGTGATGATGGGCGACGACGCGACCAACGGCGGCCTGTTCATGTTCATCGCGGATCGTGCGGAGGATCTGTCGTCCGGGACGCTGTATGTGGCGAAGTGGGCGCAGACGTCATCGGCTGGAGCGGGGTCGGCGAACCTCACGTGGATCAAAATTGGCAGCGCCACGAGCGCCGAGATCGAAGCGATGGCCTCGCGCCTGAAGGCATCGGACATCATGGATGTGGCGACCAAGGATCCGCTCGATACCAGCTTCAAGAAGATCAATTACAACGGCACGTTCAACTGGATCCGCATCAAGCCGGGCATGGAGAAGGCGGCTGCATATCTCGAGACGCATCGCTACGCGGCATTCATTGGCGGGAGTCTGGGATTTACGAAGCTCGAAGGCACGACCGTCAACGCTAAGGACAAGGTCGTCTACACGGCGATGTCGCGCGTCGAGAAGTCGATGGTGAAGGGCAACTCCGCCTCGACCGATGTCGCCGTGGACGCCGCCATCAGCGCCGGCGCGGTCTATGCGCTGAACCTTAAATCAGCGCAGAAGGACACGAGCGGCGCCGCGATCAACAGCGAATGGGTTCCCGTCGATATGACCGCGCCGACCGCCCTCGTGGGCGAAGACCTCGCGACGCCGGATGCCCTGGGCAACACGGCGAGCGCCGCGAAGATCGCGAATCCGGACAACGTAAAGTTCTCGGAGAAGTTGCGCACGCTCTTCATTGGCGAAGATTCCAGCATGCACGTGAACAACTTCCTGTGGGCTTATAACGTCGATACAAAGACCTTGTCGCGTGTGCTCTCGTGTCCGGCCGGCGCAGAATCCACGGGCCTTCATGCCGTCGATGAAATCAACGGCTGGACCTACGTCATGACGAACTTCCAGCACGCGGGCGACTGGGAAAGCCCGGTTCACGACAAGGTGAAGGCCACGCTGGACCCGCTCGTGCGGGCCAACTACAAAGACCGCTTCGGCGCCACCGTGGGTTACCTCACCGCCGACACGACCAGCATCAAGCTTGGCAAAAGCTAGGACCCTTTGCGGTAGCCGTCGTCAAGTGTCTTCAGGAACGCGATGATGTCCTTCATTTCCTGGGCCGTCATCGCGGGCTTGTCGCCGAACTTGCGATCGAAGGGTGCATCGGCTACGTCGATGTTCGCGTGCAGTTGGGCGGGAAGATCGTCGTATTTGTTGACCTTGCCATCCGCGCCCTTCGGATAGAACTTTTCGGGGGCGGTGTTGCGCTCGTTGTAGAACGCCATGACGTCATCGAGCGAATGATAGACGCCGTTATGGAAGAAGACCTGGCGCGTGGCGGCGTTGCGCAATGTGGGCGTGAGGAACATGCCGCAATATTGCGTCTGGTCCTTGATGTCACTGCGGAAGGGACCGCATACGCCCATGTCGAAGAACTTGGGATCGTTGTTGATCGCAAGCTTGGTATTGCGCGGCACGCCCAGTGCTTCGTACTGGTAGTCGGTGAACATCGGCGGCGTGCCGTCGGAAGCGGGCTTCGACAAGTGGCAGCCGGCGCAGTTCGCTTTGTCGGGATCGTTGAAAAGACGCAGGCCGTGCAGCTCCGCTTGCGTCAGGCGCGCCTTGCCTTCGAGCCAGTAATCGTACTTGCTCGAATACGGATGAAACGCCTGCTCTTCGATCTGATAACGCGCGACCGCGAACATGGCCTCGGACGTTGCCAGCTCCGTGCTCTTGAAGATGTTCGGGCCGAACAACTGCTTGAAGTCGCCCATGTAAGCCGTGCGCTGCAGTTTGGCCGAGACTTCCTCGAGACTCGTGTTCGCCATTTCAACGGCATTGAGCATCGGGCCCGATGCCTGTGCCTGAAGGGTGTCGGCGCGGCCGTCCCAGAAAAAACCGCCTTGCGGGACCATGGCAGGCGCGGCGGGTGCAGTACCCGCGTTCTTTTGCGCCCGGGCGGTGCCGGCGGCTTGCGAGGCCAGGGCAGCAAAATCGGGCGGCGCTTCGGCTTCGCCGGCATCGGGGCCAATGCTGAAATTAGGCTGCAAATACAGGTACATAAGCGAAGGCGGCGGACGATACCCCTGCAATGTCATGTGCGGTCCGCCGAGTTGCACGGACAGGTTGTTCGGCGGTCCGAACGCATGGTCGGGACTGTGGCACGACGCGCACGATTGCGTGCCGGACGCGGACAGGGATTTATCGAAGAATATCTTTTGGCCGAGCAACGCGACGGCGCTCAGCGGCGCGACTGGCGGACGGCTCAGCATGACGGGATTCGGATTGGCGCCTGTCAGGTCTTCCACGATGTCGCCAACACGAGCGGGCACGGTCGCCGGATAAAGCGCGGCCCAGATGCAGAACACGAACGCGGCAGCGAACGCCGCGGCGATGCACCAGAGCAGGACGATTTTCGGGCGCGGCAGGCGTGGTTTCTGCCCGGCATTCGGCGACATGGAAGGTGTGGCGGTATGCGACATGGGACCTGAGAGGATACAAAAAGCAGTAGTGAAAAAGTCGCCGCCCATTACGGGACGGCGACAAGGTACAAAGCACGGCTTCGCGTCAGCGTGCAACGCGCGGCTTATAAAATCAGATTGCCGGAACCGATGCGACCGGCGTACCGAGGTTCTGATCGATGAACACCTTCGGGTTGCTGCCCGCGCCGCTGAAGTTGAACAAGCTCATGATGCTGCCGGCAGTTGCGTCGAACGAACCACCGCCGAGGCGATTGCCATTGAGCCAGTTGTCTTCAATGAAGCGCGTGACCGATGCCTGGCTGATCTGCGTATGATCGACATAGTTCACCTTCGCCCACGGCGAGATCACGATGAACGGCGTACGCGTGCCGGGACCGCAACGGCCATTGACCGGTGCGCCCTTCACACCCAGCGGAGCCGTGCCCGTGCCGCACTTGCCGGCGCCGTTCACCTGATCCGCGATGGCGTCGAAGGAAGCCGACGTCGGCGTTGCATAGGCATGGTCGTACCAGCCGTCCGAGTCATCCCACGCCACGATCACAGCGGTGCTCGCCCAATCCGGCTGCTGCTGCAGGAAGTTGACGACCTTCGAGGTGAAGGCCTGTTCGTCGAGCGGATCCGAGTATCCAGCGTGGCCGTCCTGGAACGCCGGCGCCTTGATGAAGCTGACCGACGGATAGTTACCGGCCTTCACCGATGCAAAGAAGTCATCCGTGTCGTACTGGTGGTTAGCCGGTTCCGGCGTCTTGCCATCGGCTTCGAGCGACAAGCCGATAACAGCCTGCGAGCTCGGACGTGCGTGCGTCGGGTTCGCCGTCGACGCGAAATACTGGAACCAGTTGTGATGCGGCACGTAGTCGGCCGTTGCCTGACCCACCACCGGCGACAACGTGCTGCGCTTGCAGGCCGTCGTGCCGTTGCTGTTCACGGTCGCCAGGTTGAAGCCGCCCATGAAGCCGCCCCACGAGATGTTGGCCGCGTTCAGCAGATCGCCGATGTTCTTGCCGGCCATCAACGCGGTATCCGTCGTGCTCGAGCACGTGTCGTTAGCCGGGTCGACGTCGTTGATCATCGTGAAGCCGCCCTGGCCGTCATTGACGTAGTAGCTGCCCGTGTTCGTCGCGCTGACCGGACCCTGGCTCGCTTTCACGACCTGCATGCCGTTGGTCTGGCCCGACACCACTTCGAGCGCGCCCGGCGTCGACGGACCGTAGGTGTCCGTGTAGGCGTTGTCGCTCATCGCGAAGTGTTGCGCGTAGTTCCACAGCGCGCCGACCGTGTTGCCGTCGTAGTAACCCATGACCTGGCCGGCTGTGCCGAACGATCCAGCGCCGCCCGCCGTGCCTTTACCCGTGAACTTCGGGAAGAGGTCGGCCGCGCCGTTGTCATAAGCCTGTTGTTCCGCACGATAAGCGTGGTTCTGGTCGGCCGATGCAGCTTGCGTACGGTCGAGACGGAACGGGTTCGCAGCCGCTGCGCCATTCAACGTGTTCGTGAAGTTCGGGTTCGCCGTCAGCAGCGCCCCGCTCAGCCCGTTCACCGCCGGCGTGCCCGCGGCGGCTGTGAACACCGGCTCGCCGGCCGGGTTCGCCGCGTTCGGGTAGGTCGCGAAGTAATGGTCGAACGAGACGTTCTCGTTATAGATCACGACGACGTGCTTGATCGGCGTGGCCGTCGCGAGACGGTTCTGGATCGACTGTGACGAGTCGGGGTTGCTGTCGTTGCCGCCGCCGCATGCATAGAGGCCGATGGCCATTGCTGCAGTGGGTACGCCAACCAGTAAGGCTCGACGAAACATGTGTGAAGCTCCGATGTCGTTTGTTGTGTGTAAAGCGGGTGGCCGCGTGGCCTGTGGGGACGAGTCCGGACTTGATGGCCATTTTTCGTTTCCGCCCGCATTGGAACACCTGCACATGAAGCGCAAAAGGCGCTGCGCTTTCGCCACGGTTACTTCCACATAACAAGCAGAAAGAGTTGGTAAGGACGGGTTCCAAAAAGATGACGCTCAGGCTCACAGGCAGTCATGCCAGCGTCACACGGCGCTCAGATAATCCGTCCGCTGTAACCGTTTTCATCTCTTTCCCGACTGGCCCATGCACTCCACCATCAGAGACGTTGCCGCACATTCCGGCGTCTCCATTGCCACCGTATCGCGTGCACTCAACACGCCGGAGCTGCTCAACGCCGAGACGCTCGCAAAGGTGCGCGAGTCCATCGAAGCGCTGGATTTCATGCCCAGCGCGCGCGGCCGGCAGCTTCGTGGGGTGAGCACGCGGCTCGTCGGCGTGGTCGTGCCGACGCTCGCCAATCCGGTGTTTGCAGAGTCGCTGCAAGGTATCGATGAAGCCGCGTCCGCCAGCGGCTATCGGCTGATGCTGATGACCACCGCCTACGACAGTGGACGCGAACGCCGCGCCATCGAGACCTTGCGCGAGCAGCGCGTGGACGGCCTGATTGCAACCGTGGCCGATGCCGAATCCAATCCGCTGCTCGATGAACTCGATCGCATCGGGCTGCCGTATGTGCTCGCGCATAACGACACCGCGTGCCGTGCGGCGGTATCGGTGGATAACAGGCGGGCCGCGCGCGATGGCGTGCGCGCACTCCTGCAGCGCGGCCACAAACGCATCCTGATGCTTGCCGGGTCGTTTGCCGAATCGGATCGCGCCCGGCTGCGGTATCGCGGATATGAAGATGCGATGCTCGACGCCGGCCTCACGCCCTACCCACCGATCGAGATGGACTTCAACGCGGAAGAGTTGCCGGCCAGCTTGCTCGCGCATCTTTCGGACCCGTTGCGCCGTCCGACCGCGCTCTTTTGCAGCAACGACCGCCTCGCGATGATCGTGATTCGCGGCCTGCGTCATGCGGGTCTGCTGGTTCCCGGCGATATCTCCGTGCTTGGCTTCGATGGCATTCCACTCGGCGAGTGGTTATCGACCGCGCTTTCGAGTGTCGCCACGCCGAATCGCGAGATCGGCCGGCACGCATGGCGTCATCTGGCGAAGCAGCTCGGTTTGTCCGACAGCAAAGCCATCGACGAAGCCGCGAACGAAGCTAATGAGCCCATTCCCTTCAAGTTGCCTCATAACGTGCGAACCGGCGCGACTATCGCGTCATACATCGAACCTGCGGCCCGGATGGCCGCTCTCGAACCGGAGAATCCTGCATGAAAATCCGTCAACTCCTCGCCACGCTGCTTGCCGCGACGGCCACCTTTTGCGCGGCTGGCGCCGCGTATGCCGACGGCACCGCGATCTGCTACAACTGCCCGCCGGAATGGGCCGACTGGGCGAGCCAGATCGAAGCCATCCAGAAGCAGACGGGCATTCGTGTTCCCTTCGACAACAAGAACTCCGGCCAAGCCATCGCGCAGATGATGGCCGAGCAGAAGAGCCCGATTGCCGACGTGGTGTATCTCGGCGTGTCGTCGGCGTTCCAGGCGAAGGACAAGGATCTCGTGCAGCCGTACAAGCCGGCGCACTGGAACGATATCCCGGCCGGCATGAAGGACCCGAACGGTTACTGGTTCGCAATCCACTCCGGTACGCTGGGCTTTTTCGTGAACAAGGATGCGCTCGATGGCAAACCCGTGCCGCGTTCATGGGCTGATTTGTTGAAGCCGGAATACAAGGGCATGGTCGGGTATCTGGATCCATCGTCCGCGTTCGTGGGCTATGCCGGCGCGGTTGCGGTGAACCAGGCGCTGGGCGGTACGCTCGATAACTTCAAGCCCGGCCTCGCCTGGTTTGCGAAGATGAAATCCAACGCGCCGATCGTGCCGAAGCAGACTGCGTACGCGCGTGTGATGTCCGGTGAGATTCCAATCCTGCTCGACTATGACTTCGATGCTTATCGAGCGAAATACAAGGATCACGCGAACGTGGAGTTCGTGATTCCGAAGGAAGGGACCATCGTCGTGCCGTATGTGATGAGCCTCGTCAAAGGCGCACCGCATCAGGCGAACGGCGAGAAGGTGCTCGATTTCGTGCTGTCCGACGCAGGGCAGCGCTTGTGGGCCAACGCGTTCCTGCGTCCGGTGCGTGGCGGTACGCTGCCGCCCGATGTCGCCGCCAAATTCCTGCCGGCATCCGACTATGCGCGTGCGAAGGATGTCGATTTCGCGAAGATGGCTGCGAAGCAAAGTGCGTTCGGCGAAGAGTATCTTCGTGTGATGCACTGATTTTCAGTCATGCAAGATTCCACCTTCTCCACGCGCGCACGGATTGCGTTGCTCGCGCCCGCGCTCGCGGTGTTCATCGCGTTCTGGTTGCTGCCGCTCGTTGCGCTCCTGCAGGCGAGCGCCGTGCCCAATGCGTTGAGCGCGTATCGCGAGGTGCTGACCAACGCGCGCTATCTGCACAGCCTCGTCGCGACGATCGCGTTGTCACTGGCGGTGACGGCGGCGACGCTGGTGTTGTCGACAGTGGCGGGCTTGTTCCTCGCTCGCCGGGATATGCCGGCGAAGCGCCTGCTGGTCGCGTTGCTGACGTTCCCGCTCGCGTTTCCGGGCGTGGTGGTGGGATTCATGGTGATCATGCTGGCCGGACGCCAGGGTTTGATCGGCGCGATCTCCACACGGCTCACCGGCGATCGCTGGGTGTTTGCGTACTCGCTCAGCGGTTTGTTCCTCGGCTATCTCTACTTCTCCATACCGCGCGTGATCGTCACCGTCATGGCGGCTGCGACCAAGCTCGATGCGTCGCTCGAAGAGGCGGCGCGTTCGCTGGGTGCATCGCCGTGGCGGATCTTCGCCGATGTCGTCCTGCCCGCCCTGATGCCCGCGTTGATCGCGGCGGGCGCCGTCTGTTTCGCGACCGCGATGGGCGCATTCGGCACGGCGTTCACGCTTGCCACCGACCTCGACGTCTTGCCTATGACCATCTACACCGAGTTCACGCTCAACGCGAACCTGGCAACGGCGGCGGCCTTGTCGATTGTGCTGGGTCTTGTCACGTGGGCCGTGCTGGCGGTTGCGCGCAGTCTGACCGGCGCGACCGTCGCGGCCACTGCATGAGGTCAACCGATGCCTGAATTCATGAAGCCGCGCGGTCTGCTCGTTGCTGCACAAACGGTCGTCACACTCGCGCTCGTCGCGTTCATGGTCGTGCCCGTCGTGATGTCGGTGATGGCCGGCCTGACCGTCAATTACTTTCGCGGCATATCGAGCGGACTCACGCTCAAATGGCTCGGACAAGTATGGGCGATGTACCAGGGCTCCGTCTGGTTATCGATAGAAATCGCGCTCGCCACGCTCGCCATCACGCTCGCGATAGGCGTGCCCGCAGCCTACGCGCTCGCGCGCAGCAACAGCCGCTCGGCGAGGTGGATCGAAGAGCTGCTCGTATTGCCGATCGCCTTGCCCGGACTTGCCACGGCGCTCGCGCTGCTTTCCGTGTATGGCGGCTGGAGCGCATTTCGCTCCAGCATGTGGTTCATCGTGGCAGGGCACGTCGTGTTCACGCTGCCGTTCATGGTGCGCTCGGTCGCGGCCGTTTGCGCTGGAACGGACCTGCGCACGATGGAAGAAGGTGCAGCGAGTCTTGGTGCGTCGTTCACACAGCGGTTTTTTACCATCGTGCTGCCCAATGCGCGGCCTGGCATTGTTGCCGGCGCGCTTGCGGTGCTGACGTTGTCTATCGGCGAATTCAACCTGACGTGGATGCTGCATACGCCCGACACGAAAACGCTTCCCGTCGGACTCGCCGATGCCTATGCGTCGATGCGCCTTGAAATCGGCAGCGCATACACGATACTTTTCCTGTTGATGACGCTGCCATTGTTGATCGCGATGCAGTGGCTCGGCGTCGATCCTGCCGGCGCACAAAGCGCTCGCGCGGCGGCAAAACGCAAACGTGCATTGCGGCGTGTCCCCGACGCGCTGCCCGTTCAAACCTCAACCGTAAAGACCGCACGATGAGACTCGAAGCCGTCCCAGTCACCCTCAGCCGATGCGCGAAAACGTTCCGCGGACAACGCGTGCTCGAACCCGTCGATTTATCGATAGAACCCGGCGAAACGCTTGTATTGCTCGGGCCATCGGGTTGCGGCAAGACGACTACGTTGCGTTTGATCGCCGGGCTCGAAAAACCCGACGCGGGTGGCCATGTCCGCTTTGGCGCCGACGATGTCACCGCGTTGCCTATCGAACGTCGTCAGGTCGGCATGGTATTCCAGAACTATGCGCTGTTCCCGAACCTCACGGTGCGCGGCAACGTGGGTTATGGTCTGCGCATTCAGAAGGTGGAGGCATCGGCGGCGCGTCGCCGGGTCGATGAATTGCTGGCGATGACCGAACTCACCGCGCACGCCGACAAGCCGATCACCGAGCTGTCCGGCGGGCAGCGGCAACGCGTTGCACTCGCACGCGCATTGGCGCCGAGACCGCGTGTATTGTTGCTCGATGAACCCCTGACCGCGCTCGATGCACGTCTGCGCGAAACCCTCCGCGCCGAAATGAACGCACTGCTGCGCGAGCTTCGCGTGACGAGCATTTACGTCACGCACGATCAGTCGGAGGCGATGGCCCTTGCTGACCGCATTGTGGTGATGAGTGCAGGGCGGATTGAACAATGCGGCACGCCGCGCGAAATCTATTACCAGCCCGCGACGCGCGCGGTCGCGCAGTTCATCGGCACGTTGAATCGTGTCGCCGGTGAGTGCCGCGATGATGCGTTCATTGCATCCGGCGGCGCGATCAACGTGAAGGGACTTGTCGCGCAGTTGCGTGTTCAGGATGGCGCACGGTCAGAAGTATTTTTCCGTCCGGAGGACGCCGAACTCGTCAATCCCGAGTCCGCGCAATTACGCGGCGCGGTGGAGTCGGCCATGTTCCTTGGCGAACGCACGCGCCTCAGGATCAAGGATGCTGCCGCCGATGCGTTGACTGTCGATGTCCCTGGACGTGTGGAACTTGCGCAAGGGACTATTGTAGGGATATCGGTACGCGACGAGGGCTGGGTCGCGCTGCACTAATTTGGAGAAAGACCGTTATGCTGTTAGCTCAAATTTCCGACCTGCATATCAAGGTTCCTGGTGCGCTGGCTTATCGAAAAGTCGATACCGCCGCTTGTCTGCGCCGTTGTGTGGAGCGTCTCAACACGATGAGTCCGCGACCCGATGCGGTCCTGGTGACGGGGGACCTGACAGACTTCGGGACAGTGGAAGAGTACCGGCATGTGGCCGATTGCCTGAAGCCGCTGACGATGCCGGTGTATGTAATGGTCGGCAATCACGACGACCGCGCCACGCTGCGCGAAGTATTCGATGCCGATTATTTGCGGAAAGCGGGTGCAGGTGGCGACTTCGTGCAATTCGCGTTCGATCTTGGCGAGTTACGGGTCATCGCGCTGGATTCGCAAATTCCTCATGCAAGTCCCGGCACTTTGTGTGACGCGCGCTTGCAGTGGCTCGGACAGCAGTTGGACGAAGCACGTGAGCGGCCGGTTATCGTCGCGTTGCATCATCCGCCGTTTGCAACCGGTATCGGACATATGGACGACATGGCGCTCGACGCCGAAACTGCCGGCAAGCTCGAGGCGCTGATCGCGAAGCATCCGAACGTGCAACGTGTGTTGTGCGGGCATGTGCATCGGCCGGTGCATCGACGTTTTGGCGGAACGATCGCGTCGATAGCGCCATCGACTGCGCATCAGGTCGTGCTTGATCTTCATGCCGATGCGCCATCGCGTTTTGTGCTTGAACCCGGCGCGTTCGCGCTGCATTACTGGAACGCGGGCGTCGGGATGGTTTCACATCACGCGTATGTCGAGCAGTTTGACGGGCCGTATCCGTTCTTCGATGAAGCTGGGGCTTTGGTGGATTAGCGGTGGCCAGTTCGCGAACTGAGGTCGTCACGGTGCGTTTGAAGTCAGCAATCGCGTCCTTATCTAACGGCATGTCCTTTGCGTTGCCGCAGAACTACGACTCGCTTCATCACTGTCCCGGGCTATCGCGCAACCACATCCAGCGCGCATTCACCCATTCATAGGGAGTCGGCATTTGATAAGGCACGTTGCGAGCAGTTGGAAACAATTGTCCGGCGTACACGATTGTGGCGTCAGTCGCGCCGTTTTCTGTCCAGCCTTCCCATATCGCGGTTTCCGGGCACAACATGCCCGTGCGAAGGTCCATCAGTCCGTATTGTTGGCGGCGAGCTGCGCGACGTTGTTCCAATTCCGCCGGCGTCAGGTAGGTTCGCGTGAAAGTGATTTCACGGAGGTTTTTGGGGTCGCGCAAACTTGCGTAGTCGGGGGCATCATTTTTTCCTAAATAGTAAAAGTTTCCATACACATCGAAGAGGGAATCGGGCGGTAAAGGCACGCGGTAACCAAGCAGTACGCTATTGCGGTCGCAATCGGCACACCGGCCTGGATTGAAAAATTCAGAAATCTCAGTACGTAAGCCGTCTATCTTTTCTCCACGCACCAAGCGATGTAAGCCGAAACGTGTTTCGTAGTCCGACATGTCGATATGTGATTCGAAGTAAGTGTTGACTGTGAGAACAAATCGCTTGACCGCAGGTTGGCCGCCAATGATGCGATCCTTGTAGAAATAGAATTCAGCTGCGAGGAAAGAGCCGGGGAAATATGCATAGCCAAACTCATTGTCGACCCAATGGCGTTTGGGTTCGCCATACATCCTCTTCACGTCCTCGAAGTTGATTTCTCCACTTATCCAGCGCACTCCAACTTCCGCGATTGCAAGCATTTGTTGCTGCTGTGCCGGGGTCATGCTTTTAACAGGAGGTGTATAGGCCATGTTATCGCTCCCCGGCTGAATTTTTGCTGCCGTCGTCACCGGCGCTGAGTCGAGCAACGATGCTTGAGGCCTTGCTGGCGAGCACATAAGCAGGACTGCACTCGTCACTAGGCATCGTGCGAAGAGCTTGGCCGGAGAACAGGTCCCAATAGCCGCCTGCAACCGTCTCGCAAAAGAATGCGTCGTCTTCCCACGGACGGCCAGCGTAGTCCTGCATTTGTGCATACGGCTCTGCAGCCATCTTGTCGATGTCAATTGAAGTGCCTCCCATTCCTGCGTTTTGTAATAGGCCCACCGCTGTTGTGCGAGCGTTCGCTACTTCCTGTGTCAACGATGATTCGTCAGGCGCGTAGGGTGGATACCATCGGCTGGACTGCCACACTTTGATTTCTCGCAAATATTCGCCAACCGCCATTCGCTTGATGCCGATGAGCGCCGAGGGTTCATCAGGAATGGGAGTTACGGCCGCATTTGCGATCGCGGCGAGCGTTGGCTTATCCGAGCTCGCCGAGACAGCCGGCCACTTGGCAATATTCGGCGTCCCCGCAAAGTTCTGCGGCTGTTGCTGCACCATTGCGTTAATCCAGAACGATTGCTGACAATGCCGAGCTTCGTGATATAGCGTTTTGGCTAGTTCGCGAATTGATTTCGTCACGTTGCGTTGGAAGTCAGTGGCAGCTTCCTTGTCGAGCGGCAGGTCGTTGAAAATGCTGTGCAACCAACTTTCGTTGACGGCCAGTTCCCATTTCGATGCGGTGAACATACCCATTGCAATGGCATTGCCGCCCACGAATGCCCTAATTTTGATCGCCGGCCAAGCCGTCTCCGGGATACCAAAGCCCGCGGCCGAAGGACCCGATAAGGCCACGCCAACAATGGGCCGGATCAGATTCGCAAAATCCCGCTTGTCGTCGTCATTTAAAGGCCATGGCAAACGCAACGCCGCCTTCCCACCCTCAGGGCCGAGATACGTGTGCCCCCACTGCACCTGTTCCATCAAACATGCACGCATGGCACGCATATACTCGCGCGCAACCGGATACTCCAACTGCCCAGTTGACTTGTCGCGTTCGGTCGAGTACCGCATCCCCCAGTTGTTTGGACTGCACTGCGCGTACATCGCGTCCTTGCCTGCGCTAGTGGGCTGCACTTCGTTGAACTGCGCCGAGCGCGCGCCAATTTGCTGTTTGCCGGCCACGCGTTTTTCCAGCGCCAGCCGCGGCTGCGCATTCTCCGCGTCGTATGTCGCATCTGCGCTTGTAGTAAGCATCGGTGCATGAATGGCGATAGCGTTGTCCGTACCATCGTTGCGAAGAAAGGTGAGCGTCGCTATTTGCACGCTTTCGCTCAACACCAGCGCGGTCTCGCCCAAAGCGTTTGTGGTGCCATCGATCAACTGGCCATCGGCCAGTGTGATCCGGTAGCGCTGCCCTGGTAGCCGAAGGCCCGAACCATGCTCGATAAGCACAAAATGCTCTGCCACCTTTGCCTGACTGACGTCAGTCGGTGGCGACCGCACAGGTTTCGCCTGCGGACCGAGGGTTTGATAGTCGGCGCTATGAATTTGGTACGCACCGTCCGTATAACCCATGATCCCCTTCGCGCTGATCTCCAGTTCCGCGCCACCTCCGTTGAGGCGAATACCCTGCTTCGCGTTTAGGTTGATCCAGTCGGTGGTGCTCATAAACTCGACGACTTTGCGGGCCCGAATTTCGATGTCGTCCTGTTGTGCTTCAATACGCACCTTGCCTGACGCTGCAATCAAGCTAATTCCAAGTTTGTGAACGAAGAAACTTATGCCCCGAAGCACACTGGCAAACAATCCGCGCCCAACAGCAATACTTACGTGTCCACCCGAGGTCAACGCCAGATGTCGCTCACTTGCGACGTGCGTACTGCCCGCCGTGGTGCTCTGAATCCCCACTGGACTGGCGAGCGTCAGATGGGGTTCGGCGAATTCCGGGAAGGCATAGTCGTCGGTTTTTGCGCCACCGTGGATGGCGTCGATTTGCGACTTGAGAGCCTTCGCTACATCGCTCTGACCCGCTTCCTCTTCCTGCGCATCATGTTGTTGCGCAAGCTTGGTCAGACTCTCCTGCAGATCCAGCGCCTGCGCCAACCGCTGGACCGTTTCGCCCATGTCCTTGGCGTGTGACTGCGCATTCTGCCGCGCTTCGGTCGTCAGCAACATGCCCGCCGCCGCCCGCACCACACCATGGGCGTCCGTGCGCAACTCGAATCCTTCCCCTCGCGCGTCTTGTCGCCCGGTGTTACCCGGAACCCGCGTGATGCTGCCAAGATTCAACTGCGATAACGCGTGATCGCTCGACAATTGCGCCTGAATCTTGCCTTCGGTGTCGTCCATCAGCAGGTGATTGGCGCGTCCCCGGCCCAGCTCGCGACTGCGCAAACCCGATAACGCCTGGTTATCCGGCAGTTTCCAGTTCGGCAACTGGAACGCGTTGACCACGCGTCCGGTCACGATCGGCAGATCCGGATCACCCCGCAAGTGATCGACAATCACTTCCTGCCCGATCCGCGGCAAATGAAGCGCGCCAAACTGGTTTCCCTGCCACGGCGACGAAACCCGCATCCAGCAGCTTGACCGCTCGTTACTTTGTCCAAGCCGGTCCCACAAGTACTGAACCTTGATGCGCCCATAGGCATCGGTCCAGATTTCCTGATTTTCAGGGCCAACTACAATCGCCGTTTCCGGCCCATGCGTGCGCGGTTTGAAGATCGTGCGCTGTAAGCGAAACGCCTCGTTGCTCGGCTGGATAATGAAATGCGTTTCGCACTTGTAACGCTGCCCATTGGCGGGTGACCCGCCGGGTAAGCTTTCCTCGCCGACGTTTTCTATGTCGAGCGTGCTGGAAATAACGAGATATTCGCGATTCGATTGGGTTTGTGGCGCGTGCGTCAGGGTGAATGTCTGACCGGTCACAAGGCCGCGCATATTACCGATACCACTTGCTCGCAGCCCAAGGCATCGCTGCGCCTGTACACGGATTAAAGCCAGCAACTTTGCTTCTTCTTCCGGCTGGTTATGCTCGCCCGACAGTCCCGCCGCGCCTGCTTGCGGCTGTGCATAGTCGCCCCACTCGTAGTGCTCCTGGCGCGCGAAGGCGGTGTCGCGCGGATCTTCGCGCTTCGAGGTGAGATCGGCGCGCGGCCAAGTGTAGTCGTAGTCGATGCTCGAGACGGCGCCAGTTGTCAGCGTGCTGATTACGCTTAACGCGTGAATGTGTTCTTCGTCGATGCGCTGGCCCGTCGGCGCTTCATAGCGAATGGTCTTGTAGGCATCGCCGTGCGGTTGGTGCGCACCGCACGAGTCGCACAGCACGAGGCGATGCTTGCTGTCGCTGTGATCGAACCAGAAGTAGATGCCCCATTCCTGCCATAGCCGAGCTAGGAAAATGAAATCGCTTTCCCAGTGCTGACGCTGAATGTCGCGCCTTGGGTAGCGCTCAATCAGACGTTTTTCGACTGGAAAGGAATACTCGCCCAAGACTGCATCCGAGATGTCGATCACCGACATATCCTGGAACAGGCGGCTATCCTTATTCTTGGTCGCCAGCCACAGCCAAGGAACGACCGTCAGACCATAAACGACAGAGCGGCCTTCTTCGCGCAATATTTGCGAGCTGGATACCAGACCGGATATCTCGCGGGTGCCCTCACCGACGTTCGCCGCCCCCGAGTTGCCGACCATGCCCGGAATGAATTGTCCGTTGCCTTCCAGCTCGATCAGGCAAGTAATCTCGGTGCCGATCAGCGCGTCGAGATCGATGTTTGCTGCGAGGCTGGGAGAGAACGCCAGCGAATCGGCCGTCTTGAGTTCGAGCGTGTATTCGAACAACTCGCCGAGGGTTTCAGTGCCGGACATGCGCGCCGGGGTGAAAATCGATTGATCGCGAAACGTGGGTAGTGCGGCGCCGCGTACGGCAAGCGGGCGGGCTTGCCTCATAGAACGGCTCGATCGAAATTAGCGCGCCACGGTGACGACAGTAACTCGTCAGCCGAGCCGCATTCGTTACCGTTGCACTTCGCCAGATCGCAGACTTTCTCGCCGACGACAGATGTAAATATAAGCTGCCCTATATGAGACCTATCGGGAATTTTCATTTCTCGTCTCCTCTTAATTCGGTGAAATCTATCAACCTTGGGATATGAGCAAAGAAGAAGGATTTCCGATATAAGACTGGTCCGAAAAAGAGGGTCGTGCGGCAGAAAACTGCAAGAACCTCGTGAAGATTTGCTAACGGTCAAGCAGCTAGAGAGAAGGTTTTGAAAACGATTGCAATGCGCTGAAACCCGACCTCTTGACCACAACGGACGTCGTGCTTCGGCCGAATGCAAACGCGAGCATCAGCGAACCGATGAATGACGATACGGAGTATGTTGCGATCGTGGCGTTCTTCCGGGAGGACAATCAACGAGCAACTTGGCGGATGGTGCTGCCACGTAAGCAGTGGAAGCAGAGTGATCCTGTTCGCATCGAGGTGAAGGACAGTTCGATGGCGCTTATCGGCAAGGGGCCGCAGGCGGTCAAGCAACAGGCGACGGTGCGCAGTACACCTCGTCCAGCGCTCGACCCGCAGCCGACTAAAACGGTCGTGACGGCACAAGGCACGGTACCGAAGCTAGCAGGAAAGCTTACCTCTTCACTTGACGACTGGACGCGGCCAGTCGACTAGCATCTCACGAGCCGAATCAAGACGGCGTTCTCAGCGCCGTCCAGCCGCTCAAAAAATCAAAAATAATGGCAGACGTAATCCAGCGTCTCGATCACTTCAATATCGAAACTGGTATTAGCCGGCACCGCGATCGATTCACCCGGACCGTACTCGCGCCATTGTTCCTCGCCGGGATTTCGCACGCGGCAGCGGCCTGCGGTGACATCGATTTGCTCGGCGGCTTGTGTCGAGAACGTCAGCGATGCGGGGAATATGACCCCTAGCGTCTTGCGCGTTCCGTCGCCAAGCAGGACGGTATGCGATACACATTTTCCATCGAAGTAAATGTTCGCGCGCTTGATGATCGACGCGTTGTCGAATTGCGTATTGGTCGTGTCCGATGCCATTCGTGAAGTCCCTTGTTCCGGTTGATGTATCCGCGGCATTTTAACCGGGCTGCGTGGCCACGCCATTCAAACGGGAAAACTCGTCGTCGACAAGATCTCCTTGAGCACCATGAAACTGCGCACCTGCCGCACACCCGGCAGATAAAGCAATTGCTCGGCATGCAGCTTGTTGAAGCTCTCGCTGTCGCGCGTACGGATAAGCATGAAGTAATCGAACTCGCCTGTCACGACATGACATTCCATGCAACCCGACACTTTTTGCGCGGCCTTTTCGAAGGCGGCGAAGGACTCGGGCGTCGATCGATCCAGCACCACGCCAATCATTACCAGCATGCCGGCGTTGAGTTTCTTTGGCGCAAGCAATGCAACGATCCCGCTGATAAATCCCGCCTGCTTCAATCTTTCGACGCGACGCAAGCACGCCGGCGCACTGAGATTGACCTTCGCGGCAAGCGCCACGTTGGAGATGGAAGCATCGCGCTGCAATTGCCGAAGGATAGCGCGGTCAACGCGATCGACCTCGGCGCCTTGAGAATCAGGCGTCTTGACGCTTCCCCGCGATATAGCACGAACTTTTGTTGCGTTCATCGGCGACTACCCACACGTTAATTAGGCCAAGAGTTAGATTAACCCTCGCTAATAACGATAAGTCATTTTTCTTTGCAATACGGCTCGCAGCGAATTTTTTTACCATATTCGTATCGACGCAAATGGTTGCGGCGACCTGGCTGATCACCGGAGCGAGACATGAATCTGAAGAAATTTCCGCGGCATGCACTGACGTTTGGCCCCACGCCAATCCAGCCGCTCAAGCGTTTATCGGAACATCTGGGCGGGAAAGTCGAACTGTATGCGAAGCGCGAGGACTGCAACAGCGGACTGGCATTCGGCGGCAATAAAACCCGCAAGCTCGAATATCTGATCCCCGAGGCGATTGCGCAGGGCTGCGATACGCTGGTGTCCATCGGCGGAATTCAGTCGAACCAGACGCGCCAGGTCGCCGCCGTCGCCGCGCATCTGGGCATGAAATGCGTGCTCGTGCAGGAGAACTGGGTCAACTATTCGGACGCGGTGTATGACCGTGTCGGTAATATCCAGATGTCGCGGATCATGGGCGCCGATGTCAGGCTCGTGGCGGATGGCTTTGATATCGGTTTCCGCAAGAGCTGGGAGGACGCGCTGGAAAGCGTCAGGCAGGCAGGCGGCAAACCTTACGCGATTCCTGCGGGCTGCTCGGATCATCCGCTTGGCGGGCTGGGATTCGTTGGCTTTGCGGAGGAAGTGCGGCGGCAGGAAGCGGAACTTGGCTTCAAGTTCGATTACATCGTGGTGTGCTCGGTGACGGGCAGCACGCAAGCGGGCATGGTGGTGGGGTTTGCAGCGGATGGACGCGCGGATCGGGTGATCGGTATCGATGCATCGGCGAAACCTGAGAAAACCCGCGAGCAGATCCACCGGATTGCGCGGCAAACGGCGGAGCAGGTTGAACTCGGGCAGGACATCAAAGCGAGCGATATCGTGCTGGACGAGCGTTACGGCGGCCCCGAATATGGTCTGCCAAATGAAGGCACGCTCGATGCAATCCGCCTTTGCGCAAAGCTGGAAGGCGTGCTGACCGATCCGGTCTACGAAGGCAAGTCGATGCACGGCATGATCGACAAGGTAAAACGCGGGGAATTTCCGGCGGGATCGAAGGTGCTTTATGCGCATTTAGGCGGCGTACCGGCGCTTAACGCTTACAGCTTCATCTTTCGCGAGGGATAAAGAAAAGGGCAAGGGAATAAGCCTGCCGCTCCATTCGTTGAATAATCAGCGCTTAGCCGCCGACAGGGTCCTTACAGGGACTTTTCGGCGGCTAAGCGCTTTGATCTACCGATGGAATAGATCTGAACCTTGAGGTGTTGTATCGAAAGCAGCCAGGAGAAACCAGACGGTAACGGCCGCAACCACTCCACACTTACGGGCTCCACCCATGTTCAACTTGCTCATTTCCCTCCGTCGTCCTGTTGCATCCGGAACGCCGGTGCCTGCCGGCGCGGCTTTGTCGAAGCATTCAAGCGGGGATGTCATGTCATTTCTGTCCAGTCATTCCATTCGTCCCGCCGCGTTGTTTGTGTCGGCGATCGCGACGTGTTCTAGCGCATTCGCCGCGGCATCCATCGACCCGCCGCAAGCGGAACAGGTCATGTCCACGACCGCTTCCGGCGTACAGGTCTATTCATGCGAATACGATGCGCAGCATCACCTGGCGTGGGTATTCAAGAGTCCGCTTGCAACGCTTTACGATACCAGCGGGCAAGCCGTGATCAAGCATGCGGCCGGACCGTCATGGCAAGCGGACGATGGCAGCCGTATAGTCGGCCACGTGCTTGCGCAAACGCCCAGCGCAACCGCTGAAAGCATCCCGCAGTTGCTGCTGGAAACACACAGCGCGGGCGCGAGCGGTACGCTGTCCAATATCCGCTATGTTCAACGCATCAATACCGTCGGCGGTCTGATGCCCGCGGCCGCGTGTACAGCGGAACACCAGACGGGCAGTTCTCCGTATATCGCGAACTACGCTTTCTACAAATAGCATGACAAGGACGTCCATGATGCAGTCCAGATTCTTATCGAGCTTTCACACAATTCGCGCGGGACTGCTGGTGGCGGGATTGATCTCGTTGTCCGCTTGTACGGCGCTCAGCGTGGTGACGCATTCCGTGTCGCCGAATGAAACCAGCGTTCCAGCGGGGCGCTACAAGCTCGACGAGCATCACTGGAACGTCAGCTTCGACGTGGACCACTTCAAGTATTCGCGCTTTGTGATGCGCTTCGATAAAGCCGATGCGCAACTGAACTGGAACGCGGGCGGTATGGAACAAAGCACGGTGGAGGCGACTATCGATGCAAACAGCCTGGACACAAATGTCCCCATTCTCAACAAGATGATCAAGGGCAATGACGTGCTGAACGTGGATACGTACCCGACCATCCATTTCGTCAGTACGCAGTTCAAGCGCACGGGGGATCAAAAGGGCGAGCTGACCGGCGACCTCACCATTCGTGGCACGACGCGGCCAGTGACGCTGGCGGTCACGTTCAACGGTCATGCCAAAGACCCGCTGACGAAAAAAGAAACCCTCGGTTTCTCCGCCGATGGTCACTTCAGTCGCGCTCAATTCGGGTTATCGACATGGTATCCGGCTGTGGGCGACGACGTACATGTCGCGATTCAGGCGGAGTTCGATGCGGACGGGCAGCAAGCAGCGCCTTAATGAGCAGATTGCGGTCATCTAAAGCGCGCCTGATTTTGAAGCGCGCTTTTTTTGCATCAATTTGTTAGGTATCCGATGTTCATTGCCAATTGCCAAAGCTGTTTGATTCCGCATCGCGCGGAAATACCTGCTTTGACCTCCGGCAGGAACCCCTGTTTCATTCAGAAACATTTTCGATGTGCGGCCTGCAAAAAAATTCGGAATAAACCAAGCTTCAAGATGTTTTGTTAGGTAAGAGACGTGTTGATTGACGCTTGAATAAGTTACCTAACCAAGCTGGTCTGAAGTTCCGACATGACACCTGAATTCATCACGCATATCGAGTGGGCCGCCTGGCTCGAAGACGTCTCCGCAGAACTCACCTGCGGCGCGGATCTTGAATACGACCCCTCGTTCCGGTTGCTGGAAGAAGCGGTCAACGGAAAGCCTGAAGCGGAATATGGCAAGACCGTGGTTGCGGCCGTCCCGCCCGACTGGAGTGCAGCGAATACGTTGTGCGTCGAGTTGATGTCGCGCAGCCGCGACTTGAGAGTCGTCGCGTTCTTGTCGCGGGCGTGTCTCGCCATTGAAGGCGTCGCTGGATTTACCGATGGACTCGCGCTCGCGGATGGCCTGCTGGAACGTCATTGGAATGACGTACATCCGCAACTCGACACGAACGACGGCAGCGACCCGACGGCACGCATCAATGCGCTCGCCGCTTTTGTGGATACATCGGGCGTGCTTGGACAACTACTCGATACGCCATTGTTGCCGCAGCCTCCATCGCAAACGTTGCCGCTCACGTTGCGCGAATGGTTCTATGCCAATGGCGATATGCCCCTGCCAGCCGCCCGCGCCGTGATGAGCCTCGCGGAAATCGAAGCGGCGATAGCAGCCTCGGTCGATCGCGCGGTATCGCTGAGAGCTGCATTCAGCGCGGCGTTGGCGTACGCGGAACGGATTGAGGTCGTGCTGACGGAACGCGTCGGCATGGCGCAAGCGCTGGACCTCGCTGCGTTGAAGACGCCGTTGCGAAGAGGTGAAACGCTCATTGGCGATTGCCTGAAAAAACTGGGCGTCGGCAAAACGCCGGAACCGGACGCGCACACAACCGCGCAAGCGTCGGTCACGACCAATATCCCTGCGCCGGGAACAAACCAGCTTGCCACTCGCGCGGATGTCATCGCGACCCTAGACCGGCTTTGCGACTACTACGCACGCCACGAACCCTCGAGTCCAGTGCCGCTGTTATTGCATCGTGCACGTGGACTTGTCGACAAGTCCTTCGTCGACTTGCTGAAAGACCTTGCACCCGAAGGGCTGGCTCAACTGACTAGCGTAGTTGGAACGGCCGGCATGTCGGCACCCGAATAGCTCGTTCGATTCATTCACCGGAGAACAGGAAGATGGCCAAGGAAAGCAGTCAGAAATTCATCGCACGCAATCGTGCGCCGCGCGTGCAGATCGAGTACGACGTCGAGGTTTACGGCTCGGAAAAGAAGGTGAATCTGCCCTTCGTCATGGGCGTGTTATCGGATCTCTCGGGAACGCCTGAAGAATCGCTGCAGCCGGTGGCGGATCGCAAGTTCCTCGAAATCGACATCGATAACTTCGACGAACGCCTGCGCTCCATGAAGCCACGCGTTGCCATGCAGGTCGAGAACACGCTGACGGGCAACGGCAAGATGGGCGTGGACATGACGTTTGAAAGCATGGACGACTTCTCCCCGGCGGCGATTGCACGCAAGGTCGAGCCGCTAGCGAAGTTGCTCGAAGCACGCAGCCAGTTGCAGAACCTGTTGACCTACATGGACGGCAAGACCGACGCGGAGAAGCTGGTCGGCAAGCTGCTGGAAGATCCAGCCCTGCTGAGCGCGCTGGCTTCCGCACCCAAGCCGCAAGCGTGATCCTGCACGCCTGAATCCCTATCAACCAGCAAGCCAAGAGGACCAATCATGGCAGATGCCAGCGACAACATGCAGCAGCAAACGACCAGCACGCAGGAAGCTCCGACCACCGAGGCGGATGCATCCGGCGAGTTCGGACGTCTCTTGCAAAAGGCGTTCAAGCCACGCACCGACAAAGCCAAGGAAGCCGTGGAAAGCGCGGTACGCACGCTCGCGGAACAGGTGCTGCAAGACACGCATCTCGCCTCCGACGACGCGCTTGCGACCATTGAATCGCTGATTGCGAAGATCGATGAAAAGCTCAGCGCTCAAGTGAACGTGATCCTGCACACCGAGCAATTCCAGCAACTCGAAAGCGCGTGGCGCGGCCTGCATTATCTCGTGACCAACACGGAAAGCGATGAGACGCTGAAGCTGCGCGTGCTCAATATCTCGAAGAACGATTTGCATCGCTCGTTGCGTAAATACAAGGGCGTCGCGTGGGATCAAAGCCCGCTCTTCAAGAAGCTCTATGAAGAAGAATACGGCCAGTTCGGCGGCGAACCTTACGGCGCACTGGTTGCGGACTACTACTTCGACAACAGTGGTCCGGACGTCGATTTCCTGACGCAGATGGGCAAGATTTCAGCGGCCGCGCACGCGCCGTTTATCGCAGGCGCCGATCCTGCCGTGATGCTGATGGACTCGTGGCAGGAGCTTGCCAACCCACGCGACCTGACCAAGATTTTCCAGACGCCGGAACACGCCGCATGGCGTTCGCTGCGTGACTCGGATGATTCGCGCTACATCGGTCTCGCGATGCCGCGCTTCCTTGCGCGCACGCCTTATGGCGCGAAGACGAGCCCAGTCGAGGAGTTCGACTTCGAAGAAGACACGGCCGGCGCGGATGCATCGAAATACGCATGGGCAAACGCGGCCTACGCAATGGCGGTGAACATCAACCGCTCGTTCAAGACGTATGGCTGGTGCTCGCGAATCCGCGGTATCGAGTCGGGCGGCGCGGTGGAGAACCTGCCGGTTCATGCATTTCCCACCGATGACGGCGGCGTCGACATGAAATGCCCGACGGAGATCGCGATCAGCGATCGTCGTGAGGCGGAACTAGCGAAGAACGGTTTCATGCCGCTCGTGCACAAGAAGAACTCGGATTTTGCTGCGTTCATTGGAGCGCAATCGCTGAACAAGCCGGTCGAATACGAAGATCCGGATGCAACCGCCAACGCGAATCTCGCAGCGCGCTTGCCGTACCTGTTCGCTTGCAGCCGCTTTGCGCATTACCTGAAATGTATTGCCCGCGACAAGGTGGGCAGCTTCAAGGAGAAGGACGATATGCAGCGCTGGCTGCAGGACTGGATCCTTCAATACGTGGATGGAGACCCCGAGAATTCGTCGGAGCTGACGAAGGCACGCAGGCCGCTCGCTGCAGCCGAAGTGGTAGTGGAAGAAGTCGAAGGCAACCCGGGCTACTACACATCGAAGTTCTTCCTGCGTCCGCACTACCAACTCGAAGGTCTGACGGTTTCGTTGCGTCTGGTGTCGAAGCTGCCTTCAGCAAAAGCCGCGTAACTCTTTTTAGTCACCGGGCTTGGTCCGAACGTTTGTTTAATCGCAATCATCTATTTAGGATAACAAATCATGGCAGTCGATATTTTCTTGGATCTCGGTACAGTCAAGGGCGAATCGCTGGATTCAGTGCATAAGGACGAGATCGATATTCTCTCGTGGAGCTGGGGCCTGAGCCAGTCCGGGACCATGCACCTCGGTACCGGCGGTGGCGGCGGCAAGGTCGCGGTCCACGACCTGTCGGTCACCAAATATACCGACCGCTCGACGCCTTCCATTGTCACCGCTTGCACGACCGGCAAGCACTATCCGACCGGCAAGCTGACCGTGCGCAAGGCCGGCGGAACCAAGCCGCTCGAGTACTACATCATCGAACTGGAAAAAGTGCTCGTCACCAACTATTCAACGGGTGGCTCGGACGGCGAAGACCGGTTCACCGAGACCGTCACGCTCAACTTCGAAAAATTCCACGTGAGCTACCAGCAGCAAGATCCGACGTCCGGCTCGGCACTCGGCGGCGTAGTCGAAAGCAAGTGGAACATCCCCGCTAACGCGGAAGCGTGATCGTGACGAAGCCGCCGACGATCGCGCGCAACGCAGGGCGCATCCAGCCCTCGCTGCTCGAACGCCTGACCGATCACGACCGCGATGCGACCCGCGAGGTACGTGAGCAACGCGCGAGTTCTGCGCGGGCGTTGCGGCAGAGCGTGATGCGCGATCTCGGATGGCTCCTGAATGCGCAAGGGATTTCTGCGTCGCAGGGCATTGAACGGTTTCCGCATGTCGCGGATTCAGTGCTCAATTTCGGATTCTCCGACCTTGCGGGAAAGAGTGCGTCGAATGTGGACATTGTGCAGATCGAGCGTCTGATGGCCGACACCATCCGTGCGTTCGAACCGCGAATTCTCCCCGGCACGCTGCGCGTGCGTGCCGTGCAGTCAGGTGAGACGACCGGCCAGCACAACGCCATAGCGTTCATCGTGGAGGGGGATCTGCATGCGCATCCGGTCCCAGAACGTCTGTATTTGCGTACCGAACTCGACCTCGAAGCCGGGACCGTCAACTTATCCGAGCAAGCCGGCGCGAATTGAAACTCGCGACATAACCCACCCTGACCATGAACCCCAAACTGATCGAGTATTACAGCCAGGAGCTTCAGCACGTCCGCGAGATGGGCGGGGAGTTTGCGAAGGAGTTCCCGAAGGTCGCGGGACGCCTCGGGCTTGAAAGTTTCGAATGCGCAGATCCATATGTTGAGCGCTTGCTGGAAGGCTTCAGCTTTCTCTCCGCGCGCGTGCAGATGAAGATCGATGCCGAGTTTCCACGCTTCACGCAGCATCTTGCAGAGCTTGTCTATCCGCACTATCTCGCGCCGACGCCGGCGATGACGATCGTGGAAGTGCAGCCTGACATGACACATCCGTCACTCGCCGATGGCGTTCAGGTCCCTCGCGGAACGGCATTGCACGGGCGGCTCGATGGCGAAAGTTCCACGCGCTGTGAATTCCGTACCTCGCATGCAATGACGATGTGGCCCATCGAATTGATTGAAGCGCGTTTGTTCACGCATACAGGCACGCTCGCGGGCGTTGACGTAGCGTTGCCGCGCGGCGTGAAAGCGGGATTACGCCTGCGTTTGCGTGCGCTGAACAATCAAAAAATCAGCGATATTTCGCTCGATAACCTGCCGCTTTATTTGCGCGGCGGAGAGGGTTTGCCAGCGCGTTTATATGAGTTGTTGCTTGGGTCAACGCTTGGCGTAGTTGTTGAAGGCAAGCTGTTTCCTGCATCGTCCATTCGACCGCTCGGCTTCTCCGACGACGAAGCCTTGCTTCCAGTGAGCGGCCAGTCGTTTCCCGGGTATCGCTTGCTGCAAGAGTATTTCGCGTTTTCACCGCGCTTCATGTTTGTTTCCGTCGATGGACTCAAACCTAGCATGGCCCGTTGCGACAGTGACGAAATCGAATTGATCGTGTTGCTCTCGCGAGTGGATCAGGCGCTCGAACAACTCATCGATGCATCGCACTTTGCCCTGCACTGCACGCCGTGCATCAACCTGTTTCCACGGCGCACTGACCGCATTGCGGTGACCGGCGAACAGTTCGAGCATCACGTTGTGGTGGACCGCACGCGCCCGATGGACTTCGAGGTCTACCAGATTCAAAGCGTGACCGGATATCGCGCGGGCGGAGGCTCTGAATTGCCGTTCCAGCCGTTTTACCGAGCGCGCGACATGGGCATTCCCGACTCGGGTAACGGTGCTTTCTATCAGGTACGCCGCGAGAAACGCCTGGCGTCATCGCGACAAAACGAACGCGGCGTGCGCTCCAACTATCTTGGCAGCGAGACCTTCATCGCGCTTGTCGATACAACCGACGCGCCGTATCCCGGCGAGCTCCATCAACTCGGCCTGAGCGTGTTATGCACCAACCGCGACTTGGCACTGACCATGCCGCTCGGTGATTCGGCGACCGACTTTACCGTCGATCTCGAAGTGCCCGTGCTCAGCGCGCGTTGCATAGGCGGTCCAAGCCGGCCTTTGCCGTCATATGCAGAGGGTCCGGTTGCATGGCGGCTTTTGAGCCATCTGTCGCTGAACTATGCGTCGCTTGTGGATGGCAACGATGGTCAGGGTGCGCAAGCCATGCGCGATCTGCTCGGCCTCTATGCGCCCGCTGGCGACGGCGCGGCGGCGAGACAGGTCGACGGTCTTCGTTCCATCGATACACAGCCTGTGACGCGTCGCTTGCCGTCGCGCGGACCGATCGTATTCGGCCGAGGCCTGGAGATCAACCTGCTGATCGATGAAACCGGCTTCGAAGGCGCAAGCGCGTTTCTCTTTGGCGCGGTGCTCGCGCGCTTCTTCACTCAATATGTATCGCTGAATTCGTTCACCGAGACGGTGGTCACGAGCGCAACGCGCGGCGAAATCATGCGCTGGGCGCCGGGGAGTGGGTTATGCAAAACGCTGTGACCATCCTCGACCGGCTTTCCGCCGATGCAAAAAGCTTCGACTTTTTCCAGGCCGTGCGCTTGCTCGAATGCGCGTATCCCGGCTTGCCGCGAGTGGGTTCATCGTTGCGGCCGCGTGACGATGCCGTGCGCTTCGGTCAGGAACCGGACCTCATCTTCTTTCCGACCACGTTGCGCGGTTTCAGCTTGAACGGTGAAAGTGAAAAAGCGCCGAAACTGGTCGTGAATTTCTTCGGCCTGCTGGGACCGAACGGCCCGATGCCCACGCATCTCACCGAATACATCCGTGACCGCACGCGTAACGCCAACGACCCGACCTTTGCGCGGTTTCTCGACGTGTTCCATCACCGCATGACGTCGCTGTTTTATCGATCATGGGCGGTGGCGCAGCCGACAGTGAGCCTTGACCGCAACAACGGTGATCGTTTTTCCGCATATGTCGGCAGCACCTTCGGGCTCGGCGAACCGGCGCTGCGCAATCGCGACAGCATCCCTGACTTCGCAAAGCTTCACTTTGCCGGCGTACTCAGCGGTCCGACCCGTCACGCCGCCGGATTGCGTCTTGTGTTGATGCGCTTCTTCAACGTCCCGGTGAAAGTGAAGGAGAACGTCGGTCACTGGATCGACTTGCCGGCGCGTTCGCTGAGCCGTCTGGGCGCTGCCGATGAAAGCGGCCGCCTCGGCCTCGGCACCATGCTTGGGGGCCGAGCGTGGGACCGGCAGCACAAGTTCCGCGTTGCGCTGGGTCCGCTTTCGATGACCGACTATCAGCGATTCCTGCCCGGCGGCGCGAGCATCGTGCGTCTCGCGGACTGGATCCGCAACTACGTGCGCGATCCGCTCGAATGGGATTTGAACCTGCAATTGCAGCGCGCAGAAGTACCTCGTCTTGCTCTCGGGCGGCTACAGCGTCTTGGTTATACAACATGGTTGTTAACGCTTCCGGCTGCGTCCGACGCCACGCAACTCCTACTCAAACCGCTCGGCCGAAACGGCCGCGTCAAGACTCTCGCACAGGAATAACCATGGCAGAAATCAGCCGCGCCGTGATGTTCGGCAAACTCGACACACTCAGCTATCGCGCGATGGAAAGTGCCACGACGTTCTGTCGTTTGCGGGGCAATCCTTATGTGGAGCTGACTCACTGGCTGCATCAGCTACTCAACTTGCCCGACTCGGATCTGCACCGGATCATCAAGCATTTTGGCGTGGAGCCTTCGGCGCTCGCGCGTGATTTGACAGAAGCGCTGGATCGTTTGCCGCGCGGGTCTACATCGATCACGGACATCTCTTCGCAACTGGAAGAGGCGGTCGAGCGCGGCTGGGTGTATGGGTCCTTGTTGTTCGATGCAGCGAAAGTGCGCAGCGCACATCTGATTGTCGGCGCGTTGAAGACGCCGGCCTTACGCAACGCGTTGCGCGGGATTTCGCGCGAGTTCGATCGAGTGAAACTCGATGACCTCGTGAATGACTTCGACGTTTTGCTCGCGGATTCGCCCGAGAATGCGCAAGTCTCCAATGCGCCGTCAGCGGCAGTCGCCATGCCTGCGACCAATCAGGACGCATTGCAGCGCTTCACCGTCGACCTTACGGAACAAGCACGCTCGGGCAGGCTCGATGCAATCGTCGGTCGCGACGAAGAGATTCGTCAGGTCATCGACATCCTGATGCGGCGCCGCCAGAACAATCCGCTTCTGACGGGCGAGGCGGGTGTAGGGAAAACGGCCGTGGTCGAGGGACTGGCGCAACGAATCGTGGCCGGCGATGTTCCCCCCATGCTGCGCGATGTCACGCTGCGCACGCTCGACGTAGCGTTGCTCCAGGCAGGTGCCGGCGTCAAGGGCGAGTTCGAAACGCGCCTGCGCCAGGTGCTTGAGGAGGTGCAGTCGGCGGAGCGCCCGGTGATTCTTTTCATCGATGAAGCGCATACGCTCGTGGGCGCAGGCGGCGCAGCCGGAACCGGCGATGCCGCCAATCTGCTGAAACCTGCACTTGCCCGCGGCACCGTGCGCACGATCGCAGCGACGACGTGGTCGGAGTATCGGCGGTACATAGAAAAAGATCCGGCGTTGACGCGGCGTTTCCAGGTCGTGCAAGTGCGCGAGCCGGACGAAGCACGCGCAATCACCATGATGCGCGGCATTGCCGGTGCGCTGGAAAAGCATCACGGCGTGCAAGTGCTCGACGAAGCCATAGAAGCGGCCGTGCGCCTGTCGCATCGATACATTCCGGCGCGTCAGTTGCCCGACAAGTCCGTAAGCCTGCTCGATACCGCGTGTGCCCGCGTTGCAGTGAGTCAGCACGCTACGCCGCCGGCAGTGGACGACGCGCAGAAACGCATCGCCGCGTTGAAGACGGAACTCGAGGTCATCACGCGCGAAAGCCTGATCGGCATCGATACAGCCGCGCGTCACAAGGTGGCATCGAAGGCGCTGGAAGAAGAAACGCAGCGACTCGCGGAGCTCGATACGCGTTGGAACGTGGAACGCGAACTCGTAAAAGACATCCTCGCGCGCCGTTCGCAACTACGCGATGGCGCTGCCGGTGCAGACCTTGCCGCGCTGAGATCGCAACAGGCGTTGCTGGCCGAGCATCAAGGCGACGCACCATTGATCCTGCCCGGCGTGGATCGGCAAGCGGTCGCAGCGGTGGTTCAGGACTGGACCGGCGTGCCCGTTCTCAAGATGATGAAGAACGATATCGACAACGTGCTGCGTCTTGGTGAGCTGTTGGACCGGCGAATCATCGGTCAGGGTCACGCAACCGAGATGATCGCACGGCGCATTCGTACGTCGCGTGCGGGACTCGACAATCCAAACAAACCGGTCGGCGTGTTCATGCTCGCGGGAACATCGGGCGTGGGCAAGACGGAGACCGCGCTTGCGCTCGCCGAACTGCTCTATGGCGGGGAGCAAAACCTCATCACCATCAACATGAGCGAATACCAGGAAGCACATACGGTCTCGCTGCTGAAAGGCGCGCCTCCCGGTTATGTCGGTTTCGGGGAAGGTGGCGTGCTGACCGAAGCCGTGCGTAGAAGGCCGCATAGCGTCGTGCTGCTCGACGAGGTGGAGAAGGCGCATCCCGATGTTCACGAACTCTTCTTCCAGGTATTCGACAAGGGCTGGATGGAAGACAGCGAGGGCCGCTCCATCGACTTTCGCAACACGCTGATCCTGCTCACCACGAACGCGGGAACGGAATGCATTGCGCATCTGTGCTGCGATCCAGAGAACATGCCGGCGATGGAAACCATCGAAGAACAGTTGCATGCGGAACTCCTGCACACGTTTCCGCCGGCGTTGCTAGGCCGCATGGTGACGATCCCCTATTACCCGCTCAGCGACGCGATGCTGCGCTCCATCATCCGCTTGCAACTCGGACGGGTGGCGAAACGTGTGACGCGTACACATCAGGTGCCGTTCACTTTCGACGAAGACGTGGTCGGTCAGATCGCCGTGCGTTGCACGCGGCTTGAAAGCGGCGGACGCATGATCGACGCGATCCTCACCAACAGTCTGTTGCCGCGGATCAGCACGGAATTCCTGACGCGCGTGATCGATGGAAAACCGCTTGCACGCGTACATGTGGGCGTTGAAGCAGAGGAGTTCACCTATGCCTTCGACTAGTACTCGCCACGTCCGCATGGAATGCGCCGCGCTTGGCGACACGGCGGTCTTCATGCGCATGTCGACAATCGAAGCGCTCGGCCGCATGAATGAATTCCAGCTTGCATTCTTGAGCCCACGCAACGATATCGATCCCGGCGACGTGCTTGGCCAGAACCTGTCCGTCACGCTCGATTATCCGGCGGCCGGCGAGCGCCAGTTCAATGGCATCGTCACTACGTTGCGGCTCATTGTCCCCGGCGACACCACGCATAACCGCATGGCGCGTTACGAAGCCATCGTGCATCCGCGCTTGTGGCTGCTGACGCAATCGTCGCATCGGCGATTCTTTTATCAAAAGACGGTTCCGCAGATCGTAAGCGCGGTGTTCGAACCGTTCGATATCGATTTCCGCAATGCATGCAGCGCAGCTTATCCGCCGCTCGAAAATTGCGTGCAGTATTGCGAGACCGATTTCGACTTCGTAAGCCGTCTGCTCGAGCGCGAAGGCATTCATTATTTTTTCGAGTACACGGGCGGCAAACATACGCTAGTGCTGACCGACTCGAATAGCGAACATCGTCCCATTCCGCATTACGAGACCATTCCGTACCAGGCTTGGGACACGCCCGAGCAGGATGAAGAGTGCGTGTACCGGTGGGTGTCGGGCGCGACGTTGCAGACTGGACGATACGAAGTCAACGAGTACGACTTCGAGAAGGCATCGGTGAGCAATAGCCACGGTCTCGTCGCGCGGGCAACCCGCGCAGCGCCCTTCGATCCCGCGCGTTACGTGATGCAGGAACACCTGACGGGTCACGTCAAGGCCGCGGATGGCGATCGTCTCGCACGCGTGAACATCGAGATTCATCAAACGCAGAACGATTCCATCAGTGCACGCAGCACGTCGCGTGGTCTCATCCCGGGCGGACTGATCCGTTTGCGCGATCATCCGGCGACCGCACAGGATCGCCAATACCTGATTACGGAGACACGTGCGGAGATCGTCTCCGACGCGTATGTATCGACGAGCGACAGCACGTTGCCGATCTTCGATTGCAGCTTTACCGCGATCCGCGCGGATAACACGTTCCGTACGGCACGAACCACGCCGGAGCCGCGCGTAGGCGGTCCGCAAACGGCGGTAGTCGTCGGCCCCGATGGCGATGAAATCCTCACCGATCAATACGGCCGCGTAAAGGTCCAGTTCCACTGGGAACAACTCGCGCAGTCGTCGGGCGCGCAAAAGCTCGACCGATGCTGGGTGCGTGTATCGCAAGGCTGGGCCAATAAACGCTGGGGATCCATGCAGCTTCCGCGCATCGGGCAGGAGGTGCTGGTCGAATTCATCGAAGGCGATCCGGACCGTCCGGTGATCACGGGCGCGGTCTACAACTCGACGAACATGCCGCCGTATGAGCTGCCCGCAAACGCGGCCATCTCCACGCTCAAGAGCAACTCGACCAAGGGCGGCAGCGGCTACAACGAAGTGCGGCTCGATGATCGCAAGGGCGACGAACAACTGTTCTTTCACGCCGAACGCGATCATGAAACCTGGGTCAAGCACGACGCGCTGATGAACGTGGAACACGATCGTCACTTGAGCGTAAGCGGCAGCGAGTTCATCAAGACGAACGGTGCGCGCAACGACACGGTAATGGGCAGCAGCAAGTCGAGCGTGCTCGGCGGCGTGACGGCCGCGACCATGACGGCGCACAACCAGTTCGTGGGCGAAGCCTATTCGCTGAACGCCGGCTTGGCCGTGCAGATCAAGGCAGGCATGGCCGTGGAGATCGAGGCGACCGCGACCATCGCGTTGCGCGCGGGGGCTTCGTACATCTTGATTGGTCCGGAGACCATCGAGATGTCGAGTATCCCGATACCCATCGGTCCCGGCATTCCTCCTGTTCCCGTGAGCGTGCCGCCACCGCCGCCGACCCCGCCGCGCGATGCCGACGACGGCTCGCGCAAGGTTGTCAAATAAGGAGCTTTACGCATGTCACCGAATCAGTCCAGGGCAGCGAAGTTGAGGATGACCGTGAGTGGCGGCGTCTTGAGCGCACCGCAAGATATCGAGTTGGATACAGCCGGCGGCACGCTTGGCCGCGCGCCCGAATGCACCGTCGTGCTGCCCGACGCGCAACGCGCAATCTCGCGCGTGCAGGCGCGCATTGAGTGGCGCGATGGCGCTTTCATCCTGGTCGATGCAGGCAGCAATCCCACGTTGCTGAACGACCAGATACTGGACGGATCACGCGAGGCGCAGCTTCATGATGGCGATCGTCTGCGGGTCGGTCCGTATGCGCTGGATGTGTTCATCGAGCACGAGTTGCAGAACATGACCATGATGACGCGCCCGGATGTGTCCATACCATCGGCGCCGTTGCCGGAGAAACCGGACTGGGACGTGAAGCCGGCCGCGCCGCTGATTCCGGATGACTGGAATGCGCCGCATGAAGCATCGAAGGATAGTCGCGCCGATAATCCGTTCACGCCCGATCCGCTCGCGGCCACGCCGCTATTGCGTGAGCCTGCGCGTTTTGGGGTGAATGCGAATCAGGAGCTTATCGATGCCCTCGGCGCCGGCGACAGCCCGCTTGGGATCGGTCCGGCGAAACACGAAGTGTCGCCGTTTTCGGTGTCGGGGTCGAGCAGGGGTTTCGAACACGTATCGCCGGAACGCGCGATGAACGCAGTGCCGACATTGCCGGTTTTGGACGGACCGGCGACGCCTATCATTCCCGAGGACTTCGACCCGTTTATCCCGCCGGTCGAGATGCACGACGAGCTTGCGCCGGTGATTCCAGCGACGGAGTGTCTGGCGCTGCCGGAACCAGCGCCTGCACCAACGCCTCAGCCAAAGCACCCGGAACCGGTCGCTGCAACGCCCTCCACCGGCGATGACGCCACGCTGACAGCCCTGCTGGAAGGTCTCGGCATAGACGCCGGCACTGTCCGTCACATCGCCGCAGATGACCTCGCGCGTCTTGTAGGCGGCATGCTGCGCGTCGCGACGCAGGGCACGATGACCGCGTTGCGCTCACGGTCCATGGCAAAGCGCGAGACGCGTATCGCCATGACGCTGATCGAAGAGCGCGACAACAATCCGCTCAAGTTTTTCCCCGACGTCGACATGGCGCTCACGCAGATGCTCGGCGCACGCGGCGCGGGATATCTCGCGCCTGAAGACGCGTTGCAGGAAGCCTTCCACGATATCCAGACGCACGAACTCGCCGTCGTCGCCGGCATGCGCGCGGCACTCGAACACGCAATGTCGCGCATCGATCCAGTGACGATCGACCGGTCGGTGCAACCGGCAAAGGGCATCGATGCGCTGCTCGGCAATCGCCGCGCGCGCCTCTGGCAGCGTTTCGTCGATACCTGGGAGGACGTGGCGCGTGACGCCGGCGACGACTTCCAGCGCACCTTCGGCGAGCCCTTCAGCCGCGCGTACCAGGCGCAACTCGACGCACTCACACGTTCAACTCCAAGCGAATAACGCCATGTACTGGAATAGCAAGGTCATCTGGTCGGAAGGCATGTTCCTGCAGCCGCAGCATCTGCAGCAGCACGACCGGCACATGCAGACGCAACTCGAAGCGCGCGTTGACAGCCTGCGTGCTTACGGCTGGGGATTCACATCGATGGAAATCGATGAAGCGCTGTTGAAGCTCGGCAAGCTCGCGCTCCGCTCGGCTGCGGGCGTCCTGCCCGATGGCACGCCGTTCAACCTTCCCGCCGATGACGACCTCCCGGAGCCGCTCGACATTCCCGAGGGCACGGCGAGCCTGCTCGTGGTGCTCGCACTGCCGGTTCGCCGGCCGGGCGCGACCGAGTCGGGCGGACCTGAGCGTGCGGACAACCTCGCGCGTTATCGGACGGAAGAGTTCGAAGTCCACGACAGCAACGATCCCGACGCCGTCAGCACGCTGTTGCAGGTCGGCAAGCTGCGGTTGAAACTCGCGCTCGAACCGGACGTCGTGCATGCGCATGCTTATGTGGGCGTTGCGCGTGTGATCGAACGCCTGAGCGATTCGCGTGTGGTGCTGGACGAAGAGTATTGCGCGCCGTGTCTGGACTTCACTGTCGCGGGCAAGCTCGCGCGCTTCTCGACCGAGCTCAACGGTCTGCTCCAGCAACGCGGCGAGGCGCTGGCGGCCCGGTTGTCGCAGCCGGAAGCCGCGGGCATGGCGGAGATGTCCGACTTCCTGCTGCTGCAGATCGTCAATCGCGCGCAGCCCTTGGTCGCGCATTTTGGCTCGATGACCGGACTGCATCCCGAAGCGCTTTTCCAGGCCACTGTGCAGCTCGCGGGAGAACTGGCGACCTTCAGTCAGCGTGATCGGCGGCCGCCGGCGTTCCCCGTGTATCGGCATGACCGGTTGAAGCAAACGTTCACGCCGGTGATCGAAGCGTTGCGTCTTGCTTTGAGTCGCGTCGCTGATCCGGGCGTGGTCTCCATACCGCTGGAGGAGCGCAAGTACGGCCTGCGCGTCGCCCTGGTCGCGGATCGCTCGCTCTTCACGAATGCGACTTTTGTGCTCGCCGTGCGCGCCCAGGTATCCACCGAAACGCTGCTGTCCGCGTTCGGCAGCCAGGTGAAGATCGGGGCGGTCGAAAAAATTCGCGACCTCGTCAACCTGCAATTGCCGGGCATCGGTTTGCGCGCGTTGCCGGTCGCGCCGCGCCAGCTTCCGTTCCATGCGGGCTTCACTTACTTCGAACTCGACGACAAGAACGAAGGCTGGCAAGCACTCAACGCGTCGGCTGGAATGGCGCTGCACGTCGCCGGCGAGTTCCCTGGCCTGACGATGGAATGCTGGGCCATCCGTCGATGAACAAGGACACTGCAATGACTAACAACACGGCAATGACTAACGACACGGACCCGACTATCGACGACTCGGGTTTCCTCGACGCCGCGCGCACGATCATGATGCCGACGCCCGGCCTCAAGCGCGAGCGCCCGGCTACGGCAAAAACCGCGGCGGCAGCGCCAGCTTTGGCGCCGCTCGACGCCACGCTCGCCGGCCGCAACCCGCTGTTGCGCGCCGCGAACCCGCTGCTTGAACTCGCATTGCCGTTGCGGCGCCTGACGAGCCATCCGGATCTCGAGGCGCTGCGCACGCAACTGATCCAGATGGTGCGCACATTCGAAACCAACGGCCGCGCATTCGGCGTACCCGATGCGCAGCTTGGCCCGGCACGCTATTGCCTGTGCACGTTCATCGATGAATCGATTGCCGCCACGCCCTGGGGTGCCGGCGTGTGGGGCCGCCGCAGTTTGCTGGTGACGTTCCACAACGAAGCTTCGGGCGGCGAGCGTCTTTTCGTAATCCTGCAGCGTCTTGCGCAAAGCCCTGCTATCGATGTCGATCTGCTCGAGCTGATCTACGTGATGCTCGCGCTGGGTTTCGACGGACGATACCGCCTGATGGAAGGCGGCAAGACGCAGCTCGACGTGATACGCGAACGGCTCGAACAGATGGTCCGTGCGCAGCGCCCGCCGGTTGAACGCGCGTTGTCGCCGCATTGGCAACCCGCGCCGCGCGAACGCAAGCGCCTGTTGCAATTCGTGCCGCTATGGGTCGCGCTTGCACTTGCCGCGTTCGTGCTCGTGACCGCCAGCCTCGTGTTGAGCTTTCGAATCAACGACTTTTCGGACCCGGTGTTCGCCTCGATGCGGTCGATACGCGTGGCGCCCGCGCCTGTACTCGCATCGAAGGTCGATGCAGCACCCAAGCTTGCCGCCACGCTGGCCGGTTTCCTCGCGCCCGAGATTGCGCAAGGGCTGGTGACGGTCGGCGATTCGGCAGACCGCACGACAGTCACCATCAACAACACGGCGACGGGCACGCAATTGTTTGCATCGGGCAGCGCCGACCTCGATCCACATTTTGCTCCGCTGATGCAGCGCATCGCCGACGCATTGCAGGACAAACCGGGCAACGTGGTCGTGGTCGGCCACACCGACAACCAGCGCATCATCTCGGCGCGGTTTCCGTCGAACGTGGCGCTTTCGCAGGCGCGCGCCGATACCGTGCGCGCGATCATCGCGGCGCGCATCGATTCGCCCTCGCGCCTGAGCGCGGAAGGACGCGGCGACACCGAGCCGATTGCACCAAACGATACCCCCGCGGGCCGCGCGAAAAATCGTCGCGTTGCCATTGTGATTCTTTCGCCAGGAGCCGCGTCATGAGGTGGTTGAACGGATTCAGAAAGCCGGTGGTCATGTCGTTTTTCGGCATGTTGGCGCTGGCGTTCATTGTGTGGTTCGAAGGACCCTTGCTCGCGTTCAACGGCAGCGAGCCGCTAGGAAGTGCGACCAGCCGATGGATCGCGATCGCGTTGCTGTTCGCGTGCTGGGCGGTGTACTTCGGCGCGCGTGCCGTGAAGGCGCGGCTTGCGAGTTCCAACTTCGTGCGCAGTCTTATCGCGGATTCGGTGAACCCGGCCGATCGCAAACCGAGCGAAGCACGCAAGGCCGCCGATGCGGATCTCGCCATCCTGCGCACGCGCTTCGAGGAAGCATTGAAGACGCTTCGAACCACCGCGACGGGCAAAGACGGCAAGGGCTGGAAATCGTGGTTCAGTGCGCGCCGCCAGACCATTTACGACTTGCCGTGGTACATGTTCGTTGGCGCGCCGGGTGCAGGCAAAACGACGGCGCTGGTTCATTCAGGGTTGCGATTTCCGCTGGCCGACCGCCTCGGCGCGCAGGCGATTGGCGGCGTTGGCGGCACGCGTCATTGCGACTGGTGGTTCACCGACGACGCCGTTCTCCTCGACACCGCCGGCCGCTTCACCACGCAAGACAGTCACGCCGAAGCGGATCGCGGCGCATGGTTCGGATTTCTCGCAATGCTGCGCAAATACCGTCCGCGTCGTCCGCTCAACGGCGTGATGGTCGTCGTATCGGCAGCGGACTTGTTGCAGCAGACCGATGCCCAACGTGCGGCGCACGCGGCGTCGGTGCGTGAACGCCTGAGCGAGTTGAACAAGCAGCTCGGCATGCGTTTCCCGGTGTACGTGGTAGTCACGAAGAGCGACATGCTCTCCGGCTTCTCCGAATTCTTCGATGACCTCGGCCGCGACGAACGCGAGCAAGTGTGGGGCGTGACGTTCCCGCATTCGCCTGAAGACGGCGCGGAAAATTCAGGACAACCGCTGCAACGTTTCCCGGATGAATTCCGGTTGCTGCATCGGCAGCTCCAGGAGCGCGTGCTGCAACGCATGCAGCAGGAAACCGATGTGCGCCGTCGCGCGCTGATCTATTCGTTCCCGCAGCAGTTCGCGGGTATCGAAGGATCGCTGCAGCGTTTCCTGGATGACGCCTTCAGCGAATCGCGCTTTGATCGCGCCGCGTTGTTGCGCGGCGTGTATTTCACAAGCGGCACGCAAAGCGGTCGTCCGCTCGACCGCATGATGAGTTCCATGGCCGCAGCGCTCGGGTTGCAACGGGAAGTGCTGCTCGCCGATACATCGAGTGGCCGCGCATACTTCGTGAAGCGTTTGCTGCGCGATGTGATCTTCGAGGAAGCGGGTCTTGCTGGCAGCAACTTGCGCGTCGAGCGGCGGCGTGCGTGGTTTCAGCAGATTGCTATTGGCGCGGTGGGCGCCGTGTTGATTGCAGGGTTGATCGGACTCTTTGTCAGCGACCGGGCGAACCGCCGCTTCGTTGACGAAAGCCGTCAGCAGATTGCAGCACTTCAGCAGCGGGTGCAACAGACCACGCTCGGCGATGATCCGCTCGCAGTTCTCCCCGTACTCGATGCCGCCCGGGACTTGCCCGGCGGCGAAGCCGAACGCGAAAGCCGCGGTGATGTGTGGTGGGCGAAGCTCGGTCTCGATCAACGCGAGAAAATCGGCGCCGAAGCGCAACGGGTGTATCAGCGGTTGTTGCGCCAGACGTTGTTGCCCATTGTTGTGCAGCGCATGGAAGAAGAGTTGCGTCGCGGCGATGCGAACAATGCCGCGCTTCAATATGAAGTACTGCGTGCGTACCTGATGCTTGGCGACCCGACGCACTACGATCCCGACGCATTGAGAAGCTGGGCCATGCGCGACTGGCAACGCGGTCCGCTGCAAACCGCAAGCGATGCTCAACGCGCGAGTATCGATCAGCATCTTGAGGCGCTCTTTCGCCGTGGACAGTTCGATTCAAACCTGCCGCTCGATCAGAACCTGATTGCCCAGGCACGCGCAACATTGAGCCGCGTGCCGCTTGCGCAGCGTCTGAACAGCCGCATCCAGCAGCAGCTTACGCAGCTTCATCTGGCGGATTTTTCGATCGCCAAGGCGGCGGGGCCAAGTGGTCTGCTGGTGTTCGTGCGCAAGAGCGGGATGCCGTTGACGCAGGGTATCGATGGTGCTTACACGCAAGCTGGTTTTACCGCTTTCCTGCGCTTGCGCGAGATGACGCTCGCCAACATTGCGAAGGACGACTGGGTGCTGGGGCGCGCCGAGACGAAGCCGGATGCAGCAGGTATCGATGAACTTCGCACGGCATTGACGCGTTTGTACTGCGAGGAAAGCATCCGGCAGTGGGACGGACTGCTGGGCGATGTCGGTGTCGTATCGTTTTCCGCACCCGACCAGGGCGCGCGCGTTGCGAACCTGATGGGCTCGCAGAACTCACCGCTGCGTGCATTGATCACGGCGGCGGCGCTCGAGACGACGTTCGTCGCGCCGGCAGCAAGTACTGACGCTGCCGCAGGCAAGTTCGATGCATTGCGCAAGAGCCTCGGCGGCGCAGAAGGTCAAACGCAACCCGCTGCAAGTGCCGACAGCGCCGCGCTCGTCAACACGCATTTCCAGGCGCTGCATGATCTTGCGGGCAAGCCGGGGGCAACCTCGGGTGCGCCTGTCGACGATTCCATCAGTGCATTGAAGGAAGCGGCCGCAACGCTGCAAGCGGTCGATTCCGCGCGCAAGCAATCACTGCCCTTGCCGCCGACGAGTTCACTCGATCGCTTGAAACTGCTCGCGCAAGGCGCACCCGCGCCGCTCGGTGCGGTGCTGCAAGGTGTCGCGGATAACGCCGATACCGTTCAGGTCCAAAGCCAGCGTGCGCAGCTTCGGGCGCTGTGGGCATCAACGGTCGCGCCGGCTTGCCGGCAAGCGCTGGATGGCCGCTATCCGCTCGTGCGCACCTCGACGCGGGATGCCGCGCCTGATGACTTCGGGCGGATTCTCGGGCCGGGCGGCCTGATCGATGATTTCTTCCAGAAGAACTTGCAGAACCGCGTGGATACGTCGGGCGCTGTATGGCGCTGGCGCCCGGAAGCGCGCTCGCTTGGCATACCCGACGACGTCCTTGCGCAGTTCCAGAATGCTGCGCAGATCCGCGATGCGTTGTTTCGCGATGGCGGTCATGATGTATCGGTTCGATTCTCGGCGAAGCTTGCTTCCATCGATCCATCCGTCAAACGTTTTGTACTCGATGTAGACGGCGTGCAACTGGTTGCAACCGACAGCACGCCAGGCGCGACCGCTGCCTTCCAGTGGCCGAGCGGCAAGGGCACGGGGCAGGCGCATGTGGAGCTCGATCCGGCAGCGACGACTGCGCCGCATGCGGACGGACCGTGGGCGTTGTTCCATCTGCTCGATACCGCGCGCATCACGCCCGCGGGTCAGCCGGACCGCTTCAAGGCGACCTTCGACAACGGCCTGGTATCAGTCGACCTCACGGCGAGCAGCGTGGTCAATCCGTTTCGTGCCGGTGTGCTCGACCGCTTTCGATGCCCGGCGCAACTATGATGACGCCTGAAGAAGCCGGCACGGGCTTCTACGGAAAAGTGCGCACGCATGGCGACTTTGTGGGACGCGGTTTGTCGCGCGAATTTGTCGTGCAGTGGGATACGTGGTTGCAGCGCGGATTGCTCAAGGCTCAGGAACAGCTTGGCGACGCCTGGTTGCAAGACTTCCTCGGCATGCCGCTATGGTGTTTCGCGATGAAACCCGGGGTGATGGATGATACGGCGTATGCGGGCGTGATGATGCCGGGTATCGACGCGGTCGGGCGGTATTTTCCTTTCGTCGTGGCTCGACCAATGGCTCAAGCTTTCTTCGATGACTGGCTGCACAGCAGTTCGGTGTGGTACGAGCATGCGGCGGGTTTGGCCTTATCGACGTTGAAGGCGAAGTTCTCGCTGGCAGAGTTCGAGACCGAGCTGGAGCAACTTGATAGCGGTGCTGAAACGCTGGTCTGGCGCGATACGTTCAGGCGGTTTTTGAGCGAGGGCGATGTTGCGAGCGTTTGGTGGACGAGCGCGCAAGCGCTGCACAGGCACGAGGGCGCGCCGGATACGGCGTTGTTCTTGCGATTGCTGGGAGGTTAATCCGGTGCGACGCCAAGATCCCGCCGCAACGCATCGCGGTCATCCGGTTCCTGCACGGCATCGATCAGACGTTCGTAAAACGTATCCGTATTAGGCACGTTCGCGGCGGCGCGCGCCACGATGACCCGCGCTATCGGCCCAACATATGCAGCGAGCTTGAGCGTGGCGTCCTGCAAGACCTCAGGCGCAATGCTCACCTGAAGCACCGACTCGTTCCTGGGCATCGAAGTCCGCTTCATACCCGAAGCAATCCGTGACCTATCCCCCGGCGTCTCAAGCCGCATCAGCAGCGAGTTGAAATCGCGCCGCGCGGCATCGGTTGGAAAATGCGCCGCAAGCCGCTCCCGCAACGCGTTGAAGTCCGAGGACTTCGCCGTCGCACGACGCAGCAAGATCGTCGCAACCGGTCCCACGTGACTTGCGAGCCGCTCCTCCAGTTGCGCTATCAGTTCAGGCGGCCAGTCCATTGAAGGTTCGCTGAGCTCTGGCGCTTCGAGTAGCGCAATCGGCTTTGCAAATGCAATCACCGTCTGGTCGCTGTCCTCGGATTGCACCGCGCCGAGCGCGCCCATCAGCACATCGCGCCATTCACGCGCGGAGGCGTAACGGTCTTCGGGCCGCTTCGAAAGCGCCTTCATCAACATCGCATCGATATAACCGGCCAAGCCCGGCACGCGTTCCGATGGCAGCATAGGCGTGTCGCTCAACACTTGCCGCATGACCACGGTCGGCGTGCCCGCGAACGGACACACGCCGGTCAGCATTTCGTAGAGCACGACCGCAGCGGAGAAAAGGTCGGCGCGCGCATCGATGGTCTCGCCCGCGAACTGTTCCGGCGACATGTAGCTGGGCGTGCCGATCACCGTGCCCAGTTGCGTGAGATGCGACGCTTCGATCCGCGCAATGCCGAAGTCCGTGATCTTGCATTCGCCGCGTTGCGTGATCAGCAGGTTGGCAGGCTTGATGTCACGATGAATCACGCCTTCCTGATGCGCGTAATCAAGTGCATCGAGGAGTTGCAAAAAGCAACCTAAGGCACGCGCCGGTTCTATTCGGGTTTGCGTTCGGGCATGCTGAGCGAGACGCGCGGCGAGGCTCTCGCCACGCACGTATTCCATCGTGATGTATGCCGTGTCGCCCGCTTCGCCATAGTCATACACCGACACGATATTCGGATGCGCAAGGCGGCCGGCCGCACGCGCTTCGTTCAGGAAACGCGCGGTGAGGTCGTGCATCGAACCGCCTTCGGAACCTGCCGGCAACAATTCGTTGCGGATGGTCTTAAGCGCGACATGGCGCTCGATCTGCGGATCGAACGCCAGATACACAACACCCATTGCGCCGCGTCCGAGCACGCGCTCGATGCGGTATCGGCCGAGTTCGGATGGGGTGTCGGCGGATGCCGTCATGATCAGTGCGCCCCTTCATCGAGGATCTTGAATGCTTCGATCAGGCTCGTCCTCATGCGTCCGAACGATACCGCCAGCGACGCAATCTCATCCGATCCACCCGTTGGCAAAGGTGTTTCGGCAAGCTTGCCGAGACTCATTTCATCGGCGGCGCGCGAGAGCGACTGGATGGGTCGCGTGATCAGCATGTTCACCATCACGTTCATCACGATCAGCACCACCGCGAACACCGCCGTCAGCGACAGCATGAACGTGCGCCAGACAGCGCGGCCACGTTCGATGGGTTGCGTCATCGGCACCGACACGAACTCTGCGCCAATCACATCGTTCATGGTCCAGCCGAACCCGTTCGCCGAGCCGTATTTGTCGATCATGGTCGCGGGCGCTGCGCTCGGGGTGCTGTGGCATTGCATGCACGCGACGTCCGTGATGCGGCTTGGCCGCGCAAGGAACAGCGTGGGATTGCCCGACGAAATGCGTTGACCTGTCATCTGTTTCAGGTCGGGATGATCGTGCAGATGCGTGATCACGTCGGTCTCCCAATCCGTTGGCCGGTCGCGCGGATTGGTCGGATTGAGCATGGTCGACTTGTACGAGAAGTTCGGGAAATCCTTTTGCAACAGGTTCAGCATTTCGATGGCCGAGAACGCCGGAATGGATTCGGGCACGAACTGATATTTGATCTGCGTGGCGAGCAGCGGCGTGACGTGGGTTGCGGTGTAGCTTTGCATCGATGCTGCCGCGCTGATCAGCACGTTGGCGTCGTGTACGGTTTCATCGAGTGCCTGCTTTTGCAACAGACGATCCGCGACCACGCCCGCCGCACTCAGGCCGATTGCAAAGACAAGCAGGAAGACGAGATTGAACTTGGCGCTAAGAGAGAGTTTGCGTTTCATGGATGTGCATACAGTGAGTTCGCGGGCGGCGCGGAGGTGTTGACGCGAACGGCTTGCAACGCGCGCTGGCGCGCATCGGGTCGAGGGGGCGGCGGGTAGAGCAGCACGCGCCACTCAGGCAAGGCCTTGAGGTTTTGATCGACGGCACGGCGAAACGCCTGGTCCGTGAGACGCGAGCGGAAACGCGCGGGGAAGCGCTTGCGCGCCGGCAAGTCGCTTGCGAGCCAAGCGGACACATCGTCGTAGGTCGCCGCGCGCAGCGGTTTTACAGGGCTGTCGTGTGCGGCCGGTGTGATGGGCAGACGCTGCAATGCGTCGCGGAAAACAACAGGCATGTCGGTGAGGAATGCGCTCGATGGACGCTGCGCAATCTGCGGCGGCGCGCTTGCGGTCACATAAGCGAAACTCCCCGGCGTGATGGCGTTTTTACGCGCGGAACCAGCCAACGTTTGCGTGCCGCTTTCGCTGAATACGGCGATTGTCGGCTCGTCCTGATTCGTGCCGGGGAGCGCCGCAACGACCGCCGCCGCGTTCCCGCCAAGCTCGACCGAACCCCGTTCAGTATCGACGACAGGCGCCTTGCACGGCGGCGTTGCGCATGTATGGGCGATCTTCAGCCAGCCATCGAGCAGCGATACGCGCGGCCCCGCCTGCAGCAGCAACCGTGTCTGTGCCCCGAGTGCGAGCAGGTTGCCTGCATCGTCCTGAAGCTGGACCACGCTGCGCGGCGCGGATTCAACCAGGTCGTCGTCACGCAGCGCTTCGCCCGCGCCCAATTGATAGACGTTCGTCGCGCGAATGACCGTGGCGGGTGCGTCGGCGCTTGCGATCGTCCAGCCGGCATGCGCTTGCGAGGCCGCACACAGCAACGCGAACGCAGACAAGCCGCACAACGCGCGTTTGACCGGCCGACGGGAGTGCAACAGAAACAGGAAGTATTCGAGGCGATAGCTCATGCGTTCCGCTGTGCGTTAATGCGCCGCGAGCCAGGAAATGGCCGGCGCATTAAACACAACAGCGAAGCGATGAAATTATTCCGCGCCTGTCAGAAAACGGGGCGGGTACTCAGGGGGATTTTCGCCGATGCCAACAGCGAGGCGCTTGACGCACGTGACTCGTCGCGGCTGAAAAGCGGCGCGACCTGGCTGCTGGAGATCTGCTTGCCAAGCGCGGTCAGGTCGACGCCTTGCGGCTGCCCGATCAGCGCATAGCCGAGTTCGGCCTGACGCCAGGTGACGACAGTCATCGATGCAACCGTTTGATCCGCTACCGCCGCATCCGGCTTGACCTCTTTCATCACGCATAGTGCGATGGGCGCGCCTTCCTTGGGCAAATACACGATCTGCACGAGCGGCTTGTTGTTGAAGCGCAGACGTTGCACGCGCTTGAACGTGAGCCCTGCCGCGCTCAAATCGGGAATGCGCAGCGCGAGGCCATCGTCCTGGCGGATTTCGTCGACGGTCTTGATGGACAGGTCGGTGTCGCTGTTGACGTTCGCAAGCGTCTCGCGCGAATAGAGTTGCTGGTAACTTGCTGCAGCCATGATCCAGGGCGAGACACCGGTCCCCACGGATGCAATCGATGCACCCACGTTCGATGCCGGCCCTGCGCCTGGCCCGAGGCGCAGCACGAGTCCGCACGCGAACGCGCCTCCGAGAAACGCCACGGCAAGCCAAGCGGGGGCAATGCGCAGCCGCGAACGAATGGTCGATGACGCAGGACTTCCGGGCGCATGTTCCACCACGGGATCATTCACGCTGACATCGGTCCTGGCCTTGGCCGATCGCGCCATTTCCTCGATCTTCGCCGTCAGGCTGGCGGGAACCGGTGGCAGCTTCTGTCCGGCAAATGCATCGCGATAAGGCAACCGCGAAGCCTGCAAGAGCGCGACGCGCTCAGCCACGTCGGGAGAAGTGCGCAGTTCGCGCTCCACTTCCTCGCGTTCGTGTGACGGCAGTTCGCCATCCACGTAGGCCATCAGCAGGGTATCGTCCGATTTCATAAGACTTAAGCAGTTCGCTTTCGCTGATGATTCATGTTTTTGTTTCTCTCGTGCCCTTTATTGCATTTTCCCAATGAAAAAAACACACTCATTTGGAATTGCAATCGACCTTCGAGGACTCTACTGTTTCTTCACAGTTTCTAAGGGCTTATTTATATCCAAGCCGGGTCACCCATACAACCAGCATAACCACCCGTTGCGGCCCCGGCGACGCCCGGCGAGGGGCTTGACAGGGATATTCGATTACATGGTTCACAGAAAAATCGCCACTTCACACGAATGCGGCAACCCAACAACGGCCTCAAGTTATACCCGTACTAAAAGAAGAACACCCAAGGTTGCGCCGAAATTCCATGCGCGCAAAATTAAATCGATGATCCCAAAACACGCTTTTCCAGCTCCGGCGGGACTTGTAACAAGTGTAACTGCGATTTGGTGCGGACGCTTAAACGTTGTTTCGTGCAAACCACACGTTCGATGGTCATACCAGAGAAACGCCGCGAATTTGGATGACCATGACGTGTTGACTGCGGAAATTCAGCCAGCCGATGAGCCCGGAAGCACCACGGACGTCGAATCGCTGAAAAGCTGCTCCACCTCGCGGTTCGAGATCTGTTTGCCGAGCGCATTCAGGTCCACGCCGTCGGGTTTGCCGATCAGCGCGTAGCTCAGTTCGGCCTGACGCCAGGTCACCACCTGCATGGAATCGACGTCCTGACCCGCCACCGCCTGATCCGGTTTCACGTCCTTCATCACGCAAAGCGCGACGGGTTCACCCTTCTCGGGTTGATACACGATCTGAACGAGCGGCTTGTTGTTGAAACGCAGGCGCTGCACGGTCTTGAACGTCAGGCCGGCGCTGTGCAAATCCGGGATGCGCAATGCAAGACCGTCTTCGCGACGGATGTCATCGACCGTTTTCGACGATGTTTCCGGCGTCTCGCTGACATAGGCCAGCGTGTCGCGAGTATAGAGCTTCTGGTAACCCGTGGCGGCCTGAACCCACGGCGAGAGATTGCTTGCGGCCATCGAACCGGATGGGCCGTGGTCCAAAAGAGGACCGAGTCGCAGGAACAAGCCGCCGCAGAACGCGCCTGCTACACAGGCAGCAGCAAGCCACGCGGGAACGGAGCGCATACGCGAGCGAACGGGCCCGCCGGCTGACGAGGGAACGGCGTTGTCATTGACTGCGGGCGCGGCATGCGCGCGTGCCATCGCTTCAATCTTCTGCGTCAGCGAATCCGGTACGGGCGGCAACTTTTGTGCGGCGAACGCGCCCCGATAATCCACGCGCGACGCCTTCAGCAACTCGACCAGCTCTGCCGCCTCGGCTGACGCGCGAATGTGTTCCTCGACTTCATAGCGCTGGTCGGGCGGCAGTTCACCGTCGACATACGCCATCAACATTACTTCATCGGTTTTCATGCGATTGAGTCCTTTCGCGTCGCCGAGGCTTTTGGCTTCGGTTCGTGCGTGCCGAACTGCGCGCCGACTGCTTGCCGTGCGCGCGATAAGCGGCTCATGACGGTTCCGATAGGAACCTCGAGTACATCTGCAGCTTCCTGGTAACTCAGCCCTTCGACTGCGACCAGCAGCATCACCACGCGCTGCGCTTCGGGCAGGCGTTCCACGGCGCTGATGATCTGGCCGTGCATGAGCTGCGTTTCCGGGCCTTTATCCACGGGGTCGGCGATGTTCTCCAGGAAGTCGTCGTCCCAGTCCATGCTCGAACGTTTGCGCACGCTTCGCGCCCGCAATTCGTTGATCCAGGTGGAATGAACAATCGAAAACATCCAGCTCAACGGGGCCGTATCGGGCTGCAATTGATGCGCCCGTTCGAGCGCGCGCAGGCACGCACGCTGGACGAGATCCTCGGCGTCGTGCCGGTCGCCCGATATGCGCAGCGCAAAGGCCCACAAGCGCGGCAGCATTTCGGGAAGCATGCTTGGTAAGTCTGCACCGTTCATCGAACGAATATCTCCTGGTACCAGTGTCTTGTCCGGATGCTGCCAGCAGCATGCACGCGAGAGCTGCGTGAAACGAACCGGGTAGTTTAACTTGCAATCGGGCATTTCGCCGCATACCCATCCGGCTTGCCGCACGGTCTAGCGGCGTGAGTTTCCCGCTTGCGCCGCCTGCGCTTCTTCTTGTGTACGGCGGTTGAAAGAAACCGAATATGCCGATGAGCGCGCGGCCAGCAGCGGATCGTCCGACGGTCCGATTCCAGCCGGCAAGATCAGCGGATCGAAGTTGATATCGCGGCAGGCTCCATCGATTTGCGACTCCGCCCTGTCGATCACCACCACACCCGCATCCACGCGATGCAACTCCCGCTCTTGCGGCCAGACGCGGGTGGCGTCGTTCGTCGGATCGCCGGGCGCGGCCGGCGTGATCATCAGATGCCAGCGCACGGGACCGCGCTCGAGGCGCTTGCTCAGGTCGTGCGCGAGGAAGTCCGGATCGCGCGCATCGGTTGTGCTGACGGGCTGGTATGCCGCGTCGGGCACGACGCTCCATCGAACGAAATGCGTGTTGCCTTGGGCGTTGGTGAACCTGAACGCGTCGATGCTGAAATAACTGGCGTTGGAAAAATTCGATGACGCCGGGTGACTCGCCAGCCATTCGTGAAAAGCCCTTGTTTCAGGGTGTTTTTCCAGAAACATCTCCATCTTCGCGGGGTCGACGCGGCCGCTCGCGGCGTCCGGCCGCAACGCGGCCAACTGCTCATACAGCGCTTCCGGTGTGCTGACGGCGAAGATCGGCACGGAGTTCATCGCGGTGCGCCATTGCTCGCCGTGGCTCAAGGTGAAGCGCAGGGCGAAGCTGCGGACCATCGCGGTATCGTCTTCTTGCGTCGGGTCGAAACCCGGCGCCGACAAGCGCCCGACCACCGGGACCGTGCCCCGCTCGAACACGCTTGCTCGAGAAAGCTGCGCGCCGTTGCCGTTACTTTCGAAGCGACCGCTCACGCATACACCCTTCGCATGATTGCGGCGGAAGCCGGGGTGCGGGCTTGTATCGGATTCGAAGGCATCGATCAACCGGGCCGATGTAAGCGTCTGCTGATCATGTGGCCAATGAATCCATCCCCCGGTCCACGCAAACAATCCCGCGATACCGCCAATCGTTGCAGCAATCAGGGCGTAGCGGGATATCAGGCTGGGACGGCGGCGCTTTTCAGTCATGGCAAAACTTTGGCTTCGTTGCTGCCGTGTGGCATCGGCCTAAGGCCAGCGATGCGGGCAAGCCAGGAAGTCAGAAAGGCCGCAAGTATAGTCGGACAAAAAGTTGTCTGTTGACCTTCTATCACAAATTTGGCGGGGGTTTGACCGCTGTTCGGTTGGAAATGCTCGGGCGGGTGAACGTTTTAAGCGTTTTTATGGTCAATCGTCTGACGAGACAAGCGCCGCCTTACCAGCCGTAAAACCGGTCCCACACTTCGATCTCGTCCGCGCCCGAACGCGCGTGATAAGCCGGGTATTGCGCGCCTGTCGCACAGGCGTGGTTCGGCTGGATCAAAAGCCGCGTGCCGACCGGCAAGTGCGCAGTGATGTCTCCGTCCGGATGACCCGTGTTCGCCAGGATCCCATGTTCCTGGTTTGCGCCGGTCAATGTGTAGCCTTCAAGCGGCGAGCCGTCGAGCGTACATGGCTGGCCGTAGCCGTAGTCATGCGTCTGCTTCGCCGTGCCGCGGTCGCGGCTCATCGCCATCCAGCCGGCATCGAGAATGGCCCAGCCTTTATCCGCTTGATGACCGATGACCGTGGTCAGCACACTCAACGCCAGATCGGCCGTATTGCATACGCCCACATTGCGCATCACGAGATCGAAGAATACATACACGCCCGCGCGAACTTCGGTCACGCCTTCAAGGTGACGCGCGGCGAGGGCGGTCGGCGTAGAGCCGACGCTGACGACATCGCATGGCAAACCCGCTTCGCGCAGGCGCTCGGCGGCCTGCACACAACCGGCGCGCTCCTGCTCGGCGAGCGCGGCGAGTGCATCCGGCGTGTTCAGTTCGTAGCTCGATCCCGCGTGCGTCAGCACGCCGCCCAGGCGCGCGCCGTCCTGATGCAAGGCGCGGCCGATATCGATCAAGCGCGCCTCGCCGGGCTTGACGCCAGAGCGATGGCCGTCGGTATCGATTTCGATCCACACTTCAAAGGTCACGCCGTGCAAACGGCCGAACTCCGCGACGCCTCGCGCCGATTCGAGGTTATCGACGATCAGTTTCAAATCGCAACCGGCTTGCTTCAACGCCAATGCACGCGGCAACTTCGATGCAACCATGCCCACCGCATACAGGATGTCGCTGAAGCCGGCCGCGAAGAATTGCTCGGCTTCCTTGAGCGTGGACACCGTGATGCCGCGCGCGCCGGCATCGCGCTGGGCGCGCGCCACGTCCACGCACTTCGAGGTCTTCACATGCGGCCTGAACGCCACGCCGAGCGCGTTCATATGCGCCTGCATGCGTTCGATATTGCGCATCATGCGCGGCCGGTCGATCAGCGCGGCGGGCGTTTCGATCTGGTCGAGTTTCATTGTGCGGAGTCTTCCTTCGATACCTTCGATGAACCGAATTCGCGCAGCCACGGCAGCAACGCATCGAACGTGGGCGCTTCGATTTCGGGTGGCTGTGCGCCATCGACGAGATCGAGGCCCACGCGGTTGTGCCAGTAGGTACGCAAGCCGAGCTTCGCGGTGCCGAACATGTCGTAGCTCGAACCGGCGACGAAAGCGGCGTCGTCGGCGTTTATATTCAGGCGATCCAGCGCCCGTTGATAAGGACGCGGATCGGGTTTATAGAAACCGGCGTTTTCGGCCGTCACGATCACGTCCCAGTCGATGTCGAACAGGTCGGCGGCTTGCCGGCCCAGCCGATCGGAACAGTTCGTGACGATCCCCAGCTTGCAGTGCGGCGCGAGCTTGCGCAATGAATCGCGCGCACCGCTCCACGGCGCGAGTTGCATCCACTGGGCTTCGAGCGTGCGTGCCGCCGACTCGTTCAGGCCGGTTTGCAACGCGGCCTGACGCACGAGTTCTTCGTAGGGCACATACGCGCCGCAGTTGTAGGTCAGGCGCAGGTATTCCGCGCGCCACGTGCGTCCCGCGGCTTCGCTGCCGGCTGCACGGTTCCACAAGGTCCATGAATCCAAGAGAGCGGTGAGCAGGTCGAAGAGCACCGCTTTCGGGTATGTCGAGGCAGATTGGTTTGGCATGATGGACGCAACTTTACTGATAAAACATTAAGCTATGGTTAAATTCACACACATCTATCCTTAAGAAAAACTGAACGATGGAACTGGCGGATCTCAGGCTCGTCACTACGCTCGCGCGATCGGAATCGCTCAGTGCGGCGGCGCGCGTGCTCAACGTGACGACATCGGCACTTTCCATGCGGCTCAAGAAGCTGGAGGAAACGCTCGGCGTAACGCTCGCCACGCGGGATGCACGAAACATGTCGCTGACCGCCGACGGTGCGCGCCTCGCGCGGGAAGCGCAGGGTCTTCTCACCGCCATTGAAGCGCTTCCGGATACGTTCCGCGATGAAACCGCGCGTCTCGCCGGCCACATTCGCATTGCAGCCCCTTTCGGCTTCGGCCGCGTGCATGTGGCGCCGTTGCTCGCGCGATTTGCGCGGGAGAATCCGGAGATCCGGCTGCAACTCGATCTGCTGGAAACGCCCTGGCCGCATAGTCACGACGCCGACGTCGTGATCCAGATCGGCACGGTGCGCGACACGTCGTGGACTGCGCGGTCGCTGCTCGCCAACGAACGATGGTTATGCGCGAGTCCGGGTTATATCGCGGCCCGGGGTTATCCGCGTGAACCGCGCGAGATCCTCGATCACGATTGCATCTGCATCCGCGAGAATGATGAAGACGTGACGCTCTGGCGGGTGCGCCGGCGGCGCGCGCAGACCGGCGCCAAGCATTCCGCACCGCTCGCACTGCGTGTCACCGCTGCATTCAGTACCAACGACGGCAGTGTTGCGCGTCGTTGGGCCGAAGATGGCTTGGGGCTCGTGCTGCGTTCGCAATGGGACGTGGCGGACGCGGTTGCATCGGGCAAGCTCGTGCGGCTTCTGGGCGAGTGGGACTTTGGCAGCGCGCCGGTCATCGCACTGGTGCCATCGCGCAAGGGCCGCTCTTCGCGTGTCCAGGCGTTGCTGGCTTATCTCGCGACGAATCTGGGCGCGGCCACGACAAACAGCCGATAGACCGCCGCTATAATCAAACGATTCACGCTTCAAGGGAGTGGCCGCATGAAGTATTCGAATCTCGTCGAGCGTCTGCAAGGCAAGCGCACGGCCGCGTGGGAAATTCATCACGCGGCGCAGCAAGCCTTCAACAAGGGCGAAGACGTCATCATTCTGAGCGTCGGCGACCCGGACTTCGCGACGCCCGAAGTCATCGTCGATCGCGCGGTCAGTGCATTGCGCGAAGGCGATACGCATTACGCGGATGTGGTGGGACGTGCGCCGCTTCGTGCGGCGATCGCGCGGGATCACGTGCAGCAGACCGGCAATCAGGGTATCGATGAAAACAACGTGATCGTCGTCGCGGGCGCGCAGAACGGACTCTTTGCGACATCGTTATGCTTGTGCGAAGCAGGCGATGAAATCGTCGTGCCCGAGCCGATGTACCTGACTTACGAGGCCAGCGTGCGTGTCACCGGCGCGACGCTCGTACCCGTGGCCGTAGACCCGGCGAAGGCGTTTCATCTCGATTGCGACGCGCTCGAAGCCGCCATCACGCCGCGCACCAAAGCCATTTTCTTCGCCACGCCGTGCAACCCGACGGGTGTGGTGATGCCGCGTCCGGATCTTGAACGCATTGCGGCGCTGGCGAAAAAACACGATCTGTGGATCGTCTCGGACGAGGTCTACGCGGACCTCACATTCGATCGCGAGCATGTCAGCATTGCCTCGCTCGACGGCATGGCCGAGCGCACCGTGACGATCGGCAGCTTGTCGAAATCCCATGCAATGCCGGGATGGCGCGTGGGCTGGGTGATCGGTCCGAAGACGCTTGTAGAACACCTTGGACGCCTGGCGCTCTGCATGCTCTACGGTTTGCCGGGCTTCATCCAGCAAGCCGCAATGACCGCGCTCGAAAACCGCCCGCAGATCGTCGCGGACATGCGCGAGATCTACAGACGTCGCCGCGACATTGTGTTCGATCGTCTGCGCGATGTGCCAGGCTTGCATTGCCTGTTGCCGGAGGCGGGCATGTTCATGATGGTCGACGTAACCGGCACGGGCTTGAGCGCCTACGATTTCAGTTGGCAGTTGTTTCGGGCGCAGGGTGTGTCGGTGCTCGATGCCAGTGCGTTCGGAGAAACCGCGGCGGGTTTCGTGCGACTGGGCTTCGTGCTCGATGAAGCGCGTCTCGCCGAAGCATGCGACCGCATCGCGACCTTTGTAGCGAGTATCAGGCGTTAAGCTGATTCCTCTGGATCATCCAGGGGAATCTTCGTCTCGAACTTCGAGCAGTTCATCGCGAAGTTGCTCTTGAAGTTGCGCACATTGTTGTTCGATGAAAAGAGCCTTCGCGTGAACGCGTGATACGTCTCCATCGAGGCGGAATTCACGATCAGCAAAAAATCGAATTCCCCCGATACCTCGTAGCACGCCATCACATCACCTTCGCTCATCATGCGGCGCTCGAAAGCGCGCAGCAGCGAATCGTTCTGCTTGTCCAGTTCCACCGATACAAAAATGGTCAGCGGCCGGCCCACGCGCATCCGGTCGACAATCGCGACTTCCTTGAGCAGCACGCCGTCCGCCTTGAGTTGCACGATCCGGCGCTGGCATGTCGCGACCGATGCGTTGGCTTCGGTTGCGATCACGCGCAACGGCGTGGCCGCGTTTTCTTGCAGCAAGTTGAGGATGCGGACGTCGAGCCGATCGAGTGCCATATGCGGGTCCTGTTTGATCGATGCAGTGTTCTTTGAGTCTAAACGCCGGAAATAGAATCGAATTATCGGCGATAGGCGTATTCGCGGGATTTTTTCTCATGCCGGGTTCTTATACTGGAGTCCATACACGGCATCGGAGACCCGAGATGGATTTCGAGCAGCAATTGACGCAGTGGCGGCACTGGTTTCATCGTGTGCCGGAGACCGGGTTCGAGGAACACGGGACGAGTGTGTTCGCGGCCGGCGTGCTCGAAGGTCTTGGGCTGGAGGTGACGCGGGGTATCGGCGGGACCGGGTTTGTCGCGAACCTTGTTTGCGGCGACGGGCCCGGCGTGATCGGCCTGCGTGCCGAGATGGATGCGCTGAATATCCACGAGCAGGCGCCTGAGCGCGCCCATGCATCGGTTCATGCGGGGAAGTCGCATGCATGCGGTCACGACGGCCATATGAGCATGGTTCTCGGCGCCGCGAAGTTGCTGTGCGAGCGGCGCGACTTCGACGGCACGGTGCGCTTTATCTTCCAGCCGGCGGAAGAACACGGGAAGGGCGCGAAGGCGATGATCGCCGACAAGCTTTTCGAACGTTTTCCCGTCGATGAAATCTACGGCGTTCATAACATTCCAGGGCTTCGCGCAGGCACCATATCGACGCGCGCCGGTGGAATCATGGCGAGCGAAGACAACTTCGTAATCCGCGTCAACGGGCGTGGCGGCCACGCGGCACGACCGCATATGACGATCGACCCGATTGTGATTGCGGCGGAAATCGTGCTGGCGTTGCAGACGGTCGTATCGAGAAGCGTGGAACCGGGCGTGCCTGCGGTCGTTTCCTGCACCGAGCTTTTCACCGATGGCATCCGCAACGCGATTCCCGGCGAGGTGGTGATCAAGGGCGATACGCGCAGCTATACGCCCGAGGTTCAAAGGCTGCTGGAGCAGCGCATGCGTAGCGTGTGCGAAGGCATCTGTGCTGCGCACGGCGCGCAATGCACGTTCGAATACACGCATGAGTTCGTGCCGACCGTCAACACGCCTTCATGCGTTGCGACCGCGATTGCAGCGGCCACGGCTATTGTGGGTGCAGACAACGTAGACAGCAACGTCGCACCGATGATGATCTCCGAAGACTTCGGCGCGTTCCTCGAAGTGGTGCCGGGCAACTTTGCGTTTATCGGTAATGGTGCCGGAGGCGAAGCCGGTGCGACTCCGCTACACAACGCACGATACGACTTCAACGACGCCATCCTGTCCACCGGCGCGCGCTATTTTGCGGAGATCGTGCGTTTGAAATTACCCGTTGAAAACGTCCAGAGGACAGTCTGATGCTTCAAATCAACGCCAATGCGCGCCGCAATGACTACGACGATTCGCTTCGCCAGATTCTCAACATCCATGCCGCCGATGAAAGCCGCGCGTGGTTATCGGCATGGGACGGGTTGAACGCGGGACCGACGCCTCTTTGGGACTTGCCGGATCTTGCCTCAAGGCTGGGAGTGGGATCGATTCGCGTGAAGGACGAAGGGCATCGATCGCCGTTGGGGAGTTTCAAGGCGCTTGGTGCGCCGATCGCATTGATGCGGCTGATTAAAAGGCTCTTCCAGGGCCACGATCTTGACGCTGCAAAACTGATCGATAGACACTATACGACGCTGCTGCGCAACCTCACCGTGATCAGCGCAACCGATGGCAACCATGGCCGCGCATTGGCTGCGGCGGCGCGCAGTATCGGTTGCCGATGTGTGATCGTGTTGCACAAGCACGTGAACGATGAACGGCGGCTGGCAATCGCAGCACTCGGCGCGGAGATCGTGCAGATCGAGGGCAACTATGACGAGTCGGTGAAGGAAGCCGCGCGGCTTGCGAAGAAAAATGCCTGGCACGTCGTGTCCGATACCTCGTACGACGGTTACGAAACGATTCCGCGCGACGTGATGCAGGGTTATGGAACCATCGCTGCGGAAGCAATCGAACAAAACGATGGCCGGCCCTATACGCATGTATTCATTCAAGGCGGGGTGGGTGGATTGGCTGCCGGGGTGATCAGCTATTTTGCAGAGCGCGACGGTGAGCAACGGCCGCGTTTCATCATCGTGGAGCCCGATCAGGCCGAATGTCTTTATCAAAGCGCGCTTCGAGGACATGCAGCCCATGCAACGGGTTCCGTGGATTCGGTCATGGCCGGACTCGCATGCGGAGAAACGTCGCCGCTGGCGTGGCGCTTTCTGAGCGTTCTCGCCGACGCGTTCATGACCGTGTCAGACAAAACCGCCATCGAAGCCATGCGCATTCTTGCTGCCGGTTCAACGCGCGATATTCCCGTCGTAGCGGGGGAGTCCGGAGCGGCTGGACTTGCGGGATTGATTCAAGCAACTGGCGACGCAAAAGAGCGCGTTGCGCTTGCACTCGATGAGCATTCGCACGTGCTCTTGCTGAATACTGAAGGCGCAACCGCGCCAGCGTTGTATCGGCAATTGACGTCGTTGCGCGCAGAGGACGTGCTCCACGCGCAACGACAATGGCAAGGTGCTCAAGCTACGACGGTGATATTGGGATCGGCGGCATCGAACGCGGCTGTTCTATCCGCTGCCGGCGGATAAATCCACTCGGTACAGATCTGGCGCTTGAGCGCTTTCGCTTCGTCGCCAACGAGCTTGATCTGCCTGTCCCATCCTTCCGTGAAGACCGCGCCCCACGACCCGAGATCGAGACACGTCACATAAACCGGTTGACGATAAGGTAGAGGCTCGCTGCCAAGCATGTCGGCCGCCACGTTATGTCCCGCGAACCGGCCCATGTTCATTGCATGCTGGCATGACATGAGCGCGTGATTGCCGAGGTCGTCGGTGGTGGCAAAAGCGACGTCGCCGGCGGCGAATACATCGTCCACTCCCAGCACGCGCAAGTTCGCATCCACGTGTAGACGCCCGAGCGGATCGCGCTCGGCGTTGAGTTGTTTCGTCAGCGAATTGGCGCGCATGCCTGCTGTCCAGATCACGGTCTTCGCCTCGATACGCTCGCCGTCCGACGTAACGATGCCGACAGTATCGATACTGCTCACCGCAACGTTCAGACGCACCTCGATGCCGAGTCCGGTCAACGCCTGCTCAATAACCGGCCGCGGCCCGGCGCCCAGGTCCGGACCCACCGCGCCCGCTTGCTCGATCACGATCACCCTGACTGCAGTGTTCGCGCCTAGGAACGAACGCAAGCGTTCGGGCAATTCCGTCGCGATCTCGATCCCGGTGAAACCCGCGCCTACGACAACAACCGTATTTCGCGCGGACGAATCAGGCTGATTGGCGAGGCCACGCAGATGCTCTTCCAGACGCGCGGCGTCGCTGATCTGATCGATGCTGAACGCGGCCGTGTCCAGGCCAGGAACGCGCGGACGAAACAGCGCGCTGCCGCTGGCGAGCACCAGCCTGTCGTAGTGCACGGTGAATGTGCTGCCGTCCGCATTCACTGCTTCGACAGTGTGATCCGCGGCCTTGATATCGCGCACGCTGCCTTGGATGAAGCGGACGCCGGTTGCATCGAAGAGCGGCAACAGCGGCGCTTTCAGACCAAGCGGGTTGGTTTCATGAAGGCGCGGGCGAACATGCAACTGGGGTTCGGGCGCAATCAAGGCAACTTCGATGGGCTCGCCGTTCGTATTCGCGGCATCGATCAAACGAGCTGCGCCAAGCGCGCTCCACATGCCGGCGAAGCCGGCGCCTATCACCAGAATTCTCTTGGGACTATCAGTCATTTTTCGCTTTCAATTCGTTAATCGGGTCGCCGTAATTTCCTGCGATAACTACGACTGTACAAGTCGTAGATAGATCTTGCAAGTGCGATGATGTCGCACATCGATCCGAATATTGCATGTCGCTATATGGACAGGTAGCCATCAGGAATATGCAGAACGACGCGATTTTCATCGCTGAGAAGACGAGCATTGCCTCCCGCCTCCGGATGGAATAGAATGTCTAAACTAGGATTTGATGAGTCGGAGATGGAATGAGTCACATCAGTTCAGGCGTCGAGTACGCGCTGCATTGCCTGCTGTATCTGACCGACGCGCCGGCTGGTGTCAGCGAGGCGAGCGTGCGGGATCTGGCGGAACTGCAGGGATTGTCGGTGGATTACGTGGCGAAGCTTTTCACCAAGCTTCATAAGGCCGGCTTGACGGTCGCTACCGAAGGCGCACGTGGAGGATTTGCGCTCGCGCGTCCTGCCGAGCGCATCACTGTGCTCGACGTGGTGCAAGCCATCGACGGACCCAAGCCGCTTTTCGATTGCCGCGAGATTCGCGCGCGCTGCGCAATATTCGGCGATACCGCTCCCAAGTGGGCCACAAGCGGCACATGTTCCATTCATGCGGTCATGATCGAGGCCGAGAAGCGCATGCAAGAGGTGCTCGAAGCGCAGACACTCGCGGGACTCGCGGCCCGCACCGTGGCGAAAGCGCCGCGCACGTATCACGCCGAGATCGTGAACTGGATCGACAAACGCGCTGCAAGCTAAAGCGCTGGTCTTCAAACACCGACGCTAGTCCGAAAATCCATCCTCGAACGTCTTGCGCAAATACGATACAAACGCCGTCACCGCGCGCGGCACGTGGGAAGCATACGGACGTACCACATAAAGCTGCTCTGCAAAAACGCCGGTAGGTTGCCAATCGGGCAACAGGCGCACGAGTTGACCGGCGCGTAGCGCGGCTTGGGCGCTGAAGTCAGGGACCAGTGCAACGCCGAGATCATCCAGAGCGGCGTCGCGCAGGGTCTCGCTGTTATTCGCCGAGAACGGTCCGTTGATAGGCACCGTGACGCGTCCCGTGGCGGACTTGCGCCCGGTCGTGCGTTCGAAGGTCCACGCGGGGGCCTCTTGCGCGCGCGGGTAAAAGAGGCAATCGTGCGCGGCCAGTTCCTGCGGCGTCGAAGGCGTGCCACGACGCTTCAGATACGCGCGTGTCGCCACGATCACCGAACGCGTCTTGCACAGCGTCCAGGCAACATGTGTTTCGGGCGCGACGGCGCTGTGTCGAATCGCGAGATCGAAACCCTCGCTCGCGAGCGAGCTGATCCTGTCCGATACTTCCAGTTGCACGCGCACTTCAGGGTTTGCCCTTAGGAACGCCGATAAATGCGGCACGAGCTGCTGCCGCGCAAACGCAACCGGAGCAGTCACACGCAGCTCTCCACGTGCAATTCCTGCCGAATCGCGTACGCCCGCAAAGCTCTGCGCAATGCCTTCATACTGCCCGCGCGTTTGATCGACAAGACGTTGTCCTGCCTCCGTCAGCCGCACACTGCGCGTGGTGCGCTGCACCAACGACACACCAGCGGCGCGCTCCAGTTCGACTATTCTTTGACTCATGGCCGCCTTGCTCACACCAAGCCGGGTGGCTGCGCGCGTATAGCTGCCTTGCTGCGCGAGGATTGTCAGCCAGTAGAGATGCGTCCAGAGAGACTCGACTCGTTGCGTTTCCATATGCCCATTGTTCACCATAGAAAACAATCATTTCAATCATAACGTCTTTGCAGACGTGTCCCGGGTTCTTACACTCGACAGACTTTCCACCAAACCAATCAGGTGCCTCATCATGCAAAGCTTCAGCGATCGCGCGGACGTCGGCCATTTCATTCAAGGCCGTCGTGTACCCGGCACGGGAACGCGCACCCAGCCGATCTTCAACCCGGCAACGGGCGCCGAAGCGCGCACGCTGCACCTGGGTGATGTTGCGGATGTCGACGCAGCCGTCGCCGGCGCAAAGAAAGCGTTTGCCGGCTGGAGCGAAACCCCGCCGATTCGCCGTGCACGCGTGATGCTGCGTTTCCTGGAGTTGATGAACAAGCATCGCGACGATCTTGCCGCGATCATCACAGCCGAACACGGCAAGGTTTTCAGCGACGCGCAGGGTGAGGTGTCACGCGGTATCGATGTGATCGAGTTTGCTTGCGGCATCCCGCAACTCCTGAAGGGCGATTTCACGGAGCAGGTGTCGACAGGTATCGACAACTGGACCACGCGTCAGGCGCTGGGCGTCGTTGCCGGCATCACGCCGTTCAACTTCCCTTGCATGGTGCCGTGCTGGATGTTCCCGGTCGCGATTGCAGCGGGCAATTGCTTCATCTTGAAGCCGAGCGAACGCGATCCGTCGGCATCGCTATTCATGGCAGGGTTGCTGCAGGAAGCCGGTTTGCCCGATGGCGTGTTCAGCGTCGTGCAGGGTGACAAGGTCGTGGTCGATGCGCTGCTCGTGCATCCCGATGTGAAGGCCATCAGCTTCGTGGGCTCCACGCCGATTGCGAACTACATCTATCAGACTGGTGCGCAGCACGGCAAGCGCGTGCAGGCGCTCGGCGGCGCGAAGAATCACATGGTCGTGATGCCCGATGCCGATCTGGATCAGGCTATCGATGCACTGGTCGGTGCGGGTTACGGATCAGCCGGCGAGCGCTGCATGGCGATTTCGGTTGCGGTGCTCGTGGGCGATGTCGCTGACAAGTTGATTCCGCGGCTTGCCGAGCGGGCGCGTTCGCTGATCGTGAAGAACGGCATGGAAGCCGATGCCGAGATGGGCCCGATCGTGACGCGTCAGGCGCTGGAACGCATTGAAGGGTATATCGCGCTGGGTGTGGAGGAGGGCGCTTCACTGGTCGTCGACGGACGTGGTTTCAAGGTGCCGGGGCACGAGGAAGGCTTCTTTACCGGCGGCACGCTGTTCGATAACGTGACACCCGAGATGCGCATCTATAAGGAAGAGATTTTTGGTCCGGTGCTGGCCTGCGTGCGGGTCAAGGACTTTACCGAAGCGGTCGATCTGATCAACGCCCACGAGTTTGGGAACGGCGTGGCCTGCTATACACGCGATGGCCACGTTGCACGTGAGTTCGGTCGCCGTATCGAAGTCGGGATGGTGGGGATCAATGTGCCCATTCCTGTGCCGATGGCCTGGCACGGGTTTGGTGGCTGGAAGCGCAGCCTTTTCGGCGATATGCACGCTTACGGCGAGGAAGGGGTGCGGTTCTACACGCGGCAGAAATCGATCATGCAACGGTGGCCGGAGAGCACCGAGAAGGGCGCCGAGTTTGCGATGCCTACGAGTAAGTAAGGGGGTTGGTTTGTAGCCCGGGGCCGGCTCTGTTGGTTGGGGGCGGGGCAAACGTTGGCGCTTTTAATGTCTTGGCACCTTAGATCGACGGGCGTAAATCCTCCGATTAGTCCGCGCTTCATGCCGATCAGCCTTCCGGTCGTCGAGGCGACCAACTCGTGGCGGTGCAGCAACGCAAACAGACGACGCTGAATCGCGTAGGTCTGCAGTTGCTCCCCCGGCCCAATCAGAGACGTCAAATGGGAGAGCGCTTTCTTAATCGTTGTTTCAGTTCAGTTGCGGTTGCGTCAGGTTGAGTCATTAGCTAACTCTTGATTGAGATCAGATCATTGTGGATCGTCTTCACGGAGTTCTAGGAAAGTTGCTTCCTAATTGGCCTGCGCCCAGTCGTCGCGAGCGGGCGCGTCGTTTACCTTCAGGCTTGGTGGTTGCTGCACGCTGTGTTGCGGTGCTTGCTCAATAAGCGCAGGCTCTTCCTCGATATGCTGCGTTGACCGGACCTGCGCAACTGAGGCTTGCATAGCCCGCACTGGCTGCGCCACAGCAGAAGGCAATCCAACCGGCGGACCACTGTCAGGCAAACTGAACGTTGGCAAGGAACTTGGACACTGGAATGTCCGCAAGACATCGCTTGTCAGTGGATTGGCCACGCTTGCCGTACCGACTATGTCGAGCACGGCTTTGCGTCCGTCGAAATTAAACTCCGCACGCGTCCTTCCAGATGTTGCCGTTTCAATCAAGCGGCTTTTTTTCAGCAAGCGCATGAACGCCCATGGTCCATCGGTCGATACCGTCGACGTATCCGGACGGATGCGCGGATTTGCCGTGATCTCCGCATGAACTCCGCCTCGAGGCCCAGGCCATGCCACGGCAAATGGCCGGTCAGGACCATGCTGGTAGTGCTCGCTCTGTCCATCGATATCAAGCACAAGGGCGGTGATCGTCGGATCGAGTTCTGGAATCTTGATCTCGGCTTTCCACGAAAGCTTTTTTTGCCCCGGATCGGTGAAGAACACGTCTCGGATTGCTTTGGCCTTTTGAAACGGCATCAAGTCAGGTCCCTGTACTGGCTCGGTTGCGCCGGGCAGCGTTTTGTATTGCCATGGCCGGGAGGCGGTGTCGACGAAAGGCGCAAGCGTCTTCACAAAGAAGTCGTCGATCACGCCGCCTTGTGCGAACACGCGCGTAAAGTCATCGATGCTCACGTCCTGTTTGCTCTCCGGGACGAACGGGTAATTACCATCGACCGTCAGGCGACAAGCATCGCCGATGGTTGCCACCATCTGTCGCGACAGTAGCTGTCCAATACCCTGATTCACCTCCTGTGAACCCTGGATCGCGAGATTGCGCAGCACCTCGCGAAATGGCGCAGGAAGCGTTTCTGCCGTCAACTTGAGTTTCACAGCAGAGTCACTCGCGGGAGGCATGCTGTTGTTGGTCAACGCGTTGTCGGCGACGGTCAGCACCGTGTAATAGTCGTTCAGTTGGCTGGTCAGCGCGTCGAGCTGGGGAGCACCCGCGGGCGCAGCGGATTGCCCTGCAACAGGCGTGTCCCCCGCGCCGGTCACGACCTCACGCAACGCGGCGAAATGGCTATCGACCAGCTCCCGCTCCAGACGTTCTTCCGCACGAATGCCGAGCGTTTGGTCGGCCTTCTGGCCGATTTGGCCGGAGGCTTTTTGGAGGAACGATTTCTCATCGACGGCTGCGGTTCGGGTCAGCGTCGTTTCCCTGACAGCCGCTTGCGCAAGCCGTGACAACGGGGAGTCCGGCGCGGCAAAGCGGCGCAATATCTGCAGGTTGAAGGCAAGACTGCTGCCGCTGATCGTACGGATATCGCCGAGAAAATTGTCCCAGCGTTGCGCATATTCCATCAGGTATTGCCGACGGACTTCTTCGGTCAGCGGATCCGCCGTTACGCCTTCCGCATGGACGATTTCAGCCGTTTTTTTTTGAGCGTCACCCAGAAGGCTGCGGCCCATGACCCATGCGTCGTCATCGCGAGCAATCTGGACGAATTCAGGGAGACGCTTGTCGAACAGGTTGCGGTATCCGTCGAAGGTGAACAAGCCCGGCACGCCGTGTGCAAGCGGTTCTCCACTTGCACGCGTGAATACAGTGCCGGCTTGCGGCCCGACAGCGCGCAACAACGTAAATTGTTCAGGCGCCTCTTTTTGCATCGCCGCTTTCGAGCGTTCATAGAGCCGCTGCGTTGCGTTGTTCGCGTCCAGGAATGACCGCGCTTGCTGGATCAGCGCGTCGTTTCTTACGAAGGGCGACTGGACGATACGGTCACCCGAGAACAATGCGTTGACGTGTTCGATCATCGATGCCCGTCCACCGAATACAGCAGCGCTGTCCGTATTGGCCCAGTCCGACAACACCCACGCTTTGACATCGTCGGCGTTGTATTTGGCTTTATCTTGAAGCATCAGATACGCGCGCAACGCCGCGTAGGCTGTTTCGGAATCCTTTCGGGCAATGGCATCGGAGAGTACCGCTTCCACGCGATGCACGAGCTGCGGCAACAGCAGCGTGTCTTCGAGCGAGTCGTATGTATGACGGCTCTCCGTTGCGACGTCGGGTGCGACGTACAACCCGTACCGATACTTACTGTCCGGCGACGACAAGTCGAGTTCCGGATACGTCGGAAGGTAACGGGCATCAGTGAGTGCGTCAGGCACTGCTTCGGGCTTTGGCGATTTATAGAGCTGCGTGACTTTCGCTGACAGCACACGGGTCTTCGCTTCGATTGCGTCAAGGTAGACGCGGTTGTTGCCGAGGCTTACCCAAATGCCGCTCACAAGCCACGCGAAGAGCAAGACTGCCAGTGCGTGGCCGACAAATCGCAAGAGACGAAAGCGGAATTCCCAGTGCAAATTCGGACGAACAAGTCGCGCTTCGCGGAATATGACCTTAGTGAGAAGGTCATGTAAGAAGTAGCTTTGGTGTCGCTGCGACGTAGCGTCCGCTTTCGCCGGCTCGCTTGCAAAAGCACTCAGGACGCGCTGCAAAACGGTTCGTCGCTCGGCGACAAGCGTCGCGCCCGATTGCGCAGCGCTCGTGAAATAAACGCCACGCAGCGCTTCGTCGCGTTGCGTGGTGTCGTATCGCGAGTCGAGGAAAACGCTATCGATCAGCAAAGCCAATGGCCCGATCATTGCGGAAAATTCCTGATCGAGGGCCACGAGCTTGCATCGATTGCTTGCATCATGCTCATCCTGCAAGCGACCATTTACACCTTCCGCAAGGCGTGTCGCGAGCAGACCGAGCTCCGACCGGCAACGCGCACGCAATGATTGACGCGCGACTGTTGCGCGGCCGGATGGAAGCGTGAATCCCCATATCTGCGAACGGCCTTCCGCCGTCAAAGACCCGAAGTATTCGTTGAATCCACTTAATTGGTCCATCTTCGTGACCACGAGATAAACCGGGAAGCGAATCCCGAGGTCCGTGCGCAGGTCGGCCAGACGTGTGCGCAGTGCGGCGATCTCACCCAAGCGAGCGTGATCGTCTTCTTTGGTCAGCGTGGCAAGATCAATCGTCAGTATCGCGCCATTGATAGGCATGCGGGGACGATGTTTGCGAAGAATCGCAAGAAAGCCGAGCCATTCGGCGGCATCGACTTGTGCGGGTGTTACGAGCGGCTTTTGTTCAGTCGGAGGAATTTTTTTATCATCCGCACCTGCCGTTGACGCCTTCGTCTTTTCAGATTCGGTCGCGGCCGAAAGTTCGTCTTCTGAATTTTCGATAGTAACGGAGAGCGCTGAAGGAGTGGCGATAGCCGCAACGCTGTCGGTCGACTGTCCGTGCTGCGCGTAATGTCCAGCGGTATCGATTAAGACAGCGTCATTGGTCATCCACCAGTCGACATTCGCAGTTCCACTAGTCGCCGCCAGCTGATCGACAGCCCGTTGCATCTGCTCGGCAACAGGAAACGCGAGGCCGGCGTTGAGCACGGCAGTCGTCTTGCCCGCGTTTTTCGAACCAAGCGTGATGTACCAGGGCAGTTCATACAGATAGCGCTTGCCTTGAAAGAGACGGCCAAGGCCTCGTGCGCCCGTGCGCATCGATTTGAGCTGCTGCAATGCCGCGTCGACAATCCCAGTGACGAGCTCGAGTCGGGTTGCCGCCGGGGAAGTCTCTCGCTTGATACCAAATTCCAATATCTGTTTCAGAAGCGACTTGTCAGCGATCAGACGAGCCTTCAACTTTATCAATCCATAGATGGCAAATACCACGAGGATTGCCACGATGGTCACGATCCTCGTGGAGTCTGCCTCGAAGGGTTGCGCGTGCCTGAACGAGAGCAGAGGCGAAGCGAACCAGATCAGCAGACATAAGAGCGCCACGAAGATAATGCTGACCGGCCAAGCCGCCAGCAAGATCAACGTCCCTGCGAACAGCAGCACGATCGTCAGAACGCGCGCCCCGATACCCGCGAGCGGCGTCAGTCCGCCAAAGGCGACGAGTGGTCCCAAGAACCAGATGACAAGTGCCACGACAACAAGCGCGACGAAAATGCCGGTCTGCCTCAATGCCGTCAGCGATATAAACTTCTTCATTCTCAAACCCCAAAATACAGTGATGTCGCCGGGGCGCTCACTCTGCGACGTTGATCTCGACACGCCGGTTCTGCGCGCGTCCTTGGAACGTCCGGTTGTCCGCGATTGGCGCGGTATCGCCCTTGCCGATGGCTTCGAGACGGCTTGAAGGCACACCCGCGGCCTGAAGCATTTGCATTACCTGCGTGGCGCGCTCTTCGGAAAGTGCCTGGTTCGAAGGGAACGCACGACTGCGGATCGGCTGGTTGTCGCTATGGCCGATCACGGTCACCTTGCCTGGCACCTTGACCATTTCCCCCGCGATTTTGGCGAGCAGCGGCTGCACCGATGCGTTGACAGATGCGTTGCCTGCGCCAAACATGTCATCGCCACGGAAAGTGACGGTGCTGTGGCGTTCGTCTTCATCGACACTGACCTTGCCGGCTGCGATCTGGTCCTGGAGCAGTTCCTTCAGGTGCAAAGTCGGCGGTGCAGGAGGTGGCCTCATGCGGGCGATGTCTGCGATATGTTGCTGTATGGCTGCGCTTCGGGTCAGCAGTTCGTATTTTGCGTAGCCGTAGAATGCGAGCAGGATCACTGAAAGCACTGCGACGGTAATCCATACGGGAAAGTCGTAGAACGCGCGGCTTCTGCCGTGCGCATCGCTTTCCCAATGCTGGGATAGTGCAACCGGGACTGGGCCGCGCTGAGAGGTGATCTCTGTGTAGAGGCGTTGACGTACGGCGTCGTGCTGGCGCGCGCCATCTGCGTTATGGCGATAACGGCCTTCGAACCCAAGACTCAGGACACGGTAGATGACTTCGAGCAAGTCCAGGTGTTCTTTGGGCTCGGTCATCAGGCGGCCGATCAGGTAATAGACCTTGTCGCCACCTTGACGGTCATTATGAAATTTCGAGGCGAGACCCGTGGTGATCCATTCCATTCCGTCATCTGCGCCCTTGCCCCATTTCGTTTGCATCGCTGCTTCATCTAGTGCTGTGCAAAGGCAATAGCTCGCTCCGAGCACATGATCGCGCCGGATGTTGGCTTGCTCACACAGCTTCTCGAAGGCACGAACTTCGTGTTCGAGTAACGAGCGGAGCTCAATGATTGAGTCCGCCTCGAGATATCTTGGCATATCCGCTAGCGCTCGCAGGAGTGGCTTAGCGGACTCGAGTAAAGGATTTTTCGCGCTCTGGATGTCAGCCAGACGGGTGCCACGTCCTGTCGACGGTGAACCAAACGCAGAAGTTTGATGCGGTCCTCCCACATCTTCATCGTGCCGTGCAATGACGCCGGTTGTACGGTTGCTCATGAAAAATTTGCATCCATGTGATATTGCAGGAGTCGGTCGATTTCGCCCCCGACACTCATGTCCGTTTAGACGATAGTCAACAGGCGCTGACTGCTGTCGGGACATTCCTGCTGGTTATTAACTACCCGTTTCATCTCAGATCTGCCTTCTTTCGCGTAGTGACGTGATGTAACTTTCCCTTCTGCATTCGCCCGGTGGTTGTCTCTATCCATTTCCCGTCGGCTGAAAGGCTTTCATCCCAGTCGGCTATCAACACCAGCTTGTTACCCTTATAACGATAAGTCTCTGACGAGTGACTACAACAGCTGTTGCGTTGGGCCGACGTGATGGTTCGGGTGCTGGGATCAATCGAGATCTGCGTTAGAGCCGACAACTCTTGGTCAAAGACGAATTGCCTGGAAGCCGGATCAAACAAAAAGAAATTCTCAGTACTGTTCGGACCGGCGCCCCAAGATTGACCGAAGATTGAAATGTCCGGATAGCCGTCGAAATTGGCATCGATCAACTGCAGAACCTGATCGTTGGCAGCGAAGGGTATGTCGGAGTAGAAGTCGCGAATGATCTGGGCGCGCCGCTTGTTCTTCCGATCGATTACCTCAATGGCGACAGGTAATGCAGCAACCGACTCGTCTTCCCCCGGACGAAAAGCGACGCGGAAACTGAAATCGGTGGTCTCGGCTTTTTGTGCTACCCACTTGACGTCGAAAACGTCGTCCCGGTTGATCCAGCCACGCAAACGATTGCCATCTTGTGAGAACTGATCGACTTCGTACCATTGCGGACTGACTGATAGAACTGCAACGAATTTTCCCGCGCCGATATCGCTGTGAGCCGAGTTGCGATCCGCAAGTGAAAAGACCGGCACGGCTCGTTTCAGATAGAGGATGTCGCGATACGCCTGTCGAGTCTCCAATGTGAAACGGTCGGATGCGTAGCTCACTTCGTATCGACTGACTACCCGACCGAACGCTCTTTCGTCGCATACGCCAAGCGCACAAGCACCTGTTTCGTCAGGAGTCGGCAGACGTTCCGGCTGAACGTGCTCGACCCCCAAGAATTTTTTCCGGGGCTGCCAATTGACCGTGAAGGACGTCTTGCTCCACGACAATGCAGCTTCGTAATCGGAACTGCCTATGTTGGTCCTGCAGAATGGATCAGACGGCGAGTAATCGTTCCAATCTGGAAAGGCATAGGCAATGCACAGCTTGTTGGCAGTATTCGGATCGGTCTGATAATCCTCGTTTACAAGAAAGGTGAGCTTGTTGAGGTTCGAGTCCGGATCGTGCGAGACCACTGCATAGGCGGCGTTCGCCGATTCGGGTATGGCATGCTCAAAGCGTTCGACGTATTCCTCGCCGGCAGGAGGGCGAGCTTTCTTGGGCGCAGATAGATAGGAGTCTGCATCAAGGTGATAGATACCCGGCACGAGAACGTCGGCAGCAAAAACAGAGCGGGTCAGCGCAGCGGCGATGGAAATTGCTACGGCGACAAAGATTTTGTTAGTCACGTTCAGTCAATCGCTAGTAGCGTGGGGATTCGCAGGGGCAGACGGATCTGAGACCGCACTCGCCGCCGGGGCGTCAGAAAATACGACTGACTGAAGAATCGACTTAACCATCCATAGGTCGTTATGTTTTGGGTCGATCAGCCATTTAACGGGCGTGTCTCCACACAATGCCTGTGCGTTATGGATCAGGCAGAAACTAAATACGCGGGGGCGCCTTTCTTCATCGCCGGTTGTGGCATCGACGGTCAGTCCGACTCCCGTCCAATTTTTCCCTTTGAAGGTGACAGTCTGCGGGTTTGCGTTTTCGTCAAACGGTGTTAGACCAGGAGCTTCGCCTGATGGGTCGTATTGCAGCCATTTGTCACCGATTCTTTTGGCTCCCAACATCGCGCCGACTTCATCGCTACTTGCGGCGCCACAAAAGAGACCGAAGCTCCTCAACACGCGATGAGCCTTCGCCCCCGTGTCGTGGACATCGTATATGCCCTGCTGAGACAGCGGGTCGTTGTGGTCAGGTACGTAAAAGCGCCCGCCAAACTTATTGGCTATGGTGAAGCGACACGCTCCAATGTTGTACTCCTCGCTTCTATCGCGGCCGGCTGCTTTATTGAGTGGAGAAACATCTCGAGCTACCGCCGTGTGGAGCGTGAACGACATGATCAATGTTGCGACGGATGAGCGGATAACAGTTTTCTTCATTGGGTCAACTCTGTAACTACAAACGATGTGCGATCTGGGAGATATAACTTTTGCTTTCATGCTTGGCATATGCTTCCCGAATTATCGGATCGCTAGCGCTTATGCTCGTCGGCGAGTCAAAAAAGACCACCGACTGAAGGATCGACTTCATCATCGATAAGTCGTTGTGTTTTGGGTTCGAGAGCCATGCCACAGGGGTGTTGCCGCACAACGCCTTTGCTTTGTGGATCAGGCAAAAGCTAAAAACGCGGGGCCGTCGTTCTTCGTCGCCCGTTGTGGCATCTACGGTTAGTCCAATCCCAGTCCAATTCGCTCCTGCAAGGATGACGGTTTGCGGGTTCGCATTTTCCTCGAACGGTGTCAGAGTACGACCTCCGAGCGAAGGTGCGTATCTCATCCACGATCCGCGGAACTGGGTAGCACCTAGTGCGGCGCTTATATCACGATCGGTGGCATCCCAACAATCGAGACTAAAGCTTCTAAGCACGCGAGGGGCTTTGGATGTGATGTCCGTAAAATAATATATGCCTTGCTGCGGCGCCGACTCGTTATGTTCACGCGGCACCTCGAACTCGCCGCCAAACAAGTTGGCAATGCGAAACTGACATCGTCCGACGCTTTGAACCGACGTAACGGTTTGAGCTGCGAGATACTCCCCCATTGCGCTCTTCTGCGAGAAGAACCCCGCCGAGGCAGATAGGCATAGCAAAATTGCTAACTTATGTATTTGTAAAATGTCCACTTTCTAGGCATCAGGCAGAGATTGGGGGGCGCCATTCGCACCGGGAAACTGCATGATGTCCATAAGCTGGACCAGTGCAGCGGTGTAGGCCTGATAACGGGCCTGAAGTCCATTGATTTGAGAGAATGCGGTCGACGGATGACCTACATTTACCGTAGCTGCGACCAGCCCAAATGATTGGGAGCTGTAGTAGGGTTTTTGGGTGTTACCCACAGGCTTCGACTCCCGATGCATCAGTGGCATTCGGTCGGCATTTGAAGCCGCGCCAGACCAAGACCAATATGCTCCTGCACTGTCCGTGGCCTCTACGGTGTCCGTAGCTGTATTTCTCCGCCACTCTTCTGCGACCGTAGGGACTTTAAGATCAGCAGCGACAAGCGTGGCATTACTACCGCTCTTGTTCGCGGAAACTGCTGCGCGCCGTAACGCGTCAGCAAGTGCTTCATCTACCTGACGACCGCGAAAACGCCAGTAAGCGACGTAGTTATCCGGCCATGTAAGTTGCAAGAATCCGCGTCCTGACCATGGGAAGTATTTCTGGCCAGTCGCACCACCTTCTTCGATAAGCGAAAACCACTGCGTCTCCTGCATCGCATTGCCGAGGAAGGCCGCTTGACGTAGCGGCGTAGTGATCAAGAATTTGCGCATCGCCTTGTTCAATTCGATGCAATACTTACTGATGTTGACTTTATTCGGCGTTACCTTTTCCGATACCCAATGTCCCGGCACCAACGCGTGGGTTACACGGTCTTTACGAGCGGCCTGATACCGCAGTGCGGTCGCAGGAAACATCCTGGTGAGTTCGTCGGACGTCAACCACCCACACTTTCGGAACTGCCGAATAAACTCCACGGGTGGAAGGTGCCAACATTCATTTGCATCAGGCAGATCACGGTCTTTCGGGATGTCGTCCCAGAACGCCAGCGCTGTGATGTGATTTTCAAGGTCGCTAAATTCTGTATCCGATAATGGCCCGGGTAAAGCTTCGTTCGAAGCCTTCAACCAACCCCATCGCTTGCCGATATCCTGCTTGGTCCACTCGATCGGGAATTTGCAGATAGCCCGAGCCAATTTCTTTGCTACCGCCTTGTCAAGCAGCGCCTCTTTGGCCTCGGCATGCGTGACGCGGCCCTTGCCGGTCAAATCCAGCCATTTCCTGATAGATGGGGAATCACAATGGCTATCAGGCGTGTGGTCGTCATCAATGAGACTCCAGTCAGCCCAGTGAGGAAAGTCGGCATCGCTATAAACGCCGATCGTCGGCTGATTAAGATTTATCCAACCAGTTGCATCAGGGGTCACGACTCTGCGCCAGTGGCCAAACTTCACGTCTGAGGGCATCGTCTCCCCAACCGCACGGCCGAAGCGCAGCAATTCAAAGATAAGACTGGGCGACGGCGCCTTGGGTGAGGGATTGGCTGGCGCAGTGGTGCCGTTCCTATACATTTTGTTCAAGCGGCTCGCCATGTGGTTTATGCGCCCCGATCGAGTCGCAGAGCACGAGGCGGTGCTTGCCATCGCCGTGATCGAACCAGAAGTAAATGCCCCATTCCTGCCACAGCCGCGCGAGAAAGACGAAGTCACTTTCCCAATGCTGACGCTGGATATCGCGCTTCGGATATTGCTCGATAAATCGCTTTTCAACGGGGAAGGAGTAGTCACCCAGGACCGCGTCCGAGATTTCGACTACTGACATGTCCTGGAACAGCCGGCTGTCCTGATTATTGGTGGCAAGCCACAGCCAGGGAACGATCGTCAGTCCGTAGACGATTGTCCTTCCTTCTTCCCGCAAAATCCGGGCGCTGGAGACAAGGCCGGAGATTTCACGCGTGCCCGCGCCGATGTTTGAGGCGCCCAAGTTACCCTTCAACCCGGCGACGAACTGTCCGTTGCCCTCCAACTCGATGAAACAGGTGATCTCGGTGCCGATCAATGTATCGAGGCTGATGTTGGCCGCGAGGCTGGGAGAGAACGCCAGCGAATCGGGCGTCTTAAGTTCGAGCGTGTATTTGAACAGCTCGCTAAGGGCTTCCGCGCCGGACATGCGAACAGGGGTCAGGATTGGTTGGTCGCGGAAAGTGGGCAACGCGGCGCCGCGTACCGCGAGTGTGCGAGATTGATTTACGTCGACCATGAAGTCTCCAGAGCTCGGTTAGGCAGGAATCAACGTGGCGCCGCAAGTGGTCTTGTCGCTGATGTACGCCACGCGTACGCCACGATGAAGAAATTTCCCCGTCGCAATGATTGGATATGAGCGACCGCATTTTGGGCAACTCACAAGGTGTCCGTCCAGCGCCACTGCGATACCCATGTGCTTCATGTCCGGCGATGCTTCGACGATTTCACCGCCGTGATCCGTCCTGTCACCCAAACGCGCCATTTCCCGTCCGTCCGCATCTTTCATCGCATTGTTCTCCACATTGATTTATTAATCTGACTGCCTGGCAATCAAACGATATCGTTAGCCACGCACGCCCCACAGTTCTAGCTTCAACGACGGAAACTCGCCCGCCACGTGCAGCGCCAACCCACCGTGCCGCGCGACCTCGTCCCACAGGGGGCCGGTTCGCGTGAACTCGTAATAGACATATCCGGCGTTGAACGGAATCTGCCTCGGCGGAACCGACAGCGCTTGCAATGCAATCCCGGGAAGATGAGAGCGCACAAGGTCCGGCAGCCGCTCCGATGGTCCGGCCTTCGCTTGCGCGGCGAACTGCTGTTGCAACTGGTCAGGCGGCATGTCCGCGCGCACGGCCAGCACCAGCGCGGTGAACCGTTGCATGTCGGTGGGATCGACCACGGCGTTTCGCATGCCGTGCGCGTGTTCATCGAGCGGAATGCTTTGCGCGCTACGCACGAGCACGGCGTTTAGCAGCCAGTGCGTGTCGTCGATCAAAGGCTTCAGGCAGATGTGTGGCTCGCTATGCTGATATGGTTTATGCGACTCCAACGGGCGACGCGTTTCCGTACGCACGTAGGTCGACAATTCGCCCGCCATGCTCAGCAATAGCGCATACAGTTCCACCGGCGATGTAGTCGGAACATGTCGCAGATGCTTGAGCAACGGCTCGTATCGATTGAGCGTCTGCAGCAACAGATAGTCAGAGACTTCCGCCGCCATGCCGGCCTGGCCATCGCCACCCGTCAGGCGACGCGCCAGCGCATCCGCGCGCAATCGCGTCAGTTCGTGGATCTTCGCGAGCCAGCTGGTCAGCAATTGACTCGCGCCGTAGCCACTCACCGGCGGAATCAACGTATCGTCAAGCTCAATGCTTCCATCTGCGCGAATGGTCTTCACACTCGTGAGCGCAAGTCCAATCCAGGCGGACGTCAATTCCTTTTCGGGCACGAGCCGCAAGCGGAGGTTCGACAACTGCACCGTCTTTGGCCCTTGCGCGACCGAATTGGTATCCCGCAACTCCGTATCGAAAGCTGCATACCGTGCCAGCGAGTCCGACTTCTCATCGAAGGTCATCTCTTCGCCGTTTGGCACGCGGATCGGCACCGCGAGACAAACAAGCTGTTCGAGGTGTTCATGGCGGACCGTCAGCGGCGGCGGGGGCGGCATACTACCGGGCATGTCAAACGGCGTACCATCGGCGAACACGCCCGAAGCTGCTTTCAGTATCACCTTACCCAGCGCGAGCGCCTCGCTATCCATGCTGAAGTGGCTAAAGCCAAAGAAAAATGGCGACAGCGGCGCCGCGCGCTTGTGCGCGAAGCTTTCCAGATACCGTTCCTGCTGTTGAAACAACTGCGGGCGCAGGAACAGCCCCTCACTCCAGACAACCTTGTTATGCCAGCTCATCGAATAATATCCACTACTTGCTTTCTGTCACCTTGATGGCTTTCGCACCGAGGGTGATGTTGAGATGCAGCTTGCTGTCGCGCCGATACCAGGCGGCATCGCGCGCCTCGGGCAAGTCATATGTTGTGCGCCATACCGCATTCGGCAGGTCGCGATACGCGGCAAGCACGCCGATCACACGCGTGGTTGAATCGGGCTTGCGGCGAAATGCTTTGCTGTCTCCAGGACGCAGCAGGAACTCGTCGCGGGCATTGATATCATCGGCTAGCAGCGCCTTGTCCTTCTCTTGCAGCGAGATAAAGTCCTGCGACTTGAACGTCTCGGCATTCTTGAGCTCATAGACGCGCACGACGATCGGCGCAGCGCGACCTCGGTCATCGGGATTGACATCGTTTCCGGCCTTCACCGACATGTCGAGCCGAAGCGGCTCCTTGGGCGTCTTGGGATCGGGATCGCTGCTCGCGCACGCAGCCAGCATGAAGACAAATGTCCATGCGATCAATGCAGTGACGAGTTTGTACAAACTCATGAGACCTTTAGACTTAAATAGAAAGGGCGGGCGCGAAGAAGCTCGCCCACCGAACGCGCCGAAGGGCGACGACTACGGAATGCTTACGCTTCCTTGTTGCCCTTGATGTCGTAGCTGGCCGTCACCGCGCCACCGCTACCGCCTTGCGGGTTCTGCACCACGTATTCCTGCTTGACGCGGGAGAACGACAGGTTGACGCTCTCACGCATGCCGTTCTCGTCACTGTTGTTGCCCCAGGGCGAGACGCCCGTCACAATCACGTCCGACATGGTGAGCTTCAGGTATTCGAGCGGGTTGCCGCCGGCCTTGCGCACAACCAGCACTGCTTCGTTGATGTGCTTGCCGGTCAGGCAATACTTCATCAAGTTCGGGCTCGCGCGATCCACGAAGTGATCGAACTTCAAATCGTCAACCGATGCCTTGCCCGCACCGCCGCCGCTACCGGCGTGCATGGTGGATTCCTGCGAAATGTTCCAGTTCCACTTGAGCACTTCGATTTCGTTCTTGTGCGCGTTGTCCTGCGATTCCCCGTCGATACCGTTGATCTTCAGGAAAATATCTTGTGCCATCTCTTACTCCTTGCTGGTGGTAATGAGCGCCGAATGTCCCTCGACTCCGGCGCACGCGAAACAACTTGGGTCAGGCTGCAACCTTCACGGACGGAAGCTTCGCGACGAGGCGCAGCGAAACAGTCAGGCCTTCGAGTTGGAAGTGCGGACGCAGGAAGAACTTGGCGCCGTAGTAACCCGGGTTGCCTTCAATCTCCTCGACCAGCACTTCTGCTGCCGCGAGCGGACGGCGCGCCTTGGTTTCCTGCGATGAGTTGGCAGGGTCGGCGTCGACGTAGTTCATGATCCATTCGTTGAGCCAGCGCTGCATGTCCTCGCGTTCCTTGAACGCGCCGATCTTGTCGCGCACGATGCACTTCAGGTAATGTGCGAAGCGCGAGCACGCGAACAGATACGGCAGGCGGGCTGACAGATTGGCGTTCGCGGTAGCGTCAGCATCGTGGTATTCAGACGGCTTTTGCAGCGACTGCGCACCGATAAACGTGGCGTGATCCGTGTTCTTCCGATGGATCAGCGGAATGAAGCCGTTACGGGCTAGCTCGGCTTCACGCCGGTCCGAAATAGCGATTTCAGTCGGACATTTCATGTCGACGCCGCCGTCGTCGGTCGGGAAGCTATGGCAAGGCAGATTCTCGACTGTGCCGCCCGATTCCACGCCGCGAATCAGCGTGCACCAGCCGTAAAGCTTGAACGAACGGTTGATGTTGACGCCCATCGCGTAGGCTGCGTTTGCCCATGCGTAGTGACGGTGATCCGAGCCGTTTGTGTCTTCTTCGAAGTCGAACTCATCGACGGGATTGGTCTTTGCACCGTACGGCAGACGCGACAGGAAACGCGGCATCGCAAGGCCGATATAACGCGCATCTTCGGTGTTGCGCAGCGAATTCCACGGCGCGTATTCGAGGTTCTGCGCGAAGATCTTCGTCAGGTCACGAGGGTTGGCCAGTTCCTGCCACGATTCCATTTGCAGTACTGATGGCGATGCGCCCGAAATGAACGGCGTATGCGAAGCCGCCGACACCTTGGCGATCGAGCCGAGCAGATCCACATCAGGCGGGGTATGGTCGAAGTAGTAATCGGCGACCAGGCAACCATAAGGTTCACCGCCCAACTGGCCGTACTCTTCTTCATAAATCTGCTTGAAGAGCGGGCTTTGATCCCATGCTGCGCCCTTGTAGCGCTTCATGGTGCGTCGCAACTCTTCCTTCGAGATATCCATGAATCGAATCTTGAGCTTCTCGTCGGTTTCGGAGTTCGACACGAGATGATGCAGACCGCGCCACGCTGATTCCAGCTTCTGGAAATCGCTGTGGTGCACGATCAAGTTGATCTGTTCCGACAGCTTGTGATCGATCCCGGCGATGATTGCTTCAATGCTTTTGTACGCGTCATCGCTGATGGTGATCGATCGCTGGAGCGCTTGCTCGGCCAGCGTCCTGACTGCAAACTCGACTGCTTCGCGGGCCTGTTCGGTCTTTGGCTTGAACTCTTGTGCGAGCAGGTTCGTGAAATCGCTGTAGGTCTGGGTACCGTGTGTGTCGGCCGCTTCGGCCTGGGCTGCTTGCTTTGCCATTTGAGTTCCTAGGGTCCTGATTGCGCGGGAAGTCGGGGATGTTGTAACGGGGTTTTTAGGCCGGCTCCGCTGCATCAGCAGCCGGTTGCGGCTTGGCGGACGAAGCAAGCGCCTTGAGCAACGTCGGGTCCTGGAGGAGCTTGTTCACCAGACCTTCCGCGCCAGACTTGCCATCCATATAGGTTTGAAGGTTGGCCAGTTGCGTGCGCGCTTCGAGCAACTGCGCGAGCGAATCCACCTTGCGGGCGACGGCCGCCGGTGAAAAGTCCTCAATGCTTTCGAACGTCATATCGACCACCAGGTGTCCATCGCCCGTCAACGTATTCGCCACGCCGAACGACACGCGCGGCTTGATCGCTTTCATGCGTTCGTCGAAATTGTCGATATCGATGTCCAGGAACTTGCGATCGGACACGGCCGGCAGCGGTTCGGTCGGCTTGCCGGACAAGTCGGCCAGCACGCCCATGACGAACGGCAACTCGACTTTCTTTTCTGAGCCGTAGACCTCGACGTCGTATTCGATTTGTACACGGGGGGCGCGATTACGGCCGATGAATTTCTGTGAACTGTTGGCGTTGGACATGCACGACTCCTAATCGGGGCGAATGAAACTGCGTTGTGGATGGGTATTTCTCAGCCTGCTGTCCAGGGCGTGAAAGGACGCCTTGGGCTGAATCAGCGAAAGACGAGTACCGATTGCCTTTCATGCTCGGCCTGTGCGACGTCAATATCTATGCGTGCAATGGGCGTTTTCGTGGCCAGCGCGTCAAACCACAACGCGGAGAGTTTCGGCAGGACATGCTGTTCGATGAAACCGATCAGCACGCGCGCGCCGGTCTCCTGAACCTGACAACGTTCGACAATGTGATCGACGACACGTCCGGCATAGGCGAGCGTTATCTGGTGCGTGTCGGCCATACGCTTGACAACGCGATCGAGATGCAAACGCACGATGTTCGCGAGCGTCTCGTTGGTGAGCGGCAGATATGGAACAACCGTCAGCCTTCCGATGAACGCAGCCGGAAATTCCTTGAGGAGTTCAGGCGTCAACGCGCTGCGTAGACCTTCGCCGTCAGGCATCACCGCGGGGTCTGCACACAGGCTTGATGTCAGCTCGGCGCCCACATTGCTGGTGAGCAGGATCGTCGTGTTTCGGAAGTCGATGAGGCGGCCATCGCCATCTTCCATGCGACCCTTGTCAAACGCCTGGAAGAACAGTTCACGAACGTCCGGGTGCGCCTTCTCAATTTCATCGAGCAGAACGACCGAATAGGGACGACGACGGACCGCTTCCGTGAGCACGCCACCTTCGCCGTAACCAACGTAGCCGGGCGGCGCGCCTTTGAGGCCCGACACGGTAAGCGCTTCCTGATACTCGCTCATGTTGATCGTGATCAGGTTCTGCTCACCGCCATAGAGCGCTTCGGCAAGCGCCAGCGCGGTTTCGGTTTTGCCGACGCCAGACGGGCCTGCTAACAGGAAGACGCCAATTGGTTTGCCAGGATCGGTCAACCCTGCACGCGCCGTTTGCACGCGTTCGCAGATCTGGCGCAAGGCGTCGTACTGACCAATGACACGTTTTTCCAGCGTGGCAGGCAGTGAAGTCACTGCCGCGAGTTCATCGGTCATCATCCGGCCGGCGGGAATGCCGGTCCAGTCCGCCACGACGCTGGCCACGATCGCGGCGTTGACTTCCGGGAAGACGAGTGGCTTATCGCCCTGCAATCTCGTGAGGGTTCCCTGCAGGTGGCGAAGCGTCTCCAGCGAAGCGGCCACGACCATTCCCTTGTCGTTTAATGACGTGCGGGCGTCGAGCAAGGACTGTACGACGCCGACCTGCGCGTTCCAGCGCGCCTCGACCGACTCGACTTCGATCATCAGGGCTGAGATTCGGTCGTGCGCTGAGTTCAGCGCAGCATTTACGTCCTGACCAAACCGTGCCTCCCGAATCAAAAAATCGCGTTCGACTTCCGCCGCCAGCAGGCGTTGCCTGAGGTCTTGCAGTTCGCGAGGAGGAGCATGCTGCGATAGCGCGACGCGCGCGCATGCGGTGTCGAGCAGGCTGATCGCCTTATCGGGTAACTGGCGGGAAGGAATGTATCGCTTCGATAACACAACGGCTGCGCGAATCGCTTCATCAAGAATGTCGACGCCGTGATGTTCAGCGAAGTTGCGAGCAAGTCCACGCACCATGTCGACTGCCGCAGCTTCGTCGGGTTCTGGCACTTGCAGCACTTGGAAGCGTCGCGTCAGCGCCGGATCTTCCTCGATGTGTCGTTTGAACTCGGCCCACGTCGTCGCGCCGATTGTACGGAGGGTGCCGCGCGCCAGAGCGGGCTTGAGCAGGTTAGCTGCATCGCCCGTTCCGGCTTGTCCGCCGGCGCCAATCAGCGTGTGAATTTCATCGACAAAGAGAATGATGGGCGCCGGCGATTTTGCTGCCGCTTCAAGGACGCCCTTCAGACGCGCTTCAAATTCGCCTTTCATGCTCGCGCCCGCGAGCAACGCGCCGACATCAAGGCTTACCAGGCGCACATCGGCGAGCTTTGACGGTACGGTACCGCTAGCGATTGCGAGTGCCAGGCCCTCTACGACTGCTGTCTTGCCGACACCTGCCTCGCCGGTCAGCAGGGGATTATTCTGACGGCGTCGCAACAGCACATCGATCATGGTGCGAATTTCGAGCTCGCGTCCGATCACAGGATCGATGCCGCCTTCACGGGCGCGCGCCGTCAGGTCGGTGCAGAATTGTTCGAGCGGTGACCCTTTCGGAGATGCAGGCAATGCGCTTGACGCCTGACCAGGTTCAGCTGGTGAAAAGTCGGTGCCGTCGTATGACGCATCGTCAGCTTCCGGCGATCCATCGATCCATGCGGGTAGCGCTTCATCGAGACCGTCGAGAGGGATCTTTGCGAAGGCGGGGGAGATGCCGAGCAAGATTCGTCGCAACTCGGGCGTTTTCAACAATGCGGCAATCAGCCACGCACCTCGCACGCGGTGGTCATCGAAGCTCAATGTCGCGAATACCCACGCCCGCTCAATTGCTGTTTCGATGTGTTGAGAGAAGTCGCTAATGGAACTGGCGCCAGCCGGCAACGAAGAAATCGCTTTCGCCATGTCCTGCTGCACAACGGCTAAGTCAATATCGCACTGGCGAAAAACCCGATGTAGATCGCTGTCCGGCAACTGCGCAATCTGATGTAACCAGTGGACCAGTTCCACATAAGGGTTGCCACGCAACTTGCAGAAGGTCGTAGCTGATTCAACGCTCTTGAAGAGCGTGATTCCAAGTTTGCCAAACAGGGCATGCCGCGTGATTGTCATGGATAGTTATATTTCGCGTTCTGGAATAGTCGTAATAATTGTCGCTCCCGGCGAAATATATCGGTACGATCGTGCGGATGTAAAGCGTAAACTATGATTCGCTGTTCTATCTAATTTTATACGTCAATCCGGATGCGGTTTAGGAGTTATCTGGTTAGCGCAAGGGGTGGCTTGTGCTAAATCTTTGCGGCACCGCCGGTATAGCCTGCATCCGGATGTCCACTCACCGTCCGGAGCATCAACTAACGTTAGCATGCCGATTTATCCAATCGCTCCGTTCCACTAAATCGAGACAAATAGAAAATGTTCAGGGTGGCAGAAAAAGCAATGGCAGACTGGCTTTCTCCGGAGAGAAAGAGGATTAATGAGATGTTGTCATCGACCAGTAAAACCGAACCCCGGATTCGGACCACGGTTCACCGCGATGACGCGACACTCATCAATGATTTCTCCGGATCCAATCTAAAGGTTGCGGAGAGTTCTCTTTTTGAGGTGATCGGCACAGTTGCATACAGCCATCAACGGCCGCGCGACGAAGCGATAGGGCCGGACCTGATGGGCTCACTGTACGAACAATATTGCCGCGCCCTTGACGACCCGTCTGCCTCGTTTTCAGGCAGCTGGAGCACTCCGGCAAGCGTTGAGCAAGTTTCGTCGACCATGGATGCTCACGTGAATCAACACGGCGAATCTATCGAAGCGGTGATATCCGGAGTTCGAGGCGTCGAGCACTTCTTTGGCAAACTTAATGCGGAAACTTCGCCGCCTGCCGTGATGCTGGAACCGCTGCCGGAAATCCTACGCCTGTTTGCGGCACCCGAATTCAAGACTCGCTCAAGTCGTCTGCCCTCGGCGCTGGTGCGTCGCGAGCATCACGCGCCAGGCATCGATAGTCCGCTCTTCGCGCCGCGCCGCGCCCAATCGGAACCCCCGGAACCCGTCGCATGAGCGTGTCAAAGCCGTCCGAAAAAGCCTCGATCGAGCACGTCACGCTTGCAGCGCGACTTGCCAACGCCGAAGCGAAGGTGCGGTCCGATCCCGCGCAATTTCCGTATCGGTGGGAACTGTTTCAGTTGCTTTGCGTGCTCGGTCATTGGGAGCGAGCGGTCCAGCAACTGCAAGTCTGCGCACGACAGCAACCGGAACAGCTCGCGACAGCCTACGCGTGTCGCGACCTCATTCGCGCTGAAAAAGCGCGGGCGAAGGTGTTTGCGGGAGAGGTCGCGCCTGGGTTTGTCATTGAGCCCCTGCCCTGGGTGCAGGGGCTGGTCGATGCGCTAAGCCTGAGCGCACGCGGCGACATCGATTCTGCAGATCGCGTGCGAGAAGCCGCGCTGGACGATGCCCAGAGCGTCGATGCGCGCTTCGAACAAACGCACGTCGAGTGGATCAGCGACAGCGATTCGCGCTTGGGTCCGGTTTGCGAAATTATCACCGCGAAGCACTACCGGTGGTTGCCGCTTGCGGACATAGCCCGATGGCAAGTAGAACGGCCTGCCACGATGCTGGAACTCGTGTGGGCGCCATGCACACTCACTTTGCGGGACAACAGCAATGTGCGTGGCTTCCTGCCCGCGCGATACCCGTCATCGCCCGACGATGACGATGCGCTGCGCCTGGGCAAACGCACGGCATGGCGCGAAGTCGGAACGACGGCCGTAATTGGCATGGGCCGTAAAACGTGGGCAACGAGCGCCGGCGACTTCAGCGTGTTTGAGTTGGCAGCGTGCGAGTTTGGAATCGGCTCGAACAATGAACCGTCGAAGGAGACTCATGCGCTCGGGTAAGGATGGCGGCAACGCGCGCGGTGGTACAGCCGCTGGCGCGCCTCGCCGGGCAAATTACCATTTGCTGCCGACGCTCCTTGACCGGCTCAGGGACGACGCACCGCACAGGCAGACAGAAGCGTTTGACGAGTTCGCCGTTACACGCGCGCAAATGCGCGACATCCTTCAACGAGACCTCGCCTTCTTGCTCAACACAACGAGCATCGAGGATCAGATCGACCGGATTCGATACCCCGAAGCTGCGGCATCGACCGTCAATTTCGGCGTGCCGCCGCTCGCGGGTCAATATCTGGCATCACGCAAATGGGCTGATCTGGAAACCGTCGTTCGACGCGCCATCTGCGATTTCGAGCCACGATTGATGCCGGACACGTTGGCCGTCGCGCCACTCGTCAAAGCGGGTGTTCAGGACAGCTACAACGTGCTGATGTTCGAGGTGAGCGGAATGATTCACATGGATCCGTATCCTCTGGAATTTCTCGTACAGAGCTCTATCGATCTCGAAACCAGCCGCATGAACATCGCTCCCGCGCGCGAAGCGTAATCGGGTGTCAATCCCCCACGCATAACCCGACAAACACACTAAAAACCAGACCTACGCATGGACCCGCGACTGCTCGAATATTACAATCAGGAATTGATTTACATGCGCGAAATGGCGGTTGAATTCGCCCAGTCGCACCCCAAGATCGCCCGACGGCTGGGTATGCAAGCCGGAGAAGTGGCCGATCCGTACGTCGAGCGAATCATCGAATCGTTTTGCTTCATGTCGGCGCGCATGCAGATCAAGCTTGATGCGGAATTCCCGCGTTTCACTGAGCGCTTGCTTGAGGTCGTTTACCCGAACTATGTTGCGCCGACGCCGTCCATGGCTGTTGCCCGGTTCTTTCCGAGCGGCAAGGAAGGCAATCTCGTGGAAGGTTTTCACGTAGCACGAGGCTCGGGGTTTACGGCCCGGGTGCCAAACGGTGAAAAGACCGCATGCCAGTTTCGAAGCGGCCAGGACGTGACCCTCTATCCGCTTGAAATTGTCGAGGCGCGACTCACGGGCATCCCGCCGGACATTCCATCGCTTGACCGCTATGTACCCGCCGATACCCAGGTGCGCGGCGCTTTGCGCCTGCGTCTTCGAACGACGGGCGACGCCAAAATCGCCGATATCAAAGGTCTTGACCGGCTGTCGGTCTATCTCGCTGGCGACGAACAAGTGGCCTCGCATTTGTTTGAACTGCTGCACACGTGCGCGATCGCTTCTCTCACCGGAAAACCGGGTGACCTTAACCGCGCCGCGCATGCAGTGACGTCTGATGCGGTTGTTCACGAGGGTCTTGGAACGGACCAGGGTCTGCTGCCGTTGACGTGGTCCAGTTTCCATGGGCACAACCTGCTGCATGAATACTTTGCATGCCCCAGCCGGTTTTACTTCTTTGCACTGACGGGACTGGAAACCGGCTTGCGTTGTATAGACGGCAAAGAAGCTGAGATCGTGATCCTGCTAAATAAAGCTCCCGCGGCGCTTGCCAATCTGGTCGATGTGTCCCGGTTCGCGCTCTTCTGCACCCCCGTCATCAACCTCTTTTGCCAACGCACCGACCGCATTGAACTGTCTCTCGCCGACACTGAGCATCACCTGGTTCCGGATCGCCTGCATCCGCTCGACTATGAAGTGTTCGCCATCGAGAAGATGGGCGGTCAAGTTTCAACAACAGCGGAGCAACTTGAGTTCAAACCGCTATATCAGACGCTCAACAATGACGAGGGTAATCACGGGCGCTACTTCTCTATCCGCCGCGAGCGCCGCCTTATGTCTGACTCCGCGCGGCGCTATGGCACGCGTACACCGTACATCGGCACCGAGGCTTTTGTCTCACTGGTCGATCAGAATGAAGCGCCTTATGACGATGCGATTCGTTATCTTTCGATCCATGCATGGCTCACAAACCGCGATCTCCCGAGTCTCGTATCGCGTAACGGCCTTAACGATCTGACCGTGTCGGCGTCAGCGCCTATCGATGGGATCGGGTTGATTCGAGCACCCAGCGCACCCAAGGCGCCGTACGCCGATCGCGACATGGCGTGGCGTCTGATTCGACAGCTGAATTTCAACTATTTACCGCTTGGCGATCTCGACCACCGGGCGGGAGGTCAAGGCCTACGCGACCTGTTGCGCATGTTTCTGACTAACGACGATGAATCGCAGCAAAGACAAGTTCAGAGCCTGGTCGGCGTCAAGACGAAGCCCGTCACACGCCGGTTGCCCGGAGGGGGACCATTGGTGTTTGGACGCGGGATCGAGTGTTCGCTCACCATTGATGAAAGTGGATTTTCAGGTACGAGCCCATATCTGTTCGGGCTGATTCTTGAGCACTATCTCGCGCGGCACGTGTCGATCAATGTGTTCACTCAAACGGAAATGCATTCGATGCAACGCGGCCGCGTCGCGCGCTGGCCCGTGCGCATGGGTTCACGAGGCGCTGCGTGAAGAATCGGGTGTCGCTGAAGGCTGTCATTCGCGATTCTAATTTGTCGCCGGAGTTAATCAACAAGCTGCGTGCTGAGCCGTGGAAGTATGGCTTCCTCAGTCTGTTGCGCCGGCTGGGAGCTGATTCGCGCCTGCCTCCGATCGGACAGGCGCAACGCCCCCAGGCAGAACCGTTTCGCCTTGGGCAGCAACCGAGCCTGGCATTTGCTCCACGCGAAATCGCTGAGATTGACGAGATCGATGGGCGGCTGAAAGTGCGGCTGTTCGGCTTGGGAATGCTCGGTCCTAATGGACCGTTGCCCATTCACGTGACCGAGATCGCGCGGGACCGCAAAGAGAATCGCCGGGATGGCACGCTCGTCGATTTTCTGGACATTTTTCACCATCGAGTTTTGACGCTGTTTTACCGTGCGTGGTCTTCCTCGCAAGCGGCGGCAGGTCTGGATCGACCCGATGCGGAACGGTTTTCGTTTTATGTCGCGAGCCTGTTCGGACAGGACGTCGGCGAGATCAAGGAACGCACGCTTCCTGCACACGCACGCATCTCGGCGTCGGCGCATTTGGTGCGCGAGGCACGAAACCCCGATGGTTTGCGCGCCACACTGGCGCAATTTTTTGGCGTTCCAGTGGCTATCGAAGAACATATCTGGCACTGGATTGAGGTCGATCCCGCTGAGCACAGCCAGTTAGGCAAACCCGGTTCGCCTTCAGTGCTTTCGGTGGGCGCGATGCTCGGCGAACAGGTTCCCGACCAGCAGCATAAGTTTCGCATTGTCATGGGGCCGCTGGAGATCGAAGAATACTTACGCTTTACGCCGCAAGGAGCAGATCTCCCGTTGCTCGTGGAATGGGTGCGGGCGTTCGTCGGCTACGAATTTGTTTGGGAGCTTGAACTGCGTATCAAGTCGCAGAGCGCGACGCCGGCTACTATCGGTGGCCCCGAACGGCTGGGCTGGTCGGGCTGGCTTGGGCGATCTCCAACGGGCGAAGCAATTACCGGCATGCGCTTCGAACCCGAGCAGCACGCGGCGACGACACATTAGCAACTGGATCTGATATGAACGCGAAAAAACAAACAGCCGCCAAGGCGCGGCCGACCGATGTGGCGAGTCACGACTGGCTCGCGCCAATCTCGGCCGACGCCCCGTGTGGTCCGGACCTTGAATACGATCCGGAGTACGTGGTTATGTCAGCGAACTCGACAACTCAGCCCGACGCGCAGTACGGAAACTTCGTGGGCTCGGCTGAACCCGTCAACTGGGGCGATATCGATCGTGACTGCCGCAGATTGATGCTGCGCACGAAAGATATACGAATCGTCGTGCTGTTCACTCGATGTCGCACACGGCTGGCCGGTGCCATGGGCTTTAGCGAAGGCGTGGCTCTACTCGCGCGATTGCTTGAAGCTTATCCCGACACCGTTCATCCGCAACTGGCGGTCGACTCAGACCGCGAGGCTGCGTTGGAGATTCGCGCAAACGCGCTACAGGCGCTGACCGACGTCGACGGATTGTTGTCGGATTTTCGGGAGGTGACGTTTGGCAAGGCATCAATCGCACGTCTGCAGGTACGCGACGTTGAGCGCGCGTTTGCACGACCGCGTCCAGCCGATGCATTGTCTCAGGATTCGGTTACCCAGCAGCTTGATGCCTTGCGTGAGCGCGATCAGTCGAGCCTTGTGGGATTCGATACCGCTCGCTCCAGCGTTGCTGCGATCACCGCTTGGTGTGAGAACAACCTGGGGTCGTTCTCGCCAGATTTATCCGCGTTGGACAAGTTGCTCGAATTCTTTGCAGGTCCTGCAGTCGATGAGATCGGCGAGAGCGGCGTCGGAGCAGACGTCGCGGCTGAGGAAGTAGCCTCAGGCGAGCCAGCCGGGGCGATCGAAACCGCTCCGCTCAATGACGACGGTCCATCGCAAGAGGCAACCGTGAATGATGCTCCATTGAGTCATGCGACGCGCGCTTTGACGACGAACCGACAAACGGCACTGGATAACATTCGTCGGGCCAGAGCATGGTTCGAAATCAACGAGCCCAGCAGCCCGATTCCAATTTTGCTAAGGCGCGCGGAACAGTTCGTCGGCGCGCGGTATGCGCAGAGCGTCCGGGCGATTCCAACTGACCTGCTCGCGCAGTGGGACAGTGAAGCCGAGGCGCAACCTTAGAGAGACAAATCTTTGGACGGGATACGAAACCCGACGGGTTAGCTCGGACGATGGCTTGGCAAAACCGAGCGGGTAAACGAGAGGCCTCTCCCGACTTGGTCAGAGGAACGATATTTGTGGGCAAACAGTATTCGGTATTTTCCAAAGTAATACCGCAGGAGATACGTGTGGTCGTTGCTAGCGCGATAGCAGCGCTCCCGGGACCTGGGGGCGCTTCTGCAGCGAACTACCGGTCGAAAGCACTCGCGGCGATCCAGGCAGTAGTTACTGCGTGGGGCGGACGATGCACATCGCCCTCGTAAGACGGGCTTAAGGAGCCCCTTCACTTCAAGTGCGCGGCAGGTCACACGTTTCCGTTGCTGATACACATCTTGCGCCAGGGCGGCTGGTGCCCAGCGTGCGCATACGATCGCGTAGTTAAATACACCATCGAAGACATGCGATTTACCGCGGCGAAGAACGGCGGATTATGCCTGTCCGAAAAGTACGTGGCAGGGGATGTGCCTCTGAGATGGCGGTGCGCGAAAGGTCACGAATGGTCGTCTAGACCCGACGGCGTCATGCGCGGGAACTGGTGTATGAAGTGTAACTATGTAGCCAGAGGACCGGCCAAACAACAGATTGACGAATGCGCCGCAGCCTTCGGCGGTCAATGCTTATCCGTTGCGCCAGGTAGGATGGATTAGGCGACGTCCGCAAAAACGGGGGCGTTTCGCGCCTCTGGGAACTTGACCCAGCCCCCTACCACTTACAACCCATTTCCACAGATGGAACAACATTTGGGTCGAGATTGAAATAGAGTTTTTTGTGCGTAGAATTATTTGTGTACGTCATAGAATACACAGTGGCTCCTTGACTCATGATTTCATATTGACCGGAAATTTTATTTCCCGAAACTTCGAGCCACTTGTCAGTTGATTGAACGGGCTGATCCTCGTTGCGCTCCTCCACTTTTGTGGATTGAAATATCAACGATAGAGGAACCTTTGATTTTTCGTATTTCACAAATGCGCCGGACCACTTCGAAGAGATATCGTGATATGTTCGCAATTCAAATCGTGTAGGAGCAGGTCCGCCTGAGCTAAAACAATAGTCCTCGGAAATTACCTCAGAGTACGCAGGTGATGCGGAAAATATTATTAAAAACAATAAAGCAGTTTTCATTATTTAGCATTAAGGTTGTTGACGCTCCATAACAATGTGGATTGTATGTTGCGTCCGGTAAAATTTTTTCTTTGGACGAGGAGGATGGCCAACCATGACGACGTGCCCATGCTCGTCGAGCACTGGCTCTTGCTGGCTATTTCTTCGCCAGTCGAAGGTGATGGATGTTGGCCCGCTCTCATTCGATTCATCCATAAAAATCGATTTTAGGTAGACAACTGCTTGAAGTCGAACGTCGAGGCCGTTGAGATTTTGAATTTCGACGTATCCATTTACGTCCTTGCTAACAAGAATTGCATTCTCTTTACTACATCCGGCGTCCATGTGTTCAAGCATGTGAGTCCTATTTGAGACGTAAAAACATGCACTGTCAACACAATTGGAGGTGTTATGATTACCATCGTTATCTTTTGCAATTAGAACGTCAGGATCCCAACCTAATCCATTGAATTTAAGTGGGGAATTGCCGTCAGCAAATCCTCTAAATGAACCGTACGACTTGTAGTTAGCAAGGTGAGTAAGCTGTATCAAACCTCGACCATAATGTGGTTGATATTCCCTAAGTTCGCCATTAATTTCCTTTACGTAGTGCAGATTTCCAGTCTCGGGGATAACGTGAGAGAGCAGGTGGATTAATCGCAAGCGATTTGCAGATATGCCATATCGTCGCGTCCCGATATTGAATGCCGCCACCCATTTTTCTGAGCGAGCAGAAGCGGTGTCCCAGGAAGTCGTTGAGAGGACGAACTTGACGCCCTGCAGATGAAGCAACCGACGAGGGAAGCATTGCGCCATTTCCACGGTGCTGAGCCACCCGCATTTCCTAAAATGCGCAACAAACGCTTTCGGCGGAAAGTGCCAACAAGCATCAGCCTTCGGCAGCTCACCATCGTGAATATCTTCCCAGAACCCCAAAGCCTGGATATGCGCCTTGAGAAGGTCAAATTCATCGGCCGTAAGCGGCACCGGCAATGCTTCGCTGGCTTGGTTCACCCAGCCCCAACGTGCCTTGATCGTGCTTTCGTCCTTCGACCATTCGATCGGGAACTTGCAGATCGCCATGGACAGTCGTTTTGCTACCGCCTTTTCCTTCAGCGCTTCCTTGGCCTCGGCATGCGTTACATGGCCATTACCATCCAGGTCAAGCCAGCGTCGTATTGTCGGTGATGCACACAAGCTCGTTGCGCCCGCATCGTCGTTAATCAGACTCCACCCCGCCCATTGAGGAAAGTCCGCGTCGCTGTACACGCCAATCGTTGGCTGATTCAGATTGATCCAGCCGGTTGCCTCTGGAGTAGTCACCTTGCGCCAGTGACCAAACTTCACATCGGAAGGCATTGTCTCGCCCGCCGGACGGCCGAAACGCAGCATCTCGTAGATCAGGCTCGGCGACGGTGCTTTCGGCGAGGGATTGGCGGGTGCCGTACTGCCGTCGGAATACTTCTTGTTCAGCCGCGTGGCTTCGCTGTACATGTGGTATTCATAGTCGTGTACGGACGATGGATCACCCACCTGATTACAACTTCCGTCTTGTCTAAGGGCAAATGTCGTCAGTTCGCACTCGCCGTTTTCGAATTGCATGCGTATCACCATATCGGACGTGGTCACACCACTGGGCTGCTGCCGCTGCACCGATGGGTGAGGACCCAGAGGCGGCTCGCTATCATCACGGCGATATGGATGGGGCTCTTTGTCGAAGAGTTTTGCGCCCTTGGGTACCTTGACCATACATCGCCGTAGATGGCGTCCTTACGCCCTTGCTGCGCGACCAGCGGCCCAGTCGCGCGTCCCACCAGTTTTTGCAGGTTTGTCTCGTCACAAACGATTTCGAAATGCATCTGCCCGGACTGACCGTAGATCTGCCCGGCCACGCCAAGCTTGTCTTTGCGATAAACCGGCTTGCCGAGTGCGAGCGCTCCCGCCACGCTTTGCAGATGCATATAGATGGAGAAGAATGTTACTTTTGCGCCGTCTCCCTCGCCAATCTCGGTGGTGTGCTTGATCACGACGCAACCGTCATCGGTGCGCACGTTGCGGTATTTGAGCGCGACGATTCCTGCGGGCGAGTTCGGGCGTACAAACACCACCTTACCATCGGCGATGGCGCGCACCGTCTCTGGTTGAGCATTAGAAGCGGTGGGCGCGATAAGGTGCGGGCCGCCATGCCAACCCAGGTTGTAACTGACCGGATAAGCGCCATTGCCCGGCGCGCATTCTTGCATGCCAGCAGCGCATACATCATGATCGGGCACGAGCGTATCGCCGGCGTTCGCCGAGTCCATTTCATGTCCTGCCCGAGACAGCAAGAACGGCGGGCTGATGATCATCGATTACGTCCTTCTCTCATTGTAAAAATTGGAGCTGTGCAAGTCATCGTAGCTGCGGAAGCAACCGTACACAGTTAGTACTTCAAACGATCTCTTTAGACACGTCGACGCCTAAGAAAACCGTATGGCAGACCATAACCTTGTCCGCTTTCAACGTCCGCTAATGAAGACGTTCTATGCGGAACTTGCCGGGAGGTTAGTAGGCCGACAATCATCACTTTGAATAGCGTGATCGTGACGATCATTGACATTTCAGCCGAATGAAAACCGTCTCCTGATTATTTCGCCAAATATATCGGAACTGACTTTCAAATGTAAAGCGTGCTGAACGGTTGGTTAATTTATTTATTTAGAGATGCTTGTGTTATTGAGAAATGGGAATTTCCCTATTTATATTTTACTTGCCTCGTGCTGAAGGTGGGTTGAAAAGGGAATCAGCGATTCCCTTCAGATGTCGACCGCGACGGTGGCGTCACGCTAGGGGGCGAACGATGGAATGTTTCCGTGTCAACACACGGCATGCGCCCGCGATCGCGCAGTCGAACATGGTTTTATGGAGCAGTGGCCTTGAGGTTATGCATCACTGCAAGCACCCCTCATCCGTTTTGGCTAAACTCAGGAATCGCCGCACACGTGCGGCAGCCACTTCCCGAGTCTTACGCCATCCATGAACACGCCCACCGTTTATCCCGTCGTATCGTGGCATGCCCACGTCTACTTCAACGCTTCGACCCGCGACGCCGCCTGGCAACTTCGCGAGGAAATCACTAGCCGCTTGGGCGACATCCTCCAGCTCGGACGCTTTCACGAGAAACCTGTCGGTCCGCATCCGCAGTGGTCGTATCAGCTCGCGTTCGAGCCCGGCCAGTTCGCCGTTATCGTGGAATGGCTCACGCTGAATCACGGTTCACTCGATGTCTTCATCCATCCCAATACCGGCAACGCACTTCGTGATCATCGCGATGCCGCCGTCTGGATCGGACACTCGCACGAACTGGTGCTCGGCAGCCTGATGTAATCGCCTAGCCACCCGCTCGCGCTTGCCGGTATGCGCCCGGGCCCACACCATATGTATCCTTGAATTTCTTACTGAACGCCGATTCGGATTGATACCCCACGTCGTCGGCTATCTCCGCGATGCTCTTCGCCGTTCGCGTCAACAACATTCCCGCGAGCTGCATGCGGATGCGTGTGAGCAAGCTCATCGGCGAGTCTTCGGTCAACGCACCGAACGCTCGCGCGTAAGTCGCGCGTGACATCGCCGATTGCTGTGCCAGCATTTCGATCGTCCACTTCTCCGCAGGCCGCTCCAGCATCGCAATGACCGATGATCCAAGACGCGGATGCGCAAGCAACGCGAGGACGTCCGCTTTCGACGGCTGTTGCGCCAGATGCGCGCGCAGCAGCATCGTGAAAAGCGCAGTGGAAAACGCCGATATGATCGAGTGCGCCCCCGGCCCCGCCTCGCTCGACTCGCGCCGCATCATGCCGACCATGCGCGTCAGATCGGGAACGTCACCGCGCTCGAATGACATTTTCACGATGTCAGGTAGCACATCGATCAGCAACGCATTCGCCGCGTAGTTGAATTTCCCGCATAGCAGATCGAGACTCGCCGCATTCGTCCCGCAGTTCGTGCGCACGGTCACCGCGCCGTTGTAGTGACTCTCCATCTCGCGTGGCACGCTTTGATCCGACGATTCCTCGCCCTGCAGCACATGCGCATCGCCGCGCGGCAACATCACGATATCGCCGGTTTCCAGCCTTACATCCGCCTGTCCGCGAAACTTGAGCAGACAGCTTCCGGCAAGCACGACGTGATACACGGCCTCGCTCGGCGGCGCTGGCGGATGGTCGAGTGTCCATTCGCCGCTCAGGAGGCAGCGCAGATCGAGCGCGCCTTGCAGGCGGGATAACTGGATCAGCCGGTCGAGCGCTTCCATGTAATTACCAGGTAGAAAGGGATGGCGTAGCGATCTTACCAGCGCGTGTTCCAGCGCCATGAGACGCGCGAGCAGTGATTTGAGCCGACTCGACATGGGCTTTCCATGCTGCGAGGTCTACATTTCAGTCACAGCACGGGCGTGGCCCGCGACCAAATTCAAAGGAGCTGAAATGTCTACAGTCGAAAAGTTCGAATACGTATTCCTGGGCGGCGGAAAAGGCGGCAAGACGCTCGCCATGGAACTCGCCAAATCCGGCAAGCGCGTTGCCGTGGTGGAGGAAGGCATGATCGGCGGGTCGTGTATCAACATTGCGTGTATCCCGAGTAAAGCGCTCATTCAAAGCGCACGGATCATGCATGCCGTTCAATCTGCCGACATCCTGCAAGGCGGCGCGCATGACAACAAGGTCGATATGGCGAAGGTGCATCGGTATGTGCGTGACGTCGTGGACGGCATGGTCGATATCAACGCTAAAGCGTTCGCTGCGTCAGGCTTCGATCTGATTCTCGGTACAGGACGTTTCGTGGCGCCCCGCCGCATTCAGGTCGCCATGAACGATGGCAACGAACGTGTGGTGGAAGGCGAACATGTGTTCATCAACACGGGTACATATGCAGCGGTTCCCGACGTCCCCGGTCTGCGCGATGCCAATCCGATGACCCACGTGGAAGCGCTCGCGCTCGACGCCTTGCCGGAACATCTGATCGTGATCGGCGGCGGTTATATCGGGCTGGAAATGGCGCAGGCGTTTCGCCGGCTTGGCAGCAGGGTGACCGTCTTGCAAGAGGCGCCGCGTGTTGCAATGCGCGAGGATGCCGACGTAACCGATGCAATCGAATCCGCGTTCGCGAAAGAAGGAATCGATGTCCGCGTCTCGGTGAAGGCGCTGCGTGTAAGTGGTCGTTCGGGCGATTCGGTGACGGTGGACCTCGCCGATGGTTCGAGCCTCAACGGTTCGCATATCCTCGTAGCGACGGGACGTGTGCCGCGCACGGCGAACATCGGGCTGGATGTTGCGGGCGTCGAACTCGATACACGCGGCTTCATCAGGGTCGACGAGCGCCTTGCGACCTCCGCGCCGAACACCTGGGCGATCGGCGAAGTGGCCGGCACGCCGATGTTCACGCACGCATCGTTCGATGACTACCGCGTACTGAAGTCACAACTTGCGGGCGGCACGCTGACCACGCGCGATCGCGAAATTCCGTACGCGTTGTTCATTGAACCGGAACTGGCGCGCGTGGGCTTGAATGAAAGCGATGCGCAACGCCAGGGGATCGCGGTGCGCGTTGCCAAATTGCCGATGGCCGGCATCCCGCGCGCCCGCACGACGGGCGACACGCAGGGCTTCATGAAAGCTGTCGTAGCGGCGGATTCGGACCGCATCCTGGGTTTCACTATGTTCGGTTCGAATGCGGGCGAAGTCGTGGCCGTGGTGCAAATGGCGATGCTCGGCAAGCTTCCGTACACCGCGTTGAGGGACGCGATCCTCGCGCATCCGACTATCGCAGAAGGGCTGAATCTGTTGTTCGCGAAGGTGCCGGAACGGGCGTAAAAAGCTACCTGCGTACGGGTCCCGTCGATGCGCGTTGCACCAGCACAGGTTGGGGCGCAACGCGCATCGGCGCGTCCTGGTCGCGGCCGCCGCTTTCTATCAGCGCTTCGAGCAATTCGACGGCCATTGCGGCGGCGGCATCGGTGGGAACGGCTATGGTCGACAAACCCGGCCGCGATTCCCGTGCGAGCTGAATATCGGTGATGCCGATCACCGACAGGTCCTGCGGAATCCGCATGCCGCGATCGGCGGCGGCGTGCATCGCACCGAGCGCGGGCAGGTCGTTGGTCGCGAAGAGGGCGGTGAGGTCCGGCTGTGCGCTCAGCAAATCGCAAGCGGCATCGTAGCCATGTTGCACTTCATCGCGCGTAAAACGCACGTCCTCTTCCAAGTGCGCAACGCCGGCCTCGTGCAACGTGTGGCAAAACCCTTCGTAGCGCGCGGCCTGCACACCGTCACGCTGGCTTGCGACGATCGCGCCTATGCGTGTGTGCCCCAGGTCCAGCAAGTGTTGCGCGGCGAGCGTTCCGGCCGCAAAAAAATCGACAGCGACACAAGGCACTCCCGGCGATACATCCGGCCGTTCCCACATGCACAATACAATCGGCGTGCCGCGCGCGAGGGTCTTCTCGAGGTCCTCGAAGTCGAGTTTCGCGTTCATCACCAGCACGCCTTCCGACAACGTCCCCGCAATCTGATCGAGATACGCACGCGCAATCACCGGATCTTCGTTGGTGTTGCACACAATCAGAAAGCGGCCGTTCTTGCGCGCCGCGCGTTCGGCGGCGAGCGCGAATTCCGGATAAAACGGATTCGCGATGCTCGACACCATCAGCGCGAGCGTCGGCGCGCTGCCTTCGGCAAGTGCGCGCGCAGTCAGATGCGGCCGATACCCCAATGCATCCACTGCATCGAGCACACGTTGCCGCGTCGCCTCGCCGACCTTGCCGCGCTTGCGCAGTACGTTCGATACGGTAGCGGGCGTGACGCCTGCGCGCGCGGCAACTTCGGCCAAAGTGGTCATCGAATCTCTAGGGGAAGGGTTAACGCGAGTCAGAACGTCGCCTAAGTTCCGCGAACGCACGGTTATGTGCAAGCATCGTCGCCATGTCTCATATTTTGGGATGGCTTCCCGGCATTTGTATAATTCCGGGGAGACGGCTAGATTTGCGTCCAAGGCAGTTCAAAAACACAAAGACGGAGACAGCCAGACAAGGCGATCCTGTACAGGGATCGTTTTTCACCGGCGGAAGGTTAAGCGCTTAACCTTCTTTTGTCTCCTCGGTAAAACACGGAGACGTCGGCATGGCGAGCATCTCTTTACGGTCAGTTCAGAAAGCGTACGGCGACCACGCGCCGGTGATCCGCGATGTGGATCTGGAAATCGGCGCGCATGAGTTCTGCGTGTTCCTGGGTCCTTCGGGATGCGGGAAATCGACGCTGCTGCGCATGATCGCCGGTCTCGAGGACATCACGGACGGCGATCTTTATATCGATGGAAAACTGGTCAACGAGGTGCCTGCCGCGCAACGCGGCGTAGCGATGGTGTTCCAGAGCTACGCGCTCTTTCCGCACATGACGGTCTACCAGAACATGGCGTTCGGGTTGACGCTCGCGAAGACGCCGAAAGACGTCATCGACAAGAAGGTGAGGGAAGCTGCTCGCGTACTGCAACTCGACGCCTTGCTCGAAAGACGGCCCAAAGAGTTATCGGGCGGACAACGTCAGCGCGTGGCGATCGGCCGCGCGATCGTGCGCAGCCCGAGCGTGTTTCTCTTCGACGAACCCCTTTCCAATCTCGACGCCACGCTGCGCGGACAAACGCGCGTGGAGATCGCGCGGCTGCATAAACAGTTCGATAAAGCCAGCGTCGTCTACGTGACGCACGATCAGATCGAAGCCATGACGCTGGCCGACAAGATCGTGTTGCTGCACGCCGGCGCCGATACCGCGAAGTACGGCAGCATCGCGCAAGTGGGGGCGCCGCTCGAGTTGTATCACCGGCCAAAGAGCCGCTTCGTGGCTGGGTTTATTGGCTCGCCGCGAATGAATTTCCTGCCCGCACGCGTGGTCTCGGGCAATGCGGAAAGCGTGTTGATCGCGCTCGACGGCACCAGCGAACAACTCGAAGTCCAGGCAAACGGCGATGCGTTGACACCGGGCCAGACCATCACGCTCGGCATTCGTCCGGAGCATCTTGAACCGATCGCAAGCAACGCGTCAAAACAGCAGATCACGCGCACGGTGTCGCTCGTCGAACAGCTTGGCGAGCACAGCTATCTGCATCTGGAGCAAGCCGGCGGCGTGGTTCTGATTGCCAAGGCGCCAGGCGACAGGACGCCGAAACAAGGCGAGAACGTCGCGTTCAATGTGCCGGCCGCCTCCTGTCATCTTTTCACCGAGGACGGCTTCGCCGTCACGTCGGCCGTCATTCCCCACTTTGCGTAGGAGCGCTTCGCATGCGTCTTGGAGTCTGTTATTACCCGGAACACTGGTCCGTATCGATGTGGAAAGACGATGCGGCGCGCATGAAGGCGCTGGGCATCGACCGTGTCCGGATCGCCGAATTCGCGTGGAGCCGGATCGAACCGTCGCCGGGTGAATATCAATGGGACTGGCTTGATCAGGCGATCGATACGCTCGCCGATGCAGGCCTGAAAGTCGTCATGTGCACGCCGACCGCAACGCCGCCGAAGTGGCTGATCGACCGTCATCCGGACATCTTGCCCATAGGCGCCGATGGCCGTCCGCGTGCATTCGGCTCGCGCCGTCATTACGATTTTTCGTCGCCTTCGTACTTCGAGGCATCGCAGAAAATCTGCACGGCGGTTGCCAAGCGATACGGCAAGCATCCAGCCGTCGCGTTCTGGCAAACGGATAACGAGTACGGCTGCCACAACACGGTGGTCAGTTATTCGCCGGCTGCACTGCAGCGCTTCCGGGCGTGGCTCAAGCAACGCTACGCAACCATCGACGCGCTCAACACCGCGTGGGGCACGGTCTTCTGGAGCATGGAATACCGCAACTTCGACGAGATCGATCTGCCGGTCGCGACCGTGACGGAAGCGCATCCGTCTCACCGGCTGGATTTCCGCCGCTTCTCCTCCGATGAAGTCGTGCGTTTCAACCGCATGCAAACCGACATCATCCGTGCGCATTCGCCGGAGCGTCCGGTCGCGCACAATTTCATGCAGCTCTTCACGGAATTCGATCACTACAAGGTGGCCGCGGACCTGGACATCGCGACGTGGGACAGCTATCCGCTGGGTGCGCTCGAAGAGCAGTGGTTCGACCCGTCGATCAAGGCAAAGTGGCTGCGTACCGGGCATCCGGATTTCGCATCGTTCAATCACGATGTGTATCGCGGGATGTCGAAGCTGCCGTTCTGGGTGATGGAGCAACAGCCTGGACCGGTGAACTGGGCGCACTGGAATCCGGCGCCGCTGCCGGGCATGGTGAAGCTGTGGAGCTGGGAAGCGTTCGCGCATGGCGCGGGATGCGTTTCGTATTTCCGCTGGCGTCAGGCGCCGTTCGCACAGGAACAAATGCATGCGGGTTTGAATACGCCCGACAACCAGCTGGATCTGGGTGGCGAGGAAGCGTCGCTGGTCGCGAAGGAAATAGATCGTGTCGTGACAGAAGACGGCGAGCTGCCCGTCGCTGCGAAAGTTGCACTGGTCTGGGACTATGAAGCGAAGTGGCTGTTCGAGATTCATCCGCAAGGCGTCGATTTCCACTATCCGCGATTCGCGTTCGAGTACTACAGCGCGTTGCGAAGCCTGGGACTGGACGTCGATATCGTGCCGGCCGACGCGCCCCTGGACAAGTACAAGCTGATCGTGGTGCCGCCGCTGCCGGTCGTGCCTGACGACTTTGCCGCGAGGCTTGCCGCAAGCGGTGCGCAAGTCGTGCTGGGACCACGCACGGGATCGAAGACGCAGAATCTCACCATTCCCGATGCGTTGCCGCCCGGCGCAGAACTCGCCCAGTTGATTCCAATGCGCGTCTGGCGCGTTGAATCGATGCGTCCCAACGTGACCGAGAAGGTCGGGCAACGCGGCGAAAGCCGTCACTGGCGTGACCTGATTGAAGCGGGCGAAGGCGTGCAGATCGAGAGCAACTTCGCCGATGGTCATCCCGCGATCCTGCGTCATGGATCGATCCGTTACCTTGCGAGTCTCTTCGACGACGCCCTGACGCAATCGATCTTCCAGGATGCGGCGAAAGCAGCGGGACTCGATGCAGAACCGCTGCCCGAAGGCATTCGCATTAGCCGGCGCGGGCCGCTTACGTATCTCTTCAATTACAACTCAACGGCTCACAGAATCACTGATGCAGCCAGCTTCATAGTCGGGCAGGAGGAAGTAGAACCGCAAGGCGTCGCGATTTACAAAGCAAACAACACTCATCAATGAGGAGACACGCATGAAAATTTTCACTGGTAATGGAATGCGCAACGGATTGACCGGCGTCGCTCTGGCCGTTGCGCTGGCTACAGCGAGCATTGCGCAAGCAGGAACGCTCACCGTGAACATCGCGTTCAAGGGGGCAAGCCAGCGCACGGTCTGGCAACAGACCTTCGATGCCTTCAAGAAGGCGCATCCGGATATCGACGTGAAGGTGTCCTTCGTCGATGAAGAAGCGTACAAGGTCCAGCTTCCCGGCTGGCTCTCGACTGTCGCGCCGGATATCGTGAACTGGCACAACGGCGAACGCATGGCGTATTACGCGAAGCGCGGGCTGTTTGAAGACCTGACGCCGGACTGGAAGAAGAACAACTGGGACGCCATGTATGCGTCGACGAAAGAATCGTCCACGTATAACGGCAAGCAGTACTCTGCGCCGACCGTGTACTACTCGTGGGGCATGTTCTACAGGAAGGACTTGTTCCAGAAGGCCGGCATCGCCGCCGAGCCGAAGACCTGGCCTGAATTCCTCGACGCCTGCAAGAAACTCCAGGCCGCGGGCATTGCGCCGGTCGCGGTCGCCGGCCGCGATGCATGGACGCTTGCGGGCTGGTTCGATTACCTCGACTTGCGCATCAACGGCAACGCGTTCCATCAGAAGCTGATGGCAGGCGACGTGCCTTATACCGACCCGCGCGTGAAGAAGGTCTATACCGCATGGAAGGAGCTGATCGACAACAAGGTCTTTATCGACAACTCGCTCTCTTACGATCTCGACGCCGTGCAGCCGTTCCTGTTCCAGGGCAAGGCCGCGATGATGCTGATGGGCACGTTCATCACCGCCGGCTTCCCGCAGAACATCAAGCCGCAGATGGGCTACTTCCAGTTCCCGATCATCGACAGCAATGTGCCGACCGCCGAAGATGGTCCGGTGGAGTCGCTGCACATTCCGTCGAAGGCGAAGAACAAGGCGGACGCCCATACGTTCCTGGCTTTCGTGGAGACACCCGAGATCAGCGCGCAGCTCGCAAAGGGTCTTGGCTCCCTGCCGGCGAACAGCAAGGCGCCGGAACCGGACGATCCCATTTCGAAGATCGGCTTCCAGATCTTGTCGCAGACGAAGGGCGGTATCGCGCAATTCTATGACCGCGACATGACCAAGGAAATGGCCGATGAAGGCATGAAGGGCATGCAGCAGTTCGTCTCCGATCCGACGAAACTCGATGCAATCCTGGCGCAGCTCGAAGCCACGCGTAAGCGCATTTACAAGAAGTGATGCGGGACGGCGGCCCGCGTGCGATGGGCCGCCTTTTTGAAGGACAGGGAGCACTGTATGTCTGAAACCCTCAGCGTTGCGGCGGCCAAACCGAAGCGTCGCAAGCGGATGTCGGCAACTGCGCGGCAGCAGCGGCTGGCCGCGTTCCTGTTCCTGGCGCCGGCGTGCATCATGGTCGCGATCTACGTGATCTGGCCGATCATTTCCAGTGTCACACTCAGTTTCTACAACTGGGACGGGATGACGGAGAAGACCTTCGCGGGCTTCGATAACTACATCGAATTGTTCCATGCTCCGACGTTCTATACGGCGCTCAAGAACAATGTGCTGTGGCTGATCCTGTTCTTGCTCGCGCCGCCGATGGGTCTTGCCGTGGCGTTGTATCTGAATCAGGCGGTGCGCGGCATTCGCGTGGTGAAGTCGCTGTTTTTCGCGCCGTTCGTGTTGTCGGGCGTTGTGGTCGGCCTGATGTTCAGCTGGTTCTACGACCCGACCTTCGGCTTGCTGAAGGTCATTCTCGGGCATGGCGTGCCCGTACTCGGCGACGCACGATACGTCACCTTCGGCATCATCTTCGCGGCGCTCTGGCCGCAGACCGCGTATTGCATGATCCTGTACCTGACCGGCCTCACATCGCTCAACTCCGAGCAGATCGAGGCGGCGCGCATGGAAGGCGCGAAGGGCTGGACCATGTTGTGGCACGTGATCCTGCCGCAACTCCGGCCGACCACGTTCATGGCGATCGTGGTAACGATCATCGGCGCGTTGCGCAGTTTCGATCTGATCTCCGTCATGAGCGGCGGTGGTCCGTACGAGAGCTCGACCGTGCTCGCCTATTACATGTACGACCAGGCGATCAAGTATTACCGCATTGGTTATTCGGCCGCGATTGCCGTCGTGCTGTTCGCCATCATGATGGTGTACATCGTTTATCACTTGCGCAGAATGCTGCGGACCGAACGTTAAGAAGTCAGGAGCGCACTATGTTTCCAATGCCCGTCGCCAAATGGAAGCCCGTCAACCGGGCGCTTTACAAGCTGTCGTTGCCGGTTGCGCTCGTGATCTGGCTGTTGCCGCTGATCGCGGTGATGGTCACCTCCATTCGTTCCTCCGATGAACTCGTCGAAGGCAACTACTGGGGCTGGCCACGGCACTTTTCCCTGATAGCCAATTACAGCGATGCACTGACGACATCGCCCATGCTCCACTACTTGTGGAACAGCGTGCTGATCACGGTGCCGTCGGTGATCGGGTCGATCGTACTTGCATCGATGGCCGGCTTTGCGCTGGCCATCTACAACTTTCGCGGCAACACGGCGTTGTTTGCGACCTTCGTCGCGGGCAACTTCGTGCCTATCCAGATCCTGATGATTCCCGTGCGCGATTTGTCGTTGCAGCTTGGCATCTTCAACACGGTCGGCGCGCTGATCCTCTTTCATATCTCGTTCCAGACCGGATTTTGCGCGCTGTTCCTGCGCAACTTCATCAAGCAATTGCCATTCGAACTGGTCGAGGCGGCGCGCATTGAAGGCGCGAACGAGTGGACGGTTTTCTTTCGAATCGTGCTGCCGTTGATTCGACCGGCTTTGGCGGCGCTCGCCATTCTTGTCTTCACGTTCGTCTGGAACGATTACTTCTGGGCGTTGTGTCTCACGCAGGGCGACGAGGCTGCGCCAATCACGGTCGGCGTGGCCGCGCTCAAGGGGCAATGGGTGACGGCGTGGAACCTGGTGTCGGCGGGGTCGATCCTGGCCGCGTTGCCGTCGGTCATCATGTTCTTCGCGATGCAACGGCATTTCGTGGCCGGACTGACATTCGGTGCGACCAAGGGCTAAGAAGACTTATCTTGACGCCGACGGGTCCGCCGGCGGTTCTGCATACGAATTGATCTATCTGTTTCCATAAATTTTTACAATGGAAAGATATATTGACGATCGTTTTGAATCGCGTCAGAATATTTCCACTGTAAAGATTAAGCGGGTTCATTTCGGATTTCACGCGGCCGACGGCTGCGATCAAGGAGAGGCTCATGTCTATCGAAGCGATTTTGCACGGCACACCGGTTTGGGTCTGGATTCTATTGGCCTATCTCCTTTCACGCGGTTTCAAGGCGATGAAAGGCGGCACCGCGCCGCTCACTAAACTGGCGATCGTGCCCGTCATTTTCACCGGCTGGGGTTTGCTGAACCTGTTCAAGGAACCGGCTGCAGGATGGAATACCGGGCTCGCCTGGGTTCTCGGCGCGGTGTTCGGAATCGGGATTGGCGTCGTGCTGGCTCGCCGCTCCGGAATGACGGTGGATCGTGCGCTGAAGACGGTCACGCTGCCGGGGTCGGTGCTGCCGCTAGTGCTGATGCTGCTGACGTTCGTATCGAAGTTCTGGCTGGGTGTCGAGTTGGCGGTCATGCACGCCGGGCCGGATTCGATGTATGTGGTGCTCGGGGGTCTGGTGTCCGGGCTGGTCGCCGGGATCTTTGCGGGGCGTTTCTTGATGTATTGCCTCGCGTTCCGGCCGGTATCGGCAGCGACGATGGGAGAGCGCGCCTGAGCTGAAGCCAAGGCGACTGTTTTCAATCGGCTTTGCGCCGCACCGGATTGGGAAGCCCAAGCTTTGATGGCACGCTCGCACCCGTGCCAGTGAATATCGCCTGGGCCGCGGATGCGCGGTTCAGTTCATCCGATGCCGAATTCGGCAACGCAATCGTGATGAAAAAGACAGCCAGCATGGCAATGAGTATGGATGCCAGCCATGTGGTGACGTGAATCATGGAGTTTCTCCAGGGTCAGGTTCGAGCGCTCGGGATGACAAGAGCAATGAGCGCGCCACGAACGGTCATCTTCAGAATAGACGAGCGCGGCGCTTGGCGCAGCCCTACTTACGCAGGGTGCCGCGAAGCGGAGTCCTGACTCGGCAAATGCGCAAATCCCTGTGAAATCGACCATGCGCGGCCTATAACTCAATGTGCAGGGCGCACTTACCGCTTTACTTGACTTCACTTCACGCCTGTCTGCCCTGCGACAATTTGGCGAAGCACATACAGAAAAGTGGCGAGCTGCTCAGGAAAGCTCCCGGGTGACGCGCCTGGTTTCGAGGAGCATCGAAATGAAAACCCGTTTGTTTTTTCTAAGCAGCGCGCTGCTGATTGCAATGTCGGGAAGCGCTGTCGCACAGGACAGTCAGCAGGACATCCAGCAATATTCCCAGCCCCAGGTTCGCCCGAGCGGCCAGGCTGGCGTCCTGCACGACGCGAACACCTCGGCGCAGGCCACGTCCGACACATCGTATGGCGGCATGCCCGATACACGCAGCGCCACGAGCAGCATGTCGCGCCCGCGCCAATGCGTGGGCGGTTCAGTGCAATGCGATGTTTTCTTTGGTCACTGACCGGATACCTTGCTGAAGTCGGTGTCGAGCCGGGCAAGCGAACTTGAAATATGCGCGCGGTTGTCCTTGATCCACGTGTCCTCATAGGCCACGCGCGCATTCGCTTCTTTTAGCATCCGCGCCATTTCGACGGGCTGCGGCCCGCCCGTGGTCGCGCGGTTGTTCACGATCGCCACCGGGTTGAGCGTCGAGCGGAACTCCGCTTCGCTCATTGGCAGATCGCCGGCGTAGGGTGTGCCCGCGACCGTCTGCGTGTAGATGCGCTGTGCATTGGCGTAAGGGAAGTCGAGCGGCTTGATGTCCTTTTGCCGCGCGTATTCCACCACGTTCGACGCGAAATGATGGCCGACGCGGAACGGCAATTTGTACTTGCGCATGAGTATATCGGCAACTTCCTGCGATGCGGTCCAGTCGCTGTTGAGTTCTTCGAGCGCGCGCTCCGGGTTGATCACGAGCGAATTCATCACTTCGTTCCAGCCCTTGAGCGCGTCGATACCGCTTTCGATCATCTCCGTATTCGCCTTCACATCCTTCGGATCGCTCATGCCGGGCGGCAGGTTATGCGCCTGCATGACAACGCCCTCGGCCTGCGATATCGCCGTCGATGCATCCGTGCGCGTGCGGATCAGCAGTCCCGGATTGCGCTTTTGCGGCATCGCGCTCGAGACATACGTGTTCGCGCCGCCTTCCTGCAACAGGATCCACGGACGCGATTCGGCGTATTGCGTCATCACGTCCTGGATGAAACTGCCGGTATGCAGCGCCACGCTCGTGACGATCGCGCCGGCTTCGACGGGTTCATCGACGGAAGAAATCTGCGACGCGTCGTAGGCGTTATCGACGATTGCATTGAAGCCGAGATACTTCGCCATGCGCTCGCGGTCCAGCGGCCAGCTTGTGCCGTTCAGGACGGTCGTGCCCATCGATGAACGGTCCACACGTTTGTACGCTTCGCGGATTCGCTGTGCATCGCGGTCGAGGCCTGCAACAAAGCCGAGCAGATAGTGGCCGTAGCTGTTGGGCTGGGCGGCCACGCCGTTCGTGTAGTTCGGCACGACGGTGGCCTTGTACTTATCGGCGAGACGCACGATGGTCGCGGTCGTCGTGTTGAGCTGGTCGGCAAGGTTGAGCAGGTCGTCGCGCAGGATGGCCGAGCGGTAGGTGGCGTGCATGTCCTGGCTCGAACGTCCGGCGTGCAGCAGCGTGATGTCCTCGCCCGCGGCCTTGATGAGGAGCGGCTCGAACGTGATCACCGTCTTCGGGCGCTTGGCGCCGGGCTGGTTTCCATCCGCGATCACCTTGGCCACGCCCGCGGCGAGACGCGGGGCCATGGATTTGTCGAGCAGGCCTTCGTCCGTGTTGATGACAACGGTCGCCTTGTTGATTTCGCCAAGCCAGAAGAATTCGTCGTGTGGCGGGATCTGTTGTGCAAAGGCCGGCGAAGCGCAAAGCAGAACGGCTGCGGGGAATGCCCAGCCATGCAGTCTCATGATAGGAAGGGTCGCGGGTTGGGAAGCCGCGATTATAAAAGCGCCGTTATCTTCACGTACTGGTGACGAGTTTCAATCCCGGCGGCAACGATTCGCCGAACACGCGGCCTTCGTCGGCGTTATCGAGTTCCACGACTTCACTGACCATTTCGCCCCAGCTTTTTGGCGCGCCCGCATTGTCCAGCCGATGAACCACGCGCACCCGGAGGTCTTCAGGCAGATCGCGCGAACGGTCGCCGGTCAAACGCGCGATCTGCGCCGCGGCGAACGCGGCCGGTTCGACCTTCTTCCAGTCGAGCGCGACAATTCGTTCAAGCCACTGCGCCGCGATATCCGGCGGCACCACGCCATGTGCGCTGCCATAGAACGGCCGGCGCGCGCCGATGCGCCCGATCGCCCACCATCCCTGATGGTTCCCGGATGGCTTGTCGAGCCGCGCGAACAGCTTTTGCGCGGCGTCGATCTTTCGCGCGACCGGCACGCGTTCAAGCGATGCCGCAAGGCGCACCATATCGGCGTAACCGGTTTTCGATGCATCGAAGGGCGCCTTGGTTTTCGTTCGCGACGCGGCGATGGACTGCACGTAGTCGACGGCATCGAGCACGGCGACTTGTTCGGCCTCGCCCAAGCCGCCCGCCGCGCGGCGCCACAAGGTCCACCATTCGGACCAGACCTGGGCGTCGTTCAGGTACTGGATGCCGTCATCGAAAAGGGACCAGAGTTGCTCGACGCGCCATTCATCGAGCGGATAACCGAAACCCGGGCGCAGGCAGTAACCGGCGAGGTTCAGCCACAGCCGCTCGTGATCGGCGGAACGCCGCCGCCGCCGGGCGCGTTCCCACAGTGCGCCGAACAGTTCGCGAAGGAGCGCGCTGTCCCATGTATCGCGCGGACCAAGCAGATGTTCGAGTTGCGCGCGCAGGCGCTTGACTTCCTTCGGGTCGACATTGTGGGCACGGTCGCCGAATGCGCGGTCGATCTGCTCGATGGCTTTTTCATACGCTGGATGGAGGACTTCTCCCACCGTGGTGCCGGCTGAAGCTTCGCGGCGTAGCTGGAATTCGAGCTGCCAGCGCTTTGACGGGTCCGCCTCGTCGATGCAATGCACCTCCAGCGTCCCGACCTCCGTCAGCGACGCCGAAAGCTGCACCGGCGTCTCGCGCGGACCTTTGGCCGAGCGCGGCTGGACCACGGTGGCTATGGGCGGAAGGCGGACGAAGTCGCTTTGGGAAAGATCGACGAGCTCGCCAGGCTGATAGGCCCTGTCTCCGGTCGATGAAACCAGATGAAACCGCACCGGATGTCCAAGCAGCAGCGTGAATACACGATCCTGTAAAAATACTTCACGGCCTTCTTCCGTGCCGCGCGGCAAGAGGCAGATGCCTTGCTGGTTTTTGCGCTCGCCGCCGCTTTCATCTTCGAGCACGAGGAAATAGCTGCGCGCCGCGCCGCCGCCGATGCGAGGTCCGATTCCACCCCGCGCAAGTCCATATGCCACGGCGCCGCGTGCGACGGCGACATCGGGGTTGTCGTTGTGCAGCGCATGCAGCGGTTTGCCGCGCCATGAGCCGAGGGTATCGGCAAGACGCTCGACGAGCGCATGCGCGCGGAACACGCCGCCGTTGAGCAGCAGCGTATCGGGGACGGGCAGCGTTTCAGTATCCGCTTCGGCTCCGGCTTCGGCTACGGGCGAACCCAGCGCATCGCGCGATTGCGCCGCGTGCTGATTCAGGAACGCCGCGATATGCCGCGTGATTCCGGCGTCGCTTGCATAGGGCAGTCCAAACTCGACGATCGCGCTGCGCGAACGCCGCGGCCGCTCGCTCGATGCAATCAGCGGGAAAAATCCATCGACGATGATCTGCCCGGCTTCCCGCCGCGTCACTTCCACCGAACGCGCGCCGCCGATCATCCGCGAGCCCGCGCCAAGCAGCGTGATCGACAAGGTCTCGGGCGCATTCGCACCCAGAAGCTGCTCCTTGGCGGCGCGGCACCGCTCGACCAGTTGCGACAGACTCACCGCAGACAAACGGGCAGGCGCGGTCACCATCCGCGTTTCGACGAGATGCGCGAGCGCGAGATCCATGTTGTCGCCGCCGAGCATCAGATGATTGCCGACCCCGATCCGCGTCAGCTCCGGCTCGCCGTCCTTCAGCTCGACCTTGATCAGCGTGAGGTCGGTCGTGCCGCCGCCGACATCGCAAATGAGGACGAGACGGGTGTGGGCCAACTCGGTATCGAGCGTGGCGCGATGCTGGAACAGCCAGTCGTAGAACGCCGCTTGCGGTTCTTCGAGCAGGCGCAATCCCGGCAGACCGGCTATTCGGGCCGCTTCCAGAGTGAGGGCGCGGGCGCCGTCGTCGAAGGAAGCGGGCACGGTCAGCACCACGTCCTGGTCTTCGAGGCGCGCGTGCGGGAAATGTGCATTCCACGCGGCGCGCACGTGCGCCAGGTAACTCGCACTCGCCGTAACAGGCGAGATCCTGCCTGTGTCATCCGGCGCGCCCCACGGCAGGATCGGCGCAACGCGATCCACCGATGCATGCGACAACCAGCTTTTGGCGCTCGCCACGAGCCGTCCCGGCACTTGCGCGCCGAGCGTACGCGCAAGCCGGCCAATCACCGCTTGCGGACCTTCGGCCGGGTTGGCGTCGCCCCAAGGTAGTCGAAGGTCGCCGGGATCGAGCTCGCCCGGCGCCGGGTGGTATCGCGCGGATGGCAGCAGCGGCCGTGCCGCGACTTCGCCGGGACTCACGAGCTGGTCGATATCGAAGACGCGGATCGCCTTCGCCCCGTCCTTGGCCGAGGCGTCCGCATACGCCACGACCGTATTGCTCGTGCCGAGATCGATCCCGACGATGTATTGCTTCATTGACGTCGCTTCATTGGCGCATATCGGCACTTATCGGCACTTAGCCGTTTGCGTTCGCGCGTACATCGAACTCGACTTTCCAGCGCTCGCCCGAATCACGCGGCAAGGCTTCCAGTTCGAGCGTGCCGGCTTCGGTGATCCGTGCGTGCAGCTTGACGGGTACGACTTCGCCAGCAGTGCGCCCTTCGGTCGGCAGGGTCGCCTGGATTTCTTCGAGTTCCTGCAATTCCTCAGGCCCCCAGAAATCGAGCAACGTGCCGACCTGATCCTGCCTGCGCACCGATGAACCGAAGAACCGGAAATGCACCGGCTCGCCGACAACGAGGCCGAATTCCTGCGGCGGCAACGCGGCCTCGGTCCCTTCTTCCATGCCGAAGGGTGCGAGACACAACGCCTGCACGGGCGGTTCGATGCCGGGCACGGCGGGCATCGCGGATTCGATTGCGACGTAGTACGAACGCGCCGTGCCGCCGCGAATCCGTACGCCCTTGCCGCGACGGACGTAGCCGTAATACGCCGCGCCACGCGCGACCGCGCGGTCGAGGTCGCCACCGGCGAGCAAACGGGCCGGCGGCGCGCCTTCGGCCGTCAGCCAGCCGTTGACGGTATCGAGAATGCGGCCCGCCAGCAGGTCCGACTTGAACACGCCGCCGTTGAAAAGCACGGCGGTCGGATGCAGGAAACTGGCGCCTTCGGCAAGCGTGTTCTGCAGGCCTTCGATCTCGTTGAGCGCGTTGACCTGACGGCCCAGGAATGCGGCGAGATGGCGCGGAATGGCAGCGTCCTGCGCATACGGCAGACCGAGTTGCGTAAGGCCCACTCGCGCACGGCTTACCGGCCGGTCGGCGCGGTCGGCTTGCGGGAAGAAGCCGTCCAGAATGGTCTGCGTGAGTTCCGCGCGTGTGAGTTCCGTGCGGATCGAACCGCCGATCAGCTTCGATCCGCGGCTTGGCACGACGAGCGGCACGGTTTCCGTGGCGGGATCGGTGAGCAGCGTTTCCTTGGCCGACCGGCACGCGTAAGTGAGCGCGCGAAGTTGCCATGCGTCGGGCTGCGTGCCTTGCGTCGCGAGCTTGCGCGCGACCACGTAGGCGAGCGCGAGGTCCATGTTGTCGCCGCCGAGCAGGATGTGCTCGCCCACTGCGATCCGGTGCAACTCGAGATTCCCCTCACGTTCGATCACCGCGATCAGCGAGAAGTCGGTGGTGCCGCCGCCGACATCGACGACAAGGATTACGTCGCCGACCCGGACTTGCTTGCGCCACTGTCCTTGGCTCATCTCGATCCAGCTATAAAGCGCGGCTTGCGGTTCTTCAAGCAGGGTCATGCGGCCATAACCCGCTGCCTCCGCCGCCTCGGCGGTCAGGTCGCGTGCGGCGGGATCGAAGGAGGCGGGAATCGTGACGGTGATTTCCTGCTCGCTGAACGGCGCTTCGGGATGGGCGTGGTTCCACGCTTCGCGCAGATGCGTCAGATAGCGCACCGAGCTTTCGAGCGGCGAGACGCGCGTGACTTCGGGCGGCGCGTCGTTGGGCAAAATGGCCGCGCGCCGGTCGACGCCCGGATGGCACAGCCAGCTTTTTGCACTCGATACCAGCCGGATCGGCGTCGCCGCGCCGCGATTTCGCGCCAGTTCGCCGACAGCGAAATCACGCTCGGCGGTCCACGGCAGGTTCAGGTCGCCGGGAGCCAATTCGCTCGGATGCGGCAGATACAGAAACGACGGCAGCAACTCGAGTTCTTCGATCGCCCCTGGCCCGGTGAGTTGCGTGATCGGCAACACGCTTTGCGTGGTCTTCTCGCCTTCGCTCGCGGTGAGATCGACATACGACAGCGCGCAATGCGTCGTGCCCAGATCGATGCCGATCGAATATCGTGCGTCGCTCATAACTCCACCTCGGCTGGTGCGATCACCGATGCATCGTGGCTTTCCGTCAGCTTCGGCAGGCGCACCTGATCGACTTTCCAGCCGCGATGGCTCAGGTTGCCGCTGAACGGCGCTTGTCCGACCACGTTGCCGGTGAGACGCACGGCGGTGGCATCGAAGCCGTCCTGCAGCGTCACGCGGCTGCCTTCGGCCTCCGTGCGCACCGGGCGAATGCTGAAATGTTCGCGCAGGGTCGTGCGGCAGCCGTCGTGCACGAGGCGCGCGGCCGCGCCGATCTCGGCATCGGAATAGGCGGCCACGTCTTCCTCGATGAAATCGATAAAACGCGCATCGCGTTGCAGCAGGCCGAGAAGCTGGAGGGCGGCGTCAGGGGTGGCTTCTTTTATGGTCCGGACGACGGGGGCGGGCGCTGGTGCCGGCGTTGGCGCTGCGGTGGGCGCCGGCGCTACGGTTTCGCCGTTGCGCACGCGGCGCACGCCGGCTGCGACTTCGCGGTCGCCCAAAATGGCGAAGAACGTTCCCACGGCGAGAGAAAACCTGCTGAGGAACGACGCATTCAAATCACTCATAAACGACTCCTGATGTGCTCTTCGACGAACGCGCCGGGACTGGCTGTCCGCGGCTGTCCTTTTACGCCGGCGGGGACAAAGGCCCTGGGTCTGGCGGCGTTTTCCGGTTCGGTAATGCGATTGCAAGCTGCGCGCCCCGGCAGATTGCCGGGGCGCGTTATGGCCGCGAAACCCGTATTTTGCCCTGAGGCGGGCATCGGCCGTTCGATGAGCGTAATTTGGGCGACCAAGCCGTCGCCCAGTACCGCAGCTTTCTGGTGTGTTTCCAGGCGCCAATCGCCCGGATTTTAGCGTTGCGACGATTCGGGCAGATCTTCAATGTTCCGCGCCCACGCAAGCGCCGAGCTGCACCAACCTTGCTTTAGCCCGGGGATGCGGGCGCGCTGCGCGATCGCGCCGAGGCGGAGATTGAACTGGGTGGGGTTATCGGCGGCCGAGGCATAGATCGGTGTGCCGCAATCGGCGCAAAAGGCCTGGGCGCGTCGTGAACCGGATTCGGCCGTCTTGATGTAGATCTTCGGCTGGCCGCGCAAGATCCGGAAGTCTTCGGCCGCAGCGGGAACGCTCGCCCGAAAGGGCGCGCCGGAGAGCGTCTGGCAATCGGTGCAATGGCAAACGCCGGCCTTTTGTGGATCGATGATGGCCTCGTAAGCGATTGCACCGCAATGGCAACTACCTTGGACTTTCATCTTTTCTCCCTGGCTCAAAGGTTTTGATCGCATCGGATTGGGGTTTATCAGGCGCTTCATAAAGGGCTTCATAAAGCGCTTCAGACCGCCGATGCGCTGCTTCAGAGAAGTAGTATGCCGAAGTCGAACGCTCGATTGATTCGAGAGGGGCATTGATGACCCACGATAGAATCGTCCGGCGCCGTGTCTGCATGGGCGGCGTTCGTTGTCAAACATTGCGTGACTTATCCAAGACCGGGGGAAACATCCGTGGCGCCAAGCTCTCTTCGTGTATTGAATAAAACTGCCCTTTTGCAGGAGCCGAGGCGGGCAAGGCACACCACGGGACGAAGATTCACTTCTTGTCCCAGATGACCAGATTCTTGTCCTTTGTATCGGCGACGAAGATGGCCAGCAATTTTGCCGGCGCGGAAGCGCTCACATTTTCGCTGACGGTGTGATGAACGCCGGGCGCTTCAGTCCAATGCTCGCCGGCTTTATAGACACGGGACGCGCCATTGCCCAACTGGCTGCGAATCTGGCCCTGGAGTACGTAGCCTACAACAAAGGCCTGCCCATGACGGTGTGGAATGGACTTGGCGCCGGGCGGGTAATCGACGACGATCGCGGAGATGGTCTTGCCGGGCACGTTGGGAAGCGCATCCGCGAACGCAGGCGTGATGGTTTCGCGCACGAGGTCCTCATTCTGCGCGACCGCAGCGGCAGGGATGATTGCCATCGACGCCGCCAACGCCGCGGCCGATACAAGTGTATTGATCGTCATTTGGCGACCTCCAGGTTTTAGGTAAGTTGCGATGCAACAAGGCGAGCCAATGGCGACTTTCAGTCGGCGCAATATCCTTCGTTAACCTAAATAGTGAAACAGTACGAATTGATGCGGATTTCGTCAGCGGTTCAATGCCGGTGTCACGAAACAAGCACGATTTTCCCCGGCGCATGCTTGCGGCCCTCAAGCATCTCATGAGCTACCCGAGCCTCCGGCAACGGCAGAACTTCACCAACACGTGTTTTGAGCGCTCCCGTTTCCAGCAACTCGGAAAGCGCGATAAGCGTTGCAGTGTTGACCCTGACCAACATGAAGTTCGCGCTTACTTCAGCCGCCGCTACCCGCTCGGCATTGGGTTCAGCGACAGCCGATACCACCTTGCCCCCGGGTTTGACAGTTTCAAAGGAACGGTCAAGCGTCTCCCCGCCGATCAAGTCAATCACGACATCGACGGAATGCCGGTATTCATCGAATGATTGTTCGCGGGTATCAAACACCTGATCTGCGCCAAGCGACATCACAAGGTCCGCATCCCGGTGCGATGCACTGGCTATAACGAAGGCGCCTGCACGGCGGGCCAGTTGAACGGCATACGCGCCGACGTTGCCGGCGCCGCCCAATATGAGAACCCGGTCGCCTTTCTTCAGTCGTGCCTGTTCGAAAAGCATCTGCCACGCCGTGACTGCTATGACGGGCACGGACGCCGCTTCCTCGAAGCTCAGCGTGGAAGGTTTGCGCGCGATCATGCCCGCATCCGCAAGCGCGTATTCGGCATATGCACCCGTGAATCTTGGATTGGTCACGCCGAGGACATCGTCTCCTGCCGATAATCCGCTTACCCCTTCTCCTGTGGTCACGACGGTTCCGGCAATGTCCGAACCCAATGTCAGAGGAAGCGGTTGGGGCAAGACGCTGTTGCCCGAGCGGATCCACGCGTCCCATGGTCCGACTCCGGCAGCCGCGACACGCAGCAGAACCTGACCTGCCGCAGGGCGTTCGAGCGGGACGTTCCGGTATTGCATTGAACCGATACCGCCGAAACTATCGATCTGGACAGCCTTGAACGCTGCGGGCAATGCCGATGTCAACGGATCCATGATTCAAAGCTCCAGGCAGAGGGTTCGAAAATCGCGGGAAAGTTGTGCGTTTTAGCCGGTTACGTTCTTGGAATTAGTATAGGTCGCATACTGGACGACGAATCGGCATCCTTGCGCCAAGAATCGGTTTGATTAGAGCCGCCTTTGACGCGCCTTGGCTGCGAACGCCATCCAGCACGCCAAGGCCCGGGAATTGCTGCGTTCGAAAGCTTGGGTGGCAGTATCGATCAGCCGGTGTGGTTCCACCGTCGGCTCCCGGCGATCGCCCCCGGCCCCGCCAAGCCCCGAGCCGCCCGACATCGGTTCTTCGACGTTACGGCCGGCAGACATCACCCCACGACGTAATCCCTAACTTGAGGGAACAAGCATGCACTTCGTCATCAACGGCAACGAGCTAGAGCTGGAGTTCGACCCGAGGACATCGCTCCTCGATTTGCTGCGTGAGCAGCGTCACCTGTTCGGCGCAAAAAAGGGTTGCAATCAGGGCGCGTGCGGCGCGTGCACCGTGCTCGTCAACGGGACACGTATCAACAGTTGCCTCGCGTTGGCGGTGCAGTATTCAGATTGCGAAATCACCACGATTGAAGGACTGGGCGAACCGGGCAAGCTTCACCCGCTGCAGGCCGCCTTCGTCGAACACGATGGTTTCCAGTGCGGCTACTGTACCCCCGGGCAGATCTGCTCGGCGGTCGGCATGGTCGAGGAATTGAAGCGCGGCGTGCCGAGCTATGTCAGCGACGACGTGGCTGCGGAGGGCTTTGAACTCACTGACACCGAGCTGCGCGAACGAATGAGCGGCAACCTGTGCCGCTGCGGCGCTTATAACGGTATCGTCGATGCGATCCAGGAAACGTTCGGTGCCGACAAGGCCGAGCCCAGCACGCGCGAGGCCGCCTGATGAATCCCTTTACCTATGAACGTGCTTCGGACTCGCAAGCGGCGCTGGCGCTTGGCGCTCAATCGGGCGCCAAGTACCTGGGCGGAGGAACCAATCTCGTTGACCTGATGCGCGAGACTATCGAGCATCCGGCGGTACTCGTCGACATAACCGGACTCTCGTGTGCAACAGAAGCTGTCGGCAACGGCGGCCTGCGGATCGGCGCCGGGGTCAGGAACACGGCAGCGGCGGCTGACCGGATCGTGCGCGAGCGTTATCCGCTGTTGTCCGAGGCCATTCTGGCAGGTGCTTCGGCCCAGATCCGCAACATGGCCACAGTCGGCGGCAACCTCCTGCAGCGCACTCGCTGCGGTTACTTCTATGACGACGCGGCGCACTGCAATAAACGTTCGCCCGGAACGGGCTGCGACGCCATGGAGGGCTTCAACCGCATGCACGCCATCCTTGGCGCCTCCGATGCCTGCGTCGCCACCTATCCCTCGGACATGGCCGTGGCGCTGGCTGCACTGGATGCGGTAGTAACCGTCGAAGGTCCCGGCGGCGCACGCGACATTCCGCTGGTCGACTTCCACGTACTGCCCGGTGATACGCCACAGATCGAAACGGTGCTGGAGCCCGGCGAGTTGATCACCGCCGTAACCTTGCCGCCCGCTTTGCCGGGGCGTTCCAGCTACCGGAAGGTGCGTGATCGCGCGTCTTATGCCTTTGCGCTCGTCTCGGTGGCTGCGGTCCTTGAAGTGCAGGATGGCGTTGTGAAGGAAGTGCGTATCGCGCTGGGTGGCGTTGCGCACAAGCCGTGGCGCGCGAATGCAGCCGAGGCGGCCCTCAAGGGCGCCCCCGCGACAGAGGCGGCATTCCGCGCGGCGGCGCAGGCGGAGCTTGCTCCCGCTCGCGGTCTTCGCGATAACGCCTTCAAGATCGAACTGGCTCAGCGCGTGATCACCGACACGCTGGTCAAATTGACAGCCCTTCAGGAGATCCGCTAATGCCTATTCTCAAAGATGCCATGCAAGCGGTGATGAAAAAGGCCATCGCACTCGCCCCTGACAGCTTCATTCCCGGCGGCAAGCCAGATCCGCTGATTCGACACAAGCACGGCCTGATCGGTGCATCGATAAGCCGGATCGATGGCCCATTGAAGGTGTCCGGCCGCGCGACCTTCGCTGCCGAGTTTCCACTTGAAGGAATGACCTACGCGGCGCTGAAGTACTCGTCTATCGCACGTGGGCGCATTGTCGATATCGATACCGCCGCCGCAGAAGCTTCGCCGGGTGTCGTACTGGTGATGACCTACCGGAACGCGCCTCGCCTCCAGCCCATGCCGGCGTTCATGACCAAGCAAAAGGCCGCGGGCGGCGATGACGTGCCGATCATGCAGGACGACCAGGTTCACTGGAATGGCCAGCCGGTCGCGCTGGTGCTGGCCGAGACCCAGGAGCAGGCGGACCACGCGCAGTCCCTGATCCGCGTGACCTATGAAGCGGCAAGCGATGGCGTAACGTCTCTCGATGCGGCAAAGGCGAATGGTTCGGAGCCCGGCCTTTTCCAGGGCGAGCCGCTCAAGCTCGAGATCAAGGATGCCGACGCCATGCTGGCCGCAGCACCGCACAAGATCGACGTGCGCTACACGACCCCTCGGCACAACCACAACCCTATAGAACTGCATGCAGCGACGCTCGTGTGGAAGGGCGATGAGCTGCGCATCCACGACACCGTGCAGGCAGTCGCGCACGAAGCGTGGACCATCGCGCAGGTGTTCGGGGTAGACGAGAAGAATGTGCACGTCACTTCGCCTTACGTTGGCGGCGGGTTTGGATCGAAGACGGTGTGGCAGCATCAGGTGCTGGCAGCGGCCGCCGCGAAGATGGCGCAGCGTCCCGTCAGGATCATGGTGTCGCGGGAGGGTGTGTTTCGCATCGTCGGTGGCCGCACGCTCACGGAACAGCGCGTGGCGCTCGGGGCACAGGACGACGGCACCCTGGACGCCCTGATCCACACCGGCACGGTCGCAATGACGCCGCACAACAATATGCCGGAGCCGTTCATCTTGCCGGCGAAGAGCGCTTACGCTTCGCGAAGCTTCCTGCTCGACGTAGAGACCGTCAAAATGAACATGACGGCGAACACCTTCATGCGGGCGCCCGGGGAGGCTGTCGGCACCTTCGGGCTGGAATCCGGCATCGATGAGCTCGCTCACGCCATGAATATGGACCCCATCGAATTGCGGATCAGGAACGAGCCTGAAAAGGATCCGACGACGGGTCTGCCTTTCTCCCAGCGCGGGATCGTCGATGCCTGGAAGACCGGTCGCGAGCGATTTGGCTGGGACGCGCGCCGGGAGCCGGGCGCAAGGCGCGAGGGCGACTGGCTTGTCGGCATGGGCTGCGCCACGGGCACTTATCCGTATTACCGGATGCCCGGCGGCGCGGCACGCATCACGTTGACCCAGGCAGGGCGCGCTACTGTCAGCATCGCCGCGCACGAGATGGGCATGGGTACATCGACCGCTCAGACGCAGGTGGCCGCCGACCGCCTTGGGTTGACCATGGACGATATCGACTTTGAGTATGCCGACTCCAGGTTGCCGGGCGTGGTGCTGGCAGGCGGTTCGCAGCAGACGGCAGCGATCGGGGCCGCGGTGATTGCGGCGCATCACAAGCTCGTCAGGGAACTGCTCCGGTTCGCCGGCAACAGTTCGCCGCTCTCCGGCCTGTTACCCGACGAGGTGGGCGGTCGCGACGGCGGTCTCTGTGCGCTGGAAGATGAAAGCCGGTTCGAGAGCTACGGTGCCATACTGGCTCGCGCGAAGCTCGACGAAGTCAGTGTCGAGGCAGAGGCGCCGATGCCGTTTGAACTGCAGCACTGGTCCATGCATAGCCACAGCGCGCTCTTCTGCGAGGTACGGGTCAATGCAATTACCGGCGAGACCCGGGTGAGCCGCTTCCTCGGTTCGTTCGATTGCGGACGGATCATCAACGCCAAGACCGCCGCCAGTCAGTTTCGCGGCGGCATCATCATGGGCCTCGGACTTGCCCTGATGGAGGAAACCGAGTTCGACGAGAGAACCGGCCGGGTGATGAATCCATCGCTTGCCGACTATCACGTGCCGGTTCATCTCGACGTGCCGGAGATCGACATCATCTGGAGCGAGGAAGCCGATCCTCACACGCCAATGGGCGCCCGCGGCGTTGGCGAGATCGGCATAACGGGGGTGGGCGCGGCCGTCGCGAACGCGGTCTTCAATGCAACCGGCAAGCGCATTCGCGATCTTCCGATCACGCTGGACAAGGTGATGGGTTAGGTGGCGAGCGGGGCTAGAACTTCTGGCGGATTCCGGGCGCGTCATTGCTTTACGCGCCCGATATCTGCTCGATCAGATCGATCCCGGCGCGTCTTTGCGCCACCAACCTAACGACCCCCGAGAAACGCAAGAAGCTCCGCCGTGACTTCTCCCGGACACTCCTCCGGAAGAAGATGACCCGCGCGAAGTGCCTTGCCGCTGACATTGCTTGCCCAGCGCCGCCAGATGTCGAGCGGTGAGTGTTCCCCGCCGAACGAATCGGGCCACAAGGCAAGGACCGGACAGCACAGCATGGTTCCGGCTGCACGATCGGCGGTGTCGTGCGCGAGATCCTCATGCGCTGCAGCGCGATAGTCTTCGCACATCGCACGTCGCACCGACGGGTTTCGAAAGGCCCGTCTGTAGGCGCTGAGGGCAACCGTATCGATATGATCGATTCCGCCTGCCATCCTGGCTAGAGCAGCATCGATAAACGCATCGGGATCAGCCGACAGCAGCCGCTCCGGCAGATCGAACGGTTGCGCCAGCAGGAACCAGTGAAAATTGGCCAGCCCGAAGCGCATGTCGGCGGCGTCCCATGCATCGAGCGTCGGAACCACGGCGAGCGACGCATAGTGAGTCACATGATCCCGATGATCCAGCGCCAGCCGGTATCCGGCCCGCGCCCCTCTGTCGTGGCCGACGACGGCAAACTCTGCGTGGCCGAGCTGTTTCATCATCGAGGTAAGTGCTTCGGCGACCCGGCGTTTGGTCCAGCGTGGAGTATCGGCGCCCGTCTTGCTGTCGCCATACCCGGGCAGATCCGGCGCAACGACAGTGAATGAACGCGCCAGTTGCGGAGCAATGTACCGCCATGCCAGATGCGTTTGCGGATACCCGTGCAGCAGAAGCACTGCCGGTCCCGAGCCGCCGGTCACGCCGCTGAACGACACACCTCCCGCGTCGACTTGCAGACCGGACAATCCCGGGAAAGACTCCAGCGAATGGTGAGGGGGAAGTTCGTATGCCATATGTTCCTCACGTTTGCGGTGTCGAGTCAGTGACGCGCGACGGTATCGACGAAAGCGGCCAGATCACGGTTGAACCTATCCGGCTCTTCGATAAAAGGCGCATGTCCCGAATTCGCGTACAACTTGATTTGAACCTGCGGAACGAGTTCCTTTGCCCGTGCAATCGCGCCTTTCGTATTCACCAGCGCGTCGCGTTCGCCATACAGCAGCAGGACGGGCACCGTGGTTTTGCTCAAACCGCCGGACGCATCGACCGTCATGGACTGGACTGCGCTCTGCATGGTCCACGACGCCATCGCCGCGTTGGCGAGCAGGCGCTCGGTTGTGGACCTGTCGGGCTGCGTGTGAAAACACAGGCTGAGGAAGGTGCGCTCGCCATCCAGATGGGTCATCAAATCATGAGAAGTCATGTCGCGATAAACCTCCGGATGAGACACGATCTGGTCCGCTTTCAACTCGATCACACCATCGACATAAACCGCTCCGGCAATCTGGCTGTCGCCATATGCCGCCAGGTAATTCGATACGACCGCGCCACCCAGCGACCATCCGACGAGCACAGGACGGCTTGCATGCGACGCTTTGATCACTGTTGCAAGGTCGTCCGCCCAAAGGCGTCCGTTGGAATACGCCTCGGCTTCAGTCGGCTTTCCGGACAGGCCGTGGCCGCGCAAATCGTAAGTGATGATGCGATACCGCTGGAGGTCGGCGCTGTCGACTTGTCCATTCCAGTTCAGGCGGCTGCCCAGCAAGCCGTGGATCAGCACGACAGGCGGCCCGGCCGGATCGCCGGACTCCTGGACGGCAAGGGTGACGCCGTCCGGCGCGGTGACCGAATAGTTTTTTGTATCTGCGATAGCGGCGGATGACATCGCAAGCGCGGCGACTGCTGCCAGCAGGGCGGAAAGCGTGTGACTAAAGAAGTTGCGCGACATTCGGGTTGCTCCATGATCGTTGACATGGGAGCACCTTGAACCCTTACACTGATGTGAGGGTCAAGCGAAAAGTGCTATGCTTTTTCATGATCCAATCCATCGAACACGATCTGCTGACCATTGGCGAACTCGCTCGCGAGACTGGCGCAAGCGTGCGCTCGATCCGCCATTACGACGAACATGGCCTCCTGACATCGGTTCGCGCCAGCAACGGCTACAGGGCGTTCCCGCTTGCAGCCGTCACCCAGGTCAGGCAAATCCAGCGCATGATCGCGACGGGCTTCAGCCTCGCTGATATCCGCTCGTTTCCCGATTGCATGCGCATGATCGAAGGCGCGGGTTCATGCCCCGAGACCTCCGATGCCCAGCGCAAGCGACTGGCCTCGATCGAGCGCCAGATAGAAGACCTCGAACGACGTCGTACACGCCTGCTCAAGACACTGGCTGAAGGGGCCGTTCCACCTTTGGACTGATTTTCCCGAAGCGGAGGTGCAGCTCACGGTACGCTTCCGAGCGTCGACCAATTTCAACCTTCCAAGAAAACGACGCGATGGGTTACGTACTTGTTCTGCTCGTCGGCGTTGCTGCCGGCATGCTCAGCGGCATTATCGGCACCGGGTCGTCGATGATGCTCATGCCAGTACTCGTCCTGTTCTTCGGGCCGCAGCAGGCCGTGCCGATCATGGCGATCGGAGCGGTGATGGGCAATCTCGGCAAGGTAGTCGCATGGTGGCGTGAGATCGACTGGAAGGCCTGCGCGGCTTATTGCACAACCGCAATCCCCGGCGCGGCGTTGGGCGTTCACACGCTGCTGGCGCTCCCTGCGCGCATTGTCGATATTGCGCTCGGCGTTTTCTTCGTTGCGATGATTCCGACGCGGCGCTGGCTCGCGCGCCGCTCCATCAAGTTCACCCTGTGGGATCTGGCATTGATCGGAGGCCCTGTCGGCTTTTTGACAGGGATTGTCGTGTCGACGGGTCCGATCACCGTTCCGGTGTTCACGTCGTACGGCCTCGAAAAAGGCGCCTTTCTCGCGACGGAAGCGACCGGATCGCTGGGGGTTTATGCGGCAAAGATCGCGGCGTTCAAGGAGTTCGGCGCGCTGCCGGTCGGAATCGTTGTAAAAGGTCTGGTGGCGGGCGCTGCACTGATGACAGGATCGTTTTTCGCCAAGTCTGTCGTGGTCCGGATGCAACCGTCCACGTTCAGGCTTCTGGTCGATGGACTGATGCTGTCATCAGGCATTTCGTTGCTCTGGGCGGCGGTCGGCCAATAGTTTTGACCGCACTTCGCATTCGGATTCAGCGCCGCGCCGATTCGGCCTTCGTAGCGTTATTGAATGCCAGACCGTGATCGGTCATGCGTTCGCTGGGCCCGTCCTTGACGAATGCGTCCTCGAATACCTGCCCGATGAGTCCGTCATAGTCGGCCGGGTGAGCATTCGCTACGGCGCGGAGCATTTGTATAAGCGCGTTGCCGTCCTCGAGATGAGACACGATCACTTTCGCGGTTCGTAACGAGATAGTTTCTTCCGACGGCGCATGACTCCCACCTTCTTCCAGCTTGAACGTGAACCGGTGGATTTCTTCATGCCCATCGGGCAATTGGTAGTGGTCACAAATGGTAGCTTTCATGATGCTTATGCGGAGTGGGCCTGCCTTGGACCAACAAAAATCGTTCCCGCTAGCTTCTCATTTCTTCCTCGTCAATCAACCCTCGTACCGTTTCGCAGTTTTGCTTTTAGCTACTCTCGAGATGACATGCTCTTTTAGCCATCTCCGAAAGTTCCGATCATCCGGTCGACGAAACAACGCAGTTTCGGCGTCATGCGCCGGTCCGCTGCATAGAGCAGATGCATGGGGCGGGATGGCCCTTCGAAATCGGGCAACACCCGAATCAGCCGGCCTGCCGCCAGATCCTCTGCCACGGCATGCTCAGACCCGAGCACGATACCGAAACCGTCTCGGGCAGCGCTGTGAATGGCGCCCCAATCGTTGATACTCAAGCGGCTCCCAACGGTCGCCTCGACTTCGCGGCCGCCCTGCTGGAAGCGCCACCGATGGTTGAGGTCCGTTGGCCATGGAGCGAATAACACGCACTCGTGGCGATCCAAATCCGCGGGTTCCAGCGGCGTTCCATGTTCGCTCAGATAGGCCGGCGATGCGCAAGCGACCAAACGATATGGCTTTAGCGGACGCGCCACCATCGGCAGGTTTTCATCGATTGGCCCGATTCGCACGATGGCCTCGTAGCCTTCTTCGACAGGGTCCACCAGTCGGTCCGATAGCGTCAGTTCAAGTTCCACCTCCGGGAAATCTCGCAGGAACTGCGTCACCGCCGGTATCAGGCCATGACGACCGAAGGTCACCGGCGCACTGATGCGCAAGCGGCCTTGAGGCTTGACCTGAACGGCTTGGGCCAGGGCATCGGCTGCGTCCACTTCCGCCAGCACGGTCTGGCACCGCTCCAGATAGGCGCGGCCGAACTCCGTCAGGCTCTGTTTGCGGGTCGTCCTATTCAGCAAGCGGGTCGCAAGATGCTGTTCCAGGGCAGCGATATGCTTGGCGACCATTTGCGGCGACATGCCAAGCTTGTCGGCTGCAGCGGCGAATGACCCCGTCTGGGTTGCCTGTACGAAGACCGCCATGCTGGTGAGTCGATCGAGCAATGACAACTCCCAGTTGTGAAATCGGAAACTGTACGCCTATTTATCATCCGCCAATAGTCAATTAAGGTGGATAGACTTACCCCGGACCTCCGGTTCGGGCGGACAGTCCACATTCCAAGGGGCTTTCGATATGCCGATATACATCGTTCAAATGGAACATCCCGACGGCGACCGCTGGAACCAGCATGTTCTCGAACACGCTCTTTATCTCAAGGACTTGATCGCGCAGGGCCGGCTGCTGGCTTCCGGACCGCTCAAAGCAACCCCGTTGCGTGCAGGCTTTCTGATCATGCGGGCTGAGAATCGCGAGGAAGTGGAAGCGATGGTCAAGGGCGATCCGTTTTCCCGCGAAGACCTGATCTGCGCGCTTACGATCGAAGAGTGGGATCCGCTCTTCGGCATGCTGGTCGATCAATCCAGCAAGCAGCCGCCGCCCGAGTTGGCATCGCTGTTCTGACTCGCCGGCCTGCGCGCAGGCCTTACCGCGGCGCGGCAGCCGCCTAGTCAAGGAAGACATCATGCTTTATGAACTGATTACACTCTCCAGCCCACCGATGGAGCAAGACGCGGTCTCTGCCGGCGCGCACAACTGGGTTCTGGATGGAGAAGGCCAGCTCCTGGGCGCGTGGCGCACGGAGATCGGTGAACTCTTCCAGATCAAGCTGCTGCGTGGCTTCGAGACCGCGGAGGCGCTCGAACGGGAACGGTTGCGCGCGCTGATGAGCGCCCGTCCATTCGGTGTCGACGATCCATCGAGCCGGTTGATCACGGAGCAGTACGCGCGTTTCCCGTTTCTGCCCGACGTCGAGCGTTCCTCATTCGGGCGATTCTATGAATTCCGGACTTACCATCTGAAGCCGGGTGGTCTGCCGCCAACCTTGGCGGGTTGGGAGCAGGCAATCGGTCCGGCTCACGACTACACACGGCATCTGGTGATCAATATGTATGCGCTGGATGGCTCGCCCCGGATCACACATATTTGGGGATTCTCCAGCCTGGAGGAACGCGCTGCGCTGCGTGCACGCCATTACGCCGAAGGCCTGTGGCCACCGAAAGGCGGTCCGCAACAGATTGCAAGGGCGACATCGACGATCTGCATTCCGGAAGCGTACTCGCCGCTTGGCTGAGGCCGCCCGTACTGCTTTTTACTTGATACGGTGCGCGAATCAGAGGCGATCTGAAGCGTCGCTGAAGGATCGGCGAAGGGGGCATTCAGTGCTTCATGCAAACGGGAGGGGGCGATTCGTGACATGCGGGGCCACGAGCTTTGATAGCCGTGGCCCGCGCAAAACAGCATCTCCGTATCAGGCGATTCGAGGCTCGTTCATGCGAGCCCGGAGCCGCCCTCTCAAAGTTGCATCAAACTTTTTCGACGGAAGCCTGATAGATCTCGTCGATAGCAGTCGCGAGCGTCTCGTCGAATTCACTGTCGCTCATTTGTTCCTTGAGCTCGTTGATCAAAGCCCGCGAGAAGCTGGCGATCATTCCATGATTCGAAGCAAGCCGTTCGCACGCATCGCTTCGCGCATAGCCTCCGGAAAGCGCAACAACCCGGGCGACGCGCGGGTGCTCGATCAGCGGACGATAAAAGTCCGCCACGTCCGGAATTGTAAGCTTGAGCATGACTTGACGATTTTCCGGCAACGCATCGAGGCCTTTGGTCAGTTCCGCGAGGAGGGTGGCTTCCGCTCCAGCCTTGTCCGGACTCTTGATCGAAATCTCGGGCTCCAGGATCGGAATGAGGCCGTGTGCGGAGATTTGCTCTCCCACCGCAAATTGTTGCCTGGCGATCGCAGCAATACCCGCTTGCGAGTTCAGCTTGATGACTGAACGCATCTTGGTGCCGCAGATACCGAGCTTCGCGGCGCGGGCGAGCAGCTCGTCGAGCCCGGGAATCGGCTTCATGAGTTGCACGCCGTCGGCTTCGTTTTCCAGGCCCTTGTCCACCTTCAGGAAGGGCACGACGCCACGCTCTTCCCACAAGAAGGTTGGAACGGGTTTGCCGAGCGCCTGTCCGTCCATGGTTGCTTCGAACAGGATGGCCCCGATGACCTTGTCCCCTGTAAAGGCGGGCGCAGTGATGATGCGCACCCGCATCTCGTGTATCAGTTTGAACATCTCGGCGTCACTGCTGTATGCAGTCTCCGGGATGCCGTATAGCTTCAGGGCGCCGGGTGTGGACCCGCCGCTCTGGTCCAGGGCCGCGAAAAAGCCCTGCTTTTCACGTACTTGAGCCAACATTTTTTCATTTGCCACGATCGCCTTCCTCTCTAGACAACGGAATATCGAAACCAGCACGTCTGGTCGGGACACATTGCATTTAACACGTTCAGGTATCGATGTTAATGCATATGCCGGAACAACGAAAAGCGGTCGGCGCCGTTGCTTCACGCCGATCCGACGAAGTCAGGCCGATTACGCCAGCCTTTAGCAACTTCGATCAATGTCATCGGAGCAAGTGCTGGGCCGTAAGTGGCCACCGCCCTTACAACGGATTCTCGATCGACTTCTGGACATGGGCGACGAAATTGTCCACGACCGGATCGCTACGCATGGTGTTCCACGCAAGTCCGACTTGCCATCTGGTCTGGCTGTCATGCAAGGCAATGATGGTCGCGTCGCGCAATAGATATTGCGCACCTGAGGGCAGGAATGCCGCGCCCACACCTGCTGCAACGGCTGCAAGAACAGACTGGATGTCATCGGCCCGCTGGATCACGCGCGGAATGAAATTGCGACTTGCGCACCATTGTTCGATTTGCGCGGCGAGTCCGGGACCAATACCGCGTGAAAGGGCGACGATGCCCAGCGCATTGAGCTTGTTCAGGTCCGCCGGCAAGCGCTTCCACCTCGCGTGCTCCGGAACGGCGAGGATCAGCGATTCGGCCAGCACCGGCACGAATGCCAATCCGCGGTCAGCCGGCAGTCGCAAGAACCCGACATCGAGTTGGCCCGAAAGCAGTGCCCGTGTCTGATCAAACGACGACAAGTCTTTCACCGTCACGCCGACACCTGGATTCATGGACCGGAAGCTCGCGAGCCATTGCGGCGCCACCGTAAGCACCGATAACCCTAGGCCGACCCGTAACTGTCCCCTCTGGCCGCTGCTTGCTTCGCGCGCGCGAATCAGCAGGTCATCGGCTTCGCCGATCAATGACAACGCACCTGGCCGGAAAGATTCTCCGAATGCCGTCAGGTCGGCGCCGTGACGGCCGCGTTCGAACAGGCGGCCGCCGAGCACCGTCTCCAGCGCCGCGATCTGCTTGCTGAGCGCCGGCTGGCTGACATGCAGTGCGTCTGCAGCGCGACCAAAATGGCGCAATTCAGTGACCGTCAAAAACGCACGGAGCAGTTTGAGTTCCATTCCGCAGAGTAATGATATCGATCAAAACATTCATTTTACGGATCACGGCGGCAGCGGTCCAATGGGTTCTTCGCAGGAAGGACGATATGACCAAAATCCACCCAAAGACGAGACTCGCTCAAAGCGACGGTGCAATTGCTGTTGCGATGGTTCGGCGTGAGGCGACTGCAACGGGTGGCCGCGATGCTTCGAATAGAACACACCAGCCTCACCGGACCGGCGCAATTGCCATGAGCTTTGCGCAGGCCAGGCGCGAACGTTGAAGAATGTCTCTTGTGGACTAAGGTTTGGCGGCGCGTCAGTGGCAGAGGATTGCCCTATGGCGAACACTGACGGCGAGAAACGTCTTGCGCGGGTACGCTGCATTGCTCCGCCGTGCTTCGACTGGCAAGGTCTTCATTGTTTCCGGGTAGGCCGAACGTTCTTCCTTCGCCGACTGACGAACGCACCACATCCGATCGCGATGAGTATTGCGGCCATCACGCCACTGCTCATGCCTCCACTTATGCCGATTCCGTTGCGGGATTCGCTTGCATCTGACGCGGCGGATGCCGCCACAGGCGCAGAGGTCTGACTCGCAACCGGCTGCGGCAACGCAACGCCTGCGGCGCTTCCCCGCTGCACCACGGACGAGTCCGATGTTGCAACTGCTGCGGACGCAGGGGATGGTACGGCATCGGGGTCCGGTCCAACGGGCGCCGACGCACTCGCGGATGCAATCTCGGGAGCCACTGCAGCGCTGGGGGTAGAAGCAATCGCCCGCACGGTGGTGTTCCACTGCGCAAATACCGTATCGATACAGTGGACGTCAGTACAGGCGTTGCGTGACTGTCTCCACTGGGATAGCTGGCCAGGCGAAAGCTTCCCGGCGCTCAGCATGGTTTGCTGTTGCGAAACGATATCTTCGTATTCGTTGTTCAGAATGGCGTGGTCGCAGATGACACGCTCGGCGGGTTGCTGCGTGGTCGCGCACGAAATGTCGCTCGCCCGGGCGTCAACTACGCTCAGCGCAGCCAGTGCCAATAACAATAACAATGTCGAATGCCGCATCAGATGCACAAGTTCTCCTGAATCATTTATTGCCGCTACTGGCGGTTGAGGATGGGACGACAATGAACCCTCCTGCACTGTCGCCATAGACGTCGACCCATCCCTCGAGCAGGAAATTCGCTGTCAGCGCGCACAGCGCCGCATCGACTTCATCGATGTTTCTCAGCGGCCGTGTTTCAACGCCCGCCCTTTCGAGTGTCTCCCGGCGCTGAATGTTCTTCGCCTTCGCAGATGTGGCTTCCCGGCCGCGAAGGGCGCACGTGATGGCGTGGGGGAACGTCTCGAAGCAAACCCGGTTCCCGATCGCGAACACGTCATTCAAAAGAGGAAAGCGCTCGACGAAGACCTTGTACACGGACTCCCCGTTGAACATCCAATCGTAGAACCGGCTTTGGCTCGCTCGTTCGCGTGTCGGCGTAACAAAACAGGAGATGCGCATTCTGGCCAGCATCTTTTCGGCCTGTCTTCCAGTCTCTTCGATTCTCCACTGGCAAGGCGCATCGATACCCACGGCAGCAACATCGAACTCGATGCATTTTTCGAGCATCTGCTCCGGCGTTTCTCGGCCGGGGTTGTTCCACACGATCCGGGTGCCCTGCATGATGACCAGATGATTGCCCTTAGCCTCTCCGCCTATATCGATTCCGGCAACAGTTTTTTGTGACTTCATGGTTCCCGCATGTGGAGGCGCTGATTCGACAGTTCGGACAGCGATGTCCGGAATGTTCGGAATCACAGCCCATTTATCTCCAATGATATGCGCCTTAGCATGAGTCCTGTCGCCGGCACGCTGTGCACCCGGCTTGAAAGAACTTGGCGCTGGCCGCAAACGCCGCGTTATCGATGAATAACTGGAGAACGAATATGTCCGAGCATCCTGTTGTACTGATCACCGGCGCGCTGACGGGTATCGGCCGGGCCGCCGCTTTTGCCTTTGCGCATGAGCATGCGCGCGTCGTGGTGTCCGGGCGCCGCGCGGAAGAAGGCGAGCAACTTGCGGCCGAGCTGCGCGCGCTCGGATCGGAGGCCGAGTTTGTTCAGGCCGATGTCCGCCTCGAAGACTCGGTGCGCGAACTCGTCGATCGGACCGTCGCACGCTTCGGAAGGCTGGACGTGGCCGTGAACTCGGCGGGCACGGAGGGCGAATCGGGACCCGTGACGGAGCTGACGCCCGAGCGCTATGCAGCCGTCTTCGATACCAACGTGCTGGGCACCGTACTCAGCATGAAACACGAGATGCGCGTGATGCTGGCGCAACGCAGTGGCAGTATCGTCAATATCTCCTCGACGATGGGATCGCGCGGCGCGCCCAACGTGTCGCTCTATGTGGCCAGCAAGCACGCAGTGGAAGGCCTGACCAGATCGGCGGCGATCGAGGGGGCCGCGTCGGGCGTGCGCGTCAACGCTGTTGCGCCCGGTCCGGTAGAGACTGCCATGCTGCAGAGACTGACCGGCAACGAAGAACGCAAAGCTGTTTTCCTCGCGAGCGTGCCGCTCAAACGAGCGGGGACGCCCGAAGAAATCGCGGACGCGATCGTGTTCGTCGCGTCCGGGAAAGCAAGCTTCTTTACCGGCGAGATCCTGAGAGTGAACGGCGGGAAAACGGCGTCTTGATGGACCGTCATCCCAGCTCGTCCTGTGCGCAGGGGTGTGTCGCCGTACCCCTGCGCCCACCCAACAATTACCTCCGACGCTAATAACTGAAGCTCGCGTTGAAAAACACGCCCTTCGCACGGTCATCGCCGACAATCTTCAATCGATATTGCAGCGAGAAATCCACGAACGAGCGCGGCGCATGATACGCGTCCTCACGGAACCAGTAGCGCAGGTTCACGCCCACGCCTGCGCCCATCGATGCACGGTTGTTGATCTGCGTGTTGTAGTCGCCGCCAAGCACCGCGTACGGAAACGCGACGAGATGCGGATCGATCGCATCGAGCCGGTAGCTTCGGCCGAGTTCGCCGCTAAAGGTCGCGTAGTTGTCCGGATGGGTGATGTAATGTCCTGCTTCCGCGTAAAGCTGCCCCGTCCACCAACTCGGCGTGTCCACGCGCAAATCCGTGCCGAACCCGTTCGAATACGCGATACGTCCAAGCCAGTCCGGCTGCACCGCGCTGCCAAGCGGCACGATGCGCTCGAATGCGAACACGAGGTTCTGGCTTGCGAACGGTTTCGCGCGCACACCCAGCGCCCCTTCGAGGCTCGGCGTGCCTGTAGTGTTGCCCGCCTTCGAATAAAGCGTCTCGTAGGCGCGTGCGTAGAGTTCGATGGTGTGTCCATCGAAATAACCGAAAGGGCGCCAGTAGGCTTCGGCGCCGGCTTGCACGCTTTTATCGGCGGTGCTTCCGGGACTGGCCACGAACGTCGTCTGGTCGCCTGTAGGACGATATCCCACCGACGCATTCACGCCCCAGGTCCGGTCGAGCTCGGACATCGTGCGACGGGTCTCGAAGGCTTGTTGCGGTTGCAGCGAGATATCGCCGTTGTTGTCCGCATCGATTCCGCGCCTGAAATAACTGGCTGCGACGGGCGCCGCACCCGCATTCAGGTTTGCGTAGCCCGCATCGAGCAGGCTGGATGGCGGCAGCTCGTCGTTGCGAACGGCCTCGTTATAGTAGCGCGCGGCAAGCGCCGGCTGTTCCGCATTCGATGCGAAATACGCGGCGTTCATGCTCGGCAAGGTATCGATCATGCCGCTCTCGATCAGGTTCGCGGCTTCCTGTTTCGATTCGGCCTGATCGCCATTCGATGCGAGCGCCTGGATCAGCAGCAAGCGATGCACGGGATCATCGGGCGCAATGCGCACCGCCTCGCGCGCCTGCGCCACCGCAAGCGGGTAGTCGTGCTGGTCGTAGGCGCGCGCCGCCGCGGCGTATTGCGCGTAGGCAGGATCGAACGGATGCAGCGTGCACAGGATGCCCGAATCGATGCGCGTGCAATCGAGCTGCGGCATCGGCAGATCGGCGGTGTTGGCCGCAACGGACGATGTCAGCGCACGCCGCGCTTTTTGGCGACGCACGGCGATCATCAGGTCGGTCGCGTCGCCGTCGGGATCGAGACCGTTCAGTGCATCGAGCGCGCGTTGCGGATCGCCGGTTGCAAGCGCCATGTCCGCAATCACGATCCGGCCGTTACGTTGTTCTTGCTGCGTGGCGGCTTGAAGCTGCATCGCATGCGCGAAATCCGCAAGCGACGCATCACGCTGACCGAGGCGTTCGCGGATCGCGCCGCGCAGCAACCACGGTGCGAGTGCGGAGGGGTTGGCTGATATGGCATCGGTCGCGGCCTGGTCGGCTTCATCGAGACGATTGGCTTGGATCAAGGCATCGATCAGCAAATCCCGTGCGCCTGGGACATTGGGCGCATAACCGATAGCGGCCCGCGCGCGTGAGATCGCAATGTCCGTATCGCCGCGCCTGAGCGCGTCGTAAGCTTCCGATGCCGCGACAGGTCCGAGCCGGGCGCCGATGAACCCGCGCCGTGCGCGCAGCCCAGGGTTATCGCCGCCACGCTGCGTTTCTGCGATGACCGCGTTGTACGCATCCATGTCGCGCCCTTGCGCGGCCAGTGCGTCGATCACGAGGAGATAGAGCGGCATGACATCGGGCCGCGCAGCCAGCACCTCGTTTGCCGCTGCGATCGCGTCGTCATAGTCATGCTTCGCATACGCCCTGTAAGCACGCTGCGCCGTCTTCGCCATGTTGCCGGTTAGCGCGTTCGGATCGGAAGGACCGTTCGCGCCGCTCGCAATGATCGCAAGCAGCGCACTGCGGCGAGCGCGCAACGCGGGTTCGGGACCGAGGGCCTTGATGGCATCGTCTATTGCACGCACTGCCGCTCGCCTGTCGCCTTGCGCTTCGAGCGCGCTGGCGAGCAGCAGGCGCAGCGACATCACATCGGGTCGTTGACGGATCGCTTCGCGCGCATAGCCAACGCTCGCCTGGTAGCGATGGCTGTCGTAGCTTCCGTACGCCTGCCGGGCGACCCTGTAGGCGCTGCCGGTCAGCGGCAACGGCAGCGTTTGGTCGGCCTGGGACATGCCGGGGACGGACCACAAAATCGCGATGCCGAATGCGGACGCTTGCATGCGTCTGGAAAGAACATGGTGAGCCAGAGACTGAATGATATTCACTGCAGGAGACTGTCCACGAGTTGAGGCGGCACGTAGTGAGGGCCATCGAAAAGGTACGTGCGATAACCGCGATAGGCATCGAGTTGCAGCTTGAGTTCCTGCGCCGTGGCCGAGCGAAATGCTGACCCGGGCGCCACGCGGAAAGCTTCTGCGATGACCCGCACGCGCTCGCGTCCGAACTTGGCGCTGAGGGCATCGGCATAGGTCCGGGCAATGCGCGGTTCGCGCGCATAGACACCCACGCCGTCCTGCAGCAACACGCCCACGTCATTCGGGAGCCAGCTCGAAAGCCATTGCGCCAGCGCCGCGCCGCCGATGTTGCCGCGGTCATAGACGCTGATCCACAAGGGCCGCGGCAGGCGTGCGAGCAATGGCGCGATTGAACGGGCGTCCTGCCAGCTTGGATCGACTTCGACAGGAAAATACCAGCCTTCGATATTCAGGTGCGGCGCCGCGCGCACCAGTTCCAGAGATTGCTCGACCAGCAGCTCGGCGTTGGCGCGTGCATCAGCTTCGTTGAAGCGGCCGGCCAGGCCCACGAGCACGTGCTGCGCCCAGGGTTCCTGCGCGATACGGTTCCAGTCGGGCAAGCGCGGCGCCACGGGGATCTGCGTGCCGGCTACATACGCGGTGTTATCGACGGCGGTCCATTGCAGGAGCAGGTCGGTCACCCCCAGCCGGTTCCAGTCGCCGTGAGCATTGACATGCGTATTGTCGAGTTGCCATGCAACGCCCTGGACGAGCGGCGGGGACTGGCAACCCGCGAGCCCGAGCGCCAGCACGCCGGCGGCGCTGCCGCGCAAGAACGCGCGGCGGCTCATGCCCAACGCACAACGGCCGTCACGACTGCCGCTCACGTATGCTGTCCTGCTTCGCGTGCGCGGATCTGGGTCTGCACAGCGTCGCTCAGCGCGCGCGCCGAGATCGCGCCATAGGCGACCATGAATTCGCCGATGCGGCCATCGCGTTCAGGCCTGTACACCTTGAGCGCTTCATTGAAACTATCGCGCGTGATGTAGCCCATCTGGATCAGCAGATCGCCGAGAAGCGGGACGTTCGTCTCGTTCGGTTCAAGCGCATTGCCGGCGCCGCGCAAGAACCGGAAGCCGGTTGCGATTTCGCTCTCGCGTACGATCCGCTGCGTGACGGGTCCGCCCGAGACGCGCTCGATTTCCTTGAGCGCTTCGTCCTCGAGCGGGCTTGCCGCCAGCACGATCCGGCGGCCCGCATGGTCGGTGCCTTGCGGCAGGATGCGGTATCGGATGGCATGTTCGAGCGGCACGTGCGTCTGGCCTTCATCGAGCAGGGAAGGGTCAAGCGCGGCCCGCTGCAGCTCGGATTGAAACGACAGTGCTTCGGCAAGCGTCTCCTCGTCGAGCCAGCCACGCGCCAGCAACACGCGGCCAAGGGGCGCTTCGCTCGCGAGCTCGTCTTCCATTGCGGTCTTGAGCTGGTCCTCGTTGATTGCCTGCCAGGAGACGAGCAACTCGCCCAGCCGTTGACGGCGCTTTTCGGAAAGCCCCGCCGCCGATGGAAAATCGTGCATCGTCTTGTCCCATGCAAGCCGCTTGCCCGTGACCAGATGCGACGCAAACAGGCGCCATGCGCGCGATACCGCCAGGAAGTTGATGAAGTTGGCGACGATCATGCGCGGGATGGAGACGATGCCCTGTTCCCAGCCGTAGAGCCGGGAGACGAAATACACCCGTTGCACGACCCGTAGCGCAACTGCAATCGTGTTCAGCACCAGCACGGTATTCATCCACGCAGAATCGACAAACGGCGAGGGCAGCAAGTCGCTCGTCAGTCCGAACGACGCCGCGCACATGAACGCAATGAACTGCAGCACGAGCACATAAGCCAGCATGCCGACAAACGATGTCACCACACCCTTGCGGTCACGAAACAGCAAATAGCGATTGGCGAGCGAGCCGCTCCAGCCGGTCTGCTGCCACCCCTGCATGCCGATGCCGAGCACCCAGCGCGCACGTTGCCTATAGGCGGTGCGAATCGTGTCGGGGAAAAATTCGCGCACGGAAAGCGGCACCGTCACGGTCACTTCGCGATCTTCGCTGAGACCAAACATGCTCTTGCGACGCGTGAGGTACTGCACCGGAAATACCGCAAAGATCGATTCCATGCCGAGCTTCAGCAAGCGCGTGCCGACGTCGTAGTCCTCGGTCAGCGAATCGGTATTGAACGGCTGGTTCTTCGTGGTATCGATAAGCGCAAGCATCGCGCGCCGCGAAAAGCACGAGCCCACGCCTGCCGACGGCACGCTGCCCGTCATGCTCTCGCGGACCACGAGATCCTTTGCATGCCACTCGGCAAATTCATCCATGTACGTGCCCGCAACGAGCTCGTACCAGTGCCGCTCGAGCGAGGCCACCGGCAACTGGATCATGTCCTTGCGCGGCAGGAGGAAGTTGAAGAACTTCAGTTCGAGCGAATGCAGCACGTCTTCGCTGTCATGCAGCACGAAGCCCGCGAATTCAAGGTCCGCGTTACGTTCATGCTGCAACGCTGCCTGCACCACCCAGTTCAGGCAATCGGCCTTGCAGGTCGGGCCATCGTGCGGCACTTCAACGCGATGCAACTGCTTGTAGCGCATCCGCATGCGCTCGACTTCCGCGCTGGTTGCGGCATCGTTCACATACGTGCCCACGAAGATCACGTAGTTCCGGTAGTCGAGCACGCGCACGGCGTCTTCGAGCATTGCCGCGATCACGTCGTATTCCTGCCACGCGGGAATCATGATGGCGATGGGCTGCTCCGCGCGCTCCTGCAACTGCGCGGCTTTCAGCGGCGTGTATTCACGCTTGACCGTAAGCGCCCGGTACGCCCGCCGGACCCAGTAATACAGGTCGATGAACAGATCGTCCGCGCTGGATATCAAAATGATCACGGCAATGATGCCCGCGCAATATTGCAGCCCGTAGTAATACTGTTGTGCGTAGTAACCGGGATACAGGTCCATGGCGTGTCCTCATTTCGACGACGGGTTTCCAGCCTGCTTTTCGGCCAGCTTTTCAGCCTGCTGCTTGCGGCTTCGCACCAGCGCGGCGAACATCAGCAGCAGGATGAACATGCCGACCAGCAACGCCGGCACTGTCCACGACAACCATCGCTCCGACCAGGGCGCGCCTGCTTCATTGCCGGTATCGATACGGATCATGCCGGCCGGATCGCGGGTATCGATCTCTTTCAGGACGCCCGTGCCGTCCAGCACGGCCACGTCGGCTTGCGCCAGTTGCAGGCTCACCGGCACGATCGGTGCGCGTGCTCCGACGCTGCGCCAGATCACGCCGCGCGTGTTGCCGGCGTGAGCGACATCGAGTACCCCGACGCCTTGCTGGCTGACATCGTAGAGCGTCTCGTCGTCGTTGCCGGTGATGGCGAGGCGCGCGTCCGCGACCCTCACGTGCGACTTCTGGTCCGCGAGCGCCACGTCGAATGCCAGGAACGGTCCCGCCGGCGTGACTGCAGCATTGCCCGATGTCACCGTGAGCGTCGCGCGTTGCGGATCCACCCCGGTCGCGTCGGCAAGACGCGCCACGCGGGGAAGGGTGGTCGTGGAATCGGCGAGATACGCGCTCGGCACCAGCACGCTCGCGCTCGTCGCAAAGCGCGCGACCATGCCGGTGAAGTTGTCGTCGGCGTCGGCCTTCACGAGCGTGAGATGGCTGGTCGGCAGGACCGCTGCCGGATACCCTTCGTCGCTCGCGCAACCGGAGTCGGACTGGCGCGTGAAGGTGACGCGCAGGAGGTTGCGCGAGCTGAGCGCGGTTCGCGGAATATGCGATGTCACCCGTTGGGCGCGGCCATTGGCATCGAGCAGTTTCGAGCCGATCAGCGTGTCGTTGAAGAACACCGACGCCACCACGCCCGAATTGTGGCCATTGGGCGCACCGGCGAGATCGAGCACCACGTCATCCGGCAGGCGTCCTGCGCCGGCGACCGCACCCAGGTCGAAATCCGCCGTCCACGATGCCTGGCGCAGCACGTTCACCGTGCGCGGCACGCCGCCGAGCGCCGCGAGCGGCACGACGTCATGGCGGCCGTTGGCTGCGCTGTCGATCTGATGCACGACCAGTTGATTCGATCCGTCCACGGCGCGCCAGACCTGCGCGAGCGCGCCGACCGAACGCGTGTCGCCGACCACGATCGCAGCCTGCCCGGCCACGTGCACGAGCCGCGCTTCGCCGGGCGCGAGCGGCGTGACAAGCGGGGCAACGACGCGCGCGCGCCAGTCATCGAAGGCGCTTGCAGCTTCCGGCGATACCACCGCCGCCTGCACGCGCAGCGCGTCGAGCGAGGCGTTCACGTTGGTGCGCCACGCGTTGTCGGCGACGATGAGATCCGCCGGCAAAGCCGTCGGTGCCGAGATGGCCAAAAGCGCGCCGGCTTCGGCGGCGTTCGCCAGCCGGTGTTCGCCACCGGCCGCGAGTGCCGCGAACGCGGGCATGGCGCGCAACGCGGCGGGTACATCGGGCGTGCCGAGGTTCACGGTGTCGCCTACGGCGGGCCAGCCGCTTACCGACGGCTCGCGGCCATCGCGCTGCATGATCGCGGCGGCGCGCCAGGCGGTATCGTAGGCGGCGGTGCCGACCCGTTTCGACGATATGGCGATCGCCGGCGTCTGCGACAGCGCACTCCACGCGGTCCGCAGATCGCGGATGTCCCCGCTGTTGTAGCGATAGTTCAGGCGCGTGGCGGGCGCGAGCCGCAGCACGTTGCCGATTGCTGTCTGATCGGCGCACACGGCGTCGTTGATCACCGACGCATATTCGAACCCCACGCGCACGTATCCGTTGGCGCGCGGCGAGCCGTCCACGCCGATGGTCGCCGCCGCGTTGCCTTGCGGCTGCGTGAGTGCGCGCGCCAGGACCGGCGAGCCGTCGAGGGACACGAGCATGGTGGTGCGGCCGCCATCGCCGCGCAGATAGCTCGCATCGACTTGCAAGGCGGCGTCGGTGATCGGAACGCCGGCCGGCACCGGAAAGTAATATTCGCGGCGGCTGTCAGGCGCGCCGAGCGCCACCGTGTCGCGCACGCCAAGCCGTTTCAGCTCGACGGTGCGCATGATGGGCGCGTGGCTGGCGGTATCGAAGGCGTCGGCGAAATCCGGGGCTTGTGACGAAGTCTGGGCTGCGGCTGCGTTCAATGACCCCGCAGCCAGGGCAATACACGGAAGCACGCGGACAAGGGTCGGCAGGTGCCATGAAAAACGTCGATTGTGACGATGATGCGATGGGTTGGCTCGGGTCACGGTCGGTAGCGCAATGAGTTTATTTTAAGTAACGACGACCCGATGCAGCGCGCGTGACTAAGGCGCGTCGCTGCGATTGGATGCCGCAAGAAAGTGCAAGCCGGGCGTGATGGCGCGGTGAGTCAGCCGCCCGAGACCCGCCGTGTGCGTGCGAGCGTCGGCGCATCGATCACCGGCGGTGAAGCACCGAACTCCGTGAAATGGCGGCCTGCGAGGGCGGCCACGATTCGTTCGGACGCGCGGCCATCGCCATATGGGTTGGCGAGGCGGGAAGGATTTCTTGCCGGGCGCTTGGTCAACGACGTCAATGACCCGAGTACCGCCGATACCGCCGATCCGATAGCCACGCGGCTCGTGCCGACCAGGCGCACCGTGCCGGCTTCGACTGCCTCCGGCCGCTCGGTGATATTGCGCATGACGAGCACCGGCTTGCCGAGTGCCGGCGCTTCTTCCTGCACGCCGCCCGAGTCGGTCAGCACGATTGCCGCTCGTTGCATCAGCCGCACGAACCCCAGGTAATCGAGCGGCTCGATCAAATGCACATTCGGCTCGCCTCGCAACATGGCCAGCACGGGTTCGCGGACATTCGGATTGAGGTGAACCGGATAGACGATCTGCACCGCGTCGCGTCGCGCGATGTCCTGCAGCGCGAAACAGATTTGATGAAAGCCATCGCCGAAATTTTCTCTCCGATGCCCCGTGACCAGCAGGATCGGCTTGCCATCGCTGGCAAACGGCAGGGCCGCGTCCAGACGCTTGCGCAGATGTGCGTCGGCATCGATGCGCGCGGCCGTCATCATGAGCGCATCGATCACTGTGTTGCCCGTGACCACCACGCGGCCCTGCAGGTTCTCAGCTTCGAGATTCGCCTTCGCTCCCGCGGTCGGCGCGAACAACAGGTCGCAGACGATGTCCGCAACACGCCGGTTCATCTCTTCGGGCCAGGGTTGCGACAGATCACCCGTACGCAGGCCGGCTTCTACATGTGCAACCGGGATTCGCCGATGAAACGCCGCGATTGCAGCAAACGAAGCCGTAGTCGTGTCGCCGTGAACCAGCACACGATCGGGCTTGGCAATATCGAATACGCCGTTAAGCGAATCCAGCACGCGCGCTGCAAGTCCGTTGAGTGTCTGGTTTTCCCTCATCACGCTCAGGCGATGATCGGGCGTGATATCGAACTGGTCCAGGACCTGTTGCAGCATCGACTCGTGTTGCCCCGTCACGCACACGATGGATTCCAGGTCCGGGTCCGCTTCGATCCACTTCACCAGCGGCGCCATTTTGATGGCTTCGGGCCGGGTCCCGAAGATAGACAATACCTTTTTCAATGCCATTGATTTTCGGGTTGTCGTTTTCGTAATAGAAAGTCTAAGAGAAATGCGTTAATCGACTGAAGTTTCAGCTTAAATAATTCGTAAAACATGGTAATGAGTGTAATTGATAGTAACTGCAATGATCGACGAAAAATGGACATTCCTATTAGCGGCGGAAAATCGATAATTATTTCCTGACGAATTGATAACCGTATTGTATGACGGTTGAATCCGCATGTTGGAGCTGAGGGGAGCATTGGAATGGGGGGCAGGGTAAATGAGGTGATGTCCAGCAGTTAATCGCGCAACGACGTCCGGGATTTATGTGAGTTCCAAAAAAAGCATTCGAAATAGTTGTTTTTATTCACATGAAAATCATGCGCGAGATTGCTGAGCGATTCGATAGTTTTATTTATCAGATTATTAACGAGCGCCAGCGAGCCGCAAAGACGACTGGTTCGGTAAATACTTCTCGTGTCTTAAGGCATGGATACTCTAGCGCCTGTTTTTTTTCACCCGGCTTCCGCTCAACCGGGAGCGATTTGCGGGCAATCCGTCGCATACCAGATATTGACCTGACGCTGTGCTGCCTGAAGATCAGCTGGGTAGTAAGGATCAAAAAACCACCCTGGGTGATAGCCCGCCTTCTCCAGGGCCGCCAGTTCACTCATGTTGCGCTCGTGGGTAACCGGTGCCTTGTTCCTGATCTCCGTCAAGGCACGGCATTCTGTGGCGCTAAGGTGCGTCCCCGTGCCTGCCTGCATGCCTCCTGTGGCACATGCAGCAAGCAACAGCGTTAATGCCGGGAGCAGCGGCCAGGCCTTGGTTGCGTTCGTCATTTTGCGTGTCTCTCCATTGATACAAGGTCTACCGCGCATGGCTCATTCCTGGGCGCAGGCTTGGACGTCGAGCCGGCGCTTTTTCCATATCCCGGCCTTCACCAGCCAGTGATGTTCGATATCGAACAATCGAAGCGGCGACAATGCTCCGGTAGACTTCAATTCCCCCGCCCTGTTGGGATCGTATGGATACCCAACTTTTCGTTATCTGCGGACTTACATTTGTAATTCACGTCATGCAACGCGGGCTTACGCCTTGTGCGCACAGCTTATGCTCGTGCCAGCCGCGCTGATTATCGTTCACGTAGCGGAGCTGATATGAAGCCAATAGAGAGAGGAGCGATGACGTCCACAAGCATCCGCAGGGCAACGGCCACGGACGTGCCCACGCTTACGCAGATCCGGAACGATGCACACGAGAAAAAGGTCGCCCACTGCGACTATGCGTGGGGTAAGGAGGGAGACGGATTTAGCGAAACCTGGGTATTAGACAGCCTCTCTCGAAGAGACGTCTACGTCGTCGAGCAGGACGGCACCCCCGTTGGAACGTTCTCGCTCGACTGGGATGACGAAGCGCATTGGGGGCCGCAAGAGCCTGACGCCGGATATGTGCATGGGATCTGCGTCAGGAAGGGCTTCAATGGCCGCGGGCTTGGCAGCATCGCAATCGACTGGTGCGCCGGCAAGGTGAGCGCCTTGAACCGCCGTTTTGTTCGGCTTGACTGCGACGTGGGGAATGCAAAGCTATGCGCCTACTACGAGTCGCTCGGTTTCAACCGGGTAGGGCTCAAGCCGATGCCGGACTCTGGCGCCTATATCTGGTCACTTTATGAAAAATCAGTCCTTCAGCTTTCGAGCCGACGACCATGAAGATCGATGTCACCAACGCTGAATCGACTGTTTGAGGAGGCGCCTTGTGTCGGCCATTCGAGAGTCAGCCCATACAACTGACTGGACTGAGCTCCCCACCGTTCAATGACGATCCCGCAAAACCCGCCGGCCTTTGGCGCCGCGAGCAAATTACTTGGTAACGATCGCCGCAGTCAGGCCCGCGTTGATTGCCGGGAGGAACAGATTCAGCACCCGGTTCGCACGGACGAGGCCGCTGTTATCGACATAGACAATGTCCTTCGACTCAAGCGGGAACTGGTTCGCAAGCAGCATGGAAACCGGCGAGCGCGCGTCCAGGCGATAAATCACCGGCGTTTCGCCTCCTGTCGAGCGCAGCACGAAAAGCTGCTTCGGATTCGACGTTTCCTGGTTCAACTGACCCGCTTGTGCAAGTGCTTCCGCAAGCGTGAGCGTGCCGTCGCGCAGCGGCGGTACAGGTGACGGCTTGTTGACTTCGCCCATCACATACACGGTGTTGTCTTCGCGCGCGTCCACATGAAGCATGTCGCCCGGCTGCAGCATGATGTCAGCGGGGTTCTTGCCCTGCTTCATCATCTGCGCGACGTTCACGGGGTAGGCCTTACCGTTACGCGTGATCGTCACGCGGCTCTGGTCGGCAGTCGGTGCGAAACCGCCGGCGCGATTCACCGCTTCGGTCAGTGTCATCGGAATGTCATTGACCGTCTGTGCACCCGGTGCACGCACATCACCATCCACATACACCTGCGATGACCGGAAGGACGCTACGCGAACCGTGACCTGCGGCTTTACGAACACCTTGCTCAGCTCGGTGTTGATCTCGCGCTGGACTTGCTGGGCAGTCTTGCCCGATGCGTGGATTGAACGGTCCACGTAGGGAAACTGCAGGTTGCCATCGCTATCCACCACGAAGCCGGCCGCAGCATCTGACGGCTTTGTGTTCTGTGCCGGCTGGCCGACTGCAGCCGCGAGTTCAGGGTGATCCCATACTGTGATCTGCAATACGTCGCCCGGTCCAAGCTTGTATCCGGTCGACTTGGCGAAGAGACCGAGCTGGCTTGCCGTCTTGTCCACGTTTTTTTGGTCCGCGCGGATCTGGCGGATCAGCGTCAGGTCGATCTGTTTGATCGGAATCTGGATGTCGCTCGTCACGTCGCCGTTGTCGGCGCTCGTAACAGGCAATGCAGCCGGTTCGATCATGTGCTGCCCAGGCGCCAGCGAACATGCTGAAAGCATTGCAGCGATCGCGAGGGACAGGGCCGCACGCGCTCCAGGCATGACATGGCTGTTTTTGTTCGGCGCTGCGGTGTCCAATAATTCCCGGTTATTCATGTTGTCGTTCCCTTGCTTTTGTAAGCATTGGTGCAGTGCAAAACCCGCAGTTTAACAACGACACATCCGGCACGGTCCCACAGATTTGTTTTCAAACGTTACCGTTTCGCCGCTATCGCGCCTGTATTGCACTGGCGCGGGATCTACATTCGCGCTCTCTCAAGCCGAGGTCACGTCGGAATCAGTGGCTGTGCCGGTGATGAATGTCCGGGAAGTGGGGATGCTTGTGAGTGACGGGTTGATGCTGATGGGGATGAGAATGAGGTTTCGCTGGATCCCACTCGAAATCATGCGTGTGCTGATGATGCTCGTCGTGCCGATGCCGATGGTTATGCCCCAGGAGCTCGTGCGTATGGGGATGCTCATGCCGCTCGCGAATATGAAGCCACACGCCGAAAGCCATCAGCGTGGCGGCAATCCAGAAAAGAGTCGAAGGCAGTTCCGGCCAGAACGCGAGCGATAAAGCGACGCCTAAGATCGGCGCAACCGAGAAATATGCGCCCGTGCGAGCAGTACCGAGGTTGCGTAGCGCAACCACGAAAAGCACCAGACTTACGCCGTAGCCCGCAAAGCCGGTCAGCATCGCTGAAGCGGTGTTGAATAAGCCCGGGAGTCGCCCTCCAAGCAGGAACGCTAGACCCAGGTTGACCGACCCCGCCACCAGCCCTTTCAGGCAGGCGATCATCATTGCGTCGTTGGTCGCGACTTTGCGCGTCAGATTGTTGTCGATGGCCCAGCAAACGCAGGCCGCGACCACCAGCAACGCACCCAGGGACATGCCAGCTGAGGCCGGCTGCCAGGAAAGCGCGACGCCGCCCGCAACGATCGCGACCATCCCGAGAAAAACCTGCAGGTCCACGTTTTCCCGAAACACGACCCAGGCCAATATTGCCGTGAACACGCCTTCGAGGTTAAGCAAGAGTGAACTGGCAGCGGCAGGTGTCGTGTTCAATCCGCACATCAGGAGCGCGGGCCCTGCAACGCCGCCCGCGGCAATTGCGCCGAACAGCCACGGCACCTCGGCCAGCCGGATGTGACTTTGATCCTTTTGCTCACGAGCGGTCCGGAATAGACGCTGGAAGACAATTCCAATCCCAAGTCCGATTCCGCTACCGAGGTAAAAAAGACCCGCGACCATGAAAGGCGACAAAGCGCCAAGCAGCATCTTGGCCAGCGGCGTGGTCGCTCCGAACAGGGCGGCTGCCAGAAGCGCGGTGTACGCCGCGTTATGACGTGTCGACATTTTTCAGAGAAAGGAACGATCCGTCAAAGCTCAACTGCTCAAAACCGAAGCGCCTTTAGCAACATACGCCTGCAATAGATGATGGGCGATTGCAAACGGCTGGGGCGCTGACAGCTCGAGCGCATGAGTGCCCGCGAGCATTTGCGCAGCCTCCTTGCGTGAGAACCAGCGAGCGTCTTCGAGTTCGTCCGTATCGACGACGATGTTTGTGTCGCTCGCCTGCGCAAAGCAGCCGATCATCAGCGATGAAGGGAAGGGCCATGGCTGAGACGCGAAGTAGACAACGCCTTCACAGTTCACACCGGCTTCCTCCATGACTTCGCGGCGAACGGCGCTTTCCGCAGTCTCACCCGGTTCTACGAAGCCGGCGAGGGCTGAGTACATTCCAGGAGCAAACTGACGCTGACGTCCGAGCAGACACCGTTCGCCGTCGATCACCAGCATGATCACGACCGGATCGACTCGTGGAAAGTGGTGTGCGCTGCAAACATCGCATATTCGTTGCCAGCCGGCCGCCGCGATGCGGCTTGCGGAGCCGCAGTTCGCGCAGAAGGAGTGGCGGCGATGCCAGTCGAGCATCGACTTCGCCTCGCCCAGTATGCCAAGTGTGCCGGGCGCAACGAGACCCTGCATTGCGATCGAGCGCAGGTCGATGCGGTCGTGGATCGGGTCTGCCGATGAATCCTCCGGTACGAGCGTGAAGCCGAGAGCGAAGCGTCCAGTTCCATCGCTTTCCTCCCCGAGGAAGACGCTTTGAATGGGTTCGCCGAAAGCCGTTGTTTCGCTCGCCAGGAACCACGGATCGCGTTCGCTGCCTTGCTTGAGCAAGGGGATGTCGCCATTGAAGACGAGAAAGCGGGAACCCGGGTCGTTGCGCAGACGTTCGATAAAGGCGTGGTCGTTCCGCTTGTCGGAGCGGCGGTCAAGGGGGTTGGTATCAAAGCCGATGGACGCGGGGATTGCAGTCATCACGATCGTTCAGGTAGGAGCGGGGAGGGTACGCAAGTATGGCACGGCCTTTGGTCACGCCGCTGCACCGGAATCCACGCGCGCCAGTCGAAGGAGCGTCTCGTCCGAGTTGACCGAGCTCGGTCTTTCGCTGCGGCAAATGATGCGCGGAGCGTGGCACTATTGCCGCTGGCAACTTCAGTCTTGAATCGAACCATGCATATACGTACAGCTTTGCTCACCGATGCAGAATCCATCAGTGCTGTTGCCGTTCAGACATTCGCGCTGGCTTGTCCGGAAGGAACTGCGCAGGTAGAACTTCAAAGGTATATCGACGAGAACCTGACGCGTTCATGTTTCGAATCGGCCTTGGCGGATGGCAACGTCGATATTCGTGTACTGGACGATGCCGGAACGATCATCGGGTTCAGTCTGGTCAATCACGCTCCTGGAACCTTGAACCTGCCATTGGCCGATGGCATTCCGGAGTTGACCCGGTGCTACGTGCTACCGGCGCATCACGGAACCGGATCTGCGCAAAGGCTGCTTTCTGCAACCGTTGCGAGCCTGCCTGGACGTGTCCGGTTGACGGTGAACGATCAGAATGCAAAGGCGATACGCTTCTACGCGCGAAACGGCTTTGCTACCATCGGCGACACGTCGTTCCAATGCGGTGACGATATACATCAGGATCTGGTGATGGTGCGCCCCGCCGTTTGACAGGCCGCGCGGCGTTCGCATGCGGGTTTTCACCGGGTCGAATCGTTGTCGATTTGCAGTTGCATCGCGCGTCGTGTGGATGAAAGCCTAATTAACATCTGGCTTCGAAGCCACCTCACTTGCAGCGCCAACGAGGAAATTGATGACCAAGATAAAAGTTGCCGGGTTTAGTGTCTCGCTTGATGGCTTTGCCGCAGGAACCGCTCAAAGCCTAGATCACCCTCTCGGTCTGCGAGGCGAAGAAATCTTCCAATGGTTTTTCCCGACGCAGACCTTTCGTCAGATGCTGGGCAAGGAAGGTGGTGAAACCGGCCTCGACGACACATTCGCCCGACGCGCAATGGAAGGTTTCGGTGCCTTCATTATCGGACGCAACATGTTCGGCCCGATTCGTGGGGAATGGCCGGACGATCAATGGAAAGGCTGGTGGGGTGACAATCCCCCGTATCACGCGCCAACCTTTGTGCTCACCCATCATCCGCGACCGTCGATTGAGATGCTGGGCGGCACGACATTTCATTTTGTTTCCGGCGGCATCGAGAAAGCGCTGGAGCAGGCGCGCGAGGCGGCGGGCGCGCACGACGTCAAGATTGGCGGCGGTGTCGAGACCGTGAAGCAATACATTCAAGCCGGCTATGTGGATGAGATTCACCTTGCCTTTGCTCCAGTTGCGCTTGGCCAGGGGGAATCGCTCTTTGGCGGTCTGGATCTTCGTACCCTGGGATATCGGACAGTCGAGCATGTAGCAACGGAGCGCGCCACGCACATCGTCCTGGCGAAGTAAGCTTGACGGGCAAGGCTGATTGTTCGTTTTCGCACCGCGTTCGAAAGCTCGGGCATTCAAGGTTGCGATCAAAATCGGTCGAAGAAATAAATCCTGCATCCGCCAAACGTTGATTCGCTCCGCCGTTAGCGATAATCTTGAATCGTTCGAGATCGCCGCAAGCCAGACAACCGGGAGATAACCGTATCATGAAGCGAGCATGGGCTTTCTCTTGCATCCTCGCTCTGAGCGCTGTCATCAATGGATGCGGCAAAGACGGATCACGAAACATCACTCAGGAATCGGGCGCATCCGCAAGTCAGGCTTCGGCCCCGCTTGGGCAGGGTGCGAGCGACACGCTCGCTGCGTCGGCCGCACAGGGGCGGAGTGCGCCGGCCACCGTCGCCACGGCGCAGTTGCCGGCGGAAACAGCCGAAACGCTACGTCTGATCAAAGCGGGTGGCCCGTACCCTTTTTCCGAGGATGGTGTTCTGTTCCGCAATAGCGCATCGTTACTGCCGCAGCATCCGCGGGGCTATTACCACGCATACACGGTTCGCACGCCTGGCTCTGCGGACCGCGGGCAGCGCCGGATCGTATGTGGTGGATCGCGCCGGCAGATCGGCGACTGCTTCTACACCGACGATTACTACGTCAGTTTCAAACGCATCGCACCGTAACTGGATTTGCGGTCGGTGTTCGAACAGCAAGACATCTCTAGGACCCGGCTTTCATCCAGGCGTGACCGCTGATTTGGTGTGCCGTACAGGCGCTGCGATTCATTTCGCGGCTGCGGCTCGCCGCCGGCCGCGATGCGGGCACGACGCCGAGTTGCACACCGGTGCTCAAAGGCACGCGAGCGCTGTTACAAGGCCACTTCGCCGTCTTCCTCGCCGTCCCAGTAATGAAGACGCTTCGCCGTTACCTTGATCAGCACGACGCCGGGCGTGTTGAAACCTTCTTCGAACCAGCGGTCAATCTCCTTCGACCAATGCGCCTTGATTGCCGGCTTCTCGCGGATCAGCTCCGCGCGCCCTTCTATTGCAAGGAACACGCCGGGCTTGCCAAGCAAGTGTTTTGCGCCCGTGAAGGTCAGTCCAACAACGGGGTCGCGCTGGATGTCGGCGACTGTATGGGTTTCTTCCGAGGTGAAGAAATAACTGTCGCCATCGTATTCGACGTCGCCATTGTTGCTCATCGGACGACTTGAAATCTCGCCATTTGCGGAACGGGTCGAGAGCATGGCGAAATCGATTTTCGCCATTGTTTTTGATACGTCAGCCAGAGTCATGGCAGCCATGTTTGCTCCATCAAGGTCGGGTCAACCGTGTACGCAAGCGCTGTTCCTTACGTCCGTACGCGGCAATGAAGTCCGGACCGACAGCCGGAAAAGCCGTTGCCCAATCTCACGCCGGCGGCTTTCGTCAAGCCAGCAGACGCGAAGACTCCAATTGCTGGTAACCCGGCCTGACTTCGATCCTGCCCGTAACGGCCGTCTCCTTGAGCATCAGCGTACCTCTTGCGCCTTATCGTTCGACGCGTCGAGTGCAAGAGAGACGCTTTCATGGTGTATGAGCGTTTTCCTTAAAAGAGCGAGCTGCCTGCGCTCTACGAATACTTGAACGGTCCAGGAAGCGATTACAAACGGCGCAGTCAGCAGTGGTATTCCGATCATCGAGCCGACCCAGGCAAACGCGCAAGTCAAACCCATCGCAGCAACCGCTGGTCCGGTACCAAGGCGATAAGTGGCCATTGCGGCAAGCGCCGAGTTTAAACCGCATGCGCCGCTGACCATTGCATATTCCGGCGCGCCGGCGATGGCGGATAGACAAAGCCCTAGCGTGCTGCCTATCAGCGCCCAGAAGGCCGCGGCTGGGCGGGTAAGCACCAGCCCGACGAGAATAATGCTGCCAGCAAGCAAGCCCGTGGCAAAGACAATCGGCGCAAGCCCGGCTACCACGTGAGACGTGAACGAGATGAAAAGTGCTGGCGCGTCGACGTGCGGTCCGTTGAAGAAAGCACCTGCTGCGTCGACGTTCCAGGCATCTGTTTCCGCCGGTCCGCCAGAGTGGATTGTTGGAACAAACGGCAGCCACGCCCATGTGACGATGATTGCCGGGCCGGAATAAGTCGGTAAGTTGTGCACGTGCAGCGCACGAGTCATTGCCGCCGACAGTGCGCTCGCGGCGATAGCAGCCAGGATGGCGACAGCTCCGGAAAACGAATCGTTGTCGATGAAAGTGAACGCCGCCAACGCTGCCAGTGCTCCATTGAAACCGTGCAGATCGCTTCGGGATGCCGTTGAATTCAGGTCGGCAAAGATATGGCCGACGAGGTTTCCTGTACTCGCGCCGATCAGCAGCGCGCATCCAAGCCGCGGGCTGACGCTGAAGACAGCAATCAGGATGGCCACGCCCATTCCCGCATTTCGTTGCAGGAAAATCTGGCCGATGCTTCGCGCGAACGGCAGGAGTGACGCCCCCGGTGAGGGTAACGCCATGTTTTGTTCGTTTTGCATGGTGAGGATTGAAGCGTTAAACCATTGGCTGCCTCTCGGCGCGACGGACGTGTTTTTCTTCCCGGTTCAATATGTATCCGGTCACCGCTTGCCTGGCCGCAGGAAAGATACAGGTACCGCGGCGAAAGTGTTCGGCCGAATCAAATAGTGGGTATTACGCGCGGATGGCAGTGGCATCCGCTTCGCCGCGGCCTCGCGAAAACAGTGGACGCGTTCTACGCACACTTCGAGCGGCATGCTGTTCGGGTCTGCCGGTTGACCGGGCATCCGTGTCGATGCCGTAAGAGCCCGGAGCAAACATAGGGATAAGGGCAACCTGCAGTGTCGCCATGTCCCTCTCATGTCCCTCTCGCGTCTGAAGAATGATGCAGGAAGAACTCGTGCCGTCTCAGCTTGGTGCAACTGCCCTTGGCAACGGATAATAGCGACCACGACATCGTCAGCGCTATTTTTAGGATTCCCCCATGGAAATTAAAGTCAACTTTCTCGATAAGCTGCGTCTCGAAGCAAAATTCGATGACTTCACGGTAGTAGCTGACCAGCCTATTCGCTATAAGGGCGACGGCTCGGCGCCTGGTCCCTTCGACTATTTCCTGGCCTCGTCGGCCCTGTGTGCAGCTTATTTCGTCAAGTTGTACTGCGTGACTCGCAATATTCCTACCGAAAATATCCGCCTGTCGCAAAATAATATTGTTGATCCGGAGAACCGGTACCAGCAGATTTTCAAGATTCAGGTCGAGCTGCCGGCGGACATCTCTGCGAAAGATCGCCAGGGCATTTTGCGCTCCATCGACCGATGTACCGTGAAGAAAGTGGTTCAGGCCGGACCCGAGTTTGTTATCGAAGAGGTCGAGAACCTGGATGCCGATGCCCAGGCGTTGCTGACGCTGAAGCCGGCGGCTGACGCCAGTACCTACATTGCGGGCAAGGATCTGCCGTTGGAGGAGACCATTGCCAATATGTCCGGCGTCCTGGCGGCCTTGGGCATCAAGATTGAAATTGCTTCGTGGCGCAATCTTGTTCCCAATGTGTGGTCACTGCATATCCGTGATGCGCACTCGCCGATGTGTTTTACCAATGGCAAGGGCTCAACCAAGGAAAGCGCGCTGGCATCGGCGTTGGGGGAGTATATCGAGCGGCTTAATTGCAACCATTTCTACGCCGGCGCGTTCTGGGGCGAAGACATTGCCGATGCGGCGTTTGTCCATTATCCGAACGAACGCTGGTTCAAGCCTGGCCGCAAGGATGCGCTGCCGGCTGAAGTCCTGGATGAGTACTGTCTGGAAATCTACAATCCCGACGGCGAGCTACGTGGCTCGCATCTGATCGACACCAACTCCGGCAATACACGGCGCGGTATCTGTTCGCTGCCGTTTGTGCGGCATTCGGACGGCAAGGTGGTGTATTTCCCGTCGAACCTGGTAGAAAATTTGTATGTCAGCAATGGCATGAGTGCCGGGAACACGCTGGCCGAAGCGCAGGTGCAATGTCTGTCGGAAATTTTCGAGCGGGCGGTAAAGCGCGAAATCCTGGAAGGTGAAGTCGCATTGCCTGACGTGCCGCAGGAGGTGCTGGCGAAATACCCCGGCATTCTGGCCGGCATTCAGGGCTTGGAAGAGCAGGGCTTTCCGGTGCTGGTGAAGGATGCGTCGCTGGGAGGGGTGTATCCGGTAATGTGCGTCACTTTGATGAACCCGCGGACGGGCGGTGTTTTCGCGTCCTTCGGCGCGCATCCAAGCCTGGAGGTTGCGCTGGAGCGTAGTCTGACGGAGTTGCTGCAGGGCCGCAGTTTTGAAGGCCTGAACGAACTACCACGACCCACTTTTGCCAGTGAAGCCGTGACTGAGCCGAATAACTTTGTCGAGCACTTCATCGATTCCAGTGGCATCGTGTCATGGCGCTTTTTCAGCGCCAAAGCGGATTTCGAGTTTGTCGAGTGGGATTTTTCCGGTTACGGTGAAAACTCCAATGCTGAGGAAGCCGCAGCGTTGTTCAGCATTCTCGAAGACATGGGCAAAGAGACGTATACGGCCGTGTATGACCAACTGGGCGCCGTAGCCTGCCGGATTTTGGTGCCCGGGTATTCGGAAATTTATCCAGTAGAGGATCTGGTCTGGGACAACACGAACAAGGGACTGTTGTTCCGCGCCGATGTCTTGAACTTGCATCGCCTGGACGATGCCGGCCTGGCAGCATTGCTTGACCGGTTGGAAAACAACGAGCTGGATGAGCACTCGGATATCGCCACTTTGATCGGTATCGAATTTGACGAGAATACGGACTGGGGACAGTTGACCGTTCTCGAGTTGAAGCTGCTGATTCATCTCGCCCTACAGCAATTCGAGGAGGCCCAGGAGCTGGTAGGTGCCTTCCTGCAGTACAACGACAACACGGTCGAGCGCGGATTGTTTTACCAGGCTTTGAACGTGGTGCTGGAGGTGCTGCTCGATGATGGCCTGGAACTGGACGACTACGTGGTCAACTTCCGTCGAATGTTTGGCAACGCCCGGATGGACGCTGTAATGGGATCGGTAGACGGCAGCGTGCGGTTCTACGGTTTAACGCCGACGAGTTTGAATCTTGAGGGTCTCGACAGGCACCACCGCCTGATCGACAGCTACAAGAAATTGCATAAGGCGCGCGCCAGTGCGGCGGCTTTGGCGCGTTAGGGTTTTGACAATCGACTGGGAATGGGGTGGGAGTACATGGCGCCAGTCGGTGATTTACCAGCCGTTGCGCCTTACGGCAACCATCCCAGTCCGTTTAAATGAGTCCATTTAGTTAGTCCTGGATTTAAACCATGCAGTACTTTCGGGTGTCAGCAAGAATAACCCGGCGACAGTTTCCGCGGCGATGATTATAAAATTTAAGACGTTACTCTGCTCGTAGGATAGTCCGGATGCGAACAGACGGTAGAGAGTTGTAGTGATGACGAATGCCGTCAAAAGAAGCGCAATGTTTCTCGCCCAAAGCTTCCCAGCCGAAAGCCGCATGATGACAAACGCATGGAAGATCAAAATGGCAGAGAACAGCCCAAAAACCGTGATCGCCCCTTCTACTTCAGGGCGAGTCAGGAAAGGCGGAGCGCCTGTTCCATGAACGATGCGGAAAAAGAAGGCTGCAAACCCAATCCAATAGACCGCAACTGCGGCTCGAACGAAGTTGGGGGTTTTGTTGCCCGGGAAGAAGATAAATTTAGTTTCCGCTCTCAAAAGAACCTCCATAAATTTATTACCGCCGTCCAGTTGCCGATTATAGTCCGGTTCAAATTGCGGATCACCGATTTATTGGAGCTGATCGGCGATCAAGAAGGTCGGCCCCAAGTTAGAGATATCGGCCTTAATCTCAGAGGCTCATTTTTGTTTTATGAAGATGTGCGCACGGCCCCGGACAAGGTATTCGAGTTGGCTTGCGCCTACATGGGCGCAAGTCCGTTTTTTTCTCTCAGGTTCCGGCGTGATAGACGTGCCGTTAATTGGAAGAGTACATAGGTAGCTATTACCCAGTCAAATAGTTTTATAAGGTAAATAATACCTAAAAATGAAGTAATTATCCTGAATGCGTTACTGGATAAGAGATTCGCGGACTCACGCAATCTTGCAAGGTGTGACAAAAACAAGACAAAATTATTCGGGGTCTAAACCCGCACACTGCGGAGGCCGGCGGCGATCCGATTTCTGGAATGCAGCCTCCGACATGCGACAAAACCCGAACACGGTTCTACATGCTAAACGACAGAATCCCATGAGACCGCAGCGCGGCGCAAACCTGGGCTAGAGAAAATCCATATCACGCCACAAGAACCGCGGGACCCAACTCCGCAATTGCAAACTCGCGGACATGAGCGACGAATGGCTTCAGCAACAACGGAGCCGGCCGTTGGGATGGCGTGAGCAACGCGAAATCCGTCACGAGCGAAGGCTCAAACGGCTTGAACACAACGCCTGAGCCCCGATACCCCCATGCACTGATCGCATCGATTACAGAAACACCTGCGCCAGCCTCAACAAAGGCGCAAATCGCATGACCCAACTGGCATTCCATCTGCGCCTTCATCTCGACGCCATGCGCCGCAAACAGCGCATCCATCCGCAATCTGGACTCCACACTGCGTGGATGCGCTACAAAACGCTCACCGGCCAGATCAGTCGGCGTAATGGTATCGAGTGCGCATAGGCGGTGCCCCGCCGGCAATGCACACACCATCCGCACGGAGATCAGCCGCTCGCCATGCGCGGACGCGTGGTTCATGGAAAGGATTGCGAAGCCGACATCGCAGCGCTGACCGATCACCCTGTCCACGACCGAGCGTGAGGAGTGGACCGCCAGCGCAATATGGGCCTCCGGGCGCGTCTTCAAGTAATCCGAAATGGCGTGCGGCAAAAACGAGAGCGCAATCGCGGGCGCGGCCGCAACCTGCAATGTCCCGTGCCGCATGTCCCTGATTTCATCCGCTACCCGCGCGATGCGATCGACTCCCGCGAGCGAGCGTTGTACTTCCTCGTAAAGCGTTTGCGCTTCTACCGTTGGAATAAGGCGTCCCTTGACGCGGTCGAACAGCTTGAACCTCAACGAGCTTTCCAGATCGGCGAGAAGACGTGTCGTGGCCGGTTGCGATATGTGAAGCATCTCGCTGGCAAGCGTCACTGTCTGATACAGCATGACCGCCCGGAAAGCCTCGAGTTGTCGAATTTTCACTGAGACGTCCTATAACAAAACATTATCGTATTCGCAAAATAAAGCATTTCCCAACCGTTTTTTGCCTCCCTATTCTGCATTCATTCCAGCTTTTTATCGGGCAAAGTTCGTGAGCGACGGCCGGCATTCCGGCTTCCAACCCACGACGGGTCCCGCTGAAGATGAAGCGATTGGCGGCCATCACACTGCCGATACGATTCGAACAATCGACGAGGCTCATTCACGTATGAATCAAAACGCCGACTATCAACAGGAGCAGTTCATGGCGGGTATGAACCAGCAAGGCGAGCCTCCCGCTGACCTGCGCATTCACGCGCGACCGAAGAAATCGGACTGGCTCTGGTATGGACTGTTCGCTATTGCGATGGTCCTTTTCTATCAACTGGTTATAGATAACCCCCGCTGGCAGTGGGATGTCGTTGCGCACTACCTGTTCAATAAACGCGTGCTTGGCGGGCTGGCGAATACGCTGGTCCTGACGGCGCTGGCGAGCGTGCTCGGCCTGATCCTGGGCGCTGTCATTGCTGCGTGCCGCATGGCGGACAATCCCGTGTTGCGCGCTGCGGGCTATTTTTATATCTGGATCATCCGGGCTACGCCGACGCTTGCCATGCTGCTGTTCCTGTTCTTCCTGTCGGCTCTCGTTCCGCGCCTGTATCTCCCCATACCGTTCCTGCACGCGACTCTGTTCGATATCGACACGAATACTGTGATCTCGCGTTTCAGCGCGGCGATCATTGGCCTGGCGATGTATCTCGGCGGACATAGCGCTGAGATTTTTCGCGGAGGCCTTGCATCTGTCGACAAAGGTCAGCGTGAAGCGTGCAAGGCGATGGGCATGAGCGACTTTCGCATGATGTTTCACGTGGTCGTGCCGCAAGCCGTGCGCATCATCATTCCGCCGCTTGCGAACGAACTCATCACCATGTTCAAGAATACGTCGCTCGCCTCGGTGATCGGCTACGTGGAACTGCTCACAACAGTGCAACTGATTTATTCGACCAACTTCGAGACGATTCCATTGCTTACCGTTGCATGCCTCTGGTACCTGGTGCTCACCAGTCTCGCCATGTGCGGACAAAGTCTTCTTGAACGCCGTTTTGGAAAGGGAGTCTAGTCATGGACGCCTCCAGCATTGCCAGGAATGCAACCGGGTCGGGCAACCCACTGCTCCAGATCCAGACGGCCACCAAGCAGTTTGGTGCATTCACCGCGCTTGACGCGATCGATTTCTCACTGGACAAAGGGGAAGTGGTCGCCATCATCGGCCCATCGGGTTCGGGCAAGAGCACGCTCCTTCGCTGTATCAACATGCTCGAACTGATCGACTCGGGCACGGTGACCTTCAAGGGCGAAGTGCTTGGCACCGAAATGCGCGGCAATCGCCGCATCCGTTTGCCCAAGAAAGAACTCGACCGGCAACGACGCTATTTCGGCATGGTGTTCCAGGGCTTTCACCTGTTTCCCCATTACTCTGCGCTTGACAATGTCATCGCTGGACCTCGCATTGTCGGCCGAGAAGCAAGAAAGGACGTGATCGAGCGGGGACGCGCGCTACTCGCGCGGGTGGGCCTGGCCGACAAGATGAAGCACTACCCCGCGCAACTTTCGGGCGGACAGAAGCAGCGAGTGGCAATCGCACGGGCGCTCGCCATGGAGCCGGAGGTCATGCTCTTTGACGAGCCGACCAGCGCGCTCGATCCCGAGCTCGTGAACGAAGTACTCGACGTCATGAAAGGGCTGGCGATTTCCGGCACCACCATGATCGTCGTGACGCATGAAATGGAATTTGCCCGCAAGGTATCGAACCGCGTGGTCTTCATGGACGGCGGACGGATCGTCGACCAGGGCTCGCCCGCGCATATTTTCAACGGCGGCGGCACCGAACGCACCCGGCGCTTCATTTCGAATATGCCCGTTTGAGATGGGCGGCAACGGGTTGTCGAATCAACCCCAGACATGACTGGAGATGTGATGGAACAAGACAAAATGATGCGGATTGGCCTGTCGATGCGTTACCTCGGCTATCACATGGCTGCCTGGCGGCACCCTGATGTGCCTGCAGGCGGTGCGATCGATTTCAAATATTTCCTCGATAGCGCCCGCAAGGCTGAAGCAGCGAAGCTCGACATGATTTTCTTCGCCGACGGCATTGGTGTTCGCGCCTCCGATACACCAAAGGGTTCGCTGACCCGCGACTCGAAGAACGCAGAGCTCGAACCGCTCACCCTGCTCGCGGCCATCGGCGCCCACACATCGAATATCGGACTGGTGGCGACGGCCTCCACTACGTACAACGAACCGTTTCATATTGCCCGAAAATATGCATCCCTCGACCATATCAGTGGCGGCCGGGCCGGATGGAACGTGGTTACCTCCTGGTCCCAGCAGGAAGCGTGGAATTTCAGCCGCGATGAACACTTGGGCTATGAGGAGCGCTACGAGCGGGCCGATGAATTCGTCGATGTTGTCAAGAAGCTATGGGATAGCTGGGAAGACGATGCATTCATTCGCAACAAGGAAACAGGTATCTTCTATGAGGAGTCGAAGCTGCATGTTGCGAATCACAAGGGCAAGCACTTCAGCGTCCGGGGACCGTTGAATTCGGCTCGCACGCCCCAGGGCCGGCCTATAGTCGTTCAAGCGGGTGCGGCCGAAGCGGGACGCGAGCTTGCAGCCAAAAATGCCGACGTCGTATACAGCGCCTCTTTCGATATATCGTCGGCACAGAAATACTATGCAGACCTAAAGAGCCGTCTGGGAAAATACGGGAGGACGGCCGACCAGATGCTGATCATGCCAGGCCTTACAACCTATGTCGGGAAGACAAGACAGGAGGCGCAGGACAAGTACGATCAGTTGCAGGAGCTCATCGATCCGTTGAGCGGCCTCGCAATCCTGCACAGCACGCTCGGCGACCTTTCCGGGTATGACCTGGATGGACCCGTTCCAGATATCGGTTCGGGCGCGGTCAGCAGCATTGGGGGCGGACTTATCGAAATGGCCCGGCGCGAAAACATGACAATTCGCCAGTTGTACAAGCATAGAGCTTCGGGTGGTCGGCAGCTCATTGGAACAGCGGCGGATATCGTGGACGACATGGAGACTTGGTTCAAGGAAGGCGCGGCCGACGGCTTCAACCTTTGCCCGGCTATTTTGCCGAACGGCCTGGAAGACTTTGTTGAATTCATCCTCCCTGAGCTGCGCAAACGTGGCCTGTTCCGGACCGAGTATGCGTCGAGTACGCTGCGCGGAAACCTCGGACTCAAGCCGCTCCAGTTCGGCGACTAAGCGCCGCGCTTTATGAAGCCCAACATCACGATCAATTTCGAGTAAGAGCCATGCCCATATCGACCAATGTGAACGCTGACGCGTTCCGCCACGCAATGACGTGCTTTGCCAGCGGTGTCACGGCCATAACCACGCGAGAGGCCGGCTTGCCGTCGGGCATGCTCGCGACCTCGGTATGCAGCCTGTCCGTAGATCCCGCGACCATGCTGGTCTGCATCAACAAGTCAGCGTCCGCGCATGATGTCATTTTACGAACCAAGAAGTTTGCCGTGAACTTGCTGTCCGCAGATCAGACGGCGGTCGCGAAACGCTTCACATCGTCGCGCGGCGCGGAGCGTTTCGAACCGGGACAGTGGCAAGACGGCAGCACCGGTTCGCCCATCCTGATCGGGGCGGTCGTCGTATTCGATTGCAACCTGATCGCCGTACATGACGGTTTCACACATAGCATCATGGTGGGTCAGTTGGCGGATGCAACGGTCAATGAGGACATGGCGACGGATTGCCTTTTATGGCACAGGCGCGATTTCGCGCAGAGCACACTAAGAGCGGCGTAACAGGGTCTGCGCCGATTGCAGTTCACTGGTTGCAAGCTACGTTCACTCAGCGAGGTTTGACTGGAATGAATCCTTACCCTCTGACCGGCACAGGATGCACGTCCCGGACCATCGTCCGGGCGGCGGCGTGTGTCTTCGCCTCGCTGTTTCTCGCTCAAGTTGCCCGGGGCGAGGACCCATCCAAGGTTCCGAACGTCAAGGCCGATGCCGCGCTCGCGGCGGCCGTGCCGAAGTTTTATCGTGATCGCGGAACGTTGCTCGCAGGAGTCAATCCTGATGTCGTGCCGATCAAGTTCGTAGATGACGATGGCAATATCGCCGGCTTTACACCAGACCTCTTGTCTGCTGCCGCCGCCGTGCTGAACCTGAAGCTCGAGCTCGTTCAGTCGTCTTTCGACGCGCTGATCCCCGGGCTGAATGCAAATCGCTTTGACGTGTTGCTGTCGCTTTCCGATTTCACGTCCCGGCACACGGTCGTTACGTTCGTCGATTACCTGAACATGGGCGACACCATCGTCGCGTCGCCGGCGAGGAATGTGTCAATGAAGTCGCTCGATGACCTGTGTGGCCTCCAGGTTGCGCTACCGCGTGGCTCGGCTTCGGGACAGGCAAGTGCCAAGATCAGCGACGCATGTATCAAAGCAGGAAAAAAGCCGCTTACGGTCGCGACCTATCCCGACTCCAATATGACACTGCTTTCGCTATCAACGGGCGTCAGCGAGGTGGCGTGGGTGGACTCGCCAGTGGGCTATTACAACGCCAGCAAAACGCCCGCAAAATACAAGGTCGTCTATTTCAATCCGCTGGCGCCATATGGCATCGGCTTTGGCGTCGATGAAAAGGGAAAGCAACTGGCGTCATCGGTTCAACAAGCGCTTTTGAAACTGCAGAAAGACGGTGTCTACGACGCGCTGCTTAAAAAGTGGGGATTGTCTTCTAGAGACGGAAAGCCGCTTTTTCCAATCAACGGTGGAAAGCTGTAGCCGTCAAGGTTGCAGGGTCCGGGCGAAGCTGCGTGGACCGTTGAAGGAAGTTCGCGCGAAAGAAACGAGCACGCGTGCTGACCAAGCAATTCGTGGCTGGCAAGATGCCACCACCTTAATCGACAACCTCAGCGAGCTTGTGGCTGGCACACGTACACACGCCAGCCTCCATCCCGTATTTGCGCCCGGGCTTCTGCTTCCGCAACGAGAGAGCATGCCGGCGCACTTCCGCAGCATTCAGAGGGCCGCCATGGCCCATATGAAAGCGTTGCATACCCGCGTCCACCATTCCTATCAATTCCCCGCTGACAGCTTGCGGGTCATCTTCGAAGGGGGGGCGCATGGCGTGTCCCTTGCGTACCAATCCCCCAAGAAAGACTCCAGATGCGACGAGGTCGCCGACCAACGCGTCTCCACTGCCCAGTTCGACCGACACGGAGCCGGCCGTGTGGCCTGGGGTGTGCCTTGCCACGCCGTCGATTCCGTAAGGGCTCAGATCAAAGCTGGCATCGTCCTGCAGCAGGATGTTAGGCGTGAACGGCAAGTACAGTTCGCGGGGTAAGCCAGAGCGCAAGAAGAGCGGGCCCCACCAGTGCGCGACGCAGTATGTCATCTCCTTGCGCCGCTCGTAATAGTCCAGATCTCCGGCATGAGCCAGGATTGGTGCGCCCGTCAGTTCACGCAATCGTGCAGCCGAACCGGCATGATCCGTGTGCGCATGAGTGACCACGATCAGCGTCACATCTCGGAATCCGCGACCGTGCTCCATCAGAGCGCGGCCAATCTTTTCCTCCGAGCCTGGCGTGCCGGTATCGACGAGGACGCAGCCCCTTGCACCGACGATCAGGTGGCAGTGGACCATGCCGAACGGGAGGATCGGAATCGCAGCGATGGAAGGTTTGTTCATGATGTAGTCCTTATGGCTGGTTACGGCGTCATATCCTGCAGGGCCAACACGACGGACTCGCCCTCAATCGCAGCGACGAATCGCGCAATGAGTTGCGCCACCTCGGCGGGCGCCTCCAGCGGCGACAAGTGCCCCGTTCCGGGCAGGACGTGCATCGCCGCGTGCGGGATGCGAGGCAACAATTGCGCCTGCAGTGTTGCGACGGGATCGACCTGGTCAAGCTCGCCTGAGATGACCATGGTCGGCGCGTCGATTGACGCCATCGCTGCTGTAATGTCTTCGCGCATGGCCACGTTTGGCCAGGCTGCCTTCGCCTGCGGTGCGCCCCTCAGGCTGTCCTCGATGACTTGCTCGCGGCGAGCGGCGTCGAGCGATCGTGCGGTCAGGACGTGATCGATCACGAATTCAACCGATTCGCGCGATTGATACGCGCCGGCCAACGTCGCACGTTGCTCGTCGGAAAGGAGCATCGGCGACGGAGGCGATGGCGAGACGAGTACAAGGCCTTCGAGCCCGCTCGGCCGACGCGATGCGATAAGTTGAGCAACCTTCCCGCCCATCGAATGGCCGACCAGAACGTAGCGCTGCAGCCCCAGTGCTTCGATGACGCCTTCGGCGTCGGCGGCAAGGTCGGCGATGCCGTAGCCGTCGGCGGGCGCCTCGGAATCGCCCCAGCCGCGGTGATCGGTGGCGACGGTTCTATAGCGGTCGGACAATTCACTTGCTACCCCGTCCCATGTGCGCGACGAGCCGCCGTAGTAATGCAGGAACACCAGCGCCAACTCGCCGCTGCCGCGCTGCGTGACGTGGATTCGCGTACCGTTCGACTTGATTTCCATTTCCGTGCCCTGGTTTGTTAGCTGATGGCGAAATGTTAGATTCAAGTCTTCAATTTGATAATTGGCTGATTGGTGTTTTCAGTCGATAATTCTGTTATCGAATTGGAAAAGGAAGGGAGGGGAGGTGGATCGACTCACGAGCCTTGGCGTTTTCGTCGCCGCCGTCGAGGAAGGCAGTTTTGCGGCGGCAGCGCGCCGCTTTGGCCTATCGGCGGCAATGGCCGGCAAACACGTAAGCGCCCTTGAGTCCGAGCTGAATGCGCGGTTGCTCCAGCGCACCACACGGCGCTTGAGTCTGACCGACACCGGCCAGACTTATTACGAACGCTGCAAGCGGATTCTCGAAGCCTTCGACGAAGCAAGGCGTGAAGCAAGCGATTCGCAAGGCACGGCACGCGGTCTGCTGCGCGTCGCGGCGCCGGTCACGTTCGGCGCGATGCATCTGGGCGAGGTCGTGGCGCGCTATCTGGACGATCACCCGCACGTCAACGTGGAAGTGCTGCTTGGAGACCGCTATGTCGATCTGATCGATGCAGGCGTCGACGTCGCAATCCGGATCGGACGGCTGGAAGACCCTGGACTTGTTACGCGCCGGCTTGCGCCGTGCCGCATGGTCGTGTGTGCGTCTCCCGCCTACCTGAAGCGCCATGGAACGCCGCGCAAGCCTGCCGACTTGATGCGTGCGCAACGACTTGCTTTCAGTGAAGCTGTATCGGCCGGCGACTGGACATTGTTCGACGCAAAAAACCGCGCGCACGTCATCGACGGACCAAGCCGGATGACAGCCAACAACACGCAAATGCTTCTCGCTGCTGCCCTCGCCGGCGCCGGTATTGCGTACGGTCCGACATTCGTGTTCGGCGAGCACCTCCGGCGCGGCGAACTCGTCGCGCTGCTGCCGGCGTATCGCACGGCCAATCTGACGATCCAGGCGGTTTATCCCAGCGCGCAGCGCATACCGCTCAAGGTGCGCCGCTTTGTGGATTACCTGGCCGAAACGTTCGGCGAGGAGCCGCCTTGGGATCGCACGGCGAAGCCTCTCGAGAGCGACGGTTCCGCGCTGGTTGAGAGCGGCCGTTGAGGCGAGCCGGGCAAGAGCGGGCGCTGCAACGGTGTCACGGATTGGTTTGCCGAGTGCGCCCGCACGAAAACCAGCGGCGCGGAGCCGTCGACACGTGCGCAACGTCAGCAACATCTCGCCACCACCGCTCACCGTGATGCGGCGTCGTCAGGTCCAGCCGCTCTCCCATGCGCGGCGTCGCGAGAGGAATGCCACGCGCGGCGGCAAGTGCGACCGCGCGCTCGTAGGGTTCCTGCCAGCGATGCATCGCCAGATCGAACGTGCCGTTATGAACCGGCACGAGCCATCGTCCTTGCAGATCGACGTGCGCCTGTACGGTTTCTTCAGGCTGCATGTGGACATACGGCCATTGGGCGTCGTAAGCGCCCGTTTCGAGCATGGTTACGTCAAACGGACCGAGTCGTTCGCCAATGGTCTTGAACCCGTCGAAGTAGCCGGTATCGCCGCTGAAGAACAGACGCAAACCGTCATCGACGATGACCCACGAGGCCCATAAGGTGCTGTTGCCGTCGAACAGACTGCGGCCCGAAAAATGTTGCGCCGGTGTGGCCGTAAATTGCAAGCCTTCGATCTCGGTACCTTGCCACCAGTCGAACTGGCGTACTTTCGATGCGTCGATACCCCATTCGACCAGGCGATCACCCACGCCCAGCGGCGTCAGAAACACCGCGGTCTTGGCCGCGAGCGCCAGTACCGTTTCGCGGTCCAGGTGGTCGTAGTGGTCATGCGACAGGATCACACCGCGAAGCGCAGGCAGATCTTCGAGCGAGATGGGTGGCGCATGAAAGCGCTTCGGGCCGAACCGCCTGAAGGGCGACGCACGATCTGCGAAGACGGGGTCGGTCAGCCAGAACTGACCACGAAGCTTGAGCAGCATGGTCGAATGTCCCAGCCGATACAAACTCCGATCGGGCGCTGCGTCGAGCTGCTCGCGCGACAGCGCATCGACGGGAAGTCTGTGTGCCGGTCGCGTACCGTCCGGTTTGTGAAAGATGATGTTCCAGATGATGCTTGCGGTCTTGCGGATTCCCTCGACCGGACGCGGCTTGACGTTGCGAAAGCGGGTCCCGTCGTGCTGGGTAGAGGCGCTGAACAGACCACGCCCGCGTTGCGCCGCTGTCAGGCCCAGGGTGCGGCGAATTGAACCGGTGAACGATGCCATCTATGCGCCTCGATATGCGAAGTAGACTGCCCAGTGTAGTTTGTTTTCAAGAAAAGTAAACTACCTGGTGTAAAATTTGCCAATGAATATCGTCGATACCTCCTTACGTCTTACCGACCGCAAGCGTGCCGCGATCATCGACGCGGCAATCCAGGAATTTCTGGCGGCGGGCTTCGATGCGACCAGCATGGATCGCGTTGCGGCGCGTGCGTGCGTCTCCAAGCGTACGGTCTACAACCATTTCCCAAGCAAGGAAGCGTTGTTCGCGGCGATCCTGCGGCAGTTGTGGGAGTCAAGTGACACAGATCAAGCGCCCGTGTATTCCTCCGGGCATCCATTACGCGGGCAACTTCTGCAGCTTCTTCTGAAGAAGCTGAGCCTTTTGAATGATGAGGCGTTCTTGTCCCTCGCCCGCGTTGCGATCGCGGCGGGCATTCATTCGCCGGAACGCGCGCGCGATATGGTGGCGCGCATGGGTGAGCGCGAGGAAGACCTGACGTGCTGGATTCGCGCGGCTGCTGAGGATGGCCGCCTGAACACGCCGGACCCGGCTTTCGCTTCACAGCAGTTGCAGGGTCTCGTAAAAGCGTTTGCGTTCTGGCCCCAGGTGACGATGGGGCAACCGCCGCTCAGCGTGGATGAGCAAAGGCGGGTAGCGGAGTCTGCCGCCGACATGTTTCTTGCGAGCTATGCGTGACTCAGCTATGCGTGACTCGTCTGCGAGGTGAAAGCATTCCCGTTGGCCGCAATGCCGGAGTGTCTACTTGCTTTGTCCGGCAGCGATGCCGATGGGCGGCGTTTCAGCCGGATTGACCAGCTTCCACGTGAGCCACGTTGCCACTGCCATGAACGCTGCCGCACACAGAAACAGCGCCTGATAACCCCCTGCGAAGCTGTTGACGGCCAACGTGTGCAACGTCGCTGCGTCGATTCCCGGCAGTGAAACGCTGGCCAGGCGACCAGCAGTGATGTCCTGTACGAGACGCAGGCGCGCGGCCGCATCGATCGACGGCAACGCCTGGGCGACAATGCCATGAATACGAGCGTAAAGCACAACGCCGAGTGCGGCGATGCCGATCACAAGTCCGGTGAAGCGCGTCGTGCCCGATACACCCGACGCCATCCCGGAACGCTCCTTCGGAATCACCGTCATGCCGACTTTGGTCGTTTCGCCATTGAGCAAGCCTGCGCCCGTCCCGACGACCAGCATGCCGGCAACAAGCGGCCAGTACTCAACCATTGTCGCTACTGCCGCGAAAAAGCACAGTCCGATGCAAACCAGCAGCAAGCCGAGCGTGAGCAACGCGCGCCCCGACAGACGATGCGCCAGATGGCGCGACACGACACGCGGTACGACGAACAGAGGTACGACCATGGGCAACATCATCAGTCCGGCGGTGGCCGAGCTTTCCCCTAGACCGCTTTGCAGAAAGATCGGCACGAAGGTCAGCATTGTGAGCAAGCCCACGGAGAACGCGAACTGCGCGAGCGTTGCGCCTAGATAAGTCGGTTTGCGGAAGTACGACAGATCGAGCATCGGCCGCGCCTGACGCCGTTCGACAATGATGAAGAGCGCAAACAGGATGAGTGCGCCAACGAGTTCGCTGGCGATCCAGCGGTCGCTCCATCCACGCCTGTTCCCTTCTATCAACGCAAGCGTTATCAGAAAAAGCGCGCTGGAAAAGCAGGCTACGCCCGGCAGATCGAGCCGCATTGCGTTCGGATCGTGAGATGACTGGATCACACGCAGGATCAGGAAAAGAAGCGCGGCGCCGATCGGCACATTCACATAGAAAGCCCACTCCCAGCCGAATGCTTGCGTGATGATCCCGCCCACCACCGGGCCGCTCGCGATTCCAATGCCGACGACCGTACCCCAGAACGCAAACGCACGTGCGCGCGCTTCGCCGTGGAAAGCGTGCGATAGCGTCGCGAGTGCGGCACTGAGTTGCATCGCCGCTCCGGCGCCTTGCAATGCGCGTGCGGCAATCAAAACGGGCAAGCTCCAAGCCAGTCCGCACAGCAATGAGGCAAGCGTGAACAGACTCAGGCCGATCACCAGCAACCGTTTGCGGCCGAAGCGGTCCGCAAGCGCGCCCGCGGGCATCAGCAACGATGCGAAGCTCAGCATGTAGGCAGTGATCACCCATTCGATGCCATCAAAATTCGCGTTCAAGGAACGTGCGATCGACGGCAACGATACCGACACGATGTTGGCGTCCAACTGCAGCATGAACGACGGCGCGGAGGTACAGATCAGCACCAGCCATTCATGACGCTTGGTCGAAACTTCGGATGCGGCAAGAACCGGGCGGTTCATGTGGTTGCATCCTGGCCCGCGGCGTACGTTGTGACTACGAAGCGATTCGTACAACTGGCAAGCCACATAACGCGTCTCCAGGAACGGGCGGTCCAGTCTTCATTATCTGCATATGCTTGCATTTCGTCAATTGCCTGCATATGCTGACATTTCAGAGCGAGCTTTGCGGGATTGGTACAGATGAGAACGATGGCTACAAAAGTGGCAGGAAAGAAGGCAAAGAAGGCCGGTTGCAATTGCACGGTACTGCGCAAGGCGACGCGTCGGGTTTCACAGCTCTACGACGTGGCGCTCGCGCCATGCGGTCTGAAGACGACTCAGCGCGCAATCCTCGCGCAGATAGGGCGCTCCGAGCCCGCCAATGTCGGGGCGCTCGCGAATGCATTGGTAATGGACCCGGGCGCGCTCGCGCATACGCTGCGGCCACTCGAGCGCGATGGTTTCATTGAGGTGGAGGTGGATGCTGATGACCGGCGGCATCGGCTGATCAGCCTCACGTTGCACGGGCGCACCAAGCTCGCCGAATCCGATGCCTTGTGGCGCAAAGCTCAAACCGGATTCAACAAGGCTTTCGGACAACCCGAATCCGAAGCCTTGCGTAACATGCTGGAGCTGTTGCTGTCTGATGATTTCGCCGCCAGCTTCGAGAAGAGCATCGGTGCTTAACCGAGCTTGCTCGAAGGCCTCTTTCTCGCGATGAGCCCGGAATCTCGCCGTAAGGATTGGACTGGATTCCTGTCAGCGAAAATCTATTCGGGGAAATCGGCGCTGAGCGTGGTGGCTTCCCATGCGGCGATCTCGGCGCGCAGAGCGTCCAGCTTGATCTTCACGCGCTCCAGACCGTTGCTGCCGAGGATCAAGTGGCCCGGAGGGTTCGGCGATTCCACGGCAGCGATGATTGCGAGTGCTGCACGCGCCGGGTCGCCCGGCTGCTTGCCACTCGCGGCCGAGATGGCGCTGCGGCGCTTGCCGGCGCCGGCCTCATAGGCCTCGATCGGATTCTTTGCTTGCTTCAGCGAACGTCCTGCCCAGTCGGTGCGAAACGGGCCAGGCTCGACGGCTGTCACCTTGATCCCCAGATCGGCCGTCTCGGCGGCCAACGCTTCGCTCAGGCCTTCCACCGCGAACTTGGTGGCGGCGTAATAACCGCTTCCCGGATTGCCGATCAGGCCGCCCACCGAGGTGATGTTGACGATGTGTCCAGCGCGCTGTTCGCGCATTGTGGGTAACACGGCCTTGATGGTGTCGGCGAGACCGAAGAAGTTTACTTCGAACATGTCGCGCACATCCTGATCGTCGCCTTCCTCGATTGCGCTCAGGTAGCCGTAACCAGCATTGTTGACGAGCACGTCGATACAGCCAAATTGCTGAAGCGTCTTTTCTACCGCGTGTTTGATCTGACCGGCCTGCGTGACGTCGAGTTCGAGCACCAGCGCGCGATCGCCGTAGCGCTCCTCGAATTCCGCCAGCGAGCTCGGTTGACGCGCTGTCACGACAGCACGCCAGCCTTTATCCAGTACGGCAAGTGCGAGCTCCCGGCCAAATCCGGTGGAACAGCCGGTAATGAACCAGACGGGCGCGGACGAGGAAGTTTGAACGGATGACATGAGGTTCCTTTCAACGAGAGCCGCGTGGCAGCGAGACCACTCGGTAGGGTAGCGGGGTAAAAAGTATCGCACGCGGGAGCGCGGACCGCACGGACGTAGATGTGGACGATGTAATCGAGAGTCGCTGGTTTCGGGCTTTCGACCATTGGCGACGACAAGCCGGCCGGCAACCTAGTCGGCCGGCCACGAAGCAGGATGCTGATGCTGGCTATTCGCGTATTTGATCTCAGTTGCGCCGATGCGTAAGTTGGATCCTGAGTTGGATCCTGAGTTGGATCCTGACCGCAACTTATTGACCAAGATTATTTCGATGCGTTCGCGTCAACACAGTGAATACCTGCTCGATTACAGGCGCTCGTGGCAACCCGGAAGCGCTTCAGGTGATTTGCTCAGTGATGCTGATGAAAATATATCGGCCTTTAATCTGCAAGCCATGCGCAGTGGCGTGCGTCGAGAACTTACAGAGCGGACTCGCCGCCACCTTGCGACGCCATCATCAAACCCGGCCGCGCCACGCGACGAACGCGACGCCTGCAATCGCCATCAATCCACCGGCGACAGTACTCAACCCGGTGCGCTCGCCCGTCAGACACATCGACAACCCGGTCGCGATTGCAGGTACCAGATACAAGAAGTTGGACGCACGTGCCGCGCCGAAATGGCCTAAGCCGATGGTCCATGTCGCGTATCCGAGCGCTGCAGGAAATACGCCGAGAACCACCACGGCGCCCAACGTCGCCGCTGATGCGGAAGGTGCGGCAAGCGCGCCCATGGCGCCAGGCAGCCAGGGCGATAACAGCAACGCACCCGCGAGCAATGTATAGGCGGTACTTGCGAGCGGACCGTAAGTTGGGATCAGGCGTCTTTGCAGCACGAAGTATGCGGAGGATGCCAGGGCGGCGAGCAAGATGAGCGTGGCACCACTACCGGGCGCGAGACCACCGGGTTGTCCGCACGCGATCAGCCCAATGCCTGCAAAGCTGAACAGCGAGCCGAGCCAACCCCATAGGTTGATCTTTTCACGAAGGAAAACGGCCGCCAGGAGGGCGGTAAAGATGGGCGACGTGCTCATGATGAAGGCGGCTGCGCCCGGCGCAACCGTCAGCTCCGCAGTATTCAGGAGCGCGTTATAGCTTGCGATGCCAAGAAAACCGGACAGGGCGAAGAGCATCGAATCGCGTAGCGAAGGTCTTTTCGGCCGCCGATAAACAAGCCAGCCCACGACCAGGACCGCCGCTGTTGCGAAGCGCGCGGCTGCCAGTTGCATTGGCGAAAGTCCATGCAAACCGAGCCGGATGAAAGGAAACGCCGCAGCCCACGAAAGGACCGTAAAAGCGACTGCGCCTGTTGCCCGAAGCGAGGCGGACGTGCCGGACATGCTCATTGAAGCGGATGTGTTCACGATGGTCCTCCGTAATGAAACTCGAATGAATTTCGGTCATCGAATTGTCTTGGAGGACGTCGCACGTGATAAGCAGGCGCGGTGGCGATACAGAATCCGCCATTTACGGACAATGGGATTTGGCCGTCGGCATTGTCCGCAAAACACGGATTCTGTCTTGCCGCTTTGCCCTCTTCCAGCATGCCGTGTGATTGCGCACAATCGCTTCGACGGTCAACCGGCCGAGCCAAAGATCGCATCAGCGGAGCAAGGAGCAGACATGCAAACACAATCGATCGAACGAGCCTGGGTCGATCTCGATGCATCGCCGCGAGGCACATGCGAGATCACACATCTGACGCATGCTGCAGACGCGCAATGGGTAGGTGTGGTCGACCTCGCCCCCTTTGCGACATATACGCTGGATGCCGGCCAGCGCCATGATCTATACGTACTTCAAGGCGATGCCGAAACCGACGACCATTCGCTCCACACCTATGATTTCCTGATCCTGTGCAATGCGACTGTCGTACGCGCAGGCGAGAGCGGTGCACGCTTGCTTGTATATCGCCAGGCATGTGCTTCGGTGTGTCATCCGCTGCTTCGCACGGCGCGAGAGCGGGCTTGGCGTGAGGGAGTTAATCCGCGGATGCGTGTTGTTGCGCTCGCAAGCGGCGTTCAGCATATCAGCCTCGTCGCCTGGGAACCGGGCGCGCAGACCCGCGATCACACGCATCCGAGCGGCGAAGAGCTATTCATTCTAAGCGGGGAAATAAGGAATGCTGAGGAACGCTATCCTGCTGGAACGTGGTTGCGTCTGCATCCGGGTGCCACGCACGCACCGTATGCCGAAGTGCCGACAGTCATCCTGCTCCGTCATGGTCATCTGGCTGGCGCAGCATGAATGGCACGCAATGGCGTAGCGCACAGGTGTGCAGCCGGCCATCGTCATGCAACGCCGCGATCGGCCTTGAGCATATCGATGAACACCCGGGTTTTCGGCGCCGTATGCTTGCCCGGCGGAATCAACGCATGGATCGCCGTGGATGTCGTCGACCAGTCGGGGTACACGCGAACCAGCCGACCCGTGGCCAGATCTGCAAGCACCGAGAAATCGGGCAATAGCGCAATGCCGGCGCCTTCGGCTGCAGCCGCACGGCATGCGTAGACGGTGTCGGCCAGCACGCTGGCAGAGAAATTGATCTCGCGCGTTGCTCCATCCGCGCGATGCGCCTTGAAACGCGCGGGATGGGGCAGGACTGAGAGCCCGACGAAGGCGAGGGTGGCTGCGTCGTCGATCTGTTCCGGAAGCGGGTTACGCAAGACAAAGTCGGGACTGGCGACCAGCCACTTCGAATATTCGCCAATGCGCACTGCGCGATGACTAGAGTCAGCAAGTTCGGTAAGACGGATCGCCACATCGACGCCGTCCGTTATCAAATCGATCAGGCGGTCGGCAGATACCATCTCGATGCGCAGCGCCGGATGTGCTCTTTGTATCCGGGCCAGGACCGGAGCGAGGACGACCGCGCTGTACTCGACCGATGACGCAACCCGCAATGTTCCACGCAGCTCGTCTTGCGATGGGCTGACGACGGACATGGCTTCGTCGGCGAGACGCACGATTTCACGACATGTCTCAAAGAATGAAGCGCCTGCCTCCGTCACGCTGATCCGCCGTGTGGTTCGGACGATGAGGCTCGCACCCAGTTGCAGTTCCAGCCGCTGGATGCTGTCGCTGACTGTCGTCTTGCCAATGCCGCGCCGCTGCGCTGCGCGCGTGAACGAACCTGTTTCGACGACGGCTATGTAGTTGAGCAGATGTTCAAACGTCAGGTTGCGCAGGTCGGACATGGGAGGGATAGGTGGTTTCAGATTCTTCGTTCGTACGAGACACTAACGCATCCGGCCAAATAGCGGAGACGCCAGGCTTGCAGCCGCGAGTTCGGTTGCAGCCGATACAAGTGCAGGGCCAAGTGTTGTCATACGCTTTTCCGTCAGCCGGACAGCGGGACCTGCAATGCTGATCACCCCGATCGCGGGATAACCCCGTCGTTGAACCGGAGCGGCCATCGCCGTCATCCCCGGCGCGAACACTTCGTAAATCGTAGCGTAGCCACGGGCGCGGGCCGCATCGACGAACGCCAGGAGCGCCTTCACGGTAGTCGGCGCTCTCGGCCCGTATTGCTTTGGTTGCCCGAACCCCTGGCGCGTCACCAGTTCGAGCGCACGCTCATCGGTCATTGTCATCATCCAGGCGTGCCCCGTCGCGCTGCACGAGAGAACGGTGTCCATGCCCATGTCCGGGTCATACCGCAGCCCCTTTAGCGCACCCTGCGCCTTGGCGACCCACGTCAGCCTGTCTCCGTCGACGATAGCGAGCCGTACAAGCTCGCCGGATGTTTCCGCGAGCCGGTCGAGCAGCGTTTGCGCAATGTCGATGATGCCGGAGGTCGCCAGATAACTGAGGCCCAGTCCTGCGAGCTTCGTGGTCAGCACATAGTCGCCATGCTCGCGTAACTGACGGACATAGCCGCATTGCTTGAGATCGACGAGCAGGCGATGGCACGCGCTGCGAGGAATCTCGAGTTGGTCCGAGATCAACGCAAGCGGCGTCCCTTCCATTTGAGTCGCGAGAAATTCCAGCACCGACAGAGTTCTTTCGGTCACGCCCGGCATGAAGACTCCCTTCCACTCGACAGAGTACCCATGATTGCACGATACGGAATGACATTCCACCCTGGAATACCGTCCCGGCCACGCTGGTAGTCTGTGCCGTATGCAGCCCGGCCGGATGCTTTTCCACAGCGGTATCACGGGATGCATGAAAAAAAACACGGACCACGCGCGACTAAAAACAGGTTCGCGACGCGGCGCCAACACCGGTTTGGAAACGGAGACAACATGAATCAGCAATCGCACTTACCCGCGCAACAGGCGATGCGCACGCGCGCAGTGACCGCCGCCGCTGTCGGGACGGCACTCGAATGGTTTGACTTCACGTTATACGGCGCACTGGCCGCTACCGTCTTGCCCAAGCTGTTTTTCCCTTCGATGGATTCGACGTCCGCATTGCTGGCTTCGCTTGCAACGTTCGGCGTCGGACTCGCGGCGCGACCGCTGGGCGCCATCATTTGCGGTTATCTCGGCGACAAGATGGGACGACGCAACCTGATGCTCGGTACTGTCACCATCATGGGTGTGTGCTCGATGCTGATGGGCCTGCTGCCGACCTACGCAAGCATCGGTGTATGGGCGCCGTTACTGCTCGTAGTGCTGCGCATCCTGCAGGGTTTTGCGCTGGGCGGTGAATCGACGGGCGCGCAGTTGATGGCGATCGAACACGCAAGTTCCGATCGGCGCGGCAAATACTCCGGCCTTCTCGGGTTGGGCTCGCCGCTCAGCCAGATCATGGCCAACGGCGTCCTGCTCGCGCTGTCATCGGTGATGTCGGCGCAAGCGTTCGATGCATACGGCTGGCGCATCCCGTTCCTCCTGAGCTTCATTCTCGTGATCGTCGGAATCTACATCCGGCTGCGAGTCAGCGAGACGCCCGCGTTCGTCGCGCTTCGAAAAACCGAAGTCGTGCGCGTGGGCAGTCCGTTGCGCGATGCGCTGCGCCTTCACTGGCGCACAGTGCTTCGGTGGATGCTGTTCTTTTGCGGCCCCGCTGCGATCTTTTATCTGATCGTCGTGTTCTCGCTGAGTTACGTCACGAAAACGCTGGGCGTGCCGAAGCAGACTGGCTTTCTGCTCTTGATGGGGGCCAACGTGTGTGCGATCGTCGGCGCGCTGGCCGGCGGCATGCTGAGCGACCGGATCGGCCGCAAGAAAGCGCTGGCGATAGGTTCGATCGCCACCTTGCTGATGTTGTTCGTGTACTTCCAGATCCTGGATACCAAGAGTTTCGTGCCCATGCTTGCGGCAATGGGCTTCTTTCTCGGCTTCACTCAGTTTCAAAGCGGCATCCAGCCGGTTGCATTCGCCGAAGCGTTCCCGACCAATGTGCGCTACTCAGGCTCGGCGCTGGCGTACACCGGCGCCAACCTGATTGCAGGCGGTCCCATGCCCGTTGTTGCGGTGTGGCTCTTCGCCCTTTGTAACGGCTCGCCGTGGGGTGTCGTCGCCGTGTGCGTCACATTCAACGTCATTTCCCTGGCCGCGATTCTGACCGCGCCCGAAACGCTGGGTATCGACTTGAACCGGGTCGACTCTGCAAGGGAAGTAATCGGATCATCGGTGCATGCATCTACGCAATCTCCCTCTCACTGAAATGCAGGCAACGCAAATGAAGCCACTTGTTTATGTGCTGAACGGATCCAACCTGAACATGCTGGGCAAGCGCGAGCCGCACCTGTACGGCACGACAACTCTTGCCCAGGTAAAAGAACGTACTGAAGCGCTCGCGAGCGAACTCGGCCTCGAATGCGAGTTTCGCCAGACGAATCACGAAGGCGTGATGGTCGACTGGCTGCAGGAAGCCTTTGAAAAGGATGCGGCCGTTGTCATCAACCCGGCGGGGTTCTCGTTTGCGTCGATACCGGTGCTCGACGCAGTCAAGCTGATTCGCCAGCCGGTGATCGAGGTGCATATCACCAACATCCATCAGCGCGACGAGCAGTATCGGCATTCACTGATTTCACTGGCGGCGCGCGGTGTGATCTGCGGGCTGGGTGTCGATGGATACCTGCTTGCTGTTCGTGCGGTTGCGGGAGCGATCCAGCGGGCATGAGTAGGGTGACGCGCATGGAAACGCGGTCTGGAACGCAAACGGCTTATGTTTGCGAAACGCTGCGCGTGAAATCGATGTCTTTCGTCTCGATGACTGCACCCGATCGGCCAGGCGCCTTCTGGTTGCTCCAGTACAGATTGGTGTGCCGGATCACGGCCGCCGGCGGAGGTGCGCCTCTTTGCGTCATGTCTTCGGTCGTATGGGCATCGCCAACGAGCGTCGCGTCATAGCCGCGCACGAGTGCCCCATGCAGCGTCGAGCGAATGCACATATCGGTCTGTGCGCCCGCAACGATGAGCTTGCCAACGCCAAGCGCCGCCAGCACCTGTTCCAGATCGGTGCCTTCAAATGCGTCGCGATAACTTTTTTCGATGATCGCTTCACCTCGCGCCGGAACAAGTTCAGAAACGATCTGCCACGCTTCGCTGCCCGCGTGCAGCTCCTGATCCGCATGGCGAACCCAGACAACCGGGGCCCGGGCGCTGCGCGCCTTTTCAATAAGTATCCGGACTGAGTCGAGCACTTGATGCCGTCGGTATGCGTTTGCAACGACTTCATTCTGAAGATCGATGACGACAAGCGCGGTGTTGGGGCGATTGGCTAACGTAGTCATGGACAGATGCATTTAAGAGGAAGAATGTATCTTAGCGGGATATGCTGACCGTGACGCAAGTGACCATTTCAAGACATTGGAAAGCAATCGCAATGAACCAGCCTATGACTACTGAGTTAAACATGATGGGGACGTGATGGTTGGACGGCGCAAGAGAGCGAAGTGATGGCCGATCACCGGTGGTCGGGCCGGGAAGAACTGGCCAGCACGACTGAGACTGTCTATCCGGAAGGGCTGGTCGACATGCTCGATGAAGCAGGCGTTTTCGGGCCATAAGTAATTGGCTTCGAAGCAAACCAAGGGGCGGCTTTGGATCGTCTTCTGCCCGACGCGGCTCGACCAATGGCGGCCCAATCCGCCCGTTTAGCATCAAACGCGCTTGGCCGCCAGCAGCTTGATACCGAGGGCGAAAAACACCAGTCCGCTGCTGCGTTTTACTGCGTCCAGCCAGCGACTCGTCCCAAGTCCGTCGTGAAAGCGACGGACGCTCACCGAGTAGATCGTGTGGACAAGCACCACGATTGCAGCGACGGTCAAATACATGACGATGAACTGCCCGGGCAACGGACGATCATGGGTGACGAACTGTGGCATGAAAGCCGACAGGAAAATAAGCGTTTTGGGATTGCTGCCTGAAACCAGAACCGCTTCCCGGAATAACTTCCCTTTGTTCAACACGTGTGCAAACTGAGCGTTGGCAGCAGGCGTCGCCTTAGGCGCCTGGCTTCTTAACTGCTTCACGCCGAGGTACATGAGATAGAGAGCACCGATCACTTTCATGCCGACGAATAGCGGGGGCATCGCAATCAGCACGGCGCCCACGCCCAGCGCAACAAGGATGACCACCACCAGTTGAGCCAGCAGGTTCCCGGCGATCGTGGAAGCGGTTCCCCGGCTACCGTACCTGACCGCGTTACGGATCACGAGTAGAACGTTGGGACCGGGTGAAATCGTGGTGACGAGATACGCCGTCGCGAACAGAAACCAGGTATGAAGGGACATTCGTGATTTGTTGAGTGGTTGGATGGTTCCGAAGGCAGCTTGATTCTGCCACGATTGCCGGGCGAAGCGGGTTCGAAGTCTCTGCCTGGACAGATGCGGAGACAGGGGATTGAACGATTGCTGTCGGAAACGGCGGCCGGTCGCAGTGAGTTGCGACAGACGTTCAGTTCACGACCGCGACCATGCCCGGATTGACAGTTTGCGCTGTTGCACGGCAGGAAAATCCTGGCGAGCCGATGGGTGATTGGCGCTTCTGCATGTCTTGCTTCAAAAAACGCCCGCTTGGCCTTTCTTTTTTCCCAAGACGAAAAACCTCTACCATGAGCGTCTGGTCCAGCACTGTGCCGGTGCTCTTTCTGCGGCGCCGGAGGCCCTTAACGACAGCGAAACGAAAGGGCATCGGCAGCGTGTGCAAAGGGTCAATATAATCGCCTTGTACCCAGCCGTCATCGAGCTTCTTGCCACGACACCGAGGGCGGCGTTTTTGCGAGGCAACATTGATGATCGATGCAACGGCTGTCATCCATCCGACTGCGGTTATTGAAGACGGCGCTGTAATAGGCGCCGGCGTGCGTATTGGTCCCTACTGCATCATTGGCAGCGATGCCGCGATCGGCGCGGGAACGATCCTCAAGTCCCATGTGGTTGTAAGTGGACATACGCGGATGGGTCGAGACAACACCATCTACCCCTTCGCTACGATCGGCGAGGACAATCAGGATTTGAAATACGCCGGGGAACCGACGCAAGTAGAAATAGGCGACCGTAACAAGATCCGCGAGAGCGTCACGATACATCGAGGCACGGTCCAGGGCGGCGGCATCACCAGGATCGGCAGCGACAACCTGCTGATGGTCAATGCGCACGTGGCGCACGATTGCATTGTCGGCAATCATTGCATTCTGGCAAATAACGCAACGCTGGGCGGACACGTGATTGTGGATGACTACGTGATCATCGGCGGGATGTGCGCGGTCCACCAATTTTGTGTCATCGGAGCGCACGTCATGGTGGGCGGCTGTTCCGGCGTGGCTCAAGACGTGCCGCCGTTCATCATTGCCCAGGGCAATCACGCTTCACCGAACGGGGTGAACACTACGGGCCTGCAGCGCCGCGGCTTCAGCAAGGAAGCGATCCACGCCATCCGGAACGCCTACAAGGTGCTCTACCGAAGCGGCAAGACGCTCGAGGAAGCGAAGCCGGAGATCGCCGAGATTGCAAGCGTCCACGCCGAAGTCAAACCGTTCCATGACTTTCTCGTCCGGTCGACTCGCGGTTTGATTCGATAAGCCGTCCGGATTCGGAAGCATTGCGCGGCTACGAATGTTCGCTAGCGAAAAAAAATTCAGCCGGCGCATGTCGATCTCGATGGCCTTCCTTCGTCGTCTCAATGGCGGTATGCGGCTTCACCACGCATTCAGTCAACACTGACAGGAGATTGCAATGTCGATTCAAAAAATCACGCCGTTTCTTTGGTACTCGAACGAAGCAGAGGAAGCCGCCGCATTCTATGCAGGTATTTTCCCGGACTCGCACGTCGTCCGGAAAACCGCGGTGACAAGCGCCGGTTCAACGAAGGTCGTCGAGTTCGTCCTCTTCGGGCAGCCGTTTATCGCCATGAGTTCGGGCGGAGGCGACCCGTTCAATCACTCGGTATCGTTCATGGTCAATTGTGATGATCAGGAAGAACTCGACCGTTACTGGAACGCGCTGCTCGAAGGCGGCGGCGCGCCCGAGGCGTGCGGATGGCTGAAAGACCGCTTTGGCGTCTCGTGGCAAATCATTCCTGGCGATCTCATCGAAATGATGGCCGACTCCGAACACACAAAGGCCACGCGTGTTGCCGAAGCCATGATGAAAATGGTGAAGTTCGATGTCGCGGCGCTGAGAGCCGCGTATTCGGGAACGGCGGGATAACACATCTTCGCGCTCAGTGTCTCCGCTCGGTATTGTCCGTAAGCGGTCATAATTCAGTCCGTAGTGAAGGACTCCTTGAACCCGTGACTGCTTCAACCCGTAACGGAAACATCACATGACAGACCGCGAAGTGATCGTCCCTTCGGCGATGCAAAATATCGTCGCCCGTGCAGGATATGCGCCGGCCGTAAAGGTCGGCGCCATCGTTTTCTGCGCTGGCCAAGTTGGGCGCACGGCTGACCTGGAAGTGATCGCCGATCCCGAGGCGCAGTTCCTGGCATGCTGGATAAATCTGCGCACGGTGTTGCAAGCGGCCGGTTGCACGTTCGAAGACGTTGTCGATATGACGACGTACCACGTGCAGATGAGCACATATATGCCGGTATTCCGGGAGGTGAAGAATCGCGTCTTTCCACGCGGCACATGCGCGTGGACCTCGATCGGCGTATCCGAGCTCGCGCATCCGGGCTTGCTGGTCGAGATCAAATGCGTGGCGGTGAAGCGGGACTCGAGTGCGGCATGCTGATGCCTGGCCGACGCGACATGACAGTAGGGAGCGCACGTTGGACCGAATGACTGGAATGGAGACGTTCGTATCCGTGGTCGAATCCGGATCGTTTTCGGCAGCCGCGAGGCTTCTCGATGTCGGGCAGCCGGCGGTATCGAAAGCGATCGCTCAGCTTGAGGATCGCCTGGGCGTTCGCCTGTTGCTCCGGTCCACCCGCGGCCTCACGCCAACGGAGGCGGGTCAGGCCTACTACGAGCACGCAAGACGCGCGATCCTGCAGGCCGATGAAGCCGATTTCGCGGCCAAGGGCGCCGCCAGCAGGTTGGCCGGCCGCCTCAGGGTATCAGCGGCCGTGACCTTTGCGCGGCTTCACATCGTTCCCAGGCTGCCGGTTTTTCTGGAGGCCAATCCGGAGCTGAGCATCGACATCATTCTGGACGATGAAAACGTCGACCTGCTCGAACGTGGCGTCGATGTCGCCTTGCGAATGGGCGCGCTGAACGATTCGACCATGACCGCGCGCAAGCTTGGCACGAGCCCGCGCAAGGTAGTCGGAACGCCTGCGTACTTCGAGAAAGCGGGCACACCGCTGACGCCGGCGGATCTGTCCATGCATCAGGCCGTCATCTACGAGCAGGGCGGCGGTGGATCAGCGTGGTCGTTCGCACGCGGCGCGGCCGAGACGTCTGTTGTGGTTTCGGGACGCGTCCGGGTCACGGCCGCGGAGGGCGTCCGGGCGGCGGTGCTCGCCGGCATGGGCCTGGCGGTCGTCTCCGAGTGGATGCTGGCGCCCGAACTTGCAAGTGGGGAAGTCGTATCCGTGCTCGACGACTGGGGCCTTCCCGGCGTCGATCTCTGGGCGCTTTTCCCGACTGGACGCATGGCGAGCGCGAAAGCGAGGGCGTTTGTGGCGTTCGTTGAAGAAACCCTGGCCGGTGTGGACTCGCACGTCGGATGACGTATTGCGATGGCCAGGGCGACGTCACATCCTGGTGCGCTGGTCGGACTCGCCCGCCGTGACTCCATGCTGGCGAAGCACGGGAAGCATGTCGTCAGGTTCCGGCCGATACGTGTAGTCCGGGTTCACCTCCGAATACAGGATCGTGCCGTCCTGTCCAATCACATATCGCGCCGGCATCGGTAAAGTCCAGCTAGCGTCGCTATTGAAAGCTGGCAGGTCGTTCTTCAAAGATTGATAGAGATCGACCAGATAGTCCGGAAGTGCGAAACGGATTCCGAATGCCGCGGCCACATCGTTATGTGTATCGATCAGAATCGGGAAGCTCAGATTGTTTGTTCGAATCGACTTGCGGCTATTCACTGCATTCTGCGGCGAAATGGCGACCAGACTGGCGCCGTGTTCCTTGAAAGCGGCAAGCGACGTTTCGAGCGCCTGAAGTTCGAGGTTGCAATAAGGGCACCACACGCCGCGATAAAAGCTGACCACGAGCGGCCCTTTCGCAAGCAACGCGGCCGATGAAACCCGTTCGCCATCCGAATCGTTCAGTGTGAATTCCGGTGCAATATCGCCGGCTTTCAATGCGTGGCGTGCCTGACCCGATGCGATGAGTTCCGCAGTCGCCCGCTCCATTACCGGATGAATTTCCGGCGGTGCGAAGTATGGTGCTTTTCCGCCCTTGAAGTCCGCCTTCAAGGCGTCGAGTTTTTCCTGAAGTGCCATGTGTACCCCTTGCTGTGCGAGTGGATGATCCGCGTCCGACGGATCAGATCATCTTCCGCGGCCCTACGATCCGGAAGGCATGTCGTACGCATAACATTCATTCCCAGAGGGCATGGAGCGCGGTGAGTTGCATTTATTCCCGCGCGGAATTCGCGTTATTCGAAAGCGCCCGTAGCCGTTCCCAGATGAACTCGATAACTTTGCCACGGGGTCGGGCAAGACCGCCCGACACGCATACAACGTTCTAAATGGGAATCATCATGTCCAGGTTACAAGGCAAAGTCGCGGTCATCACGGGTGGCAGCAGCGGTATCGGTTTCGCGACAGCAAAGCGGTTTGCTGAAGAGGGCGCGCACGTCTTTATCACCGGGCGGCGGCAGGCGGAACTCGATAAAGCTGTCGAAGCAATCGGCCGGAATGTCACAGCGGTTCAGGGTGACGTCACCCATCCGGACGATCTCGATCGGCTGTACGCCAAGGTCAGGGAAACCAGGGGTGTGATCGACGTGTTGTTCGCGAATTCGGGGTTTATCGAGTTGCAGGGCATTGATCAGATCAGCCCGGAGCATTTCGATAAAATCTTCGGTATCAACACAAAGGGCCTGCTGTTCACGGTGCAAAAGGCGTTGCCCTTGATGCGCCAAGGCGGGTCGATCATCCTCGTGTCGTCCATTGCCAATGTGAAGGCTTTCCAGTCTTACGGCGCATACAGCGCGTCCAAGGCGGCGGTCCGTTCGTTTGCACGGACCTGGACGCTCGAACTCAAGGATCGCGGCATTCGCGTGAATACGCTGAGTCCGGGACCAGTGGATACGCCGATCATCGACTCACAGTTCGAGACGAAGGAAGAATCGGACAAGCTGCGCGAGTCCTTCGCGCAAGTCATTCCTCTTGGCCGCATGGGACGCCCGGAGGAGCTTGCGGCTGCCGCGTTGTTCCTGGCATCGGACGAAAGCAGCTTTGTCGCGGGGATCGATCTTCCCGTCGATGGCGGCATGGCACAGGTTTGAGCAGCGAACCCACAGGCTGGCCGGTCGATCACGACGAACGATAAAAATGGACGCAGATGCCAGGATGCTTGCGCTAAGCGCCATATCGCACGAGTCGCGACTGGCCATTTTCAGGGTGCTCGCCGGCACGGGGCCGCGCGGATTGTCTGCCGGCGAGATCTCCGGAAAGCTGGGAATCGTTCCGTCCAGCCTGTCTTTCCATTTGAAGGACATGCGCCGCGCGAAGCTTGTGATCGCGCGCCGCGAGCGGACGTTCATTTACTACTCGGCAAGCGTGGACGTCATTCAGGAAGTCATCGATTTCCTGAGTGAAACCTGTCTCGCCGGTTCGGGAGGCAGTTCTCCCGGCACGTAGGAGGGCCGTACTCCGGTCAATCAGGCCTCAGCATTCTCCGGCAACTTCGCGATCACCTTGATCTCGAACTGAAAGCCATAGAGCCAGGTCACGCCGACCGCAGTCAGTGTCGGATGCGGCGCGTCGCCCCAGTACTCGGATACGACCTTCCAGATTGTCTCGAACTTCGATTCCGGGTCGACCATGAAGACCGTGACGTCGACCGCGTCGTCGAATGTGCATCCGGCCGCCGCCAGAATCGCGTTGAGATTGTCGAACGCGAGCCGGACCTGCGTCTCGAGATCCGGCTCGGGCGAACTGTCTTCACGGCTGCCGACTTGCCCCATTCGTGATTACAGCGAACGCTCGATCGCTTTGCCGAGCAGGTCAAGGCCAAGATCGATTTCATCTTCGTGAACGGTCAGCGGCGGCGCGATCCGGAATACGCCGCCCATGCCGGGCAACTGCACGATGTTCATGCTGAGCCCGAGATTCATGCACTCGCGCGTGATCTTGGCGCCGAGCCCATCGGCGGGTTCTTTCGTGCGGCGATCCTTGACGATCTCCATGCCGAGAAGCAGGCCACGCCCGCGAATATCACCGATGCAATCGAAACGTTCCATCAGACCCGAAAGGCCCCGTCTAAGCCGATCGCCCATCACGTTCGCACGCGCAACCAGCCCCTCGCGCTCGACTACGTCCAGCACACGCAAGCCGATGGCCGCGGGAAGCGGATCGGACACGTGGGTCGTATAGAACAGGTAACCGAGCTCGTGCGCGCGCTCCTCGATCGCGGCGGACGTCACGACGGCTGCGAGCGGCAAACCGGCGCCCAGCGTCTTCGATAACGTCAGGATGTCGGGCGTGACGCCATCGCGCTCGCAGGCGAACATGGTGCCCGTTCGGCCGATGCCGGTCTGCGCTTCATCGAGGATCAGCAGCATGCCGCGCTCCTCGCATTTGCGTTTCAGCGCTGCCATATAGCCAACCGGCAATTCGATGATCCCGCCGGAACTGAGAATCGGCTCAGCAATGAACGCCGCGAGATTCCCGCTGGACTGCCGGTCGATCAGATCGAAAGCATAGTCCAGCTCCGCCAGGTAATCGTATTCGCCATTGCGCTCGAAACGCGGCCGGTACAGGAACGGCGCGGGAATCGCGTACGAGCCGACGGCCGCCGGGCCGACGCCCTTGCGACCGGCGCTGTAGGTCGCGGATGCCGCGTTGCCCGTCATGCCGTGCCAGGACTGCGCAAACCCCACGATTTCATACTTGCCCGTGACCAGCTTCGCCATGCGGATGGCGGCTTCGTTCGACTCCGCGCCCGTGCTTAGCAACAATGCGCGGTCGAGTCCTTCGGGCGTGATGTCGGCGAGGCGGGTCGCGAGATCGACCACTGGCCGGGACAGCATTCCGCTGAAGAGGTGGTCGAGCTTGCCGGCGTATTCGTTGATGACCGCCACGATCTCAGGATGGCTGTGCCCGAGCACCGCGCTCATTTGCCCCGATGTGAAGTCCAGGATCGCGCGGCCGTCTGCGTCGTAGACGAAGCTGCCTTTGGCACGCTCGATGATCAACGGCTCGAAGGTGCCGCCGTAGCGGATGAGGTGATGTCTGGCGTTATGCCAGAAGGTTGCATCGTCGTTTCGGGACACCTTGCTGCTCCTTGGCGAATGGCAGGAATAAAACCTAGACAAGCGGAATAGGCGGAATAGCTTGCAGTCTAGTTCGCTCTCTGGTTTCATAGAATCGAATAGTTTTAATGGAAGATAGAAGCGAGTCTTATACCTTGAGCCTTTCACTCGAAATCGACCTGCTGCGTTCGTTCACCGTCGTGGCCGAAGTCCGGACGCTCAGCCACGCGGCCAGCCGGATTGGCCGGACCCAGTCCGCGCTGAGCCAGCAGATGAAGCGTCTTGAAGAGATCGTCGATCAGCCGCTGTTTCAGCGCACAGGTCGCGGCGTGGTATTGACCAACCCCGGCGAACGCCTGCTGATCCACGCCCAACGCATTTTGCGCATGCACGACGAAGCAATGGCCGATCTGTCCGGCAAAGGCTTGTCGGGAACGATTCGCTTTGGATGTCCGGACGACTACGCCACGGTTTTCCTGCCGCATTTGCTGCGGCAGTTTTCGAGCCGGCACCCGGATGCGCTGGTGGAGGTCGTATGCGCGCCCACGCCTCGATTGCTCGAACAACTGGACATGCATGCGCTGGACCTGGCGATGATTTCGCTACCGGAGAGTGCCCCGAACGACGACATCATCCGCCGTGAGCCGCTGGTCTGGGTGGGTTATCCGGGACTGGACGCCGCGCACTTCGACCCGTTGCCGCTGGCGCTTTCCGATCCGGACACGCTCGATCACGTCGCGGCCTGCGAAGCGTTGCAGCGCGCGGGCAGGGCGTATCGCATCGCTTATGCGAGCAGCAGTCTTGCCGGTCTTACGGCCCTGGTCCGCTCGGGGCAGGCCGTGGCCGTCATCACGCAGACGGCCGTCGCGCCGGATCTCTGCATTCTCAATGGCGATCCCGGACTTCCCGCGTTGCCCGGCATCGGCATTACGCTGAAGTTCGAGCGGGCACGCCCGTCGCATCTGATCAAGGTGTTCGCCGAGCATATCCGGCTCACGCTGCCCTTGATATGAAACACCGGGCGCAGCGGATCAGATGATCATGCCGCCCGATACCTCGATGCGCTGCGCGTTGACCCAGCGGTTATCGTCGGAGAGAAGCGCCGCGATCATCGGGCCGATATCGTCGGGATGACCCACGCGGCCAAGCGATGTCATGCCGGCAATCAGCTTGTTCAGGTCCGGATTGTCGCGGACCATGCCGCCGCTGAAATCCGTCGCGATCGCGCCGGGCGCCACCGTGTTGACGGTAATGCGGCGCTCGCCGAGTTCTTTCGCGAGATAACGCGTGAGCACCTCGACCGCGCCCTTCATGCACGCATACGCACTGCTTCCGGGAAACGAGAACCGCGCGAGACCCGAAGAGATATTCACGATGCGGCCGCCATCGTTGATGAGCGGCAGCAGCTTTTGCGTGAGGAAAAACACGCCCTTGAAATGGACCGCGTAGACGGCGTCCAGTTCGGCTTCGGTGGTCTCGTGAAACGCTTTGTGCAACGACGTGCCCGCGTTGTTGACAAGAAAATCGAAACGCTCTGCGCCCAGCTTTGAGAGCGCGTCACGAACGTTTTGCGTGAAGGTATCGAAGGAGGCGGTGTTGGCGGTATCGAGTTGAATGGCGATCGCGTTGCGTCCTGCGTTGCGTCCTGCTTCGCGCACTGCTGCAACGACCTGATCGGCTTCGGCGCGATTCGAGTGATACGTGAAGATCGAATCGATACCGCGCTTCGCCAGGTTCAGTACCGTGTTGCGGCCGAGGCCGCGGCTGCCGCCCGTGACGATTGCGATCTTCGGGGTGTTTTGATCAGGCATTGATGGACTCCGTTGTGTTTCACTGGGTTCGTGTCCGACCAACGATACGCGCGCCAGGCAAAGATCAGAATGCCCGAACCTGGACACTTCTTGCCTGATCCTGTCGCGCGTTTTCTTCTCGAAACGCCTATATGATCGTGGTTCCAGCGCCCAAAGATTTCCGCCCATGTCCAACGATGCCCTGCTTGAAGCCGTCACCCGTTACACCGACGCCCAGCCCGGTGACGGCCCCTACCTGACGCCCGTGAAGGGCGTGATGATCCTGCGCTCGAATCGCGAAAAGCAGCCGTCGCACCTCATTTTCAAGCCGGCGTTGTGCATCGTCGTGCAGGGCACGAAATGGACGATCTTCGGCAATCAGCGGTTCCATTATCATGCCGGTCAGGCGCTGGTCGTCAGCGTCGAGATGCCAGCGGTCGGGCGCGTGGTCGAAGCGAGCAGAACGGAGCCGTTTCTTGGCATCGTGGTCGAATTCGACCTGGCCGTGATGCGCGATGTGTTCGAAGGGCTGGCCACGACCGAAGGCGCGATCCATCCGGAGGCCGGTGCGAACGGCGAATCGGCGCACGGCGTCTTTGTCACCGACTTCGACGGGCCGCTCGCTGATTGCGCATTGCGTCTGATGCGCCTGATCGGCACGCCGCAAGCCATCCCGATGCTTTATCCATCGATCATGCGGGAAATCTGTTATTGGCTGCTCACGGGCCCGCGTGCCGCCGACGTCGCGGCGATCGTGCTAGGCAACAGTCATGCGCACCGGGTGGTGAGCGTGATCCACTCGTTGCGTAACCGTTTTGCTGAAGCGGTGCGCATCGAGGAACTCGCGTTGCAGGCGCAGATGAGTCCGTCGGCGTTTCATCGGCAATTCAAGACGCTGACATCGATGACGCCCCTGCAGTACCAGAAGCAGTTGCGCCTGCTCGAAGCGCGGCGGCTTATGCTGACGGACGCGGCCAATGCAGAGACGGCTGCGTTCCAGGTCGGCTACGAAAGCGCATCGCAATTCAGCCGCGAATATGCGCGCATGTTTGGCGCACCGCCGCGGCGTGACGTGGTCACGCTGAGGGCGGCGGCGGGTTGATCGGCTTCGCCATCCCGGAAAGTATGGCGAATGTCATAACGGGGTAATACCGCTCGCAATAATGGTTTCAGTTGTCGGCCCATAAAACCCCCGGAGCGAGACCCTGACATGCCGAACAAGACCAGAACCGATCCCGTTGCCACAGTTTCGAGACGCAACTTCCTCAAGCTTGCCGGCGCGTCGTCGCTGGCGAGCGCCGCGACCACCATGACCGGCGCAGCGCGTGCCGCCAGTACCGCGCCCGATGGCACACCCGAGCAGATTCATTTGACCTGGGGCGACGATCCATCGAAGGAAGTGGTCGTGAGCTGGGCATCGCTCGCGCCGGCCGCCAATCCGCGCGTTCGCGTGAGCACGGCGGGCAATGCTCACGCGAGGGTCGTGCACGGCGTGCAGCGCACTTATACCGACGGCTTGAACGGCGAGATTGTCTGCACCTACCACGCGGTAATTCACGGCCTGGAGCCGCATACCGAATACCAGTACGAAGTCACCGCCGATAACGACAGCAACACCGGGCAGCCGTTCAGCGCCTCGTTCCGGACCGCGCCGCGCGGCCGTGCGCCGTTTCGCTTCACGAGCTACGGCGACCTCGCGACGCCCAATACCGGCTGGGTGCTGTCATCGCCGCAAAGCCGTTTTGCCGTGCAAGCCGTCGAGCGCTTCCAGCCGTTGTTTCATCTGCTCAACGGCGATCTTTGCTACGCCAACCTCAACCCGGCGCATCAACCGGAAGTGTGGCGAGATTTCGGCAACAACGCGCAGACGTCGGCGGCCAATCGGCCGTGGATGCCATGTCCGGGCAACCATGAGGTCGAGTTCCACAACGGCGAGCAGGGCTTCGATTCGTATCTCACACGTTACACACTGCCCGACAACGGCACGCGTTTTCGCGGCCGCTGGTACAGCTTTCGTGTGAGTTCGATCCTGTTTGTATCGCTGGATGCAGACGATGTCGTCTATCAGGACGCCGCGGCTTTCGTGGCCGGGCCCAATCCGCTGGTGCCGGCCGCGAGCACCGGCAATCCGCCAGTCGAACCCGGCACCTCGTTCTACATACGCGGCTACAGCAAGGGTGAGCAGACGCGCTGGCTCGAAAAGACCTTGCGCCATGCGGCCGATGACGACGACATCGACTGGATCATCGTGCAGATGCATCAGGATGCGCTGAGTTCATCGAAGACGGGCAACGGGTCGGACAAAGGCATCCGGGAAGCATGGCTGCCGCTCTTCGATCAATACGGCGTCGACCTCGTGCTGTGCGGCCACGATCACGACTACGAGCGCAGCCATCCGGTGCGCGGTTGCAATCACCATGCAGGATTCGATGCGGTCACCGGCGAGCGCGTCGATACGCTGCAGCCGAAACCCGTCGCGACGGCTCGCCGCGCGAACGAACCTATCGATACATCGCACGGTACTGTTCACCTGATTCTCGGTGGCGGCGGCACGAGCGCGCCGCTCGATGTCTACGGGCTCGATGCCGGCACGGGCAACCCGCAGGCGCAAATCTTCACCAAGCCGAATCGCCCCATACCCGGCACGTCGGCCGATACGTTCTTGCGCCGCCCGGCCGATGCACTGGAAGACGCAATCTGGTCGGCTCAGCGCGATACGGGAACGGGCTACGGCATCGCGGTATTCGATCACGATCCCGGCACACGGCATGGCAATACGACGATCACGATGAACTACTATCACGCGCCCGGCGCCGACCAGACGCCGACCGCGGACTATGAGCTCTTCGAGACCATCGTGTTGTCGAAGAAACGGCGTAGTTAAACCGCAAGCGCGGAGGCGTGTGGCGTCGTTTACTCGATGCCAAACAAACCATCACGCCCGAAGGCGAGCTTTGCAAACCGTTCGCCCATGCGCCGATGCGTGCGGCCATCCGGATGCAGTTGATCCGGCAGCGGCAGCTCGGCGAAATCGGCTTGACCGTAGAGCGCGAGTCCATCGAGATAATGAAGATGGGGGTCATTGGCGGCGCGCTGCTCTGCGATGCGCCGCAGTTCATCGCGGATGACGGTCAGCGTCAGTTTCCCGGACGTGCGCTCGGCAGGGTCGCCCGTCGCGCGATACGAAACCTTGCCGCCTGCAAGCGCGGTGAGATCGAACGCGCCAGGGCCGGGCGTGTCCTCGTGTATCGGGCAGTGGATCGGCGAGATGATCAGCAGCGGCGTGGCCGGATGACCATCGCGGATCGTATCGATAAAGCCGTGCACCGCCGGCGTGAACGCGCGCAGGCGCATCAGGTCGGTGTTGACCAGGTTGATGCCGATTTTCAGGCTGATCAGATCGGCGGGTGTGTCGCGCATCGCTCGCGCGGTGAACGGGTCGAGTAATGCGCTGCCGCTGAAGCCAAGATTGATCAGCTCCACGCCGCCGAGGGAGGCGGCGAGCGCAGGCCATGTCGAGGTGGGGCTGTCGCCGTTCGAACCATGGCTGATCGAGCTTCCATGATGGAGCCAGACCTTTCGTCCAATATTGGCGGTGTGGTGGATTTTCGCGTCGGTACGCAGCGAGATCAGCTCAGTGATTTCGTTGTACGGCAGCCAGATTGCGATTGTCTTGTCGTGAGCAGGGAGGTCGTTGAACCGGAGAGTGGCGACCGGACCCGATTGCTTCGATGCCGTGCCAGTCGCCATGTCGATCTTCACGATGTCGCCACCGAATGCGCTGCTTTGGCGCAGGAGCTTGCCATCGACAAGCAGGTCGTACACGCCCGCCGGCCGTGGCGGGGCGCCGGCGTACAAATAACGGGTAGGCAGGACATCGAGTTCGATATTCGTCGCGTGCGTGCGGAATATCAGCCGTACGCCCGAGGGCTGCGCTTCGGCCATCGCCAGTTGAGGATCGGCGCATTGAACACGCGCACGCTCAGGCAGGCGATGCGGCATCACGCCCCGTCCGGTGTGTTCGTATTCGAGAGCGCCGCGTAACAGCGCCGGGGTGATGGGCGTGGTGACCATGTTGTTCAAATGGCAAAAAGAGCCGCCATCTTAGCAAGCTGGGGTGTCATCGCGCCTTCCCTTCAGGCGCTCTGCTTGCGCGACATCCCGCCTGCGTTCCATTGAGCCGCTCACGCTAGCAACTTGCAGCAAATCTATTGCGTCTTTTGTTCGTTATATATTCCTTAAGGAACGCCTACGATAGTCCGTTGGTTTTGCAAGGAGAGCACGTGAGCAGCTCACAACAACACGTTACGAAAAACATCCGGGCTATCTTGCTCAAGCGCATTGTCACTTCCATGCTGCTTGCGGGCGCCTTCTTTGGCGCATTGAACGCCCACGCGCTCGATGCCGTCACCGTCGGTCTCGCGATCCCGCCAGCCGTACACGACGGCGCACCATATGCCGCAGCCGACAAGCTCGGGCTCTTCAAGGAAGAAGGGCTCGATGTCAAACTCATCATTTTCCAGGGTGCGGGCGCGCTGATTCCGCAAGTGGCGAGCAAGCGCATCACATTCGGTTATCCGACGGCGGAGCCAGTTCTATCGAGTTATCTGAACGGCGGCACGCCTGTGCCCGTGCGCTATTTCTATAACGGCGTGCCGGCCAACACGATGGAGTTCGCGGTGCTTGCATCGTCGCCGGTGAAGACCCTTGGCGATCTGAAGGACAAGAAGATCGGCGTCGGCGCGCTGAGCTGGGGCACGATTCCAGGCAGCCGCGCGGCGTTGCGCGAAGCGGGACTCAAGCCTGGAACGAACGTCGAGTATGTGGCGGTGGGCGCGCTCGGCGCGGGCTTTCATGCGCTGAAAACAGGCGCCGTCGATGCCCTCAATTTCAACAGCAGTTGGGACGACATGCTCGAACTTTCGGGCACGCCAATCCGCCGCATCCGCTACCCGTCCGTGTTCGATGAAACCGCGGGCAACGGTTTTATCGCGCATCGGGATACCTTTACCGAACATCCGGATCTCATCGTGCGATTCGGGCGTGCCTATACGAAGGCGCAGATCGTGTGCCAGGCGAACCCGGCGTTTTGCGTCAATGCGTTCTGGGCCGAGCATCCGGAATCGAAACCGCAAGGCGATGAAACGAAGAACCTGCGCGAAGCGGTCGAACTGGTCAAGCGCAGGCTCGACCGTGTCCTGCTGACATCCGACGGCAAGCCGCGGCAAGCGGGCGCGTACAACCTGCCAGCCGTGCGTGCGAATCTGGCGGAGATGCAGAAAGTCGGGGAATTTCCAAAGGGCGATGTTCCCATCGATCAAATCTTCTCGAACCAGTTCGTGCCCGAGTTCAGCCGCTTCGATGAAGCCGCGCTTCGCGAACGCGCGAGGCAACAATGAGCGCGCGTATTGATGTAACGCCGCAGACGGCGTTGATCGATGTCGCGAGAGACATTGTGTTGTCGGGCTTCACGCCGAACGCGGAGGTCGATGCTATCGCGCGGCAAATACAGCACGACGGCAGCGAATGGGAGAGCATCAACCGCTTTATCGCCGATGAAACCGGATGCATCGATCTGCGCACCGCGGTGCCGGTCTCGGGGGATTACGCCGGGAGTGGCGCGCAGGCAATGGGTATCGTGTGGTCGATGCGTTGCGTGAAGGAAGTACCCGGCGTTGATAGTATCGAGCCGCTGCAGGTCGAGATCGAAGCCCGCGATACGCGTGGCGCTACGGCGCATGCCTCGTTCACCCAACAATTCCTCGCCGATGGCGTGACCCGCCGGGAGGTTCGCGAGCAGGGCATCGTGGGTACGTTGTTTATTCCGGGAACGCCTGGCCCGCATCCGGCCGTGATCGTGCTGAACGGTTCGGGTGGCGGCATCAATGAGCCGCGAGCGGCGCTGTACGCGGCGCATGGCATCGCGGCCTTCGCGCTCGGCTACTTCAAGGCGCCGGGTTTACCGCCGGCCATTTCACGCACGCCGCTCGAATATTTTGCGCGTGCGCTCGGCTGGCTGCGGCAGGCCGTGCAGCCCAGGAACGGCTTCGTGGCGATTGCCGGGCAGTCGCGCGGCGGCGAGCTCGCGTTGTTGCTTGGCGCGACATATCCGGACCTTGTCTCGGCGGTGATTGGCTATGTGCCGAGCGCGGTGTTGCACGGCACGTTGCGTGCGGGCGCCGTGGGCGAAGCGCCTGATTCGGTTGCATGGACGCTCGGCGGCAAAGCGCTGCCGCACGTCTGGGACGACAACCGCTACGCCGACTGGAGTGCGTTCAGGCATCCGCCCGCGCCCGGCGAACCGATCCGTCAGGCGCCCGCGTTCGTATCGGCTCTTGAGGACGCGGATGCGGTCGCGCGATCGCGTATCGAAGTCGAGCGCATTGCCGGGCCGATCCTTCTCATCTCGGGTACGGATGACGGCTTCTGGCCATCGAGCCGATACGCCGACATGATCGTCGATGATCTAAAGCAGCGCGGTTTCGCGCATTCTGTCGAGCATCTGCGGTATGAGGGCGCCGGTCATTCGATCCTGTTTCCGCACGTGCCGGCTACGCTCGTCGCGCGGCCGCATCCGGTCGCCGGCGTACGCATCACCGCGGGTGGATCGGCCTCGGCCAATGCTCACGCAAACGAAGCTTCATGGCCGCGAGTGTTGCTGTTTATCGAAGCCGCGAGCTGTTTGACGAGCCATCCGGAATGAGCGCGACCGCCGCGTTCACCGCAGAACGGATCTCGGTTCGATATCAGACACGCAGCGGCGTAATCGATGCATTGCGCGACATCGATTTGCGCATTGAAGAAGGCGAGTTCGTGGCGCTGCTCGGGCCATCCGGCTGCGGGAAGTCCACGTTGCTCAAGGTCGCTGCGGGCTTGATCTCGCCGACGGAAGGCCGCGCGAGCATCGGTGGAAAACAGCTCGACCGGCCCGGGCGCGATGTGGGCGTCGCGTTCCAGAAGCCGAACCTGCTGCCGTGGAAAACAGTCCTCAGTAACGTCATGCTGCCCGCGCAGACGCTGCGTTTGCCGAAAGCGCCCGCATTGACCCGCGCGCGGGATCTGCTCGAACTCGTCGGGCTTGCCGCGTTCGCGGACAACTATCCATCGGAGTTGTCGGGCGGGATGCAGCAGCGCGTCGGCCTCGCGCGAATGCTGTTGCACGATCCCGAACTGCTGCTGATGGACGAGCCGTTCGCCGCACTCGATGCAATGACACGCGAATCGCTCACGCTTGAATTGCAGCGCATCTGGCTTGCGCAACGCAAGTCGGTGCTGTTCATCACGCATAGCATTCCAGAAGCGGTTTTCCTGGCCGACCGCGTGGTCGTGATGTCTGCGCGGCCGGGCCGCATCATCGATGACTTTGCAGTTCCGCTCGATCGCCCGCGCACCGCCGACACAATGGCGAGCGCCGCGTTCGTGGATGCCTGCCGTTACCTGAGGGGACATTTCCAATGACCACCCGACGCGCAAACTGGACGGTACCGGCCTTTGTTTATCCGCTGGTGAGCCTGATCGTGGTGATCGCCGCGTGGCAGGCGGCGGTCAGGCTCCTGGCCATTCCCGACTACGTGCTGCCCGCGCCGATGCAGGTCTTCAATGCGCTCGCCGGCGGTTTCGCCGATGGCACGTTGTGGCCGCACATCGGCGCGACCTTGTTCGAAACATTGGCGGGTTATGCGATTGGTTCGGTGCTCGCGGTGCTGCTCGGCGCGATGCTCGCCGAGTCGCGTTTGTTCGAGCGTTTCGTGTTTCCGCTTCTGGCCGGCCTGCAGGCGATGCCCAAGGTCGCACTCGGCCCGATCATCCTGGTCTGGTGCGGATACGGGAGTGCATCGAAGATCGTGCTGGTGGTGCTGGTGTGCTTTTTCCCGTTGTTCATCAACACGGTCAACGGGTTGCGGCGCGCGGATCCGGATCTGCTCGATGCCTGCCGCGCGTTTTCTGCATCACGCGCGTATCTGTTCCTGCACGTGAAGTTGCCTTCGGCGGCATCGGAGATATTCAGCGGCTTGCAGATCGGGATTTCGCTTGCGTTGATTGGCGCGGTCGTCGGCGAGTTTCTTTCGTCGCAACGCGGGCTGGGTTATCTGATCAGCTCGGCGTCGGTGAACATGAGCGTGGCGACGATGTTCGCGGGCGTCGTGTTGCTTGCCGTGATCGGCGTGTGCGGCGCACAGATCGTGCGCGTGGTGCAGCGGCGCGTGGTGTTCTGGGAGCAGCAGGTCACGCGAACGGTCGCCGATGTGGGCGGGAGTTGAATCCTTGAAGGCAGCCGGCGATGTCGGCCAAGCCGGGCGGCGACTTGCCCGGCTCGAAACTGACATGACGCTTCAGCGCCCGGACAAACCCTTCAGCCCATCGCTCTCGGCCAGCAAATCCCGCAGTGTCGTCCATCGCATTGATGCATAACGCACATTGTCCAGATGGAGCATCTTCGCTCGCCCGCTGAACATGTTGTGCATGTACTGCATCTGCTGGAAAACCGGGAAGACCTCGTTCTCGCTTTCCGGATCGGCGGCACGTGCGTCGCGGATCCTCCGTGCCAGTTCGTCCGCCGTTCCAAGCCGGAACAGGCTGAATTCAACACCCGATATCTCCGTGGCAAATGCCGCCATGTCGCGGGCGCTGACTACGTCTCCAGCGATCCTCAATGCACGCGGCGCCGACGGATCCAGCGCGGCCAGCGCGGTGTAATGAGCGACATTGTCCATCGTGGTGAAGTCCATCGCCTGGTCCGGTGATTCCCAGTATTGAACTCGCCGGTTGGCGATATCGAAGAAAGGTCCGTGTCCTGACAGCAGCATGTCGGCAAAGCCGCCATTGAAGATCGATGTTCCGGCTATCGGTGCTTTGTCGAGCCGCTGGTTGAATTCGCGCCGCAGATCGAAGTTGCGGTTTTCCCCGTCGTCAAGACGCGTGAAGTCGCACGCAAAGTCAGACGCAATAAAACGCGGCACCTTGGCTGCGACCGCTGCATCCAGCAGTTTCGATTGCATATCGACGATAACGTCGCGCAAGCCGGACAGCGTCGACACCACGCCCTCCGATCCCTCCAGCGACGCAGCAAGTACTGCGGCGTTGTTCATGTCGACCGGGACGATTTGCGCGCCGAGCCGTTCGAGTTCGGTGCGCGCTTCGGCTTTCGTCGATTCCCGAACAAGCGTCCGCACGGTTGCTCCCTGACCTGCAAGCGCGCGCACCAGACGCGTGCCGATGTTCCCGGTCGCCCCCGCTACCGTAATGATCTTGCCCATGATGTTTTGCCTGTTGTCCGTGAATGAACATTCACGATACGCGTTGCACAAACGCTTCCATAGCGGCATGATCGGAACGTATCGTTCCCAAAATGGAACAGTCTAATGATGGAACTTGCTGATCTACGTGTTTTCCTGCGCATTGCCGAACTGAAAAGCATCTCGGCGACAGCCCGATCACTGGAGCAGCCCAAGTCGTCGATCAGCCGCGCGCTTGCACGGCTCGAAGGCGAAGTCGGCGCGTTGTTGATCGATCGCGGCATGCGTTACATACGGCTGACCGATGCCGGAACAACCCTGTATCCGCACGCAAAATTGCTGTTGGCGTCCGCAGAAGAAGCGCAGGCGGCGGTGGACGGCTTCGGCGAGGTGCCGCGCGGGAAATTGAAGGTCAACGCGCCTTACACGTTCGCGGTGGGGCTGCTTGCTCCCATGCTGGCGGCGTTCACGCGGCGCTATCCGGAGGTCCAGTTGGTGCTCGATATCGATAACAAGGTCATCGATGTCGCGGCCGAGGAGGTCGACGTGGCGATCCGCATCGGCGCGCTGCCTGATTCGGATCTCGTAGCTCAACGTCTCACGACGATTGCACTGTGGACCTGCGCAAGCCCGGCTTACCTTGAAAAGCATGGCGTGCCGCGTTTGGTCAAGGACCTTGCCGGACACACTTTGTTGAGCCGTGAGAACCGGATTTCCCGCTGGCGATATAGGACGGAAAGCGGCGAAGAGCAGGATCTCGAAGTGTTGCCCGGGACGGTGATTCCCGAGCCGACCGTCCTGCAGTCCGTCGTGATCGATGGAGGTGGCGTCGGCCGGCTTCCGGACTTTCTTGCAGCGCCGGCCGTTGCTCGCGGCGAGCTTGTCCGGCTACTGCCCAGGCTCGTCTCGGACGCGGTCGATGTGCACGTGGTCTACACGAGCCGGCGTAGTCTTTCCGCCAAGAGCCGCGTGTTCATCGAGTCGTTGCGCGAGCATCTGTCGCAACGTCCGGCAAGCGGCTCCTGACCTAGAGTCAAGCTATTGCTTGCGCGCGAAATACTCGGGCAAGCGGAAGCCATCGTAGAAATGGTTGTTCACGATCGCTTGCTGAAATGATGGCGACTGGTACGCACTGACAATCGCCTGCGTCACCGGAGCAGTCTTGTTCGCGGCCTTGACCACGACCTGATTGATGTACGGCGGCGTCATCTGTTCGAGCGCAAGGGCATCGGTCAGCTTGTAGCCGCTGAAGATCGCGAAATTCCCCTGGATCGCGGCAAAATCCACATCGTCCAGAGCGCGTGGCGCCTGCGCCGATTCCAGCGGCACGATTTTGATTCCCGCCGGATTGGCGATCACATCGCGCTCGGTGACATCCACCGGATTGGCGTTCGGCTTGATCTTGATCCAGCCGATCTGCTGGAGGATCTTCAGCGCGCGTTCCAGATTGACCGGGTCGTTCGGGACCGCGACGGTCGTGCCCGCTTTCACTTCGGTCAGCGCATGATGCTTCTTGGAATACAGGCCCATGGGCGGCGTCGGGACTTGCACGACGCCGACCAGATCCGTTCCATTGCGATCGTTGTAGGACTTCAGGTAGACCTCGTGCTGCATGACATCGGCGGCGATCTCTCCACGATACACCGCCTGATTCGCCTCCAGTCCCGTACTGAATTCCACGTACTTGATCGAATAGCCTTTCTGGCGCAAGACCGGTTCAACGCCGAGTTTGAATTCATCGGAATAGGGACCGGGCACGAAGCCGATGCGCAACTCGTTCGTCTCCGCGGCATGGCTCGCCGGCGACGCAAGCGTCACGCTGAGCGCGATGGTAGCAGCGAGGAATGTCCAATCAGGCATGGTTCGGAATCGAGAAGAAAGGGAGGAAAGGGACGCGACACCCCGATCAACTTAAACCTTTGAAAGGCGCTTGAGAACCAAGCAAATTCGATATCGATATGTCGATCCGGCACGAATGAATAAGCATTGCGCTTCTTGTTGGTTTGCCCGCTGGATAGCCGACCGTATGCTTGCGATGCGTCGGCAACCGCCCGCGTCGATCCCGCAACCGTCTCCACAGATCCATGAATCGTTTCCATTCTTCAAGCCGCCGTCGTTTCGTAGCAAGTGGTCTCACGCTTGCAGCCTCATGCGCGTTGCCGCTTGCTCATGCGCAAGGCAATACCGCGCAAACCACGAGGTCGTTACGAATTGGTTATCAGAAGGGATTGCTCAGCATCCTCAAAGGCCGTGGCACGCTTGAACACCGGCTGACGCCGCTGGGCGTGCGCGTCGAATGGACCGAGTTTCCGTCCGGGCCGCCGCAACTCGAAGCGCTGAACGTGGGTTCTATCGATTTCGGCGATGTGGGGGAAGCGCCGCCCGTTTTTGCGCAAGCTGCAGGGGCGCCGTTCGTCTACTACGGTCAGACTGCGCAGCGGCCGGCAAGCGAGGCGCTCGTGGTGCAGCAGGACTCGCCGGTAAAGTCGGTTGCGCAGTTGAAGGGCAAGCGCATTGCGTTGACCAAGGGATCGAACGCGCATTTCCTGCTGTTGCGATTGCTGGAGAATGCGAACATCGACTACGCCGATATCACGCCGGTCTTTCTTTCTCCCGCCGATGCCCGCGCGGCCTTCGAGCAAAAAGCAGTCGATGCATGGGTGATATGGGACCCGTTCCTCGCGGTCGTGCAGTCGACCAGCAAGGCGCGGATCGTGGCGGACGGCAGCGGTGTGGTCCAGAACCGCGCGTTCTATTTCACGTCGCGTACATATGTGCAGAAGAACGACGACGTGCTGCGCGCCGTGCTCGAAGAGATTGGTGGCATCGACCACTGGATATCGGAGAATCGCGAACCGGCGGCGGCGGAGTTTTCGCGTTTGTGGGGCATCCCGCAACCCATCGTCATCACGGCGCTCACGCGGCTCAAATATGGGACCGAGCCCATTTCCCGCGATGCGCTGGCGAATCAGCAGCGCATTGCGGACGCGTTCTACAAGCTCAAGCTGTTGCCATCGCAAATCGACGTGACGGCGGCGGCTCCGCGAACGCTCGCCTGAGCGTTTGGCGCCGTCGGCCGCTCATGTCGGTCATAGTGACTTATACCTGCATGCGCCGAACCTGAACTACGCAAACGCCATGAGAATATGAGCGCGTGCTTCAGGCGACGGTCATCGATGCAACTTCCGCCCCCGGCAGCGCCGCGAGGACGGCGGGCGGCAGCACCAGCTTCGCTGTGCGGATACCGGCGCCCATCACGATCTGCGCACGCGCCATGACAGCGGACTCGATCAGCACGCGCCAGCCGGCGGGCAGCCCGAACGCGGTGATGCCGCCGAATTCCATTGCGCTGTGCTCGACGGCCGCTTCGCGCGGCGCGAACGAGACCTTTTTCGCACCGAGCGTTTGCCGCACGGCGCCGTTGACATCCAGCCGATGCGAACCGAGCGTCACGACCGCCGCGAAATGCTCTTCGCCGTCCTTTTTGTATCGAAGCACGATGGTGTTCGCGCAATCCTCCAGCGGAATGCCATAGCGCGCGCTGCAATCGGCCGTGTCCGATGCGTCGTCGGCGACGGCGAACACGACCACGTCCCGGCCTTCTATGGCAGCCGCCACATGCGCCGGAAGGTGCTGGTCAAGTTGATCGGCGGGGATGACGTCGGTTGTGGCGTTGATCTCGTACAGGTTCATTTGCGTGGCGAAAGTCGCGTGATGGAAGGAGCCTTATTCGGCCGCAAGCGTAGCGCAAACCGCGGCGGCGTGCTCGGCGGCCGGCTCGCGAGGCCGGCCTTCCATCAGTAAAACCCGTTGCGAGTTACTTGTTGTTCGCTAGCGAACCGGCGCTGTTCGTGCCGCCAAACAGCGCGGTGAGGTAGCTGGCGTTCATCTGCGAATTCGCCATCAGTGTGTTGAGCGACGTGAACTGATCGTTGTATGCGGTCGTGAGCTGCGCGGTGAGTGCGTCGAGCGCCGTTTGCTTGGTGACCAGCTTCTTGAGGTCGGCGGTAAGCGCGCTGGAGCGTGTTTCCACGATACCGCCCGTCGACAGGAACGACGTCAGGTTGTCGTTCATCTGCGTGCCGACGCCATCGGTGGAATTGAAAAGCTGCGATACCTTCGTCGGATCGCTCTTCAACGCGGCGTTCAGCGCGTCGGCATCGGTCTTGAGCGTGCCGTCCGGCTTGAGCGTGATGCCGATGGACCCAAGGTTGATCGACGATGCCCCTTTGCCGACGCCGCTGCTCAACACGCCGGCAAGCGTATTGCGAATGGTGTTCATCATGGCGTCGCCGAGAAGCGTGCCGCCTTGCGATCCCTTCGGCTGGCTCGAATCGAACGAGGTCAGCGTCTTCACCGTGCCGATGTAGTTGTTGTACGCCGTAACGAAGGCGTTGATGGCGGTTGCCTGGCCCGTCGTATCCTGCGCGACGGTCAGCGTTTGCGTAGTGCCGACCGAGGCTGAATCGAGCGTCATGGATACGCCGCTCAGCGCAGTCGTGATCGTGTTGCTCGCGCTCGTGCCGGCGGTGCCCGCAATCATGAAGTTCGCATCCTGGCCCGCGACGCTTTGCGACCACTTGCCGGTCGCGACACTTGTGGCCGAGCCCGTGTAATTGCCGGCCGTTTCCGCGCTGTTTGCCGGCGCGGACACGGTGCCCGAGGTCATGGCCAGATCGTTCAGCGCATCGTCCGGGCCGGCGCCCGCGATCGAAATATTGATCCCGTTGGACACCCCCGTCGACGATGACCGCAGCACCAGGTGCGCGCCGTCCGTGCCATTGACGATCGCCGCGGTGATCCCCGGATTGCCTTTGCCCGAATTGATGGCCGAGGCAATGCCGGCGAGCGTGTTGTTGTTCGAATCCACGTTGATGGACATGCTCTTGCCGCCGACCGACAGTGTCATCGTGCCGGCACCGAGCGTGCTGCCCGCCTTGAACGCGCCCGACGTAACCGATTGCGACGTCGCGATATTCGATACCTGGACGGAATACGATCCTGCCACGGCGCCTTTCGTGCCTTTGGCGGTGATGCCCTTCCCGTCGCCGATTGCGGTGAATGCGGACATGGTCGTGCCGTCGGAAAGCGAGGCGATCGAGCTTTGCAAAAGCGACATTACCGACTTCAACTGACCAAGCGCCGTAAGCTGGGTGTTGTCCGACTTGGTCTTGTTGGTGAGCGCTGCCGTCTGACCCGCCACCTTCGCATTGACGAGAGCAGTGACGAGCGCGTTCACGTCGGTCTTGCTTCCGGTCGAGCCGCTGATGATCGATTGCGCCGCCTGCTGGACGGCGCTGTTCGGATTCACGCTGGATGAAGAGATCGTGCTCATGCATTGCTCCGTTATTTTTGTCGCGCCGCGATTCAGGCAGGAGCCATGCGTTGGTGGCCTTGCCTGATATGACGAACGTGTGAAATTCGACAGACGGACGCAAAAAACAGCTGGCATTCACTCTTTCTGGCCGCGTCAAACATCGTGTAACGGATTGTAATTCAGCTTACAGTTTACTTGCTAGTTATTCATATAATTAACGTTCAAAGGCATGCGCTCGATTGATTCGATGCTAAAGCCAGTCATGGAAATAGCGATCGACGATCATATACATCGGGAAGTACCAGTTTTCCCGCATGAAAGCGTTGTCCCCGGCCTGTTTTCGCGTCAATTCATCCTGCGTCGTAATTCCGGCAACACCGCTCTCCATTTTCTCCTTGGCTTTCGCGAATCCCGATCCTTTCGAGGCCGCGGTCGGCCCCGTCATCTGAATGGTGCTTTTGCGGACATCGTTGAAATAGAGATCGCGCCGCGCCGTGTCGCTCTTGAGCGATTTGAAATTGCTCTGGATCATGGCTTTGTAGGTCTTCATCCCCTTGCACCTCGGGTGAGAGGCAATGACCGAATTGCTGATTGCCGGCGTCTGGCCGCCGACCTTGCGCGCCCACCATGCGTCCGATTCCCAGTCGCTTTGGCTGACGCCGTCCTTCCAGGCGTAATTGACGGCCGAGAATCGTGGATACGACTCGTGACAAACGATCGATCCAAGCTTACTTGCGCAGGAGACGTCGGTATCGACATAGACGCCCCCGTACTGCATCAGGATCTCGATTCTCAGGATGTCGCTCGCCGCGCCGAAATTGCCGCCGCGTTCGACCAGCTCCCGGCGGTAGATCGGCGCGGTCTTGCCCATGTTCAGGTCGCGCTCCACCTCCCGCAGCTTGATGCGATTGCTGTTGCAGAAGGCCATGATCGAGTTGACCTTCTGCACGCGCATGCCCTGCAATGCTTCACCACGGTAGTTGAGGAATTCCTGCAGGTATTTCATCGTGGCACGATCGTCGCCGTCTTTTCCCACGTGCTCGGCGACCGTTTTCCACTGGTCCGCGCTCACGCCCGCGCCGTTGTTCTGCGCCGTGTAGTGCGCGGTCGCAGCGCGGCGCCGTTCGCCTGTCAGCAACTGTTTTGCATCGATCCAGAGATTGACTTCCCAGTCAGGATTTTTAGCCGGAAAACTTGCGATGCAGTCACGATTGCGTTGCGGGATGTCGTTACCGATCCAGATGATATGCAGCTTCTTAGGTATGGCTTTCACGTCGGATTCCTGAAGTCTGTCGTTCAGGAGAAACACTCAAGCCCCTTGGCATATTCCATTACGCTGGCACCGCAAAAAATGAATTGGAATGAAAATTCCATGTTTGATTCAGGTGAAATTGTCGTTGCACTGGCGTGAACGCTCTTCTATGCTTGTCCGTACCAGCGGCCGAAGCGCCGTGGTGAAAAAACAAGGAGACAGCCGTGAACAGCATGCAGGCCGATGCCATGACCCCTGACGGCGTGGTCGAAGCACTTTTGCACGGTCCCGGCGCGGTGCGCATTCGAGGGGCGTTCAGCGCAGCGCAGGTCGCGGAGGCGCGCCGTGTCGTGATGGCGCATTCCGACGATCGCGCGCAGACCGTCACGCATTTCCAGGGGCAGGCGGTACAAGAGCAGCGGCTGCATTTGCAGCGGCGTGTCTGGAATCTGCTGGCTAAAGGCAGTGTATTTTCAGAGATGGCCGAGCATCCTGTGATCGTCGCAGCAATGCGGCTTTTTCTCGGCGATGACTTCATCATGGGATCGATTGCCGCCAACCGGATTCTGCCGGACGGGCCGGGACAGGAACCGCATATCGATTATCCATACTGGGATTTTCATGCACCTGGCACGTTTCCGGTCGGCATCAACACCAGCTTTCCGCTCAACGCACAGGTCACCATTCCACTCGATCCATTCACGCCGCTGACCGGCGCGACCGCGTTCGTGCCTCACACGCAGCACGAACTGCGATATCCCGGCGATGGCGATGCCTTTTTCGAACGCTGCGAACGGATGGAAGCGGACCCGGGCGACGCGATCGTGTTTTTCGGCGCGACGTGGCATTGCGCGATGCCGAATCACAGCACGCAGGACCGCAGCGCCGTGCTGATCCAGTACCTGCCGAAGTTCGTCAAGCCGATGGAAGACCTGCGCGCGATGGCCGGCGAGGCGTTTGTGAAAAACGCCAGTCCGACGATGCGCCAGTTGCTCGGCCTGAATTTTCCATATCCGCAGAATCTCGACGCCGTCGCTGTCGCGACGAACGCAGAGGGGCGCACGAACGCACGGCGTTAGGGCGCGGGTTTATCGATTTACCCTTCGGAAAACCGCAGCGCCCGTTCCAAAGCGCCGGCGCTGATCGGTTTGTGGAGATATCCGTCGAACGGTTCGAGGTCATCGTCGCGCAGATCGGTGCGCCCGGTCACCGCGATCACGCACGCGTCACGCGATGCACCGTCTTCGCGCACCTTCCTGCAAAGTTCGCGGCCGTCGGCGTCCGGCAGTTCGATGTCGAAGAAAACCACGTCGAAGCTCTGCGCTTGCGTCAGCTCCAGCGCGGCGCGGCCGTCATACGCCACCTGCACTTTGTGTCCCAGGCCCGAGGCTATTTCGCCAAATGCATCGGCTGAATCTTTATGGTCGTCGATAAAAAGGATATGCACGATTCCCTCGGTATTAAGCGGTTTTTCTGCTCGGAGTTTTCGTCCTGCTGGCAGGTGGGATGAACGAGATCGCGCGTTCACTGACAAGCTATGCAACGACAATGCCAGGTGACGCCCGCGCAGCCGTGGCGCACGTCCGGCGTATTTGTCTGCGGCGTGCGGGTCATTGTTACAAGCACGAGAAAAGCAGTTGACAATCGCAGCGCACGCCGCGAGCATGTTTCCGTTGGAAAGTTTTTGAAGCCCCTCTCATCTCCTTGTCCGTGATTCCCTATGAACGAAAGCCGAAAACCCGCAGCGGTTTCCCGGTCGAAGAAAACGCAGTCCGCTGATGTAACGTCCGCGCAAAAGCCCTATCACCATGGTTCGCTCCCCAACGCGCTGCTGGCGGCGGCTGAAACCGTGCTTCGCCATGACGGCATCAGCGGGCTGAGCCTGCGATCCATCGCGCGCGAAGCTGGCGTGTCGCACACGGCGCCCCAACATCATTTCGGCGATACCGCCGGCGTCCTGAGCGAACTCGCAGCGAGCGGCCATCTTCGTCTCACCGAAACCATGGCGAAACACGCGCATGGCCTGCAGCCCGGGCCGCAACGGCGCCGTGCCATTGCGCGCGGCTACGTGAGTTTCGCGGTGACGAACCCGGATTTGTTCCGGCTCATGTCGCGAGCGGAAATGCTCGACAACACGCGTCCATCGCTGGTCGAGGCGCGGCGTGCGTCGGCAATGGCTTTATCCGATGTCACCGATGACACCCCGGAAGCGACGCAGCCACCGCCAAAACTCGATGCCACCCGCGCCGTCGCCATGACCGCCGCCTGGGCTTATGTGCACGGCCTCGCCACCTTGCTTATCGATGGACGCCTGAACGGCCTCGCGCTCGCAGCCGACGGCGTGGAAAGCGCTGACGCGCTGGTCGATGCGACCATCGAACAAATGCGGATTGGGTAGGCGCCGCACCCGCTGATCGACCAGTTCGTCCGTAAAACCCCCTACGGACGAACTGGAATGATAGCGTTACCATCCGTTCACGATACAACCCGGCCTGGAGAAAAGCTTGGCCCCAAAACGTAAAACCCCAGAAGAACTTCGAAGCTTTCGTTGGTATGGCGTGAATGATTTGCGCTCGTTCGGACATCGGTCGCGTACCGCGCAAATGGGCTATCACCCGTCCGATTACATGGGCAAACCCGTCATTGCGGTAGTGAACACGTGGAGCGAAATCAACTCGTGCCACACGCACTTCAAGCAGCGCGTGGAAGAGGTCAAGCGCGGCGTCTGGCAAGCCGGCGGCTTCCCGGTCGAAATGCCGGTCATGACGCTTGCCGAGCCGTTCCAGAAACCGACCACCATGCTTTACCGCAACTTCCTCGCGATGGAAACCGAGGAACTGCTGAAGTCGTATCAGTTCGACGGCTGTGTCCTGATGGGCGGTTGCGACAAGACCACGCCCGGCTTGCTGATGGGTGCCATCAGCATGAACTTGCCGACCATCTTCTTGCCCGCCGGCCCAATGCTGCGCGGTAACTGGAACGGCCGGACGCTCGGCAGCGGGTCCGATACCTGGAAATACTGGGCCGAACTTCGCGCCGGAAAAATCACGGAAGAGGAATGGAAGGGCATCGAAAGTGGTATCGCACGCTCGCCGGGCCATTGCATGACCATGGGCACGGCATCGACCATGACCACCGCCACCGAGGCGCTCGGCCTGATCCTGCCGGGGTTTTCATCGATACCCGCTGTCGACTCGCGCCACGCGCAGTTCGCTTCGCTCACTGGCCAGCGGATCGTGGAGATGGTCTGGACGGACCAGAAGCCATCGGACATCCTGACCGCCAAATCCTTCGATAACGCCGTCACCACCGTGCTGTCCATGTCGGGATCGACCAACGCGATCGTCCATCTGGTGGCGGTGGCGCGCCGCGCGGGCATCGACCTGACGACGGCGCGCTTCGATGAACTCGCGCGCATCACCCCCGTGCTCGCCAACCTGCGCCCGGCGGGCAAGTACCTGATGGAAGACTTCTTCTACGCAGGCGGTTTGCGCGCGCTGCTCGTGGAGCTGGGAAAGCTGATCGACGGTTCGCAAATGACGGTGAGCGGCACAACGCTCGCGGAGAACATAGAAGGCGCGGAGATCTTCGATACCGACGTCATCCGCAAGCGCGACAACCCGGTCGTGGAACGCGATGGCCTCGCGGTGCTGACCGGCAATCTCGCCCCCGATGGCGCCGTGATCAAACCCGCCGCAATGGAACAGCATCTGCTGAAAGCGCGTGGCCCGGCCGTGGTATTCAAGGATTACGCGGACATGGCGGCGCGCATCGACAACGAAGACCTCGACATCACTGCCGCGTCCGTGATCGTGCTGCAGCACGCAGGACCCGTCGGCGCACCGGGCATGCCGGAGTGGGGCCAGTTGCCGATACCGCAAAAGCTCCTGAAACAAGGCGTGCGCGACATGGTTCGCATCTCCGACGCACGCATGAGCGGCACGAGTTACGGCGCGTGCGTGCTGCATGTGGCGCCCGAATCGTTCGTAGGCGGTCCGCTTGCGTTGGTGCGGGACGGCGACATGATTGAACTCGATGTCCCCGGCCGGCGCCTTCATCTCAATGTCAGCGACGAAGAACTCGCCGCACGCAAGGCTGCATGGAAAGCGCCGAAGCGGCCATTCGAACGCGGGTTCGGCGTGATGCACCAGCTTCATGTCACGCAGGCGAACAAGGGTTGCGACTTCGATTTCCTCGAAGAACCGCTGACGGCATCCACGACGGCCACCGCCTCCACGAACGCCGATCGCGACGAACCCGAGATTCATTAATTTTATTCCGAGTACTGACTAAATGACTTCCTCCGGTACCGCCGTCAGCGCCGAAGCGCTGGAGTTGTTGCGCCATGTCAGCACGGCGACGCTCACCACGCAGTTGTTCAAGCGCGGCTTGCGCAATGTCTTCCTGCAAGGCGTCGCTCCGCTCGTGAAGCCGGAGCCGGGCGCGCCGAATCTTGTCGGCCCTGCGTTCACGCTGCGCAATATTCCGGCGCGTGAGGACATCGATCACGTGGGGGTGTTCCAGGACCCGGACCATCCACAACGCAAGGCGGTCGAGAGCGCGCCGCCGGGTAGCGTGCTCGTGCAGGACTGCCGCGGCGACCGGTCAGTGGCGTCGGTGGGATCGATTCTCGCGCTGCGGCTTGCGAAGCGCGGCGTCGCAGGCATGGTCTCCGACGGCGCCGTGCGCGACAGCGGCACGATCTCCGGCCTCGGCTTGCCGCTGTGGTGCGCGGGCGCGAGCGCACCGCTCAATCTGGCCAGGCATCACGCGGTCGATATGAATGTGCCGATCGCGTGCGGCGGCGTGGCGGTTTATCCGGGAGACATCGTGGTCGCGGATGTGGATGGCGTCGTGATCGTGCCGCACGAAATGGCGGAAGACGTCGCACGCGATGCAACCGAACAGGAGCAACTGGAAATTTTTATCTCGCAGCGAATCGATGAGGGCAGGCCCTTGCGCGGCACGTATCCGCCGAACGAAGAAACGCTTGCTGCCTACGCACAATGGCGTGCGCAAAAATGATGGATACCGCCCAGCCCTCTATCGATGAAACGCCGCTGATCAACCGCATCGCACTCAGGCTGATGCCGCTCCTCGGTTTGCTCTACCTCATTGCGTATATCGACCGGTCGAATATCAGCTTCGCCAAGTTGCAGATGCTCGGCAGTCTCGGCTTGAGCGAAGTGGCGTACGGGCTCGGTGCATCGCTGTTTTTTATCGGCTATCTGATTTTCGAAGTGCCAAGCAATTTGCTGCTGCACAAGTTCGGCGCGCCGCGATGGATCGCGCGCATCATGCTGACGTGGGGCATCGTGACCGTGCTGCTCGCGTTCACGAAGAACGCGACTTCGTTCTATGTGCTGCGTTTCCTGCTGGGCGCTTCGGAAGCGGGGCTTTATCCGGGCGTGATTTATTACCTGACGCTATGGTTTCCATCGCGGCATCGCGTGCGGATGTTGGGTTACTTCACGATCGGCAGCAGCCTCGGCAACATGGTGGGTGCGCCAATCTGCGGCTGGCTGCTCGACAAGGGCGGCTTGCTCGGTCTGCAAGGCTGGCAGTTGGTGTTCATCATCACCGGCATTCCATCGATCCTGCTTACTGCGGTCGTATTGCTGTACCTGCCCGAGTCTCCGCTCAAAGCGAAATTCATTACCGATGCCGAAAAGAAATGGCTCGCCGGTACGCTCGAGAAAGAACGCGCACTTGCCGCGCAATCGGAGTCCGGAAAGAGCAGTTTCCTGAGCGTCGTGACGGAACCGCGCGTGATCGGCATGGCGTTGTACTACATGATGCTTTCGATGTCCGTCTACGGCGTGAGCTACTGGCTGCCAACGCTCGTCAAAGGCTTTGGCGTGAGCAACACGGTCAACGGCCTGATCAACATCATTCCGTGGCTGCTCGCAACGCTCGTGCTGATATGGCTGCCGTCGAAACTGCGTGCGGCGAACCGCACGATGGCCGCCATGTTGTGCGCAGCGGTGCTCGGCGTGATCTTTTTTCTCGGTAGCGTCTTCCTGCCGACCAACACGCTGCGCTTCATTGCGTTGAGTCTCGGCGCGCCCTGCATGTATTTGCTGCTGCCGTGCTTCTGGACGCTGCCGCCCAGGTTCCTGACCGGCGCGCGTGCAGCAGCGGGCATCGCGGCGATCAATTCGCTGGGGAACGTGGGTGGTTTCATTGCGCAGAATCTCGTGCCCTGGGTCAGGCAGGCGAGCGGCAGCACCAAGGCGCCCATGCTGATTCCAGCAGCGTGTCTCTTCACATTCGGTATCGTCACGTTGATCCTGATGCGGCGTGAGCGTCATGCCCAGGGGGATGTCGCCCGCGAGCGGCGCGTGGAAGCGGCTTGAGTTGCCTGGCACCGGCTGCCAACTACAATAGCGGCGTTTAACCTTTCCACGCTCCAAGCGAATCATGCCGAACGACAAGCCCGCTGCGTTTTCCATCGATGACCCAGCCAGTGGCGTCACGCGCGTAAAACGAACGCGCGGCGGCCCGAAGGGATTGCGGATCACCGACGTCGCCACGGCCGCAGGCGTCTCGCCCATCACGGTTTCGCGCGTATTCAACAGTCCCGAAACCGTCGCGCCCGAAACGCTCGAGCGCGTGCGGCGGGTCGTCCAGAAGCTTGGCTATGTGCCGAACCGGCTGGCAGGGGGATTGTCTTCGTCGAAGTCACGGTTGATCGCGGCCATTGTGCCGACCATCGCGCATTCGTTGTTCTCGGAAACCATTCAAGTCTTTAGCGAAACGATGTCGAAGGCCGGGTATCAGGTGCTGCTCGCGCTCAGCGGCTACAGCGACACGAGCGAAGAAACCCTGCTCGACGCGGTGCTGAGCCGGCGTCCCGAAGGTGTGCTGCTGACCGGCGTCGCGCATACGGATTCGTTGCGTGAGCGGCTGCGCAACGTCGGTATTCCGATTGTAGAAACGTGGGACATGACGGACACGCCTATCGATATGCTCGTGGGTTTTTCGCATTATCAAGTGGGCGTTGCGGTGGCCGAACGCTTCATTGCGCGGGGCGTGCGTTATCCGGGGCTCGTTTCCGCCAACGATGACCGCGCGATCGCGCGCATCACCGGCTTTCGAGCGCGTTTCGCCCATGAAGGAATCTGCAACATTGCCGACGTGATCGTGTCGCCGCCGAGTTCGGTATCGGTGGGCAAAGCCGCGCTGCCGGAATTGCTCGCCCGCATGCCGCAACTGGACGCCGTGTTTTGCGGCTCGGATCTGCTTGCCATCGGCGTGCTTGGCGAAGCGAAACGGCGCGGTATCGACGTGCCGTCGCAGTTGTCCATCTGCGGATTCGGCGACCTTGAATTTGCATCGGAAACAAGCCCCACCCTCACCACTGTGCGCGTGGACGGCACGCATATCGGCCTCAACGCAGCGCAGTGTCTGCTCGCACGCCTGAGAGGCGAGCAGCATGCGAGCATCAGCGACGTAGGCTTTCACATCGTCGAGCGCGAGACGGTCTGAAGTCAAACGCATCCCTCCTTCCGACGGGCTCCTTCAGCCCCTTCTCATGCATGGTTTCGGCAAGTCCGTTTGCCGACGACACTACATTCATCGATCGATAACAATCACTCCCGGATCAACCGGGCCGATCGATGTGGTGGGCTTGATTGATCGAAGCACGTAGTAAGGGATTACGACAAGAAGGGTGCACGGTTGAGCTGGGCCATGCCTGAGTCGGCGTTACATGGCATATAAGAAACTTACTAATCGTGTGTAACACCGGCGATTAAATTTTTATCACACCGGGGAAATACCCTGCGTATCTGGCTCTCAGTCGCAGGACACAACTTCTGGAGGTAACTATGAAATCGTCGATCTATGCGGTCCTTGTTGTTTCGGTTCTGGCCGCGCCGATCTTCTCATTTGCTCAGCAGGGAAACGGGCCAATCACTCGTGAGCAAGTGAATAATGAACTCGTGCAGCTTCGCGAAGCCGGATACACCGGCAGCGCCAGCGACACGACTTACCCTGCTGAACTGCAAGCCGCGCTCGCCCGCGTGGCCGAAAAGAACCAGGCGCAGGCGCAGATGCAGATGCCGCAAAACAGCGAGTACGGGACGTCGTCCAGCGGTTCATCGCAGGCGGGACGCCCACAAGCCGCGGTCGATACACAAGCGGTCTACAAGGGACAGTAAGCTAGTGCGTGGGGCATCGGGCGGCTTGTCATGCCCGATGCCCCACAACGTGTTCGCCTCGTCGTCAGATCCATGTCTTGACGGTCGGGAAATAGTTCGCAAGTGTCGAAGGAACATAAGGACCAGGGGTGCCTGCCGGGTCTCCAAGCACTGATGTTCCCGCAAGACGATCACGAATCGAGTGATAGGCGCAAAGCGGAAGGAACTTCGAGAAATCGCGCGGTCCATGCGGAAGATCGACGAACACGCCGCTCGCCCACGGCCGATGCGCTACCCCAAGGGCGCTTGGCGACATCGGCAGGTAAGGATTCTGGAAGATGATGCCGTTGTCGATCTCGGCCAGACTGCTTGTCATCCATGCGAGCGCACAATCGGACAAACCACTTTCGTTGTCCGTAGAAGGGTAACCTCCGCCGACATCCGAATGCGCGCCGGGAAAAAGCACTTGCGTGACGTTCGCGCGTTCGTCCCACAGCGTCGGCGTAAAGTCGCCGCGCTCTTCGTCCAGGCTGATCGCATGAAAACCGTACTGCACGGCGGGGCTCAAGGATGTATCGGCAAAGCGGAACACGTCCACGCGTGCATCGTTGGATTCCACATAGAGCGGAATGCCCATGGCGCCGACCGTATCCCACACTCCGATTGCCTGGATTTTTACGTTTGGAACGAGATCCTTGGGATCGATGGGCGGATTCAGTGTCAGGAAGCTCGTTACATCCCTGAACAATGAAACAATGGAAGTGTTCCACGTCTTCGATATGGCCGTCACCCGGTTCGAACGATGCGCGCGCCATGCAGCAACCCCGTTGCGATAACCGACTATCGGGTCGGCCAGATCGAGCGTCTTTGCATTGAGCAAACCCTGATCGACGATCAGTCCGCCAAGCGCGCGGGCGGTGTAGGACCCGCGACTGAAGCCGATGATGAAGATGCGGTCGCCCTCTTCGTAATTGCGTGAGATGAACGTGTAACCGCGGACGATCCGCGCGATCAATCCCCACCCGAAAACGCCGCCGAGCATCTTGATGATGGCGTTGTCCGAGTCGCCCACGCCGTGCAGATACTTGGCCACTTGCAGGCATGTCCCATCCGCAGTCAGCGACGATTCTTGTTCGGTTGCATAGACCACGGCGCCCGAATGCGGATCGCTGGCAAGGTTCAGGAACAGCTTCCATACGTTGGTGGTCTTGGGCGTGTCGTCATCTTCGCCGGAGTTGGGGCCGTTCCAGGTGCCGTCGGCACAGAACACAATATTCTTTGGCATGACTCTCCTTTTTGTTGGATTGAGCGTTGCGGCGAATCAGGGGTGAGCGTCCCCCGTGGAATACCCCGACTTGAACGCTTCGCCCGCCATGTCTTCCGATGTTGCCGCGCCATCGGTCTTCGGCTGCGCTTCGGTCGTCTTGAAGCCAATGTAGGTTGCACCGCTGATACCCAGCAGCAAGAGCGTGTCGATATCGAACCGGGGCATCGTGCAGGTGGTAAAGACCTGATTGAGGAACATCAGGCCGACCACGATCGTAAAGATGAGCATCTGCACCCGGTGGACGGCGACGCCGCTTTCGTCGCTTGTGAGGTCCTTGAAAAAATGCGGTGTCGTCGGTGGGAATTGCGTGCGCCTCGACAGGTCCACCCCGCGCGCCGTGACGCCGAGGACGCTGTACAAACCCATCAGGACGAGCGGCTGCGCGGATAGCGGCGGCACCCCACCGAGCGCGAGCCATTCGAACACATAAGACACTACGATAATCGCTGTCCACCAAGCCATCTGCGTGCGCGCGAGGCTGAACGTGCGGTCCTGAAAGGGAACGGTGGTCTCGGCGCCCACGTCCCGCAGCATGGCCGTTTTCGCCCCGAGACAGACGAAGAGCGCCACCGTCGCGATGGCTATGACGACGGCTACCGCAATACGCCACGCGCGCGACCAAGTGAACAAAAGCGTGGTGCCCGGGCCGGCGACCGACTTGCCGTCGGCGCCGGCGACGCTTGCCGAGAGCTCGCGCGCAAGCGCGGAACCGTTGCCTTGCCACGGAAAGCCGGTCATCCGATGCCATGCCGCCGCGTTCTCCGGCGGTACCGCACCGCTTGTCCCGTCCAGCAGGAACGATACGGCGTGCGGGTCGCCCCCGCAACCTTGCGCCGGGATGCCGGTGTTGTTGCCATCGACGATCAGCGTGTATTGCCGGACAACGGACTGCGCCGGGCAGTCGGCAGTTATCGGAACGCGGATGACGTCTCCAAGTGAGCCTTGTATGACTTCAGGCTCGGCGTGCGAGGCGGTGCAGAGCAGCAGCGACGCGAGCAATGTCAGTGCAGCGCGGCAAAACAATTTCATATGCCCTCCCGAATCAGTCTGCGTGCTCGGCAACGGCATTAAGCGGCAACGAAACCCGCTCGAGGAACAAGCTGCGCTCCGCATTCCTGCGTTTTAGCAGGCCCGGCAACGCCTGCCCGTTTGCGTGACACCAGCGAAGAAACTGGTCTGCGGCGCCCGTGAAATTCCCGGCGTTGAGCAGGGTCAGCAGCGTGGACGATCGAAGATTTGCGATGCCGAGGTTGAACGCGAAGCTGGTCAGCGCGCCGTACTGGTTGTCATTGAGCGCAATGGTCACCAATGCCAGCACGCCGGCCCCCGCCTGCATGAGATCGCCTTGCAGCAGCGTTTCTGCTTGCGCGACAGTAATGCCCGCGGGGTACAGCGCCTTGACCTGGGCGAGCGAGGCGTTGCCGCGCAGGAAGTGGCCTCCGCTTGAGATGGCGTGTCCCCAGCCAATGGTCCAGATACCTACCGGATCGAGATAAGGTCGGATGGTCCCCGTGCCATCGCCGAATCCCGGGATGCCTTCATATTGCTTCACCAGGTTGACAGCGGCATTGCATACGGGGCGAGGGGTCATGACGTTCTCCTTGGACGCTTGCCAAATGGCCTTGCGCGGGGCATGCAGGCGCCTTGACGCGCCATACGAAGAACGAACGAGTGAACTTGTTTTGGAAACGAACCTGCGTGGGCCGGACCACACAACATGTTGCATTTACAGCCTGCGTCTTAAATCGCAGACCGTTTAAATCGTCTTCTGGATGCACCTTAAAACAATCGAGGTAATCGATGGCGCCATCGGACCAGAACAACCATCACCATCCCGGCACATTCGACGAACTCATCTTCCGCCGCGAACTGAATGAAGTGCACCTGCTGCTCGACTTCATATCGGGCCGGCCGAACGCGCACATTTGGGACCTCGACGGCAAGGTTCCACTACCACCCTCGGGCGCCAGGAGCGCCACGGACGTCGCGCCCCCAACGGAAGAGAAACCCGCCTGTTGCGGAAAGCATGACACCACGCTCGATGCGTTCGAAACCATCAAGTGGGTGTGCAAGCTGCGCTATCCGCCAACACCGCCTTCAACCGACAAGGCTTACGACGCCACCTTGCTGTTTTACGTGAAAGACCGGTTGAACAGTCTTGCGTATCCGGCGACGGGGTTGAGCATCGCCTACACCTATATCTTCGTTGAAGAGCAACGCCCCATTCAGGGTGCGCACGATCCCGACCGGGAAGCGCAGACCCGTGCGTCGGTGGCGCGCGAGGCTTATCCGGGGCTAATCGGCAGCGCACGCCGGTTCCGATGGATCCACAAGTCCAACACGGTCATTGGCGTATGCGTGACGATCTTCGCCGCCGTGCTCTTATGGCTTGTCACGTACGGCGTGCAGATCACCGCGCGTTTTGAAACAGACGGAAGGGCTGCAACCGATATTACGCAGAAAATCTATGCAGAAGTCGACAAGGAAAACGCGGCCAGCCCCGCCGATCAGAGAGTCATCGCGAACCGCAAGACTGTGCCCGAGCGATGTGATGCGTCGAGCATCGAAGACCAGACGAATACGGTCCGCCTGCTATGCAACGAGTGGTCGTATATGCAGGCGCGCTACGACATGTCGATCGCCGACGCGGCGACTTTCGCCAACAGCTTTCCTTCCAAGGTCCTCATGTGGATGTTTCCGACCGCGTTCGGACGGGGCGAATGGACGACCGGAACACGCACGGGCGCGTTGCGCGACGAAGAACCAAAAGCGCCGCAGGAGGCCATCCAGTCGATCACGCTGGTGTTGTCCGCGTACGCGAGTTATGTCCTTCCAATCCTCTTTGCTTTGGTCGGCACCATTGCTTCGCTGCTGCGCGATATTGGCAACAAGATCACCGGTAACCTCCTTGCTCCAAGGGACGAAACACTTGCGCTGATGCGCGTACCGTTGGGTTTGATGGCGGGCGTCGCCGTTGGATTGTTCTTCAGTCCGTCATCGGTTGCGACGCAGGTGAGCGCGGGTGCGGGCGTGTTGACGCTGACCGCATCGGGCCTCGCGTTCCTTGCCGGCTACGCCGCCGATGGTTTCTTCCGTATGCTCGACACGCTGACAAGCCGCGTCTTTAATGTGAGCAATCACGACAGACGAGGGCCATCGAACTAATTTATACAAATGTGTTCTGTTGAATGACAGTGTGCCGGTGCAGGTGTTCCGAAACGGAGCAATGGAACTATGCCGGATTTGCACTCGCTCTTTGCCGGTCGGGCATGCGGAAGTTGGCACGCATCTCGCGTGCAGTTTCCCACCGGTCACGGGAATGTTCGCCGTGACGGTCACACTCACCGACATGCGAGGAGCACGCACATGAATCACGCTGAGATGCAGTTCCTGAACACCGACTTCCCGTACAAAAAGCAGTATGGCAACTTCATCGGTGGACAATGGGTCAAGCCCGTAGGCGGTGAATACTTCGACAATATTTCGCCGATCACAGGCGAAGCGTTCACGTCCATTCCGCGCTCGCGCGAAGCCGACATCGAACTCGCGCTTGATGCAGCGCACAAGGCCAAGACTGCGTGGGGCAAGACTTCGCCCACCGAGCGCGCGAACATCCTGAACAAGATCGCCGACCGTATGGAAGCGAATCTGACGCGCATCGCGGTGGCCGAAACAATCGACAACGGCAAGCCGCTACGCGAAACCATGGCCGCGGATATCCCGCTTGCAATCGATCACTTCCGCTATTTCGCCGGCGCCGTGCGTGCGCAGGAAGGCTCGATTTCTCAAATCGATAACGACACGGTTGCCTATCACTTCCACGAACCCCTAGGTGTGGTCGGGCAAATCATTCCGTGGAATTTCCCGATCCTGATGGCGGTATGGAAGCTTGCGCCCGCGCTTGCCGCCGGCAATTGCGTGGTCCTGAAACCGGCAGAACAAACGCCGGCATCGATCCTCGTGTTCCTCGAACTGATCGAAGACTTGCTGCCGGCCGGCGTGCTGAACGTGGTCAACGGCTTCGGGCTCGAAGCGGGCAAGCCGCTGGCATCGAACAAACGCATTTCGAAAATCGCATTCACCGGCGAAACCACGACCGGCCGCCTGATCATGCAGTACGCGAGCCAGAACCTGATTCCAGTGACGCTCGAACTCGGTGGCAAGAGCCCGAACATCTTCTTCGCCGACGTGATGAACGCGGACGACAGCTTCTTCGACAAGGCGCTCGAAGGCTTCGCCATGTTCGCGCTGAATCAGGGCGAGGTGTGTACGTGTCCGTCGCGTGTGCTGATTGAAGAGAGCATCTACGACCAGTTCATCGAACGTGCGCTCAAGCGTGTGGCCGCGATCAGCCAGGGCCATCCGCTCAATGCCAGCACGATGATCGGCGCGCAAGCCTCGCAAGAGCAACTGGAAAAGATTCTGTCGTATATCGATCTGGGCAAGCAGGAAGGCGCGGAATGCCTGATCGGTGGCGAGCGCAATACGCTGGATGGCGAATTGAAGAACGGTTATTACATCAAGCCGACCGTGTTCAAAGGCCACAACAAGATGCGCATCTTCCAGGAGGAAATCTTCGGACCGGTGGTGTCGGTCACGACTTTCAAGGATGAAGCGCAAGCGCTCGAAATTGCCAACGACACGCTCTATGGTCTTGGTGCAGGCGTGTGGACACGCGATGGTACGCGGGCTTACCGATTCGGCCGTGACATCCAGGCCGGCCGCGTATGGACGAATTGCTATCACGCATACCCGGCGCACGCGGCGTTCGGTGGTTACAAGCAATCTGGCATTGGCCGGGAAAATCACAAGATGATGCTCGACCACTATCAGCAGACGAAAAACCTGCTGGTAAGTTACAGCGACAAACCGCTCGGCTTCTTCTAAAGCGGGTAGCCTGAATGGCGGGCCGCACATGCAAACGCAATGCGGCCCGCTCCCCGACACTTTAAGTGGAAACCCTGATGAGCCAAGACGAAGTTTCGCGCGTGACAGTCACGCCCGCGGCAATCGAGTTAATCGAAAAGCTGAAGGCGGAACACGGGCAAATACTGTTTCACCAATCTGGCGGATGTTGTGACGGAAGCGCGCCCATGTGCTTTCCGGTTGCTGAATTCATGGTCGGTTCGTCCGACGTCAAACTTGGCGAGATTGCCGGCGTGCCTTTCTACATGAGCGATTCGCAATTCGAATACTGGCAGCATACGCAACTGATCATCGATTGCGTGCCGGGTAACGGCGGCATGTTTTCGCTGGAACGCCCGAGCGGTCTGCGTTTTCTCACCCGTTCGCGCCTATTCGACGACAAAGAATCTGCATGGCTCGACGAACATCCGGTCGAGCATGTAACAGGTTGAAGCTGAAAAGACGCCGTTTCTAGTGGTACATTGTCTCGATCGACCACGCGACGGCCGGAGCTTAGCATCGACTCCATCCGCGAATGCTGGCGGAGGAGACAATGGTTATGACCCCGGTTTCTCTAGGCCGTGCCGGTACGCTTGCGAGCGATCAAGCCGGCCGCATGGAAGTACTCGACATCGTCCGGCAATCTCACGAAAGGTCCCGCGGTTACGGGCTCTCGGAGACCATGCGTCCCGATTACAGCGTGCTCGGTGAACCCGACCTGCTGCTCAAGCGCGAACAGAACCGCACGCTGTGCACACACGCGCTGCCGGTCATCGAAACGCTTTACGGGCAAATTGCGAATACGCACAGCATGGTCGTGCTGACCGATTCGCAGGGGCTGATTCTCCATTCCCTCGGCGACGACGATTTCCTTGCGCGCGCGGATCGCGTTGCATTGCGGGCCGGCGCATTGTGGAGCGAACAGCAGCAGGGCACCAACGCAGTGGGCACCACCATCGCCTCCGGCGACGCCACCATGATCCTGGGCGACCAGCATTACCTGCGCGCCAATCAGTTCCTCGCCTGTTCCAGCGTGCCGATACTCGACCCCTTCGGCGAGTTGCTCGGCGTACTCGATGTCTCCGGCGATTGCCGCGGTCACAGCCGTCACACCATGGCGCTCGCCAAGATGTCGGCGCAGATGATCGAAAACCACTTGTTCACCAGTGCATTCCCCGAAGCCATGCGCGTCCATTTTCACGGGCGTCCCGAGTTTATCGGCACGTTGATGGAGGGCATTGCCGCCTTTCGCGCCGATGGACGTTTTCTCTCAGCGAATCGCAGCGCGCAGTTTCAATTCGGTTTGCCGCTCGCATCGCTGAAGGCGCATAGCCTGTCGTCGTTGCTCAACGTGTCGTGCGGCGAGTTGATCGATCTGATGCGCACCGGCGTGTCGGCACCGGGCGATCGGCTGCTGTCGTTGCGCCTGCCAAGCGGCGTGAATGTGTTTGCAAGCGTGGACTTCAGGCGATCCACGTCAGTGGCATTCACAACCGACGCCACTGACATCACCGATGTCGCCGCTCGCAAACGCACATCCGAGCCTCAGGCGAAGCTCTCCGGCCTGCGCTACCTGATGACCGGCGACCCGCAGGTCGCCGCGCTGGTCGAGCGCGTGCGCAAGGTTATCGGCAAGAACATTCCGATCCTGATCGGCGGCGAAACAGGGACGGGGAAAGAGGTTCTCGCGAGCGCGGTGCATCGCGATTCGCCGCAATGCGACGGACCGTTCGTCGCGGTGGATTGTGCGTCCATCCCCGATACGCTGATCGAGTCGGAATTGTTCGGCTACGAGGAGGGCGCGTTCACGGGCGCATCGAAACGCGGCGCGTGCGGCAAGATCCTGCAAGCCGACGGCGGCACGCTGTTCCTCGATGAAATCGGCGACATGCCGCTCGCGTTGCAAAGCCGTTTGCTGCGCGTACTGCAGGAACGCACGGTGACACCGCTGGGCAGTTCGCGCTCGGTGCCGGTCGACTTCGCATTGATTTGCGCGACCAATCGAAACTTGCGCGAGCGCGTGAACAGCGGCGAGTTTCGTGAGGACCTGTATTACCGGATCAACGGCTTGCTGGTGACGTTGCCGCCGCTGCGACTGCGCACGGATCTCGCGGTGACAGTCGAAAAGATCCTTCGGGCAGAACGTCCGGGCGGCCCCGTCACCAGGGTTTCACCGGAGGTGCTTGCAGCATTCACGCAGCATGCGTGGCCGGGCAATTTCCGTCAGTTGGCGAACGTGCTCAGGACCGCCTGCGCAATGCTCGATGACGACGAAACCACTATCCTTCGCGACCATCTCCCGGAAGATTTCTTCGAGCGGGAAGGCGCGGCGTCGCAGGCGCATTCTAAAGAGAGCGGCCGTCTGGATGACCTGGCGCTTTCCGCTGTCTCTGCTGCGCTCGATACCCATGGCGGCAACGTCTCGGCGGCCGCGCGCATGCTGGGCGTGTCGCGCAATACGCTGTACCGGAAGATGGCGGCTCTCGGGGAATTGCGCAGACGTTGAATCATGACGATTGAGACAAACGTCTCATTCTCGATGATGGTGCACTGCGGTGTGATCTCGCGGAACACGCATGTTAAAACGTCATCATGCGTTGATGTTCCAGTGAACGTTCGAGCACAGCCGAAGCCGCCGGAGATCCTTCATGCCGTATGTATCGCCGACCAGACATATCGACCGCGTGCGCAGCGTGATCGAAGGGCGCGTGCTCAATGCCGGCACGGACGCCGATTCGCTCAGGCTGGCGTCGTCGTATAGAAGGTCTCTGGAGCAATATCATCTCGATCCCGGCGCGACCGTCGGGCCGCGCATCCTGACGGTACCCGAATTGCGCGATGTTCAGCAGCGCGAGGAAACCGTATTGCGTGCATCGGGGCAATGTCTGTCGCGTCTGCACGAGACCGTTCGCGAAGCCGACTATTGCGTGATGCTGACCGATGCGCAAGGCGTGACCATCGATTACCGGGTCGATCGCGACCGGCGTCACGAGTTCAAGCGCGCAGGGTTGTATCTCGGCTCATGCTGGTCCGAACGCGAAGAAGGCACGTGCGGCGTTGCATCGGTGCTGCTGGATGCCGAAGCGATCACCGTCCACAAGACCGATCACTTTCGCGCGGCGTTCACCACTCTTACGTGCAGCGCGTCGCCTATCTTTGGCGTGCAGGGCGAATTGATCGGCGTGCTGGATGCCTCGGCCGTGCGTTCGCCGGAAGAGCGCGAGAGCCAGCGGCTCGTGAACCATATCGTGCGCCAAAGCGCGTTGCTGATCGAAGACGGTTTTTTCCTCAACGCAACCACGCAATGCTGGGTGTTGCTCGCGCATCGAAACCGCCATTACGTCGAGGCGCAGCCGGAAATTCTTATTGCGTTCGATGCACGCGGTTTCGCAATCGCCGCTAACCGGCGCGCGAAGGAGTGCGTGCCGGGACTGAATCAAATGCCGTGTCACGTCTCTGAACTCTTCGATATCCGCGCAGAACGTCTGCTCGATGCAAGACCGGGACGCGACCTCATTTCATTCAGATTGATCGGCTCCGGCGCGCCGTTGCATGCGCGCGTGAGGCCACCCGTTGCGCGCGCAGCGAGAAACGCGCCGAAGCTGCAGACCAAGGAAGCGCCGCAGCCTTCGCTGTCGGAGGATGAAGCGGTCGAGCGCACCCGCATCATTGCTGCGATGACCGCCGCCAAGTGGCGCCCGGTTCTCGCGGCGCAAACTCTAGGCATTTCACGGGCGACGCTTTACAGACGTATCGCGAAGCTGGGAATTCTGGCGCCTCACCGGCGTTAGCGTAAGCAGCATCTTTTCCAGCGGGCAAAGAACCCGCGTGACTTAACCGATGTTTAGTGATCCGTATCTCATGGAGGAGCGACCATGCCTGAAAGCAATCCGAACCAGACCATCTCCCAGTTGCTGGAGTCGTTCGAAGCCGCATTGAGAAGCGGCGATTCCACAGCCGCCGCCGCGCTGTTCCAGCCTGAGGGCTACTGGCGCGATCTCGTTGCGTTCACCTGGAACATCAAGACAATGGAGGGCCGCGAACAGATCGCAGCGATGCTCGATTCGCAACTGAATGCGGTCAAGCCCTCGAAGCTCCGGATTGCGGAAAACGAAACGGCGACCGAATCCGATGGCGTGACGCAATCTTGGATCACGTTCGAGACGGGCGTCGCGCGGGGAACGGGCTTCATCCGCGTGAAGGACGGACTGATCTGGACGCTGCTCACCACGATGACCGAACTCAAGGGTCATGAGGAACCCAAGGGCCAGAGGCGCCCGATGGGCGCCGAGCACGGCGCGCGCATCGACCGCACGAGCTGGACCGAAAAACGCGCGGCGGAACAAGAGGCGCTGGGTTACGAGAAGCAGCCGTATTGCCTGATCGTGGGCGGCGGGCAGGGCGGCATTGCGCTCGGCGCGCGGATGCGACAGCTTGGTGTGCCGACCATCATTGTGGACAAGAACGAGAAACCCGGTGACGCATGGCGTGCCCGCTACAAATCACTGTGCCTGCATGATCCGGTCTGGTACGACCACATGCCGTACCTGCCGTTTCCCGACAACTGGCCGGTGTTTTCGCCGAAGGACAAAGTCGGCGACTGGTTGGAGATGTACACGAAGGTGATGGAGCTGAACTACTGGGGCTCGACGATGTGCAAGTCCGCGCGTTACGACGAGGCCGCAGGCGAGTGGATCGTTGAAGTCGAACGCAACGGCAAGGCGGTGAGGCTGCGGCCAAAACAACTCGTGCTTGCCACAGGCATGTCTGGCAAGGCGAACGTGCCCAAATTCAAGGGCATGGACGTGTTCAAGGGCGAGCAGCATCATTCGTCGCAACATCCCGGGCCTGATGCGTACACGGGGAAGAAGGTGGTTGTGATCGGCGCGAACAATTCTTCGCACGATATCTGCGCGGCGTTGTGGGAAGCCGGCGTTGACGTGACCATGGTGCAGCGTTCGTCCACGCATATAGTGAAGTCCGCTTCGCTGATGGATCTCGCGCTTGGCGATCTCTACTCCGAGCGTGCGGTGGCATCCGGCATGACGACGATGAAAGCCGACCTGACCTTTGCATCGATCCCGTACAAGATCCTGCACGAGTTCCAGATCCCGGTCTACGACGCCATCAAGAAGCGCGATGCCGAATTCTACGACCGCCTGGAAAAGCGCGGTTTCATGCTCGATTTCGGCGACGACGAGTCGGGGCTCTTCATGAAGTATCTGCGGCGCGGATCGGGTTATTACATTGATGTGGGTGCGTCGGACCTGGTCGCGGACGGCAAGATCAAGCTGAAGAGCGGCGTTGATGTGGTCGAGTTGAAAGAGCATTCGGTCGTGCTGAGCGACGGCAGCGAGCTCGAGGCGGATCTCATTGTCTACGCAACCGGCTATGGCTCGATGAACGGCTGGGCCGCGGACCTGATCTCGCGCGAAGTGGCGGACAAGGTCGGCAAGGTGTGGGGATTGGGATCGAACACGACCAAGGACCCCGGACCGTGGGAAGGCGAGCAGCGCAACATGTGGAAGCCCACGCAGCAGCATGCGCTGTGGTTCCATGGCGGCAACCTGCATCAGTCGCGGCATTACTCGCAATATTTATCGCTGCAATTGAAGGCGCGGATGGAAGGCATTGAAACGCCGGTCTACGGCTTGCAGGAAGTGCATCACTTGTCTTGATGAAGGTAAGCGCGCGATGCTGGAGGATTCGCATTGCGCGCTTCAATTGTTCAAACCGCTTGCCGATACATCACGAAGCCGGGTTTGTCCGCAATCTTGTCGTAGAGCTTCATTGCCGTGAAGTTGGTCTCGTGCGTATGCCAATACACGCGCTCGGAGCCTGCGCTTTTCGCGCTCGCATAGACACCGTTGATCAGCTTGCGGCCCACGCCATGTCCCCGCGCATCTTCTGCCGTGAACAAATCTTGCAGATAACAAATGGAACCGAGCAGGGTCGTGCTGCGGTGATAGATGAAATGCACGAGGCCGATCAGCTTGTCGTCGCGTTCGGCGACCAACGCGTGAACGGGTTCGTCGGCATCGAAAAATCGCGCCCATGTCGCGTCCGTGATGTCCTGCGGCAACGCGGTTTCCCGGGCTCGGCCATAGAACGCGTTGTAGCCGTCCCATAGCGGTTTCCATGCGGTGTAATCGGCTTGCTCTATTGGTCGTATGCAGACTGTGTCGGTTATTTAGCGCTCTGCGGCGTTGAAAGGCGTTCGATTTGGGCGCCATCGGCATCGAAATTCTTTGGGTCGAGCCAGCGTTCGTAGCGAGTCTTCAACGCCGGCCATTCCGGGTCGATGATCGAAAACCACGCGGTGTCGCGGCTGCGTCCCTTGTAGGTCGTCGCTTGCCGGAAGATGCCTTCGAACGTGAAGCCGAAGCGCTTGGCCGCAGCGCGCGATGGTTCGTTCAGAGAGTCGCACTTCCATTCGAAGCGCCGATAGCCCAGATCGTCGAAGACATGACGCATCAGCAGGAAAATCGCTTCGGTTGCAATGCGCGTCTTCTTCAGCAACGGCGAGAACGCAATGAATCCGACCTCGATCACACCATTCACCGCGTCGATACGCATCAGCGCGAGCGTACCGAACGCCTTGCCGCTGGCGGTATCGATGACGGTGAAGTGAAGCGGGTCTGTACTGGATGCGAGTTTTTCCAGATGCTCCTGATAAGCCTCGAGCGTGCTGAATGGCCCTGTTGCGAGATACGTCCAGTCGCGGCCATCGGCAGCCGAGTCGTAAGCCTCGGCCAGATCGTTCAGATGCGCGGCCGGATCGACGGGAACCAGACGGCAATAGCGTCCGTCGAGCGTGACGCGTGACGGCGGCTTTGCGCCTTTCCAGTTCGCGAGCGGTGCGCCAATGGGCTGTGCGAATTCATTTTGGAACGTGCTCAATCGATTCTCCGTCCAGGTAAATGGTTTTGCGATGCGAGTTCGTGTGGTTCCAGCTTCTGGTATAAGAATAAAATGCCGATGGCGCCAATGATAGACCCAATAACTCCGATTTATTTAGAGCCACACATTTCTGACGATCCACCATTTCATGGACCTCGCTTTACTTTTTTCGTCGTTCTCACACCGACTGAATGGCCGGAAGATCACGCAGCAGCGTTTGCTTTACGAAGCGTTGCGCGATGGCATTCTAGATGGCCTGCTTCCCGCAAGCACGCGCTTGCCGGCCACGCGGGTGCTTGCGAACGAACTTCGCATTGCGCGCAACTCGGCCATGTTCGCCTACGAGCAACTCGCCGAAGAAGGTTTCCTGCACGTCACCCGGCGAGGTTCGGTCGTGGCCTCCGTCAGGGCTCAGACGCAATTGAACCCCGCGGCGAAGAAACCTCAGCCGGCGCAACTTTCGCGACGTATCGATGGATTGAGGCGCGAGCCGCAGACAAGCCCTATTGCGGTATCGTTTCGTCCGGGCTTGCCGGCCCTCGATGAATTCCCGATGACGCAATGGCGCGCGGCCATCGCCCGCGCATGGCGAAAGCTCGAAGCAACAGACCTGGGTTATGCGAACAGCGCCGGCGCACCCGAGCTCCGGCAGGCGCTGGTCGATTACCTCAAGGTTTCGCGGGGCGTGCGCTGTGATATCGATCAGGTTTTCATCACCGATGGCACGCAGACGAGCCTCGATCTTTGCGCGCGCATCCTGGCGGATGCCGGCGAGCGCGTGTGGGTCGAGGATCCTGGGTACGCCGGTGCGCGTGCGGCGTTCAAGGGGGCGAACTTGTCGCTCGTATCCATACCTGTCGATGCCGATGGCATCGCGCCCACGCCTTTACACTGGGCGCAGTCACCGCCCAAACTGATCTACGTGACTCCGTCGCATCAATATCCGCTTGGAAGCGTGCTCAGCATTGAACGTCGCATGAAGATCATCGAGGACGCTCGCGCCCACGGAGCGTGGGTGATCGAGGACGACTACGACAGCGAGTTCCGTCACACCGGCTCACCGTTCGCGGCCATGCAGGGACTCGCCGGCGATACCCCTGTGATCTACCTCGGCACGTTCAGCAAGACGATGTTTCCCGCGCTGCGAATCGGCTTCATGGTCGTGCCGCCCGGACTATCCCGCGAGTTCGAACGCACGCTCGGTGAAATATCACGGCAAGGCCGCGCCGCCGATCAACTCGCGCTTGCGGACTTCATGCGAAGCGGCGCGTACACGCGGCATTTGCGGCGCATGCGTGGACTGTATTCGCGCAGGCGCGTTGCGCTGCAGGTCGCGCTCGAACAGCACTTCGGGGATTTGCTTACAGTATCGGGCGGAGCAGGCGGCATGCACCTGACGGCTCGACTGAACTCGCCCTTGCGCGATGTGGACGTCTGTCGCGCAGCACGATCCGAAGGGTTATGGGCGGTCCCGGTCAGCGAATTCTGTGTTGCCGATACAAACATCGCAGCGTACAACGGTCTCGTGCTGGGATACGCAAGCGTGCCGCCGACCGAGGCCTATGCCGCCGTCGAAAAACTCGCACGGATCGTAAGATCGATGCTGCCTTGACGTTTATCAGCGCGTTTATCAGCGCGTTCATCACCGCGTTTATTACCGACCATCCATGTCCGAACCGCTGATTCCCGCAACCGTTGCATTCCGCCCGAACGGCTCGCCTTATTCGCCGCTTTATGGCGACATTTATCACAGCGTCGTGGGCAGCGTTGCGCAGGCGCAATACGTTTTCTTGCAAGGCAACGGCCTTCCCGAACGATGGCAGGGCTGCCCCGATTTCACCGTGCTGGAAACCGGCTTCGGCATGGGCATCAATTTCCTGACGACGTGGGCTGCATGGCGCGCGGATCCACTGCGTGGCGGCCGTCTGCACTTCGTATCCGTGGAAAAGCATCCGTTCTCCGCCAGTGACCTCCGTCTCACGCACGCAGCCACCATAGACGATGCACCCGTCGCAGCGCTCGCACAAACGCTTGCCGACGCATGGCCGGACTTGACGCCCGGCACGCACACGCTCGCCTTCGACAACGACATCACCCTGACGCTGATATTCGACGACGCGGTCACTGTCTTGCCTACGCTGCAATTTCGCGCCGATGCGTTTTATCTCGATGGTTTTGCGCCCGCCAAAAACCCGGAGCTATGGACGCCATCGGTGTTCGAGTCGCTCGGGGCGCTAGCGAACGAAGGCGCAACGTTCTCGACCTACACGAGCGCCGGCGATGTCAAACGCGCGCTGTTGCATGCCGGTTTCCAATACAAAAAAATACCGGGCTTCGGCTGGAAACGCGCGATGCTGGCTGGGAAATATTTACCGCTTTAATCGTTGCTTAAGAACCATAAATTGCCGATTTTCCGGCTATTGCTCTGAATGAAATTTACCTGAAAGGCACATCGCTTTTCATCGCCGACAGCGCGTTGCAGAAAATGTATCATCTGCGCCAGCACGCTCGGCGGCCTTGTTCCGGAAGGCGCCGCGCACCCATTACAGCGGCAGAACCGCGCCCCCGATGCGCTCAATTCAGTAACAGGGATATCGCAATGCCCGATCGTATTGCTGTCGATCAGAACAGCTTTCGCCGCATCATCCGACGCAACATCGCCTTGCCGCTTGGCGCGGGAATCGCCACTGCGGCCGTGTTCGTGGGCCTGCTGTTCTATCTGCTCTCGGCCATGAACTGGCTCGAACATTCGGAGCGGGTGATCGGTGATGGCAACGACCTGATCAAGCTTGCGGTCGATCGTGAATCCGGCCAGCGCGGTTTCCTGCTCACGGGCGACGACAGCTTTCTTGCCCCTTACCAGCTTGGCAAGGCGAGCTTCAACGCAAAGCTCTCGACGCTCATGGACCTGGTCAGCGATAACCCGCCGCAGGTCGAACGCCTGAAGCGCATCGAAGCGTTGCAAACGCAATGGGAACGCTTTGCCGAACAGACCATCGCCATGCGGCGGGCAAATCAGGACGTCGTCGGGATCTTGCGCACCGGGCGCGGCAAGCTTGAATTCGACGAGACCCGCCGCGAGTTCAAGGACTTCATGGACGTGGAGCTGAATCTGCGCTGGGAGCGCGCCGCGACCGCGAAGCAGGTCACGATCACGGCTGTCGCCATCTTCCTTGCGATCAGTTTGTCCTTGAGCGCGATGCTTGCCATCTTCGGGCGTCGCGAGTTGATGAAGCTGTCCGAGACCTACGATAACGCGCTGCAGGCACAGGCCGAACACAACGAGGTCCTGCATCAGCAGGCGTGGCTGCGAACCGGGCAGAGCCAGCTCGCAGAGAGTCTGGTCGGCCAGCAGACATTGCCGCGCCTCGGCCGCGCGATGCTCGAGTTCCTTTCGCAGTATCTTGGCGTGGTGGTCGCAGCGCTTTACGTGCGCGATGAAAGCGGCAAGCTGCGCCGCGTCGCCGCGTATGGCTTCAGCCGCGAGAACGAGGCGCGCGAACAATCCTTCGAGAACGCCGAGACACTTGTCGGGCAAGTGGCCGAGAGCCGCCGGCTGATGGAACTCGACGATATCCCCGACAACTATCTCAAGGTCACGTCGGGCCTTGGAACCAGCCCGCCTAAAAGCGTGGTGATGACGCCCATCGACAACGACGGCGCCGTAAACGGTGTGATCGAACTCGGCTTCATGCAGACACCGTCGAAGCGCGATGTCGAGTTGCTCAAGCTGATATCGGCGAACGTAGGCGCTTCGGTGGAAGCGGCGTTGTATCGTGAACGTCTGCAGGATGTGCTCGCCGAAACGCAGCAACTTAACGAAGAGTTGCAGGTCCAGCAAGAAGAATTACGCTCCGCAAACGAAGAACTGGAAGAGCAGACCGCCGCACTCGAAGAGTCGCAATCCAACCTGAACAATCAGAAGGCCGAACTCGAAACCATCAATGAGCAGCTCACGTTCCAGGCGCTGACGCTCGATGAGAAAAACGAAGCGCTCAACAAGGCGCAGACCGAACTCGAGGCGCGCGCTGAAGACTTGCAGCGGGCGAGCCGCTACAAGTCCGAATTCCTCGCGAACATGTCGCACGAGTTGCGCACGCCGCTGAACAGTTCGCTGATCCTCGCAAAGCTGCTGTCCGAAAACCACAATGGCAATCTCAGCGACGAACAGGTCAAGTTCGCAAACACGATCTATTCGGCAGGCAACGACCTGCTCAACCTCATCAACGATATTCTCGATATCTCCAAGGTCGAGGCGGGCAAGCTCGAACTCGCGCCGGAAGAAGTATCGCTCGCGCGCCTGACGGAATCGTTGCAGCGGACCTTCGAACCGCTCGCGGGTCAGAAGCGGTTGACGTTCACGGTCGGTAATGAATCCGGCACGCCGTCTTCAATCTTCACCGACTCGCGGCGGCTCGAACAGATCCTGAAGAACCTGATATCGAATGCGCTGAAGTTCACCGATACCGGCGCCATCTCACTGACGTTGGGCCGCACGGGCGACGATCGTGTGCGCTTCGCGGTGAAGGATTCGGGTATCGGCATTGCGCCGGAAAACCAGGAGACGATCTTCGAAGCCTTCCGTCAGGCGGACGGCACCACGAGCCGTCGATACGGGGGCACCGGACTCGGCCTTTCCATCTCGCGCGATCTCGCGAAACTGCTGGGCGGCACTATCCACGTGACGAGCGCGCTGGGCGCGGGCAGCACCTTCGAACTCATCTTGCCGGCGCGCTGGACGGATATCAGTGAAGTGGCGGAGAGCGCACCTGTCGTGGCGCCGCCGCGTGCGGTCCCCGTACCCGTCGTCCGTGTCGAGGCGCCGCTCGTGGAGACTGCGACCGTCGCCGTCGCCGCGTATGACGACGACCGGCACGAAGCCAATCCGGGAAAACGCTCGGTGCTGGTGATCGAAGACGACCTGGCATTCGCGAGCATCCTGTACAACCTCGCGCACGAAATGCGTTATCGCTGTCTGGTGGCGCAAACCGCGGCCGAAGCCATGCAACTCGTCGCGCAGCATCTGCCCGACGCAATCCTGCTCGATATCGGCTTGCCCGATCGTTCGGGGCTCATGGTCCTGCAACAACTGAAGGACGGGCCGCAGACCCGTCATATCCCCGTGCACGTGGTCTCCGCCAACGACAGCGGCGAGGCGGCGCTGCATCTTGGCGCTATTGGCTATGCAGTCAAGCCGACCACGCGCGACCAGCTCAAGGACATCTTCCGCAAGCTGGAAGACAAGTTCACGCAGAAGGTCAAGCGCGTATTGCTGGTCGAAGACGATGCCCGCCAGCGCGAAAGTATCGTGCAGCTTATCGGCGATGATGACATCGACATCACCGCCGTCGAGTTCGGTGAGGAAGCGCTCGCGCTGCTGCGCACGACCATTTTCGATTGCATGATCATCGACCTGAAACTGCCGGACATGCAAGGAGGCGAGCTGCTCCAGCGCATGTCGGGCGAGAACATGTATTCGTTCCCGCCGGTGATCGTCTATACCGGACGTAACCTGACGCACGCGGAAGAAGCCGATCTGCTCAAGTACTCGCGCTCGATCATCATCAAGGGCGCGCGCTCGCCCGAGCGCTTGCTGGATGAAGTCACGTTGTTCCTGCACAAGGTGGAGACCGATCTGTCCACCGAGCGGCAAACCATGCTGAAAACCGTGCGCGGCCGTGATCGCGTGTTCGAGGGCCGTCGCATTCTTCTCGTCGATGACGACATCCGCAACATCTTTTCGCTGAGCAGCGCGCTCGAACACAAGGGCATGACGGTCGATATCGCGCGCAACGGTTTTGAAGCCATCGACAAGCTCAACGAGGTGACGGATATTGACCTGGTGCTGATGGACGTGATGATGCCCGCAATGGACGGGCTCGAAGCCACGCGCCGCATTCGTACCGATGCCCGCTTCAAGACCCTGCCGATCATCGCGATTACAGCGAAGGCGATGAAAGACGATCAGGAACAGGCGCGCGCGGCCGGGATGACGGATTATCTGGCGAAGCCGATCGATCTGGACCGGCTCTATTCCCTGTTGCGTGTCTGGTTGCCGGGGCTGGAAAGAATCCGGGCTTGACGGGTCTTGAAAGAACTCTGCAGGGCCTCTGACCGTTCTTTCAATCGAACTCCTGGTATTGCGGCAATGAATCAGTGATCGTGTACCACGGCGCTTTCGATCCAACAAAAATATGCGCCGTGGGACGGATGGAGGGGCTATCCATCAGCGTGCCCATCGTCACATGAGCGAACGCGCCTTCACGCACGACGGAGTACATGAGCGAGCCGCAATGCCTGCAATGGACGTCGTGCGCGGCGCGTGGATCGCCGTGGATCAGCAGCGCGTTTTCACCTTGCACAAGCGTGAGCTTGTGCCGTTCGATGCCCGCAAACGGCTTGAAAGCCGAGCCTGTTGCGCGCCGGCAATTCGAGCAATGGCAATTCAACGCATAGACGAATTCGTCCTTCACCGCGTAGCGGACCGCGCCGCACAGGCACTTTCCGGCAAGCAAGGCACGGGCGTGAACCTCGTTCGATGAATTCATGATCGGTGGATGAAAGAGCCTCGTATGCCGCAAGTTTAGGCGTGGCGCGCGTGTCTGCGCTATCCCGTCGAGCGAATATCCTTAGCAGGGTTCATACTTACGGCTGGCCGCCTTGCTGCGACCGTTTCACGCGTCGCGGCGGCAACGACCCCGCGCCGTCTCCACGTTCCCCATTACAACAACTTCATGCCCCGCAACCAGCAGACGTCGCGTCCGTTAGTCATTGCATCGGTGATGGCATCAATGGCAATGGTCGCCATTGAAGCCACCATTGTTTCCACCGCCATGCCGCAGATCGTCGCGCAACTCGGCGACCTGCATTTGTACAGTTGGGTCTTCTCGTCGTTCCTCCTGACGCAGACCGCAATGACTGTCATCTTCGGCAAGCTCGCGGACCTTTACGGCCGCAAGCCGATTGCGCTCATCGGCATTGCGATTTTCCTGATCGGGTCGGTGCTCGCCGGCTTCGCGTGGTCCATGCCCGCCATGATCGTGTTCCGCCTGATCCAGGGCGTAGGCGCAGGCGCGATCCAGCCGGTCACGCTGACCATCGTCGCGGATCTTTACCCGGCGCGCGAACGCGGCAAGGTGCAGGGGTATCTCGCCAGCGTCTGGGCTATTTCAGCGGTGGTCGGACCCATGGTCGGCGGGTTGATCATCCACGACTTCTCGTGGGCGTGGATCTTCTGGATGAACGTACCGATCGGGCTTTTATCGGCGGCGGGTTTCATCATGTTCCTGCGCGAGTCGGAACGGCATGCAAAACCGTCCATCGACTTCGCGGGCGCGGGGCTGTTCATGGTCACCATTGCTTCGTTGATGATGGCGCTGACCTACGCAGGTGACGACGATATCGCCAAGGCATCCATGGCCGGCGGCGCGTTCGTGGTGTGCCTGTTGTTCTTCCTGATGCAGGAAAAACGCGCGGCCGAACCGATGATTTCATTCGCGCTCTGGAGCCGCCGCCCGATTGCCGCGTGCAATGGCTCGACGGTACTGTCCGGCATGATCCTGATGGGATCGACGACGTTCCTTCCCATGTACGTGCAGGGCGTGTTGCACCGTTCGCCGGTGATTGCAGGCCTCGCCCTCACGATGATGATGGTCGGCTGGCCCGCCGGCGCGACCTTTGCTGCGAAGTCGCTGCATCGCTTTGGATTACGGCCCATCCTGATCGGGGGCAGCGCATTCATTCCTATCGGCGCGGTGTTTTTGCTGACGTTGTCACCGGGAAGTTCGCCGTTGATCGCCGCGTTCGGGTCGCTGATCATGGGCTTCGGCATGGGGACGTCCAGCGTCAGTTCGCTCATGCTGATCCAGGAGATCGTGGACGTCGCGCAGCGCGGCAGCGCGACGGCATCGAACCTGTTCTCGCGCAATCTGGGAAGCACGCTCGGGGCGACCTTGTTCGGCGCGGTCCTGAACTTCGGGTTGAGCCATTCAAAGGACGTGGCCGCGGTGACATCGGATCAATTGAAAGCGTTGCTGCAGAACCAGGCGGGGAGCATGGGCAGCGGGGACGCGATACGTCAGGTGCTGCACGACTCGCTGCACCTGACGTTCGTCTCGATCTTCGTGATTGCACTATTCGCGGTGGGATTCTTGTTGTTCGTGCCGAAGGTCGACATTGGCGGCGAGCGGAAGATGCCGGTGGAAGCGCTCGCGCCGTTGGAGGACTGAAGCCTCATTGCGTCATTCGGTTGACCACGTCGAGCGGCAGCTCGACATGGATGCGAAAGCCGTCGGACGGCGCGCTTTCAAAAGCAATCCGTCCTTGCAATTCATGCACGCGTTCCTGCATGCCGAGAAGTCCGAAGCTGTCCTTGCTGCGGTTCCGGTCGATCGTCGTGCCCTTGCCGTTATCCTCAATATCGAGCTGCAGGTGATCATGCGTGAGGCGCATTTCGATGCGAACCCACGTGGCTTGCGCATGACGCGTGACGTTGTTCAGCGCTTCCTGCACAAGGCGAAAAACGGCTGTCGCCGCCGTCGCCGATAAATCCAGCGAACCCGCCAGATTGTTCACCGAGACGACCAGTTGATAGCGGCCGCGAAACTCGCCTGCAAGCCATTCGATCGCGGCTTCGAGTCCCAGGTCATCGAGCATGGACGGCCGCAACCCGCCGGCAAGGCGCCGCGTGGCCGCAATGATGGAATCGATCTTGTCCTGCACGAGATGCGTGCGCGATTTTGATAGGCGCGAGTCGTCAGTGCCATGCGATAAAACCCGATCCAGCATCGCAACATCCATTTTTAGTGCGATCAGTTGCTGGCCGAGGTCGTCATGCAGTTCACGCGCGATCCGTGCCCGTTCCTCCTCCCGGGCGCTCTGCACATGCGCGGACAATGCGCGGGTGTGCTGCAAATCGATCAGCCGGAGACGGTCGGTCATGTCGCGCGTGACTTTCGCGAAGCCTTGAAGCGCGCCATCGGGCGCGCGTATTGCCGTGATCGTGACGTTTGCCCAGAATTGCGACCCGTCCTGGCGCACGCGCCAGCCTTCGTCTTCTATGCGGTCCTCGGCCTCCGCAAGCGCCAGTTCGGTCTCGGGCTTGCGGATCGCGATGTCCTCGGGCGTATAGAACACGGAGAAGTGCTGCCCCACGATCTCGCCGGCCGTATAACCCTTGATACTTTGCGCGCCGCGATTCCAGCTCACCACATGCCCGAGCCGATCGAGCATGAAGATCGCATAGTCCTGGACCGCATCGACGAGCATGCGGAAGTGAACGTCGCTTATTTCAAACGGGAACGCATTGCTTGATGAGGCGTCGTTTGCCCGTCGCGAGGAAGATGGATCGTCTGGTTGGTCGACCGGCACGTGATTCTCCCGCTCGGATTGCTCGCAAAACCGTCATCACTCCCGCGCGCCGCTGGCCGCGGAAGATCAGACGGTCACTTCTTCAGGCCATCCATCAACTGAACGGTCTCGTAGTTCTGGACGAGTTTTTCCAGGCCGCGCACCACATCGGCTTCCATTTCAAGCAGCGCCTTGTCACCCTGGAATCTCGCGCGAACGGCCGGATGAAAGCGCGTATTGATGAAGTCGCTGATTTCCTCGATATGCTCGAGGGTCCCCGAATCCGGATAAAGAACCGTTTTTGGGGACGCGGCATCGTAGAAAAGATTGTGCTTCCACTTGGGCACGAAGTTCTCGGGCTTCGTATCTGTCACCAGGAACGAGCCGATCAACTGGAGCTTGCCCTTCATTGTCTTTGGGGTCAGAAACGTCCAGACCTTGCGGGGGAGACGTTCCTTCATCCCCTCCAGCTTGTCGCCGTTTGAACCCAATGTCCCGATGCGCCCTTCCTTGATGTCCGACGCATAATCTTTCCAGTAATAGAAAATATCCAAAGCTTGTGACCCGTTGTTCCTGTAGTTGCTGGTATGCACCAGTCGCAGCCGAGACTCTGCCTACGCCCGGCTGGGCATGACTGGGGCGCTTATTTGTCGTTCAAAAATCGATCACGATGGCTTTCGAGCGTCGCTCGTATTTCCCGATCATATCGCGCCGGACGAACATTCTCGAAACAGCGCTTCGTGGACGGGGTATTGCCCGATTTTAATTTCATACGTCAAAGAGCTGGCGTGCGGCAAATCCTATGCTGAATCGGTCGGAATGCCCGCTGCATGAATCGACGCTAGAATCAGGTTTCGAATCACGTGCAGCCATCGGAATATGCCAGATAGCGTCGCCTACCATCGTAGCAACTTGACTCCCGGTCTTGTGCTTGGCGAGGCGCGTTTTTCGGATTTTCGCTTCGAGCGTCATTATCATCTGGATTACCACGTGGGCATGGTGACCGAGGGAGTCCAGCGGCAGCGGCATCGTGGCAATACGGAATTTCTCGCGCCCGGACGGATCTCGCTCATGCCGCCGGGCGAGATACACGATGGCGATCGGTATGGCGACGGCGCATATGTGCTCAAGACTTTTCGTTTATCGCCCGAGCTTCTTGGCGCCGTGGCCGAAGAAATCTCGGGCTCGAATGCCGAACCGACCCCTGCCGGCGCGCTCCTCGAAAACGCCGGACTGGCGGCGCGTCTGATCAACCTGCACAGCACGATGCAGGCAAGTGCCATAGCGTCGCCGCTGGCGTTGCAATCGGAATGGTTGACGTTGTTCGACCGCTTGTTCACGCAATCGCGCGTGGTCGCGCCGCAGTCGGTCAAGGGTAGGTTGCGCGCCGAGGACTGGCATCGCGTGAAAGATTATTGCCACGCGCATCTGGCGCACAAGATCACGCTGGATGAACTCGCTGCGCTTTGTGGGTTAGAGCGATTTCATTTCCTCAAGCTGTTCAGGCAGACCGTTGGCATGACGCCGCACGCGTGGCTCGTGCGGTTGCGGCTTGAACAGGCCGCATCTATTTTGCATTCAACGTCGCGAAGCATTGCCGATGTCGCGCAGGACGTCGGTTTCTACGATCAGAGCCATTTCAACCGCGCGTTCCGGCGTGCATTCGGCGTGGCGCCATCGCGCTATTGATACGCTTCATGCGGTTTTAACCGGCAAGCCGCGCGACGTTGGCGATCAGGTTATCGACGTCTTCAGTGGTCGTCGCAAACGACGTCACGAAGCGCACCACGCCCGGTTCCCATCGGTTGTGGTAGAACACGAACCCCGCTGCCAGAAGACCTTCGATGACCGCTGCCGGCAAGCGGCAGAAGAGAATGTTCGCTTGCGGCGCGCCGAAGATCTCCACGCCCTCCAGGTCCTTGATGCCGTCCTGGAGGCGCCGGGCGGTGTCGTTTGCCTGGCGTGCGTTGCGCAGCCATAGATCATCGGTCAGATACGCGTTCATCTGTGCTGAAAGAAAGCGCATCTTGGAGAACAGATGGCCGGCGCGCTTGCGCCGGTAACCCATCTCGGCGGCCAGTTTTTTATCGAACAAAACGATGGCTTCAGCGCATGGAACACCATTTTTTGTTGCGCCAAAAGACAGCGCGTCGACGCCTGCTTTCCATGTCATTTCCGCAGGCGTGCAGTCGAGCGAGACGAGTGCATTCGCAAAGCGCGAACCGTCCATGTGCAGGCCGATCGAGGATGCACGGCAGAGGTCGCCCAGTTCGCGGATTTCATCGAGGCTGTAGATGCTGCCCACTTCCGTAGCTTGCGTGATGCTGACGCACGACGGCTGCGTCACGTGGACGTCGCCGACCTTGACGTTCGCGGCCTTGCGCAGGTTCACGGGGTCGATCTTCGCGGACGGCCCGTCGACAGAAATCAACTTCGCGCCGTTCGTATAAAACTCGGGCGCGCCGCATTCGTCATTGTTGACGTGGCTCGACGGGTGGCAAAAGACGCTGCCCCAGGGCGGCGTCATGGTCGCGAGGCACAACGCGTTTGCCGTCGTTCCAGTAGGCACGAGTAACACATCCACGTCGCGCTCGAACAGTTCGGCAAGCCTGCGTTCGACGCGCGCCGTGAGCGCATCGCCGCCGTAAGGCGTTGACTGGCCCGTGTTGCAGTCCACCATGGCTTCAAGGACTTCCGGCGAAGCTCCGGCGATGTTGTCGCTCGAGAAGCCGAGGGCGGGTTCTTTGTGTGTCGATACAGCTTGCTGATTCACGAGTCGTCCTTTCTGCGGCGGCAAGGGGTGCGCTTCAAACTCGTGAGCTTAGTGAAAACCTGATCTGTACGCTTGTAAAAAATTGATCGGCGTGACCGCCGTAAATCAGTGCGGCTTTTTACGGCAGCGCGCCAGACTGTTCACGAATCGCCGCTGCGCCGTGCCGCCAGGAACGCCGCTTTCCTTTCTTCCCTTTCCGCCGCAAAGGCAGGGCTGATGGTCGCGTGGGTATCGTCGAAAGAAAACGGCTTGCTGCCTGGAGTCGGCCGCCACGATGCATCGACAACCTTCTTGCTGCGCTTATGCACCAGATGCACCGCCGGTTCCGCCTTGCCTTGCGGGTCGTCCCACTTCATTTGCCACGCACGAAGCAGGAGCAGGACTTCATCTAGATCCTTGCCTTTGGCCGTTGCGTGATACTCGTAACGCGGCGGCCGTTCGTTATACAGGCGCCGCTCGATCACGCCGTCCTTCTCGAGGCGCTTCAGTCGTGTCGACAACAAAAACGACGACATGCCCGTCTGCGCCTGGATTTCCTCGAAGCGCCGCGAGCCCATGCTCAGTTCGCGCAGAATGAGCAGGGTCCAGCGGTCACCCACCACGCTCAACGAGCGCGCGATGGGGCAGACACTTTCGCAAACCTCGTCCCAACTCATCCTTCCTCTCCGCTATCAAACAATCGGGTTCACGCAACATGCACTGGCAGCTTCGATAACAACTCGTCAGTCGTCAATATAGCGTGCGCGAACATGGGGGCGTTGGTTTGCGCCGCGACCATTCCCGCATGGCTGAATGCAGCGGTCGCGTCTTTTACGAGCGTCACATGATAGCCGAGCTCCATGCCGAAACGGCCCGTGGACTCAATACAGCTATTCGCGATCAGGCCGACAAGGATGATCTTCTGGATGCCATGCTGCTTGAGTTGCAGGTCGAGATCCGTATTGGCGAAGCCGCTTTGCGCCCAGTGTTCCTTGATGACGACATCGCCTGGTTGCGGACCGAATTCCGGATTGAACTCGCCGCCCCACGTGCCGACTTCGAACGCCTTGGTCGGCAGTCCCGCCTGCTGGAACATGTTGATGTGCTGCCAATGATCGAAGTCGCCGGGATGCGAGCGGTGATGCGGAACGATAAAAACCTGAATGCCTGCTGCCCGCACCGTGGGGATGATCTGGCGGAGATTGTCGAACATGTGCGACGCGTCGGCGGTCTCCTTGATCGCGTTGAAGAGCTTGCCGCCCTCGGTCATGAAGTCGTTGTACGGATCGACGATCAGCAGCGCGGTGTTGTGTTGCTCATAGTTCGATGCAGACATGGCGGCTCCCGGAAAAGTGGAAATGGATGAATCAGGCAACGGTGACCGAATTTTACTTCAAAAAATGAAGGCACAACAAAAAAAGATGCCGTGCGATTGGCGGCGCTTGGTCGCCCGTGGCACGGCATCTAAATGTTCATTAAGAACTTAAGACTTTTAGAACGTTTGAGAAACTCAGGTCCGAAGCAGCCGCGTCGACATCGGGCTTGCAGCTTTTTGATTGAACAGCGTTGCTCTGACCCGCGCCGGATCGAGACCAAACGTCTCGCCCGCCGCCGCAGCAATCAACGAGTCGAGCCCCAGCGTCGGCCGCAGATCCCGCCCCTGATAAAGCGCCGATGGCGCAAGCCCCGGCCAGTCCGCAAGAATCCTGCCGCCTTGCACGCCGCCGCCCAGCAGCATTGCCGCCGATGCCGTCCCGTGGTCCGTCCCGCCCGTCCCGTTCGCCGCGGCCATGCGTCCGAATTCTGTGGCGACCAGCACCGTCGTGTTGGCCCAATGGTCGCCGAGTTCGTCGCGCATCGCGGCCATCATGGTGTCGAGCGCCTTTAGTTGCGCGCCGAGCCGCTGGTTCTGCGCGGTATGCGTGTCCCATCCGCCAGTTTCGATCATCGCTATGCGCGGTCCGTCGGGACGTCCCAGGAAGCTCGCGGCGAGCTTGCCGAGGCTCGCGGGGTCCTGGCGTGCGCCGGCATCGGCGGCGAGGCCGCGTGCGTCCATGGCGGAGGTCCAGAGCGCGTTAAGCTGTGCATCGCCGGAATAGAGCTGCGTGACGCGTACAAGCAGATCGTCGGGCGCTTGCGGAAGTCCGGACGGCGCATATGAAGTCACGTCGGCGCGGCCGCGCAGCGCCAGCGGAACCGTGGGCGCAAGCGCAATGGCGTTTGCCTTCGCTGCCGGCAGCATCGAAACAAGCCGGTTCAGCCAGCCGTCCTTCATCTGGTACGGGGCGGTCCCGCCGGTTTCGAGCACATTCTGTCCGTCGAAGTGCGAGCGGTCCCGGTACGGCGATGCCACCGCGTGCACGAACAACGCCTGCTGCGCGGCGTACATCTTCGCGGTTTCGACCAGCGATGGATGCAGCGCGAACGTGCCATCGAGTTTCGTTGCGGACGACGGATCGATTGCCAGCGCGCCGCGCAGCTTCGCGTAAGCAGGATCGGCATAAGGCACGACGATGTTGAGTCCATCGGCGGCGCCGCGCTGGATCACGAACACAAAACGCCGGTCCGATTCCACCGATGCAAACGCCATGCGCGATCCGACCAGCATCGAGCCGACGCCGGCACCTGCGCACCACAAGAAATTTCGACGCGAGATCATGGCGTCATCTCCTTTGAAAATCGGGGGAAACCAGCAGGAGTGCAAGCGCGGTCGGCGCGCTTTCGGCGCGGGATAGTTCGGATGCCGTAGCATCGCTGAGCGATCCGGCAAGCAACTGATTGCCGAGTGTACGGGCATCGAGCGTATCGCCCACGCGCGCGGCGAAGCGCTGGGCCATTTCTACGCGGCGCACGAGCGCATCGGGGGCGGCCCAACTCGCGGCGATATCGTCGTAGCCGGCAGGGGAGCCCGGGCGCCACACCGGCTGGCCGAGCTGCGTGAGCAAAGGCGCGATCTGCAAGGCGCCGATATCGTCATGACCCAGGCCTCGCATGGACGAGACGGTCCAGTCCCACGGCGTCTTGAACTTGGCATCGACGGGCGACCACGCTTCCGGCGAATCGATCAGCACTTGATACACGCTCGGCAGGTCACCGTTCGTGGCGCTGAATACACCGGCGAGGCGTTCGACGAGCGATGGCGGCGGGTTATCGGCGACAAAATGCCGTGCGAGTTTGCCGGCGATATGCTGCGCCGTTGCGGGCGAAGCCGCCAGATCATGCAGCACGGCAAGCGCCTGTTGCTCGCCGGGCTGATCGTACTGGCGAGCCATGACCGTGCGCGCACCCGGTTCGTGTTGCGGTTCGCGAAACACGAACTGGCCGGGCGCGGCGTCGTTACGACGCGGACCCCCTCCCATCCCGCCGATACTCCACCCCGTCAGCGCCCGCGCGAATTCCGTGACGTCTTCCTGCGCGTAGCCGCTGCGCACGCCGAGCGTATGCAACTCCATGATCTCGCGCGCGAGATTTTCGTTGAGCCCGGGCCTGTTCTCCGGATGCCGCGCGGCGGCGCGTTCTGCTGCAGGGCTATCCGGGCCGACCGAGCGCGCCTGATCGAGGAAAATCTGCATGGCCGGATGACGTTCGGCTGCGACCAGCATGTCCTCGAAACGGCCAAGCACGTGCGGACGAATGGCCTCGGTTTCAAATGATCCGGCGAGCATGCCGACTGCCGGTTTCTCCACGGATACCGCAAAGTGATTCGCCCAGAACGCCACCAGCCTTTCGATAAACGGCGCCTGCGTCTGCAACGCACTGGTGAAGCGTGCGTTCACGGCCGCGCGATACGTATCGCGCAGTTTTTCGTTGTAGGCTTTGCGCACGCCTTTTTTATCGTCGGCGCCGGCAGCACGGATCGCAACCTGACGTTCGGCAAACTCCGCGGCGAGTACGCTGCTCGATGGCTGATTTTCAAGCGCGGGCGGCACGGGCTGATAGGTTGCGCCTGTGAGCTGCGCGGCGAGCCATTGCTTCGGATCGGCGGGCGCCGTTTCTCCCGCGCGGGCGCCGAGTCCGAAGCGGTTCATCGCGATCGCAGCGGGTGTGACGTCGGTCATGTGCTCCCCACGTTTGAAATTGTCATGCTGCTTAAACGTGGAGGCAACGTGAATCCGTCGCGTTCCTGGCGGTTATTTTTTCGGTGCGGGGCCGACATGCAGCGGTCCGTGACGTTGCAACGCATCGACGAGTTTCAGCCGTTCGTCGGCGGTGAGCGTCGCGGCAAAATCCGCCACCGTGCCTTCCACGCGCGAACGCACGGCAATGTCGGCATCACGCGTGCGGGCGAGGGCGGCATCGAGCGTCGCGCGGTCGAACTGCGGCGCCTGCAGCGCCTGCACGACATCGATACGTCCCGCTCGCGCGCTCAGCACGAGCGGCAGGCTGTCACGGCGCGTCTGCCTGAGCGCATCGCGCAGTTGATCGCGGCGTTCCTGCGGCAATTCCGCGGCGGCAAAACGCAAGCCGCGCTGCTGCGCGATGGCATCGGCCTTCTGCTTTTCGATCCACCGGTACGTGCCGCCGCCGATCGTGCCGAGCAGAAAAATATTGAGCACCACCGATACCACCAGCAGCGTCTTGAGCCTCTTTGCCGGCATGGTCATTGATCGCTCCAGTCGGACGCACTGCTGTTGAACACGGTGCTTTCACCGGTTTGATCGAAGAGGCTCGGCGGGCCGCCCGCCGTTCCCGAAAGAGACGTCGTCAGCGAAATGACCAGCACGCCGGCCGCGATACCCGCCACGCCGACACCGACAAACCCAGCGCCCGAAAGCCACCACTCCGGCTTTTTCCAGGCAGGTTTTCTCGTCGATGACCCCACAGGCGACGCTTCCACGATGCGCCGTATCAAATCGTTCCCGGGCGCGGCAACCGTATGCGCCGAGAGCAGCAGATCGAGCGAACCGGCATCGGCGAGCGCGGCAAGCGCTTCCGGATCCCGCCGGGCGACCAGCGCCTGCGCGTCGGCGCGTTCGGCTTGCGGCCAATGCTCGGGCATCGCGCCATAGGCCTCGGTGAGGCGGCGAAAACGTTCGGGGGTCATCGGCGTTCCTTTCCAGAGACATGCGCGCCGCCGTCGTCGCGCTCGGCGACAAGACGGCTGCGCAACGTGCGGCGCGCCCGCGAGAGCAGGCTTTCCAGCGCGTCCACGCTGATGCCCATCACGGCGGCGGCTTCCATATTCGATAGTTCCTGGTAGTACTGCAGCACCAGCGCCTCGCGCTGGCGCGCGGGAAGCGCCGCGAGCGCAGCGGCGATACGCGCGCTGCGGGCGGTATCGTCGAGTTGATCTTCGGGGAGCGGCGCGTGGTCGGCCGGCTCCGGCATGCCGTCGTCGAGCGGCACTTCATGACGGCGGCGCAAGCGGTCATAACAAAGATTCAGCGCCACGCGATGCAGCCACGTATCGAAGCGCGCCTGCCCGCTCTGCCAGCGCGACGCCTGCTTCCAGATGCGGATGAACACTTCCTGCGCCACGTCGCTTGCCTCGTCACGGTCGCCCAGCATGCGGGTTGCGAGCGCGAGCAGACGGGGCAGCTTGCGCGCGACCATCTCGCGGACTGCGCCCGGTTCCTGTTCGTCTATGCGGGCCAGGAGGCCCGCGTCCGGATCTTCTTCGTTCAATGTGCTGGGTCTCGTCCTGAGTCTCGTCCTGGGTCTCGTCCTGTTTCTCGCTGTATTGCCCGTCCTGCTTGTTGAACAGCCGGCGCTGGCCGGGCGGGCGGCCCGGCGGTGACTTTGGTCGACGTCTCAGTCAATGGCGGCCAGCGTCCGCCGAACAAGCAGCCGTGGCTCAACGAGCCCAATGCCCTTCGATCCACCGCCAGTTCGGACCGCGCTGTACCCAGTGGCCCGGCACCCAGTGCGCGCCGACGCGAACCGGCCGCCAGTGGCCGGGCACCCATTCATAGCCGCGGCCGGCCCAGCGCCAGTGCCCTGCGTCCCACACGTAACCGGGACGCACGGCGGGTACGACTTCCACGCGCGGCGGCGGAGGGGCGGAGGGCGCGACAATAATTGTCTGCGCGGACGCCGAAACGCTCGCGAGCGCTGCAACGGCCGAAATCAGGACGATTGCTGCCCGGGTCTTCAATAGATTCATAACGGTTCCTCTGGCCTGTGTGACGCGCAACGTGCACGTCATCCCGGATCGTTAAACGGCGCACCGCCGAAAATCCGTCGCACAAAATTTCACCTGTGGGGTGGCCGAAAGTTGATCGCAGGTGTTGGCAAGGATCGCACACGCCTGATAAAATCAGGACTCGGTTTGACCCCGACTTCAATCCTTCACCGCAGTTCATCTCTCAAAGGGAGGCACCATATGTACGCAATGGCTATCGCTCTCCCTTGTGCTGTCTTTTCCCCGACGTCGCGACGCATTTGAGCCGCCGTCCGCGCAGGCACTAAAGCCCGCGCCAATTCCAGACAGTCCCTGATCAGTTCGCCTTTTCCATAAGGCGCGCTCCGGCTGTCGCTCTATTTTCTTTTTGACTGGATAGCTTCGCGGCGTTTCGCGCCACGAGCTTTGGCAAATGGCCAATACAAAAAAACTCGATTTCGGCGGCCGGGCGTTCAAGGATGTTCTCGGTTTCACGGTGGTTCACTGGGGCAAACAGCCCTGGCGGATCGTTGCAATCGTCGCGCTGGCATTGCTCGCCGCGCTGGCCGACGTGCTGACGCCGCTTTTCGCGGGACGTCTTGTCGATGCACTCGCCGCGGGTGCGAGCGGCAAGGCGCTCGCGTGGGAGGCAGCCGTGACCGCGTTCTGCGCGCTGGCCGCGCTGGGCTTGAGCGCCACGCTCCTGCGCCAGCTCGTGTTCATGAACATCATCGCGTTGACGTTGCGGATGATGAGTGAAATCGCCGCCGACGCGTTTCATCGTGTGCAGCGGTTTTCCACCGACTGGCACGGCAACAGCTTTGCTGGATCGACCGTGCGCAAGATCACGCGCGGCATGTGGGCGCTCGACCTGCTCAATGACACGTTGCTGATCGCGCTGTTGCCGTCGGTGGTCATGCTGGTTGGCGCAACCGCGCTGCTTGGCGCCCACTGGACCGTGATGGGCGTGGTGGTGGGTATCGGATCGCTGGTGTATATCGGCGTGACCGTGGCGTTGTCGCTGGGATTTGTCGCGCCTGCCGCGCGGCTCGGCAACGCGTGGGATACGCGCATGGGCGGCGCTCTGGCTGACGCGGTGAGCTGCAATACCGTGGTGAAAGCTTTCGGCGCGGAAACGCGTGAAGAAGCGCGGCTTGCGCGGGTGATCGGCAAGTGGCGGCATCGCACGAAACGCACATGGGCGCGCGGCACGATCAACGGCGGCGTGCAGGGCGGCATGCTCGTGCTCATGCAGGTGGCAATCCTGGGCGCGGCGCTGCTGCTCTGGAACGCCGATAAAGCCAGCGTCGGCGACATCACGTTCACGCTCACCATGTTTTTCATGCTGCAGGGTTATTTGCGCGAAATTGGCATGCATGTGCGCAATCTGCAGCGTTCGGTCAACGACATGGAAGAACTCGTGTCGCTCGAGGCGCAGCCGCTGGGTATCGAAGACAAGCCGGGTGCCGGACACATTGCGATCAGCAAGGGCGAGATTCGTTTCGACCACGTGACGTTTTGCTATGAAGGCCATACCACGCCGCTTTACGACGATTTCTCGGTCCACATCAAGTCGGGAGAACGCGTTGGCCTGGTTGGGCATTCGGGATCGGGCAAGACCACGCTGATCAAGCTTATTCAGCGTCTTTACGATGTCTCGGGCGGGAAGATCACCATCGACGGGCAGAACATTGCCAATGTAAAGCAGGCATCGCTGCGAGGCCAGATTGCGATCGTCCAGCAGGAGCCGGTGTTGTTTCACCGGTCGCTTGCGGAGAACATCGCGTATGCGAAGCCGGGCGCGACGCGGGCGGAAATCGAGCGTGCGGCCAGGCTTGCGAGCGCGCATGATTTCATCGACAGGTTGCCGCAGGGTTATGACACGCTGGTGGGCGAGCGCGGCATCAAGTTGTCGGGCGGCGAGCGTCAACGCGTGGCGATTGCGCGTGCGTTCCTTGCGGATGCGCCGGTGCTGATACTCGATGAAGCGACGTCGAGCCTCGACAGCGAAAGCGAAGTGCTGATCCAGCAGGCAATGGAACGGCTGATGGTCGGCCGGACCACGCTGGTGGTGGCGCATCGGTTATCGACGGTGCGCTCGCTCGACCGGCTGCTCGTGCTCGACAAAGGCCGGATTGCCGAAGAGGGCAGCCACGACAAATTGATCGAACTCGATAACGGCTTGTATCGCCGGTTGTATGAGCGGCAGGCGCTCGGCTTGATGAAGGAATTCGATCAGCCCGTGCTGTCGAAGCAAAAGGCAACTGGTTACATCGGCATCGGCGATCCGACCTTGGCGTCGGGCACGTGATGTGAAGCCATAAAAAGCGTGAAGCAAAAGAAAATGGTCCTGGAAAAACCAGGACCGTTTTTTAATTGTTTCACCAAACCAGCCTTACATTGCTTACTGGCCCATGCCGATCAACGACTTGCCTTGCGAAAGAATCTTGTCGCAAACCTGCTTGGTGACCTGTTCTTTCAGGCCGCCGCCGCTCAGGTCCACCTGCTTGCCGTTGCTGCTTTTCAGCAGACCGTTTGCGCCGTCGGTATAACCGCTGTCCTGCGATGCCGCCGACGTGCCGCCCAGCTTGCTCATCAACGAATCCTTCACCGTCGACGCGCTGCTGGCATTCACATAGTTGTTCTTGATACAGAACTGCAGCACGCCCGCGACGTTGCTGGTGCTGCCCGATGACACCGATTGCCCGGTCAGCGCGCTGCCCATGCTGCCAAGGCTGCTGAGTCCGCTCGATGACCCGTCGGAACTTCCACCTCCCTTCAGCAGGTTGCCAAGTTGCGCGTGTGCGGCGGACATGGACAAAAACGGCAATGACAGCGCAATGGCGACGCCTGCAATCGTGGTTCGAACTGAGTTTTGCGTGTTGCGGACTTTCATGCGGTACTCCTTCAGATAACAAAATCAAGCTTCTAATATAGTGCCTTTCGCGCGAAGCCGGATCAGAACGCGGCTTGTTTGCGGCCATGCAGGGTTCAGAGGACGTAATCGACGAATTGGTTCCGCGTAACGCGTCAGGACATACAAAAGTTACAGAGTCCGAAGTAACGGCGCGCGCCGTTGCTAACGCCGAACCAGTTCCAGCCGGTGCACGGTTTCACCGGGCATGAACGATGTTGCATCGCCGCGAACCCAGGCCTCATGTCCCGCCATGAAATACGGTGACAGCGGATTTCCCGACTGGCCGCCTGGCATTTCGAAGATGCCGTCCTGCTCCCGTCCAGGCGACACGATCATTCGCTCCGATGCGCCGAACGAAGGCGTTTGCACGCGCGGCATGTTGAAGTCGCCCGGCAGCGCATCATGCGGTGCGCCAAGCCAGCCGCGCACCCATGGCAGCCACGATGGCACAAGCCGCGCAAACGGATGTTCTATAACTGCACGATTGCGTGCGCCCCAGCTTGCATCGGCGAGTGTTGTGTCTGGCGGCAATTGCGCGATCGCATGATCGATTCGGTCGAGCATGAAGGCGTGCCAGTCGGCAACGCCATCCGGCACCCACGCACGATGCGCGGCGAGCGTTTCCATCACCGCTTCATGGCGCGAATTTGCGGCGCGAAAACTGAGCTGCGGACCGGCTGCGGCGAGTTCTGCATCGAGCCGTCCGAACCAGGCATCGTAGAGAGAGAAATAGAACGCGCGCACGAGGCGGTAACCGGTGGCATCGGCATCCGCGCGGCCGTTCCATGTTTCGATCAGCCGTCGGAATTCCGCGCGTTGCGGGTGATCTTTAAGCGCGCTGGCGTCTAGCGCCGAGAGGGCGATGCCGCGCCAGTTCTCGATCCAGCGCGCGCGGTCGTCGGTCTGGATCGCGAGCATGTCGCGCTCCGTGGCTTGCGGCAGCGCGAACAGGTCGTCGCGGATCTGCGCTGCGCGCGCGCCGAGGTCGGTGCCGGCATCGCCTGCGATTGCGGCCTGATCGAGCGGCAAGGTGCGATTGTTCGCGCTCCAGAGCCGCCCGAGCGGCGGGCTGATGCGCGAAGGGTAGGCAGCGGGTGCGAGATAAGCTTGCCATCCGCGATACGTCGTCGAATCGAACGGCAGCTCGCTGAGTGGTCCCGTGGACGGGTCAGTGGCGGCGTTGCGTTTGGGCAGCGGCCCGGCAAGCGTCCAGCCGATTTCGCCACGCGAATCCGCGACCATGAAATTCTGCGTGGGAATGCCGCTGATTTGCGCGGCGTGGATCGCGTCCGCGACGTTCGTGGCATCTTCCAGTTGCTGTAGGTTCAGGTTGACGGCCTCGGGATCGTGCGCGGTCCAGCGCAAGGCATAGGCGGTCTTGTCTGGACCGGCGATGATTTGCGGACCCCATTGTGTATCGATGACCGGCAAGTCCACGGGCGCGCCGCCCTTCACCAGGATGCGCTCATGAACGACGGTCGCACGCGCCCACTTGCCGCCTGCAACGCGATATTCCAGCGGATCGGCGGGATTGCGCTGCAACACAATCAGATCGATGAAACGGCCATAGCTGTTCGTAAAGCCCCACGCGATCCGTTCGTTGCTGCCCGCGATCACGAGCGGTGCGCCGGGCAGGGTGACGCCTGTGATGCGGCGCGGCTGGCCATCGGCTGCGGGCCACGTCAGCGACATCCTGTACCAGATGTTCGGCAGCGAAAGACCCAGGTGCATGTCGCTCGCGAGGATCGCGCCGCCGTGCGCGCTGTGGGCGGCATCGACTGCCCAGCCGTTGCTGCCGATCATCGAATCTGTGATGGCAGTGCTGCTGTGCTTCGTGTCTTTCGATGCCCGCAGCCAGTCCGGGCGGGTTGCGGGCGGCGAAGGCTGTTGTTCGGTGGAAGGCGTTGCAGTATCGAAGGGTGCGTCCCAATGGCTCGTTGCGGGCAGCAGGAATTCATACAAGTCCGCCGGCACCCGTTCGCGCAACGCAGCGCGCGACAGAATGTGGCGGACTTCATCGGACTGCAGGTCGAAGTACATTGCGTAGACGGCCAGCAGCGTGTCTTCCGGACGCCAGGGCGCCGGTGGCGTACGCAGCACCCAGTATTCGAACGGACGCGAAGCCAGCGCCGCGAGCCCGTCATTGACGCCGGCCGTGTAGCGTTCAATCAACCCCTGCTGGGTTGCCGGCAGCGCGTCGAATGCCTTGCGCGCCCGTTCGCGAAATCGATGCGGCCGGTTGCGTCGATCCAGTTCGAGCGCTGCGGGGCCGATCAGCTCGGACATCTCGCCGGCGGCGACGCGGCGCAGCAGATCCATCTGGAAGTAGCGATCTTGCGCTTGCGCGAAGCCGGTGCCGAACGCGACGTCACCGCGCGTGCTGCCCTTGATGGTCGGCGCGCCGAGGTTATCGCGTTCTATGCTGACCGGCGCATGCAACGCCGAAGTCGCCGCCGATGCATGCATGCCGTCGAGTTGCGCAAGGCTGCCGCGCAAGGTGATCCAGCCCGCGATTCCCGCCACCAGGATCATCAGCATCAGGAGGCACAGGATTGCGACCAGCGAGACGAAACAGCGCCTCTTTGTCAGTGGGCTCGGACGGTTCATTGCGCGCGGTATGGGCAGACGGCAAAGAACATAGCACGGCTGTGGCTGCAGCAGTGTGAAGCGGGGAGCGCCGGATCGACAGCAGTATTGCCGATTACACGGAGCGCGCGCCTCTTAAACCGTTATCGTTCGCCCGCTGTCAGCCAGTCGAGGCAGTTGGTCCACAAGCGCGCGTTGCCCTCCCACGCGGAGAACGCAGGCGGCAACCAGTGACTCGACATGTCGCTGGTCCACGCGAGGGTACGGCCTCGTCCATATGTTCCCGCGACCAGCAACGGATGGCCCGTTTCGGGAACCGATGCAATCAACGTTGCGTCGGGCTTGACCTGCACTTCGTTGTAACCGAGCAAGTGCGGCCATTGCGTTCCGAGGCCTTCGACTATCGGATGCGAAGCGACGACGTCCGCGTTGAATCCTTCGGGAACCTCGACGCGGTCATCGTAGGGAAGGCAGGTTACCGGCAGCACTTCTTCCACCGGCGTGTTGCGAAACCGCGCGCTGCCGTTGATACCCTGGAAGCTCAAATACCCGCCGATCATCATCAGCCCGCGCCCCGCCGCAACATAGTCGCGCAACAGCTTGAGGCGGTTCGGCGTGCGCTCGCTCTTGATCCACGTGTCGGGATGCAGCAGCAATGTATTTGCTCCGATATCCGAAAGAATGATCGCGTCGTAGGCAAGCAGGCCATCTAGCGTGGAGGGGAACATCTCCTGCGCTTCGTGGCTCGGCATGTGCGTGATCTCGAAGTCGCTGTCCTTGAAGATATCGAGGAAGATCGTCGCGCCGTTGTGATAGGTCGCAGTCGGGAACTGGTCAAAGCCCTTGACGTGCATCGACATGCTCGCCCAGCTCTCGCCGGCAAGCAGAACAGACTTGGTCATGCGTGTGCTCCTTGAACGCGCGGCTTGCCGTGTCGGCGGCTTGCGGCGCAGGTGGAACCGGTCCACATCGTATGGTTACAGGTTATCGATCAACTGCCTGAGAAAACCCGCGTCGGGTTGGTAATCATCATGGTTTCGATCTGCTCGTTCGAGACGCCGTGGCGCCGCAAGCGCGGCACGAAATACTTGAGGATGTAGCCATAGCCATGGCCGCCAAAACGCGTGAGCATGATCTTCATGAACACGTCCTGCGACATCAGGATCCGGTCGATGAACCCCGCATCGATCAACGCCTTGATTGCGCGTGCGTTCTCTTCGTCGGATGGCGATTGCGCGTTTTCATCGGCGTAGAAATACTCCATGCCGATCATGTCGTATTCGAGCCATGCGCCGCGTCTGGCCAGCATGTGCTGATATTCGACGTCCATGTGACTCGGGTTCATGTGACACAGGACCGTGTGATTCAGGTCCGCGCCTTCTTCCTCCACGATGTCCAGCACGCGGTGCCCGTGCCGCACCCATCCAGGAAGATGCACGGACAAGGGCACGTGCGTCGCGGCGCTCGCACGCGCGGCGGCGCGCAGCGACTTTTCCTCGTTGGCGGTAAACGCCGCCGATATACCAATCTCGCCGATCATGCCGGCGAGCACATCGGGCTTTTCATCTGCGCCGCCGACATCGAAGATCAGTTGTGCGGCGAGTTCATCGATGGACTTGTGCTTCACATAATCCGGATGCGAAGGCTCGAGATAAAACCCCGTCGACATCACGATGTTCAACCCCGTGCGCCGTGCGATCCGTTGCAGCGCGGCGGGGTCTCGCCCCAGTCCGAGATTGGTCGGGTCGATCACCGTCTCGCCGCCCAGCTCGCGAAAGCGCATGAGTTCTTCGACGGCGACATCGGCATCGAAGAGCTGGCAGTTGTCGCGGTTCATCAGCGGGTTCATGCGGAGCGCGCCCAGAATGCCGATGTGCACTTTCTGCTCACCGATGAACCTGTCGCCGCAACAAGCCGGCGGCACCCATTTGCCCGATGCATCCAGCAAGATGTGCTCATGCATGAGCGTCACGCCCATCTGCGAAACGGGGATGGGGCCAAGCACCGTCATCACCTGAGCGCTGCGTGTGCCTATCTTCAACGATGCATCGTGGCGAAAGATCGAACTCATCGCTTAAGCCTTCTTGCGCCGCTGCGGCGAGAAAATCCGCGTATTGAGCCAGATGGCGAGCAGCATGATCGCGCCTTGAATGATCTGCGTATAGAACGGCGACACGTTGATGAGGATCAGTCCGTTGCCGAGCACCGCAATGGTCAGCGCGCCGAGCACCGTGCCGAGGATCGTGCCTCGACCGCCGAAGAGATCGGTGCTTCCAAGCACGACGGCGGCGATCACCGCGAGCTCGAACCCTACGCCCTGGTTCGATGAACCGCTTCCCAGCCGCGCCGTGGTGATGAGGCCGGCAAGACCCGCCGCCGCGCCGCTCAACACGTAGACCTTCATGGTGACGCTGCGCACGTTGACGCCTGCGCGCCGCACACCTTCGGCATTCGTGCCAATGCCCGTCACATACCGTCCGAAGCGCGTATGCCGGAGCGTGACGAAGCCTGCAAGCAAGGTCACGATAGCGATCACCGCCGGTGTTGGCATGCCGAGGATCCGGCCGCGTCCGAGTTCGACGAACCAGCCGTCGTTTTCGATCGGTATGGAAAAGCCCTGGGTGATGAGCAATGCAATGCCGCGTACTACAGACAACGTTCCCAGCGTCACGATAAACGCGGGCATCCCTGCGAACGCAATGAAATAACCGTTGATTGCGCCGATGATCGCGCCGAGCGAAAGACCGCCGATCAGCACGACGATTCCCGGCACGCCCGCGCGCAACGCAATCGCCGAGACTGCGCCGACCAGCGCAAGCGTGGACCCTATCGACAAATCGATGCCGCCCGTCGTGATGACGAGTGTCATTGTCGTGGCGACGATCAGCAGCGGTGCGCTTTGACGGAGCACGTTGAGCAGGTTGCCGGTCGTGAGAAAGGTGCTCGTGGTGAACGTGAAGGCGAGGGCGCAGACAATGAAAAACGCGGCGATACTCGCCACGCCCGCGTTGCGGCCGAGCATATGTTTGAGCGGCAGGCGCGGCGCCTTGGACTTGTCGTGCATGGCGAGTTCCATGTCAATTCTCCGCAAGCGCACGAGCCGAGCGCGCAATGAACTTGTGGCCGACGATCAGATCGACGATCTCTTCCAGATTCGTTTCGCCGATCTTCCGGTCCGCCACGTTCTGCCCTTCGTACATCACGCTGATGCGGTCGCACACCAGAAACAGATCCTGCAAGCGATGGCTGATCAGGATCACGCTCACGCCGCGCTCGCTGATCGTGCGCACGAGGTCGAGCACCGCTTCCACTTCGGCGACCGCGAGCGCGGCGGTGGGTTCGTCCATGATCAGCACTTTCGGATCGAACGATACCGCCCGCGAAATCGCGATGGCCTGGCGCTGGCCGCCGGACAGGTTCTCGACGTCGAGCTTCGTGCTGGGAATGCGGATGCCGAGGTTGTTCAGCATGTCGCGCGCTTCGCGATGCATCTTGCGATGATCGAGCACGGAGACGCCGCAGACGCGTCGCATGGGTTCGCGGCCGAGAAAGAGATTGCCGGCGACATCGACGGTATTGCACAGCGACAGGTCCTGGTAAACCATTTCGATGTGATGCGCGCGGGCGTCGCCGGGATCGGTGAAATGAACCGGCTTGCCGTCGATCTCGATGCTGCCGCCGTCCGGAACCACCGCGCCCGACAACACCTTCGACACCGTCGACTTGCCCGCGCCGTTGTCGCCCACGAGGCCGAGCACTTCGCCCGGCATGACGTGGAGGTTCACGCCGCGCAACGACTGCACGGCGCCGTAGCTCTTGATGATGTTTTCCATGCGTACGCGTGGAATGGCGGCATCGTTTTGCATCGGCTTCTCCTTACTTGAAAACGGCCCGGTACTTGCCGACGTTTGCCTTCGTCACGATCGTCACCGGCACCGAGATGTTCTTCTCGACCGGCTGCTTGGCGATGAGCTTGAGCGCAGAGTTCACGGCTACGCGGCCTTCGCTTTCCGGGTCCTGCTGCACGACCGCCGCCACGAAGCCTGCATCGATGCCCTTGATGGCCTGCGCGCTCAGATCCCATCCGACAATCTTCACGCGGCCCGTTGCATCTTGCGCCGAAGTTGCCGCGACGAGTCCGATCAAGGCGGGTTCACCGGTTGCATAGACGATCTGCAGATTCGGGTTGGCGGAGATGAGGTTTTCTGCTGCGGTCTGGGCTTGGTCCTGCACGTTCTGCCCATCGACGGTGGAGACGATCTTTGCGCCCGGTACCGTCGCGATACCCGCCTTGAAGCCATCCAGCCGCACGTTCTGAATGAAGGAATTCAGGGCGCCCACCACGCCGATGCTCGCCTTCCCGCCAAGATTCGTCTTGATGTAATTCGCCGTGTACTTACCGATGTCCTCGCCGACCTTCTTGTTGTCGACACCCACTTGCACCGCGTTATCGCCATCGACGATTGCGTCGATGGTTACCACCGGAATGCCCGCTTTCTTGGCTTCGGTGATCGCGGGCTTGATCCCGTTCACGTCGATGGCGACGACCAGGATCGCATCGACCTTTTGCTGGATATACGTTTCGATGGCGCTGTTCTGCGCGCTCGGGTCGTTGTTCGAATTGAAGATGGCGAGCTCGACGCCCGCGGCTTTCGCGGCGGCTTGCGCGCCCTGGTCCATCTGCGTAAAAAAGAGCGCCTCCTGATTGATCTGCACCATGGCGATCTTCTTGCCCGCGGCCAGTGCCGCGCCCGCGAAAGCGAGCAGGGACGCGCCAAGCAACACGGCGGTCATGCGGCGGAAATGCAATGCAGCGCTCATCGGAATCCCTTTCCTGGTTGGTCCGGCCGTTTTGTACGGTCATTGAAAGCCGCGCGGCCGGTAAATTGAAGGAAGACTTCGTGGGCGCAACCGACATTGCGCCGCCCGCTTGTAAACCGGTTTATAAAAATTAAACCGCGAGTATTGGGCTGTCAATCTTTTCAAAAAAAGATAGGGGAAAGTACGAGGGAGTGCAGGGAGAGAAGTAAAGCTTAGTGCTCGAGCCGCTGGGGCGCAGTTGGCCCCAGCCGGCTCATATGCGCGGAGGAAGGTTATCCGCCCATTGTTGCCATCATCTGGGAATTGAAGCCGTTGACGAAATCGTGCTCGCCCGGTCCGGGGTTCGCGCGCATCGGCCTGGCTGCTGCCACCAGAATCTCGTCCGCCCCGCTACCGAGCGCCTTGATCGTCTCATCGATAAACTGATCGAGCGGCATCGCCATCTCGGCTTCCTGGCTGTTCATGAGCTCGGTGCGCACCCACGGCGGCGCGATTTCGAGAACGCGGACCGACGTGTCCTTCAGCATGAAACGTTGTGACAGCGCGTACGAGTGCAGCGCCGCCTTGGTCGACGAGTAGACCGCCGTAAGCGCCAACGGCACGAACGCGAGCACCGAGCTGGTGTACGCGACAATTGCATCGTTGCGGGTCTTCAGGTGTTGGACCAGCGCGGAGGTCATCCGGATCGGACCGATCAGATTGGTCGTGACGATGGACACCATCTGGGCGTCGTCGATCTTGCCGGCGACTGCATCGGCCTGCATGATGCCCGCGTTGTTGATCAGCACATTGAGCTCGGGGTGATCGACGATCAGCTTTGCTGCCACACGTTCGATGCTCGCTGGATCGGAGATGTCGAGCTCGACCGCCTGCATGCCCGGATTGGCTGCGATCACGGCGTCGAGATGACTGCGTCGCCGGCCTGCAATGATCACCTGGTTGCCGAGTTTGTGCAGCGCTTCAGCGAGGCCCCGGCCGATGCCTGAACCGCCGCCGGTGATGAAGATCGTATTACCTGTGAGTTTCATGATGCGTCCTTTATGGAATGACTGAACGACAACTCGACCCGTTTGCCTGAACGGTCCGATTCCTTGATCTGTTCCATCAACTCATGCATCCGGATTGCGTCCGCGAATGAAGGTGCGAGCGTCGAACCGGTCTTGACATCGCGAGCGTGGGCCGCATAGAGGCTCGCCAGCTCCACGACGCTGCCGCCCAGTTCGCCCTCTTCCAGCCATTCGTATTCGGACGGAACCGTAAGCACGGTCATTGGCTGGCTGTCGCCTCGTGCGATTTCGATACGGTTGAACGTGTCGCCGAAGCTCGACGTGTTCGTGATCTTCAGGTCGCCCTTGCTGCCCGTAATGTCGAGCTGAACGCCGTAGTTGTTGCGTTTGCCTGCCTCCAGATGAACGCTCAGCACGGCGCCGTTCGCGAACGTTCCCGCGAGAACGACCTGGTCTGCATTTGTATGCGGCAATGTATCGCCCGTTTCCAACAGCGTGACTTCCTTGAACTGATTGACTGTGAGCGCGGACAGGCTTTGCGGGAAACCGGTCATCGTCGTGAAGAGGGCGTCCAGGAAATGACCGCCATAGATTGAGAGGAGGCTCGAAAAGTTTTTCTCGGGGATCGTGTAGTAAAGCGAAGCAGGGCGTTCACGCTGGAAATATTCCACGCTGACATGCAGGCGCACGGAACGGATATCGCCTATATCGCCGTGGTCCAGCAAATCGCCCACGTAGCGATATCCCGGATTCAACCGCCGCTGCAGGCCGACGATCGTGCGCACGCCCGCTTTGTCGGCCAATGCAAGCAGCTCCTTCGACAAAGCCGTATCCGGCGTCAACGGCCACTCGCAGTAGACGTCCTTGCCTGCCGCGATCGCGGCGCGAATACCTTCTTCGTGCTGGAACGCCGGCGTAAGCACGAGCACCAGATCGACTTCCGGATTTGCTACCAGCTCCTGCACTGACGATGCCGCGTATTTGAAGCCGTGGCGTTCCACGAGGCTCGATGCCTTGTCGGCGCTGCGGCTGTACACGGCCGTCAGTTCGTAATCGGGCAACCGCTTGAGCGACGGCAAATGCCCATATTCCGACCAATGGCCCAGGCCGATGACACCGACGCCAATCTTTCTATCGTTCACGAGAAACTCCTGCGTTAGGCTGCGCAGACGACTGCGCGGCGACAGGAGGCATCGTAGGAGTGACGGGATTAAAGATAAACGGGCTGCGATTCCGAACATTGCGGACATCGATGTCCGAAACGTATTGAGCGCGCTAGATCTTCAGGTTCTGACTGATGTAGTCGATGAACACGCGCAGCTTGGGCGACGCATAGCGGCTCGCCGGCCAGAGAATCCAGAAGGTTACGGTCTGGTTGATGTAATCGTCGAGCACGACTTGCAGTGCGCCGCTGGCAAGCGCATCGCGCACGAGGAAGGTTGGCAGGAACGCCAGACCTTTGTCCTGCAGCGCAAGAAACCCCAGGACTTCGATCGTGTTGCTGACGAAAGTTTGCGGAAGCTCTGGATCCGCCTCCGATGCCGCAAGCTGGAACGGCCAGCGTTCGAGCCTGCCCGTCGCGGGAAACTTGTGGAGCAGGCAAGCGTGGTGAACAAGGTCCGCAGGATGCGATGGCGTGCCCCGTTGCCGGAGATAACCGGGCGAGGCGACCAGCACCTGTCCGCAGGAACCGAGACGGCGCGATACCAGCCGCGAGTCATGTTGTGCGCCCGTGCGAATTACGGTGTCGAAGCCTTCTTCAACCACATCGACCATTCGATCGGACAAATCCACGTCGATTTCGATGTCGGGGTACTGCGCCATGAAGCCATCGAGCGCCGGCATGATGAGCCCGGACAACTGCGGCGTGCTGATCCGCAGGCGGCCGCGCGGGCTGCCGGCGGCGTCGGACAGTTCGGCTTCAGCGGCTTCCACCTCGCCGAGAATACGCCGGCATCGCTCGAGGAACAGCGTGCCTTCGGCGGTCAGCGTGATGCTGCGCGTGCTGCGATGAAAAAGCCGCACGCCCAGGCGTTCTTCCATTCGCGCGATGCTCTTGCCAACCGCCGACGACGATAAACCGAGCTGCCGCCCCGTTTCCGTGAAGCTGCGCGTGTCTGCGACCTGTACGAACATCGAAATGCCGCCAAGGCTGTCCATGATTGTGTCCCGGGAGAAGTTCGCAGATTTTTCGTCCGCCACGCGGCGCACTTGCGCCTGGCTGGTCACGACCGTGCAAGCACGATTAAGGACTTTTCTGTCCAATATATTCGGAACCTTAGCCCATTTTTCTTCTTTTGAATCGTTCCTACACTTTCATCCAAGGTCGAAGCAACCGCTGCCGGTCAATATCGGCAGCCCACCAAATCTGGAGAGAGTCATGTCTAAACTTCATTCCGCCGTCAAAGTGGGTCCCCTGGAATTTTCGCATCGTGTCGTGCTTGCGCCGCTTACCCGCATGCGTGCCGAGGAAGGCGCAAAACCCGGTCCGTTGATGGCCGAGTACTACACCCAGCGCGCCTCGAAGGGCGGTTTCCTGATCAGCGAAGCTACCATTGCCGCGCCCAACGGCAACGGTTATCTGGGCGCGCCCGGTTTGTACGACGACAGCCAGATCGCCGGCTGGAAGCACATCACCGATGCCGTGCATGCCAAAGGCGCCCACATGTTCCTGCAGCTTTATCACGCGGGACGGCAGTCGAACAGCCAGTTGCAGCCGGATGGCGCCCAGCCGGTCGCACCTTCCGAGGTGCTGCACGGCGGCGTGGCTTATACCGAAGCTGGCTGGATTCCGAATACCCCGAGCCGTGCGCTGACGGTGCCCGAAATCGCCGGGCTGGTCGAGAGCTTCCGTACCGCCGCTTTGCGCGGCAAAGAGGCGGGTTTCGATGGCGTCGAGTTGCACGCGGCGAACGGCTATCTGTTCGATCAGTTCTTGCAGGACGGCAGTAATAAGCGCACGGACATCTATGGCGGTTCGTTCGAAAACCGCGCCCGCTTCCTGATGGAAGTCACGCGTGCGGTCATCTCGGTCTGGGGCAGCGACCGCGTGGCCGTGCGCCTTGGACCGAGCGGCACATGGGGCGATATGTCCGACAGCAACCCGGAAGGCCTCTTTACTTACGTTGCAGAGGAACTGGCCAAGCTGAACCTTGCTTATATCCATTTGATCGAGCCGCGTGTGCTTGGCAATGTCGATGACGACAGCAAGGACCCGAACCCCGTCGCTGCACAGCTTATCCGCAAGCACTACAAGGGCGTGATCATCGCGGCAGGCGGCTTCAAGGCCGGAACAGCGGAAGCCGTGATTCAGGCGGGCGACGCGGACCTCGTGGCGTTTGGCCGTGATTTCATCGCGAATCCGGATCTGCCCGAACGCCTGCGTCTTGAGTTGCCGCTCAATTCATATGATCGTCCCACGTTCTTTGGCGGCACGGAGGTCGGTTATACCGACTATCCGTTCCATAGCGGCGAAGCCGTGGCCGCATGACCGGGAGCCGAACGTGAACTCTTCATCCACGTCTTCCCCGTCCCTTGCGCCGCTCTACTGGCTCGCGCTCGGTACGTTCGCAGTCGGCACCGAGAGCTTCATGATCGCTGGGCTGTTGCCGGACATGGCTGCCGACCTGCACACGAGCATCGTTGCGACGGGGCAGCTTGTCACGGTGTTTGCGCTTGCCTACGCATTCAGTTCGCCCGTGTTGACGGCGCTGACCAGCGCGTTTCATCGGCGCACGCTGATGATCGCGGCGCTCTCGGCATTCGCTGTGGCGAACGTCCTCGCCTGGGGCGCGCAGAATTACTGGGAGCTGATGGCGGCGCGCATCGTGCTCGCAACCGCCGCGGGCCTGTACGTGCCCGGCGCCAACGCGCTGGCGGGCGCGATCGCCGGACCGGATCGGCGCGGCACGGCGCTCGCAATCGTGAATGGCGGAATCACGATTGCCGTGGCGTTCGGCGTGCCGTTGGGCGCGGTGATTGGTGACCGGCTCGGCTGGCGCATGACGTTCGCGGGCGTCGCGGCGCTTTCCGCTGCGGCGAGCGCCGGGCTGTTGTTCGGACTGCCGCGTTCAATCGGCGCAGGATTGCCGACGGCCACCTTGCGTGAACGTATCGATACCGCGCGCCGACCCGTGGTCCTGATGACCTTGCTCGTCACCACGCTGTGGGCCACGGGCGCCTATACGATCTATACGTATCTCGCGCTCTTTATCGCCAGGACGACGCAGCTGCATGGCGCGCAGATCGGGTACGTGCTCTTCACATGGGGCGTCGCGGCGGCGGTGGGGGTGTTTATCGGCGGGAAGGCGGTGGATCGGCTCGGCTCGCGGCGCGTGATCATTCCTTGTCTGACGGTATCGATTTTCGCTTTCGCGCTGATGTCGGCGAGTGCGCACTGGTTGCCCGCTTCGCTCGCGCTGGTTCCCGTGCTCGTGGGTGTGGTGGCGTGGGGAATCGCGCACTGGTGCTTCTATCCGGCGCAGCAGGCGGGACTGATTGGCATCGCCGGATTGCGCGGCACGCCGATCGCTTTGTCGCTGAATGCTTCGTTCATGTACCTTGGTTTCTCGCTTGGCGCCGCGCTCGGTTCACTCACCTTGAGTGTCGCGTCCTTGAGCGACCTTGGCTGGGTCGCCGCGTTATGCGAGGTAGGGGCGCTGGTGCTGACCGTGAGTATCGGCCGGCATGTGGTCAAAGTCCGGTGCGCATCGACCGCCTGCCCCGCATGACCATTCTTCGCTCGACGTTCAGGATTGGTGGCGAAACCGAGATCCGGCGACTCGGTTTCGGCGCCATGCGCATTACCGGTCCGGGCGTCTGGGGCATGCCCGCCGATCAGGCTGAAGCTATCCGCGTGTTGCAGCGTCTGCCGGAACTCGGGGTGGATTTCATCGATACAGCCGATTCATACGGCCCCGGTGTTTCAGAGGAACTGATCCGCGAAGCCCTGCATCCGTATGACTCCCGGTTGCTCGTCGCGACGAAGGCCGGTCTCGTGCGCTCGGGGCCCGGCCGATGGGAATCGCATGGCCGCCCCGAGTATCTGATCGAGCAGGCTCATGGCAGCTTGCGGAGATTGGGTGTCGAACAGATTGGTTTATGGCAGTTGCATCGGATCGATCCCGCCGTGCCGCGCGATGAACAGTTTGGGGCGGTAAAGCACCTCATCGATACCGGCGTGATCCGCCACGCAGGCCTGAGCGAAGTCTGCGTGCCTGACATCAAGGCCGCGTCCAAATACTTCAAGGTAGCAACGGTGCAGAACCGCTTCAACCTGGGCGATCGCAGGAGTGAAGACGTGCTGGATTACTGCACGGCGCATGGCATCGGCTTCATTCCGTGGTACCCGTTGGCGGCCGGGGAACTGACCCGGCCGGGATCGTTGCTCGATATCATCGCCCGTCGTCATGACGCTCGCGTCGGCCAGATTGCGCTTGCATGGCTACTGCAGCGCAGTCCGGTCATGCTGCCGATACCGGGAACCTCCAGGCTCGCACATCTCGTCGAGAATGTGGCCTCCAGCGCGATCGCGCTTTCCGATCACGAGTTCTGCGAACTCGATCGCGCAACCGCGGGACGCGGGCACGAGTCATGACCCGGCGCGCGGCGGCGCAACTGACGCGCGTTCGATCAGGCGCACCGGCAGGCGATGTATGGCAGGGTCGGACGTCACGTTGCCCGTGAGCATCGATACCAGCAGCGCCACGCTCGTTCGCCCGAGTTCGGCGGCCGACTGGCGCACCGTGGTGATGGCGGGCATGAGGAGGTTGGCGAACTCCATGTCGTCGAATCCGACTATCGACATGTAGTCCGGCACGCTCAGCGCGCGTTCGCGCAGCGCATCGAGCACGCCGACCGCAATGTAGTCGCTGGTCGCGAACAGCGCGGTCGGTGGCTTTGCGCTCGTGACGAGCTTCGTGCCGATTTCGCGCCCGAAGGCGCGATCGTACGAGCCGAAGTGGACGAGCTTCGGATCGAAGCGGACCTGTGCTTCGGCGAGTGCGCGCTTGTAACCCGCGAGCCGTTCCTGCACCGTGAAGAGCGCTTCGGGACCGGTCACGTGCGCGATCCGCTTGTGGCCGGCATCGAGCAGATGGCGGGTGGCCTGATAACCGCCCTCGATGTTATCGACGAAAACACGCGGCACGTCCGCGCCCGGCACGTCCTCGTCCACCAGCACGATGTTAGCGCGCTCGCCCATGAGCTTTCGCAATGACCCATCGTCCGGTCGGTTCGTCGCGAAGATCAGGCCGTCGAGATGACGCGTGTCGAGCCAGCTCAAATAAAGCGCCTCGCGTTCGAGCTTGTTGCGCGTGATGCAGAGCGCGAGGCCATAACCGCTGGCTGAGGCGGCTTCCTCGACGGCGTCGGCAAGTTCGGCGAAGAATGGATTGGCGACTTCCGGCATGGCGAGGCCGATGGTCTCGCTGCTTCCAAGGCTGAGCCGCCGGGCGAGACTGTTCTGGCGATAGTTGAGCGCGAGCACGGCGTCATCGACGCGTTTGGCCGTGTCAGGCGGCAGCACGAGGCTGCCGTTCAGGTAGCGCGAGACGGTCGCTTTGGACACATCCGCCAGTTCGGCAACATCGCGAATGGTAGAGACTTTTGCCACTTGGGGTTTCCACGCAGGTTGGGCGCCGGGTTCGGGCGTAGTGTAACGCGGGGATTTGCATGAGCGTTCGCTGGTTGATAATGGCCGGGCACTTCGGCGGTGCGAGCGTGCATCGCGCGGGTGCGGTGTGCACGCCGGCATCGCTTGTCAGCGACGTTCGGGCCTTATAAAATCATTGGCATAAAATTCGCTTAGAAACATTGCAGAGTAGAAGCGGCTAGTGTCTGGTGTATTCGCAGTAACCAGCATGGGGCATTGCTCTTGGGGCGCATCGCGCGCCCACGTCGACCAGCGTCGGCGTTTGAACGGGATCGTCCGATCTCGCTCAACGAGGAGCGTGCGTGTAGTTGCCCCACCATCTCCCTGTTGTGCGTATCGGCAATCCGGAACACGTTCAGGCGTTGTAGCTGGCTCCCCACGTTCACTCGCGGAGTCAAAAAACATGCGTGTTCTACGTCGCTTCTTTCATCTTTCAGTGCTTGTTTTAAGCGTTATTCTTGTTTCCCCTGTTCACGCCGCCGATTCCGTCACCGTGCTCACAAGCTGGTACGCGCAAGCCGAGCACGGCGGTTTTTATCAGGCGCTGGCTACCGGGCTTTACAAACAGGCCGGCCTCGATGTCACGATCAAGATGGGCGGTCCGCAAGTGAACGGCATGCAATTGCTCGTTGGCGGACAGGCGGATTTCATCCTTGGCTATGACTTCCAGGTCCTGTCCAGCGTGGAGGCGGGGATTCCAGTCACGACCGTGGCGGCATCGTTTCAATTCGATCCGCAGGGCATGCTCGTTCACGATGATGTGAAGAACCTCGCCGATCTGAAGGGCAAGACGATCCTGGTCGCGGGCGCGGGCAGGACAAGCTGGTGGCCGTGGCTCAAGTCCAGATACGGATATACCGACAGCCAGACGCGCCCTTACACGTTCAACCTGCAACCGTTCTTTGTAGATCCGAATGTCGCGATGCAGGCGTATCCGTCATCGGAGACATTCCAGGCGGATCAGGCGCACGTGAAGACCCACTTCTTCCTCTTTGCCGACGACGGTTATCCGCCCTACAACACGACCATCGTCGGCTTGCGCAAGACGCTCGCCGACCGGCCCGACGTGACTGCGCGTTTCGTGAAGGCATCGATGGAAGGCTGGAAAAGTTACCTCGCCAATCCGGCTCCGGGCAACGCGCTGATCAAGAAGGACAACCCCGAGATGACCGATGCGCAGCTCGCGTTCGGCGTGGCGCAACTGAAGAAACTCAAGCTCGTGACAGGGGGCGACGCAGGCACGCTCGGCATAGGCGCGATGACCGATGCCCGCTGGAAGAAGACCTACGACTACATGGTCGGCGCGAAGCTTCTCAAGGCCAGTACCGACTACAAAAGCGCCTACACGCTGCAGTACATCCAGACCGCCAAGGTCATGCCGTAAGCGGCGCTGATAAAAAGGAATCGAATCATGCTGGTTACACGTCAAAAAGTCCTGCGCCGCTTCTGGTACGCAATCATGCCCGTGTCGGATCTCGACGATGGCCCCAAGCCGTTCACGCTGCTGGGCGTCGGCATCGTGCTGTGGAAGGGCGCGGGCGGCAAACCTCACGCGTTGCGCGACCGGTGCTGTCATAGAACCGCCAAGCTCTCGAAAGGCTTCGTTGACGCCGATGGCAACATCGCGTGCGGTTATCACGGATGGACCTACGACTGCACGGGGCAATGCGTGAAGATCCCGCAGAACGCGGGCGGCGAGATTCCGTCGCGGGCGATCGTGGAGTCGTTCAGGTGCGAGGAGCGTTACGGTTACGCGTGGGTTGCGCTCGAAGAGCCGCTGCAACCCATTCCCGAGTTTCCGGAGGAGTTCACGCCGGGCTACAGACGCATCATGCAATTCTACGAGCAGTGGAACACGAGCCCGCTGCGCATGATGGAAAACTCTTTCGACAATTCGCATTTCAGCTTCGTGCATAAATCGAACTTCGGTCTTTTCAATAGTCCGCAACCGTCGAAGTATGAATTTCGACCCAACGAATGGGGCTTCGAAGCGGAAACGCATGTGCCCATTCGCAATCCGCAGGCGAGTTTCCGCATCACGGGCACGACCGACGACGTCACCGAACGCCACCTCGTGAACCGGTGGTTCATGCCGTTTTCGCGGCGCTTCGGCTGCATGTATCCGGCAAGCGGCGTGCATCACATCATCTACAACTGCGCGACGCCTATCGACGATAAAACCATGATGCTCGTGCAATGGCTCTACCGCAACGACAGCGAGGAGGCGTGCTCGACACAGGAGCTGATCGACTGGGATCGTCCCATCACCGACGAAGACCGCGAGATTCTCGAGGCAACTGACTATGACGCGTGTATCGACATACGTCGTCAACAGGAGTGCCACATGGCGTCGGATCAACCTGGTCTGCTGATGCGCCGGATGTTGCTTAAGCTGCTCGAAGAGCACGGCGAGCGCGAAGTGTTTCGCATTGCAACGGAGGAGTGAAGCATGAACGCCAATCCCCCTGATGCCGCCGCTGCGCTTTCGGTGCAGCGCGTCGACAAGATCTATGCAAACGGCACGGTTGCGCTGGAAGATGCGCGGCTGACGATTCCTCAAGGCGATTTCGTCTCGCTGCTCGGGCCGTCGGGCTGCGGCAAAAGCACGTTGCTGAAGATGTTCGCGGGTATCGAGACGCCGACGCACGGACACATGCGCTGGTGGGGCCAGCCTTTCGATACGGTCGGCTCAGCCGGTCGCCGCATGTCGATGGTCTTCCAGGAAGCGACATTGATGCCGTGGGCGAGCATTGCGGATAACGTGCGTTTGCCGCTGGATCTTGCGGGCGTTCCAAGGCGTGACGCCGATGCGCGTGTTGCCGACGCACTCGCGAACGTCGGCCTGGAAAATTTCGGCAAGGTGCGGCCGCGCGAGTTGTCCGGCGGCATGCAGATGCGTGCTTCGCTCGCGCGTGCGCTTGTGACCGAACCCGATTTGCTGCTCCTCGATGAACCCTTCGGCGCGCTCGATGAATTTACGCGCAACAAGCTCGACAGCGATCTGCGTACGTTGTGGAAAAAGCGCGGCATGACGGTCGTGTTCGTCACGCACAGCATTTACGAGTCGGTGTATTTGTCGGAGCGCGTGGTCGTGATGCAGGCGCGGCCGGGGAGGGTGATTGCGGAGGTGGCGATCGACGGGGCCGCGGAGCGCGACGATGCGTATCGCGTGTCCGCGCCTTTCATGCAGCATTGCAAGACGCTCTCCGATCTCATCAGCGATGCACATCACACCTCTCTAGGGGCGCACTGATGACCAGCCCGACACTTACGTCCCGCACGTCCGCCATGAAACGGTTATCGAAGGTCGAGAGGCGGCCGCTCTTGCATCGTCCCGGGGCAATGAAAGCCGCAGCGCCCTGGTTCGTCGGCATTGTGATGTTGCTGTTATGGGAAGGCTGGTGCGCGTTGTTCAAAGTGCCGGTTTATCTCGTACCCGCGCCGCACGACATTGCAATCCAGTTGCTGAAAGACGGCCCGATGCTGCTCGCGGCGCTGGCTGCAACGCTCAAGATCACGTTGCTCGCGTTCGCGCTTGCAACCGTGATTGGCGTGACGATTGCGTTGCTGTTCGTGCAGAGTCCATTGATCGAAGCGAGTTTTTTCCCGTACGCGATTCTTTTGCAAGTCACGCCGATCGTCGCGATTGCGCCGCTCATCATCATCTGGGTGAAGGACACCACCTTCGCACTCGTGATCTGCGCTACGCTCGTGGCCCTGTTCCCGATCATCTCGAACACGGCGCTCGGGTTGCGTAGCGTGAACCCGGGGCTGATCAACCTGTTTCGCATCAATCGCGCGACACGTTGGCAGACGCTCGTGCGCCTGCGCATTCCGAGTGCGCTGCCGTATTTCTTCGGTGGCTTGCGCATATCGAGCGGGTTGTCGCTGATCGGCGCGGTGGTGGCCGAGTTCGTGGCCGGCACGGGCGGCAGCGGCGCGGGGCTTGCTTATCAGATCCTGCAAGCGGGTTTTCAGTTGAACATTCCGCGGCTCTTTGCTGCGTTGTTCCTGATTACGGTAACAGGCGTGGTGCTGTTTGGCATCACCGCATGGGTGTCGCGCATCGGTTTGCGCGGCTGGCACGAAAGCGAACTGTGAGCGCGATTACATGAGTATCCTGATTCGAAATGCAGCGGCCATCATGACCGGTGGCGCAGGCAGCCCCGACGATCCGTCGCGTGCGGCAGGCCCCGATATCCGCATTGAAGGCGAGACTATCCAGGCAATCGGCGCGCTCGTGCCGCATGCCAGTGAGACGGTGATCGACGCTACCGATTGCGTGGTTTATCCGGCATGGGTCAACACCCATCATCATCTGTTTCAGTCCTTGCTCAAGGGTGATACGGCCGGGCTCAACGCATCGCTGACCCCGTGGCTTGCAGCAACGCCGTATCGCTTCCGTGCATCGTTCGACGAAAAACGGTTCCGTCTCGCGGCGCGCATCGGGATGATCGAGTTGATGCGCTCGGGCTGCACGACGGTCGCCGATCACAACTACGTGTATTACCCGGGCATGCCGTTCGACAGTTCCGCCATTCTCTTCGATGAAGCCGAAAAGCTCGGCTTGCGTTTCGTGCTGCTGCGCGGCGGCGCGACAAAAACGCGGCAACTGGAAGCCGAGTTGCCGAGCGCGTTGCGGCCAGAATCCATCGATTCGTATATTGCGGATATCGAGCGGCTTGCGGCGACTTATCACGATGCATCGCCACGGGCGATGCGCCGCGTCGTGATGGCGCCGACCACGGTTTTGTATTCCATCTCCCCGGCCGAGATGCGGCAGACCGCGGCGGTTGCCCGGCGGCTCGGGTTGCGTTTGCACAGTCATCTATCGGAGACCGTGTCGTATCAGGACAGCGCGCATGCCATGCACGCATGTTCGCCGGTTGCGTTTTGCGGCGAGCACGATTGGCTTGGCAGCGATGTCTGGTACGCACATCTCGTGAAGCTCGATGCCGATGAAATCGCGATGCTCGCGCAAACACGCACGGGCGTGGCGCATTGTCCGCAATCGAATGGACGTCTGGGCAGCGGCATCGCGCCGATCCGCGAGATGGCGGATGCAGGCGTGCCGGTGTCCATCGGCGTGGACGGTGCGGCATCGAATGAAGCTGCCGATATGATTTCAGAGGTCCACATGGCGTGGCTCGCGCAACGGGCGCGGCGCGGGATGGCGGCGCAGGCGGTTTATCGGGGTGGGAGTTTTGAGGGTGGCGCCGATGCCGCGACGGTGGATGAAGTGGTGCACTGGGGCACGGCGGGTGGAGCGAACGTGCTGGGTTTGCCGGAGGTCGGTCGGATTGCAGTGGGATTTTCGGCGGATGTGGCGGTGTATCGGCTGGACGATCCGCGTTACTTCGGCCTGCACGATCCAGCGATAGGGCCGGTTGCATCAGGGGGACGGCCGTCGCTGGCAGCGTTGTTTTCGGCGGGTAAGCAGGTCGTTAGCGATGATGTCATCGAGGGCGTCGACTTGCAGGAATTGCGGCGGGAATCGATGAGCGCGGTCAAGGCGATGTTGGCGGAGGTGGGGTAAAGAGTTCATGAAAAGGGTTTAATGAAAATCCCGGCTAACACTGGCCAGCCCGCCCAGCATATGCGACATATCCACCAGCCGCTGTGCAACAAGGTGCTTCACCTCGCCTTCACATTGCCAGGTGCCATACACCGCAAGCAGCGTCGCACCCAGCGCCTCGCGCCGCTGCCTTTCCAGCAAACTCGGCCACACGATCACATTCACATTTCCCGTCTCGTCTTCCAGCGTGACGAACATCACGCCCTTCGCGGTCCCCGGCCGCTGCCTCACGGTCACCAAACCGCAACCACGCGCGAGCTTGCCATTGCGATAACTGTGCAACGTCGCCGCCGGCATCAATCGATGCGCAAGCAATTCCGCCCGCAGCAATTCAAGCGGATGGCGTCCAAGCGATAAACCGACCGTCTTGTAGTCGCTGATGATATCGTCGGCTTCCGATGGAGCGCCCAGCACAGGCGTTGCGTCTTCCATGCGTGCATCGTTCAGCATGTCCTTGTCGGGTACGGCGGCGACCGATTGCCAAAGCGCTTCCCGCCGGTTCCCCGCCAGCGATGTCAGCGCATTCGCTGCAGCCAGCACCTGCAGATCGTGCCGGTCGAGCTGCGCCCGTTGCGCGAGGTCCCCCACGCTCGTGAACTGACGCACCGAACGCGCCGTTTCGATGCGCTCCGCTGAGCCATCGCGCATTCCCTTGAGCAGCGATAAACCCATCCGCACCGCGGTCTTGTTTCCATCGGCATCACGCTCGAGCACCGCATCCCAGCCGCTGATGGTGACATCGACGGGAAGCACGACAACGCCATGACGCCGCGCATCTTGCACGAGCTGCGAAGGCGAATAAAAACCCATTGGCTGCGAGTTGAGCATGGCGGCAAGAAACGCCGCAGGCTCATGGCACTTCAACCAGCTGCTGACATACACGAGCAATGCAAAACTCGCCGCGTGGCTTTCAGGAAAACCGTATTCACCGAAGCCCTTGATCTGCTCGAATATGCCTTCTGCAAAGACTCTTTCATAACCGCGCTCGGTCATGCCGTTCACGATCCGGTCGTAGTATTTCCCGAGACCGCCTTTGCGTTTCCAGGCGGCCATCGCGCGACGCAAGGCATCGGCTTCGCCGGCTGTGAAACCGGCCGCGATCATCGCGATCTGCATCACTTGTTCCTGGAAGATCGGCACGCCGAGGGTTCTTTCGAGCGCGACCTTCAGGGCATCGTTGGGAAAAGTCACCGGCTCAAATCCCTGGCGCCGGCGCAAATAGGGATGCACGGCACCGCCTTGAATCGGACCCGGACGCACGATCGCAACCTCGATCACGAGATCATAAAATTTTTGCGGCTTGAGCCGCGGCAACATCGACATTTGCGCACGCGATTCGATCTGGAACACGCCGACGGTATCCGCCCGCGAGATCATCTCGTAAGTCGTTTTATCCTCACGTGGAATGTCCTGCATCTCAAAGTGCTCGCCGCGTTTCTCCGAAATGATATCGAGCGTGCGCCTGATTGCGGACAGCATGCCGAGCGCAAGCACATCGACTTTCAAAAGGCCGAGCGCTTCCAGATCGTCCTTGTCCCACTGAATGACGCTGCGATCGACCATCGCCGCGTTTTCGATGGGAACCAGCCGCGTGAGCTTGTCCCGGCTGATCACAAACCCGCCGGAATGCTGCGACAAATGCCGTGGAAAATTCAGTAATTGCGCCGCAAGCGATGCCCACGACTGAATCAGCGGATTCTCCGGATCGAGTCCGGATTCTATGAAGCGTTGCAGCAAGTCCTGACTGGTATCGAACCATTGATGCGACTTCGCGACGCGATCCACGATCTGCGGATCGACACCCAGCGCCTTGCCCGTCTCACGCAATGCGCCGCGCGGCCGGTATGTCGATACCGCCGCCGCAATCGCCGTCCGGTCCCGCCCATATTTCCTGTAGATGTACTGGATCACTTCTTCGCGCCGCTGATGCTCGAAGTCGACATCGATATCCGGCGGCTCACCGCGCTCCTTGCTGATGAAGCGCTCGAACAGCATGCTGCTGCTTGCGGGATCCACTTCGGTCACACCGAGGCAATAGCAGACGGCGGAATTCGCGGCCGATCCACGTCCCTGGCACAGAATGTTTTCACTGCGCGCAAAGCGCACGAGATCGTACACGGTAAGAAAATACGGCTCGTATTCCAGATCCACGATCAGATCGAGTTCGTGTTCTATCTGCGCCTGGACTTCATGCGGCACGCCTGAAGGAAAGCGGCGCTGCGCGCCAATATACGTTTCCTGCCTTAGATAGGAAGCCGATGTATAGCCTTTGGGCACGAGTTCATCGGGGTATTCATATTTGAGTTCTTGCAGTGAAAAAGTGCAGCGCGAAAGTACGGTGAGCGTTTCCCGCAGGGTTTGCTCAGGGTAAAGATTCGCAAGCCGCAGCCGTGACCGCAGATGCTGCTCGGCGTTCGGCGCGAGCTCGTAACCGCACTGGGACACAGGCTTGCCAATGCGGATCGCCGTCATGGTGTCCTGCAGCGGCTTGCGCGAACGCACGTGCATCACCACGTTGCCAGTTGCGACCACGGGTACTTTATAAAGCGATGCAATGTGTTCGACCGTCCCTCTGTGCATATCGTCGAGTGCACGCTGATGCAGCGTCAAGCCGACCCACGCGCGTTGAGCAAACGTGGTGTCGAGCCATTCGACCTGGGCGTCGAGCGCGGCTTCTTTCGCGGGGAAATCGGGCACGAGGATCGCGAGGCAATCCGGCATGCCGCGCAGATGGGCGAATTCTTTATCCGGGCGCGCGAGATCGTTCGGCGTGAGCAGGTATTCGCCCTTTTTCGAGCGCATCCGCGCGATGGTGATCAACTCCGACAAATTGCCGTAACCTTCGCGGTTCTGCGCCAGCAAGACGAGCCCGAACGCCGGCGACCGGTCCGCATTGACGAGCCTGAAATACGAGCCGATCACAAGCGGAAAGCCGAGATTCTTCGCCTCCACATGCGCGCGCACGACGCCCGCAAGCGAGCATTCGTCGGTGATCGCGAGACCGGCGTATCCAAGCTGAGCCGCGCGCGCGACCAGCTCTTCTCCACGCGACGCACCGTGGAGAAATGTGAAATTGGAAAACGCAAATAGCTCCGCATACGCGGGCAGCGTGGAAAAGGTAGTATCCACGGCGCGTCACCCAAAGAGGCCGTGGAGAAACCAGCGTGGGTCGTCGGCCTCCGCGCTGCCCGGCCGCTCACGATAAATCCAGTAGCAGCTTTGATCGTTCGCCTGCGCGACGAAATAATCGCGGCTGGTCAGGTTGTTATCGAACCATCCAGCTTCTATGCGTTCCGCCGGTGACACCGTTTTCAGCGGCGAGCCATAAAACGGCCGATGGTTTTTCATCATCAGCTGCAGCGGCTTTTCGAGCAGCCATGCGGGACGCGGCAAATCCGACGGCATGCCTTCGGGCTTGGCGGGAAGAGAGGTATCGGTGACGGAAATCCAGCGGTTCGCGCATTCCGGCCGATGATCCGACGACGGCGCCGCCCGCAGCACATTCTCGGCGCCAAGCCTTGCAACCAGCAATTCCAGCAGCCGGTTATGGTCCTCGGGTGAGCCGCCGGGTTCGGGGAAAAGCGTCTCGGTGGGCGGCTCGGCCGCCTGAATTTTTGCAGCGCTCAACCGCATGGCAATGACCGCCGCGACGAGTTCCGTGCGCCCGAGCCGCTCCTTGAACAGGCGCACGAGATGCTGTTCGTGCCAGGTCGGTTCGGCAAGCGCGATCTGGATGATCGTCGGGTCGATGGCGCTGCGCCCGCGCTCATGTTCCAGCGTGAGCGTGGCGTGCGTGAGCGCGAGTTGCTGCGTGCTCAGCCAGCCGCACATTTGCACGATCAGCCGGCGCGCGGAAAACAGCATGGCTTCCGCATTTTCGATGCGATCCGGCAACTCGATACGCGCACTGAACGCCGGCGGCACGGCCAGCCACTCGTACAACTCGGGCGCGATGCCGTAAGCGCGATCCAGTGAGTCGAGCAGCGCGACGCCGCAGCGTTTTTTCAGGCCTGCGCGCGGCAGGCGCCGGATGTCGTTCAGCGTCTTGCAGCCGAGCCCCGAAAACCAGTCGGCGAACGCGCGCACTTCCTGTACGGACTGAAACGGCAGCGCGCCGAGCTTGCGTTCGAGCGACGCCATTTTCAGCACGCGCCGCCTGATGTGGGCACGGCCCGCGCTTTTGGCAAGCAGCCAGGCGCCCTGACCCGTCGGCGATGTACTCACGCGCGCACTGAGACCGATTGCATCGACGATATCCCGCATCTGCTGGCACAACTTCACGATACCGCCAAACAGCCGCAAGCTCGCCGTTACATCCACAACGATGGTTTCCTCGTCGCACAACGCGACCATGGGCGAGAACTTCATCAACGAAAAAGCGGCCTCGCGCATCACGTCCTGTTCCTTGACCAGGTCGCGCTCGAACATCAGCGTGTCGGGCGCCAACGTGAGCACGCCGCCGCGCTTCATGCCGAGGCACACGCCGGCCTCGCGAGCACCCGGGTCCGCGATCAGGACCTTGTCGTGGTCGAGGACGACGCAGCCGTGTTCAGGCCTACGCGACCAGCGTGGACGGAACACTTCCAGCGACAACCGCGGTAGATGGATGCCGACGTACACGGGCATGGGGGCTCAACAAAATGGGAGAGGGTTGCAGGGTGACTGACAGTCTTTCGGTGCGGATCGGGCCTTTGCGCTTGATGACATCGACAACAATGCCGCTGCCCGCCGGACGCACCGCCAGCCGCAACGTAGCCGGCGACGAATCCGGCGCGCACGCAAGCGGGCGCACCACCATGAACAGTGTTTCGGACGACTGCGCGGCCAGGTGCAGACGCCGCAGCGACTCGGTGCGCATATGTTGCTGCCAGAAAACGAGTGCGCCGCAACTGCCGGCCTTGAGAATTTGCTCGGCTGACCAGAGGGCATCGGCCATTTTTGCCGCACGCAACCGGAGCAGTTTGTCGAGCGGCACGCCTAGGTAGGCGAACGCAAGCGAGTTCGGAATATGGGGCGGCTGCACGAGCGCGATCGGGCGTTTGCTCACGGCGGCGAGCGCCGGGCGCAGCAGCCTGACTTCGCCCACGCCCGGCTGCTGCACCAGCAACTCGATCAGCGTGCCCAGGGGCCAGCCGCCGCCGGGCAATTCAGCGGAAAGCACGGCATAGCCCGTGTCGACCGTCTGTCCGTGCGAGCGGGCAAGCTGCGACCCGCGCCACAAGGCGATTCCCCCCAAACCGGGATGCGTGGTCGAGTCGATCAGGGCGTCGAGACGGCACGACGCCTTGCTGGACTGCGGGAGTTTCTCTGGATTGCCGAAGGCGGAGTTCACGGGGGACCTCTTGCTGAGTACTGTACAAATATACAGTAATTCTAGCGCAGGAATTCTCCACCCGGGAAACCAATAGGACAGTTCTTAAGCGCGTGTGTCACGCCGGCAGACAGGTGAAAACTCCTGCTTGCGCTCTGTTTTTGCTCAACGTATATTGAATGTCACCCAACAACTATTGCGATGCGATAAAAAATGACTGAAGACATTTTGGTATCCCGCCATGAACGTGTAGCGATCATCACGCTCAATCGTCCGGAAAAACTCAATGCGTGGACCACGCCGATGCGCAACGCGATCATCGACGCACTGGAACGCTTCGACGCTGACGACAATGTCACGGCGATCATCATGACGGGCGCAGGCAACCGCGCCTTTTCTGCCGGGCAGGATCTCTCGGAGGCCCATGACTTCGACGGCGAACGTGCGGTCGCCTGGGTCAAGGAATGGCAGCGTTACTACGCTGCGCTGCGCGGCCTCAAGAAGCCGCTGGTGATGGCGCTGAACGGCACGGCAGCGGGCTCGGCGTTCCAGGTGGCGCTGCTTGGCGACATCCGCGTCGGTCATCCGGGCGTGCGCATGGGCCAGCCGGAAATCAACGCGGGTATCGCGAGCACGACCGGTCCGTGGATCATGAACTCCATGCTCGGCATGTCGCGCACGATCGAACTGACGCTCACGGGCCGCCTGATGGACGCCGATGAATGCAAGCAGATCGGCCTGATTCACCACATCGTGGCCGAAGAAAAAGTACTGGAAAAAGCGCTCGAGATCGCGACCGACCTGGGCAACAAACCGCCGGTTGCAATGCGTCTGGATAAACAGCGATTCCGCGAAATGACCGAGCCGGGTTTTCAGGACTGCATAGAAGCGGGCGCTCGCATTCAGCGCGAAGCCTACGATTCGGGCGAACCCGCCCGCATGATGGAAGAGTTCTTCCGCAAGCGCGCCAAGTGAGCCGGTCGCGTTTCATCTACTGAACCATCGAGCGGGAGACCATGGCAATGACGCAACACTTCAACGAAAAGCGGCGCCGGCTGTTGCAGGGTGCAGGCGCACTTGCGCTCGCGGGTGCAATGCCGGTGCTGGTCCGCGCGGACGACAAGCAGATTGTCGTGTCGGACCCGGGCGGCCCTTATACGCTCGCGTATCGTCAGGCGTTCTACGATCCGTTCGAAAAAGCGACGGGCATCAAGGTGGTAAGCGTCGCACGCGAGTCGCAGCCGGTCGCGCAGTTCGAAGCGATGGTGAAGACGAAAAACTATGTGTGGGACGTGACCACACTCACGCTCTCCGCCGACATTCCATACCTCGAAGCGAAGGGCCTGATGGAGCCGATCGGCCTCAAGCCGTCCGACTTCCCGGATGTGATGCCCGAAGCGATCACGCCCAACTGGCTGGGCGTGGACGTCTATTCCACGGTGCTCGCGTACCGCACCGACAAATTCCAGGCGAACGGCCCGAAATCGTGGGCGGACTTCTGGGACGTCAAGCGTTTTCCGGGCCGCCGCTGCCTGCGGCGCAGTCCGCTCGACACGCTGGAGCAAGCGTTGCTCGCCGACGGCGTGCCGCTCGACAAGCTCTATCCGCTCGACGTCGACCGCGCATTCAAGAGTCTCGACAAGATCAAACCGCATATTGCGATCTGGTGGACTTCGGGTGCGCAGTCCATGCAGGCAATCCAGAGTGGCGACGTCGACATGATTTCACTATGGAACGGCCGCGCGCAGTCCGCGATCGACGGCGGTGCGCCGGTCAGGATCGTCTGGAATCAGGGCCTGTATTCCATCGAAGGATGGGGTATTCCCAAAGGCACGCCGCGCGCCGAGATGGCGAAGCAGTTCGTGCGCTTCTGCGCGGACGCAAAGCGTCAGGCGCTCCTCACGCAGACACTTGCTTACGGACCCACCAACCGCAAGTCGTTCGAAACCATCCCGCCGCAGCGCGTTCCCTTGTTGCCGACTGCGCCGGACAACATCCGCGACATGAAGCTGCCAAGTCCGCAGTGGTGGCAGGAGAATCGCCAGAAGGTCACTGAACGCTTCAATTCGTGGATCATTTCGTAAAGGTGCAACGATGAGCGCAAAACTGGAAGCGATCGGGCTGACCAAGCGTTACGGCGATACCGTCGCGCTGGAGCCGACCAGCATGACCGTGCAGGCCGGCGAATTCCTGACGCTGCTCGGTCCTTCCGGGTCGGGCAAGACCACGCTGCTCCAGATGATTTCGGGGCTGGTCGCGCCCAGCGCCGGGCGCATCGAGATAGACGGACGAGATGTGACGCACGTCGAACCGGGCAAGCGCGGCATCGGCATGGTGTTCCAAAGCTATGCGCTGTTTCCGCACATGAGCGTGTGGGACAACGTCGCTTACGGCTTGCGAATGCGCCGCAAGTCGCGCGAGGACGTGCGCGAGGCAGTGGAAGGCGCGCTCGAAATGGTGCGCATGAGCGAATACAAAGGGCGGTTTCCAAAGGAGCTGTCCGGCGGGCAGCAGCAGCGCATCGCACTCGCGCGCTGCTTCGCCTACCGTCCGTCGGTGATTTTGCTCGACGAGCCGCTCGGCGCACTCGATAAAAAGCTGCGTGAGCACATGCAGGCGGAAATACGCCGTCTCCACAAGGAGCTCGGTGCGACCTTCGTCTATGTGACGCACGATCAGGACGAAGCACTCACGCTTTCGGACCGCATCTGCCTGATGAACGATGCGCGCATCGAGCAGATCGGCACACCCGCCGATTTGTACGATCGGCCCGCGACGCGCTTCGCGGCTGGTTTCATCGGCCATTCGAATCTGCTCGAAGGCGCGCTCGCGGACACGCCTGATGCAAGCGGCGAGCCCATCCTGCTCGTGGCCGGCGGCCGCATTCCGCTGCCGCGCACCGCGAAGCCCGGTCAAGCCGCACGCCATACCTTGCTGCTGCGGCCCGAGGCGCTGGAGTTCGTCGAGCCGAAGCGCGGTTTTGTCGATGGCCGTATCGACGACATTGTGTTCTTCGGCAGCGACACGCACGTGCAACTGTCGCTGCCCGATGGCAGCGAACTCACGGCGCGTTGCGCACGCACGTTCAGTCCGCGCATTGGAGACACGGTGGGCCTGACATGGGACCCATACCGCACCACGCTGCTTCATGCGTGACGCTTAGCGCCGCAAAGGAATTTTCATGACTCTCGCCATACGTGTGCCGCGTTCCACCGACACTGCGCGGCGGCGAAGCGCCTGGCTCGCCGCTTCGTTGCGCTTCGCACCGGTTGTGCCGACCTTGCTGTTCCTGCTGGTGTTCTTCATCTTGCCCGTGGGCGAGATCCTGCAAGGCGGCCTCGTCAACAGCGACGGCACGTACGGCTTCGGGCAGTTCGCCCGTATCGCCCGCACGCCTGTCTATGCCAAGGTGCTGTGGACCACATTCTCGATCTCACTGCTCACGGCGGCATTCTCGGTCGTGCTTGGATACCCGGTCGCTTATTTGCTGAGCCGCGTCTCGGACCGTGTGCGCGAGCGCTGGCTGCTGTGGATCATGCTGCCCTTCTGGACCAGCTATCTGGTCAAGACTTATGCGTGGATGCTGCTGCTGTCGAAGACCGGCGTTCTTTCCTCGATAGCACTTGCACTCGGCCTCGTTCATGAGACGACCGGCACGATTCCGTCGCTGACGGGCGTGCTGATCGGCATGGTGCATTCAATGCTGCCGCTGGCCGTCATGACGATGCTGCCAGTGATGCGCGGCATCGACGAGCGCCTTTCGCAGGCCGCCGAAACGCTCGGCGCCGAGCGCAGCACGAGCTTCTTCACGATGTTCCTGCCGCTCTCGTCACCGGGTGTGGCCGCGGCCGGACTGCTCGTGTTTGTCTCCAGTCTCGGCTTTTTTATCGTGCCCGCGCTGCTCGGTTCGCCACGCGAGACGATGATCGCGCAACTGGTGATCTCGTCGGTACTCGAACTGTTCGACATGCATTTTGCCGGCGCGCTTTCGACGGTGCTGTTGATATGCTCGATTGCGATTTTCTTCCTGTATGACCGCATGGTCGGCCTGACGTCGCTGACGGGCGAAGTGCGCGAACGCCAGCGCACGTCACGCGCGCAAGGGCTCAAGCTCGCGCTGCTGATCTGGGTGGGACGTATCTGCGCGCCGCTCGCAAGGCGGCGCGAAACTTTCCGGCAAGGTGACGGTGTCCGTCTCGTCAGTCCGCTCGGCCTCTTCACTATCGCGGTCATGATCGTGCTGGTCGTGCCGGTGCTGTCGGTGATTCCGTATGCGTTCACGCGCGGCGACTTTATCGCCTTTCCCCCGAAGCTTTTCAGTGTGCGCTGGTTCGGCACTTTCCTCGGGTCGCCGGTCTGGCAGAGCGCGGTGATCCGCTCGTTCGTGGTGGGATTCGGAACAGCGGTGCTGTCGGTCGTGCTCGGATTCGGCGCGACCCTCGCGATGACGCGCATGCCGCAGCGCGCCGTCAAACCGGTTTTCGCGTTGATGGTCGCGCCGTTGATCGTGCCGCGCATCGTCGTTGCGGTCGGGCTCCTGTATTTGCTGAGCCGGTTCGGGCTGACGGGAACCAATACCGGCCTGATCATCGGCCATACGGTGCTGGCGATTCCATATGTGGTCGTGACGCTCGCGGCCGGTTTCCAGCGCTTCGACTGGCGTCTGGACGATGCGGCACGCGTCATGGGCGCGTCTTCATTCCAGCGAATCCGCACCGTGGTGCTGCCGCTTCTGATGGCGAGCGTGAGCGCCGCGTTCCTGTTCGCTTTCCTCGTGTCGTTCGATGATCTGACGATCGCCATCTTTGTGAGCGGTGGAATCAACACGACCCTGCCCAAGCAAATGTGGGACGACATTCAACTGGCGATCACGCCGACACTGGCTGCGGTTTCAACGACCCTTGTCGTACTGATTGCGCTGGTGATTTCCGTTTCTTCCTGGCTCAAGCGCCGCACGCGCTGACATTGCACAATCGACGACTTAAAAGACATGCATTGCTATTCCGATTATTTTCCACATCGTCATCCGCAAGACGAACTCGATTGCGTTGCGCTTCTGGCGGCGGGCCTCTTTGCAGACCCTGCGCGTATCTTCCTGCATTACGAAAACCGCACCATCCGCTGCGACGAAGCGGTGAGACATATCGGACAGTTGCAGGCATGGTTCAAGCACACCGGAATCGAACAGGGCGACCGCGTCGCGGTGATGCTCGGAAACAGCCCGGAGCACATCTATCTGATCTATGCGCTGATCCTGAGCGGGGTCGTATGGGTGCCGGTCAATACCCGGCTGCGGGGAACGGGCCTCGAGTATCTGCTTCAGCATGCCGAGCCGAAGCTCTTCGTATTCGATCAGGAATTCGATGCCGTCACCGCGCAGATCGATTGCGGCGAAGCACGGCGCGAGCGCGTGCCGGATGTCGCTGCACACGCCGCGACTGCCACACTGTGCACGCCGGACATTGGCGTGCACGATCCGCTTTGCATCATCTACACGTCCGGCACGACGGGTGCGCCGAAGGGCGTCCTGTTCACGCACAGGATGATGCGTATCGCCAGCGAAGCCGCTTTGAAGGTCGCCGACGTGCGCGCCGGCGACCGTCTTTTCATGTGGGAGCCGCTGTGCCATATCGGCGGCGCACAGATGCTGCTGCTGCCGTTTCTCGCGTCCGTCACGTTGCATGTGGTGCCGCGCTTCTCCGCCTCGCAGTTCTGGCCACAGGTGACACGCGCGGGCGCGACGCAGTTGCATTACCTGGGCGGCATACTCGACATCCTGATGCAGTTGCCCCGCGATGCACAGCCGCGCGATCATGCACTGCGCGTGGCATGGGGCGCGGGTGTCGGCGCCGCCGCGTGGCACGCCACAGAAGAGCGCCTGGGCGTCCGGCTGCGGGAATGCTACGGCATGACCGAATGCTCGAGCTTTGCGACGCTCAATGCAACGGGCAAAGCGGGTTCGATCGGAAAGGCGCTGCCGTGGTTCGACCTCGAACTTCTGGACGAGCAGGGCCGCCCGGTTGCGAACGGCGAGCCCGGCGAAATCGTGCTGACAAGTAAAGTGGAGGGGGCGTTGTTGCCCGCGTATCTGAAGAACGACGAAGCAACCCGCGCCGCGTTGCGCGATGGCAAGCTGCACACCGGCGACCACGCGCGGCGCGACGCGGACGGCGATCTGTTTTTCATTGGACGGCGAACCGACAGCATGCGGGTGCGCGGCGAGAACGTTTCGGCGTGGGAGATCGAGCGGGTGTTTGCCGGGCATCCGGCGGTCAAGGCGAGCGCCGCAATTGGCGTGGCGACATTGGTGGGGGAGCAGGACATCCTTCTGGATGTGCAGTTCAAGGACGCAGCCATAGACTGGGAAGCGCTCCATGCATGGGCTTCCGAGCGCCTCGCAAGCTTTCAGCTGCCGCGATATTACCGGGCTGTCGAGCAGTTCGAACTCACCGCGAGCGAACGGATCCGCAAGCATCTGCTTTCGCGGGACGTGGGTAACGCATGGGACAGGCTGCGCCGCTGAAGCTCTATCAGAGCGGAGCAAGGCGCAGTCAGCCAGTTATCTCATTCTGATACCTGTACAGCGACATGCGATAATGCGAGCCCGTGCCTGACCGATGCTGAGAACAAGAACGTGAGATCCGCCCCGCCCACCAGCCGCCGCAAGTCCAATGCGCCACTCGCCGTTTCCGGCGAGGAAAAGGCGAGCGATCCGACGGAGTCATCGCTCTTCGTGCAATCGGTTGAAAAGGCCATGCGCGTGCTGACCGCGTTCGACGGCAGCAAGCGGCAATTATCGCTTTCCGAAATCTCCGCACTGACCGGTTTCGACACAAGCGCCACGCAACGCTTCACGTTCACGCTGTCGGCGCTTGGCTACCTGTTCAAGGACCCGGACAGCCGCAAGTACGAACTGTCGCCCAAGCTGCTCGATTTCACTTATCACTATCTGACTTCCAACGAACTGGTAAGCCGGGCCACGCCGTATCTTCAGCAACTCGGCTCAGAGACGGAAGAGGCCACCAATCTGACCGTGCTCGACGACGTCGACATCGTGTTTGTGCTGCGGATTGTCAGTCGCAACGTGTTCAATGCGCACGTGATCACAGGCTCGCGGTTGCCGGCGTATTGCACGGCGCCTGGTCTCGCGATCCTTGCCACGCTGCCGGATGGAGAGGTCGACGATATCCTGGCGCGCACCAATCTTGTCCAGTACACCGCATCCACCGTGCATCAGCCGCGCAAGATCAAGGAGCGCCTTGTGCAGATCCGCAAGCAGGGCTATGCGCATACGGAAGACGAATATTTCGTCGCCGATATCTCGACTGCCGCGGCCATTACCAACGCGCATGGCCGAGGCATCGGCGCGGTGAACATTGCCGTCGCGCGCTCACGCTGGCACGCCGATCGCGACGAACAGCGCTTTGCGGACCTGGTGGTGTCGACTGCATCCGCTATTTCGGCCCGTCGGCGCGCGGACTGACCGTCTCGTCACGTTTTCACCGATGGGCCTGCTTTGGGTTCCACGTCCCGAGGCCGCCGCGAACGCGCTGATCAGACGAACCGCGCTTGGTTCAGATCCTCGATAAGCGTCGGCCCCGTCGGAATCCAGCCCAATCGAGCTTGCGTGAGGGCGCTGGATGCCGGCATATCGAGGCCGACGAACATTCCCATCCATCCGAAATGTGCCGCTGCTTCCTCCGCGGTGATCGAAGCGACCGGCAGATTCAGGCCCCGGCCGAGGGATTCTGCGATAGCCCGGCTCGTGATGCCTTCTTCGCCCACTGCGTGATAACGCGCCCCCTGATTGCCTGCCTCCACTGCGAGCCGGTAGAGACGTGCAACATCGGAAAGGTGACCGGCTGGCCAGCGGTTGAGGCCGTCGCCCACATAGGCCGAGACGCCTTTCCCGCGTGCGACTGCGACGAGCGGCGAAATCAGTCCCTGCTTGAATGGATTGTGGACCTGGGGCAGCCGCACGACGGACACATTGATGCCCGTCTCGAGAAGCGCATTCCCGGCTAGTTCCGACGCAATACGTGGATTGGGATGACTGGTATTGAAGACGTCTTCGAGTGCCGGTTCGCCGTGCTGACCGCTGCCCATTCCGGTTCCCGAGGTGATGACGAGGGGCCGGTCGGAGCCTGCGAGTGCGGAGCCAAGGGCGGCGATGGCGCACTTGTCCTTTTCACAGTTTTCGACGAATTTGGTGAAGTCGTGGTCGAACGCAGTATGAATGACCGCATCCGCTTGCGCTGCGCCGCTGCGCAGGCTTTCGGGATCCTCCAGCGTGCCGCGATGCACCCCGGCGCCGGCGGCTTCGAGTGCGCGCGCTCCATCGTCCGAACGGGTCATGCCGATAACATGATGACCTGCTTGAATGAGTTCCGGAACGAGAGCCGATCCGATGAATCCTGTCGCGCCCGTAAGAAAAATACGCATGGTCGTTGCCTCGCTGGATAGTAAGGAGCCTACTATCCGGCCATTTTCTATTCCTTTAAAGTAGTGAGATCATCATATTAAGATGACTAACAGGGTCCTCATGCCGATCAGCACGCCCAGTTCCTTAGGAGTCTTTCTACGCAACCGCCGAACGCGGCTGGACCCGGCCGCGTTCGGGTTTTCGGGACCCAGGCGCACGCCGGGGTTGCGCAGGGAAGAGGTTGCATTGCGGGCGCATATCAGCCCGACCTGGTACACGTGGCTGGAACAGGGACGTGGCGGCGCGCCATCGTCAGACGTATTGGACCGGATCGCCGGCGCGTTGATGCTGACGGAGCCGGAGCGCGAATATCTTTTCGTATTGGGGCTGGGACGGCCGCCGGAAGTCCGCTATACGTCTGTAGACGGTGTCAGTCCCCGGCTGCAGCGCCTGCTCGATTCGCTCGATGGAAGTCCCGCTCTGATCAAGACCGCTACCTGGGACGTCGTTGCGTGGAACCGTGCCGCGGCCATCGTGCTGACCGATTACGGCGCACTGCCGGCAGATCAGCGCAACATCCTGCGCTTCCTGTTTTGCAATCCCGCTATTCGCGCCAAGCAGCATGACTGGCAAAACATCGCCCGGTTTGTTGTCGGTGCGTTCAGGGCGGATGCCGCGCGGGCGGGTGCCGTGTCGGAGGTCAATGAACTCGTGGACGAGCTTTGCAGGGCCAGTCCGGAGTTCGAAGTCCTGTGGCGGGAAAACGAGGTGCACGGTCACGGAGACGGAACGAAGGAACTGATGCACCCGGAGCTCGGGACTATTGAACTGGAATACTCATCGTTTTCAGTCGATGGCCGGCCGGATCTCGGATTGATCGTCTACACACCGGTCGATGCCGCGATCGCGGACCGCATCAGGAAGATGTCCGCGGCTGCGCGGCTTGTCGAGAGCACGACCTGATTCTCGCCCCGGGCCTCGATGGCATCGTCGAAGCGACGCCCTTCGGTGCATCATCGTTTCCGGATAACGTTTTCCTCTCCCTTGTAAGACTCCGGGTCGAGTTCATGTTTTTTCAGTTTGTCGTAGAGCGTGTTCCGGGCGAGGCCGAGCAGTTCACTGGCTGCCGCCGTCCTTCCCGCGCACAGCCTCAACGCGTCTTCTATCAAGCGCCGCTCCAGCGCCGCGACCTGTTCGCTCAACGTACGATTTGGCCGTAGCGTGGTGGCCATAGGTGCATGGCTCTGTCTTAGCAAGCCCAGCACGAAGCGCTCAGCCACATTCTTCAATTCTCGCACGTTGCCTGGCCACGGACGCTGCATCAACTCGAGTTCCTGCGCCGAACTCACCTCGGGCACATCCCGCTGGTGCCGAGCCGCCGCTTCAAGAAGGAAGTGATTGAAGAGCAAGGGGATGTCCTCTGGACGGTCTCTTAGCGGAGGGATTTCGAGAAAGGCGACGCCAAGCCGGTAGTACAGATCCGCCCTGAACTCGCCATGCTCGGAAAGCTCCAGCAGATCCACTTTCGTCGCGGCGACGACCCTGCAATTCATCGGGATCATCTCGTTCGACCCGAGGCGTTCGAACTGGTGTTCCTGGAGCGTGCGCAACAACTTGGCTTGCTGCCCGAACGGCATGCCCTCGATCTCATCGAGAAACAAGGTGCCGTGTCCCGCGTATTCGATCTTCCCCAACCGCCTCTTCGATGCCCCCGTGTAAGCGCCGGCTTCGTGTCCGAACACTTCGCTCTCGAACAGCGACTCGGGAACCCCTGCGCAATTGAGGGCCGAGAAGTGGTGCTTGCGGCGCTGACTGTGGTCATGCAGGCAGCGCGCGACCAGTTCCTTGCCCGTGCCCGTTTCCCCGAGGACGATGACGTTCGCGTCGGCGTCCCCCAATGACAGCACCAATTCGCGGAGTTGCCTGATGGCGGGGGAGCGGCCGATGATGGTCGACTCGATCGATTCGCGGGCCGCCAGCGTCGCTCTCAACGCCTGCACTTCGAGCGTGAGCCGGCGCTTCTCCAGCGCACGCCGGACAGCCTCGGCGAGCCGGTCGGACGAGAACGGCTTTTCGATGAAGTCGTAGGCGCCGTCGCGCATGGCATCGACGGCCATGGAAATATCGCCGTGACCCGAAATCAGGATCACGGGCACTCTCGGCGCCATTGCGACGGCTTGCTGCAGGAGCTGCACGCCATCCATGCCCGAGAGCTTGACGTCCGTCACCACGATGCCGGCAAAGTCATCGGTCAGATAAGTCAGTGCGGGCTCGGCCGCATCGAATTCGGAAACCCGGATACCTTCGAGGCGCAGCGCCTGAGCCGCACCCAGACGCACGGCGGGGTCATCTTCGATCAGGATGACGGTAAGCGCGTCTGAATTGTTCATGGTCTAGGCCGCCTTGAGCGACACGATGAACTCGGCGCCGGGCGCGCAGCCGCGCGCTGCGATCGAACCGCCAAACTCCTGCACGATACCGAGTGAAATGGTCAGGCCCAGCCCGAGTCCCGCACCCTGGCGTTTGGTCGAGAAGAACGGCTCATAGAGGCGCGCCTGGACTTCGGGCGTGATGCCGGTCCCGGTATCGCGGACACTGATGAGTACGTGTTCACGGTTCCTGTCGACCGCGATGGTCAACACCTTCTGCTGGTCTGCACCCTCCGCGGTTTCCATTGCATCGATTGCGTTCGACATCAGGTTGATCAGGACCTGCTCAAGACGATTTGCGTCGCAAATGGCAAGGGTATCGGCGTTGCCCATCCGGCGCACCATGACCCCGTCCTGTCTGATCCTTTGCTCGAGCAGGAAGAGCGCGTCGTTCACCACCGAGCCCACCGCGACCGGCTCGGCGCCGGCCGGCGACTTGCGCGCGAACTTGCGAAGCTGGCCGGTGATTTTCGCCATCCGCATGACGAGCTGGGTGATCGCGACAAGGTTGCTGCGAGCGTCGGCGTGCAGTCCTCTGTCCATCATCTTGATGGCGTTGTCGGTCAGGGTTCTTAATGCCGCCAGTGGCTGGTTCAGCTCATGGGTCACGCCAGCGGACATCTGGCCGAGCGTCGCGAGCTTGGCCGCCTGCACGAGACCATCCGTTGCGGATTTCAGGGCCTGTTCCGCACGCAGGCGTTCCTGCACTTGCGCGGTCAGCAGCGCATTTGCATCGACGAGATCCTGGGTCCGGGACACCACCTGGTCTTCGAGACTGAGCTTTGCGAGTTCCAGTGCCTGCCTGCTCGCCCTGGCATGCACATGTGCCCGTCTGCGCTGGTAAAAGACCACGATCAGGCTGGTGATGAAGAGGACCGCGAGCGCACTCGCCGCAGCCGCGGTTCGCGCCGACGTGACGATCGGCACCACGCTGCTCAATACCATCACGCTCCAGTCGGTGCCCGGAACGAGCCGGGTCTGGGCCAGGTACAGCTCCCGCACCTTCGGGTCGACGTGACCGCCTTCGCTCTTTGCGCTCTCGATCAGCATGGCGTCCGCGGTGAGACTGCGGATCTCCGTGAAGCCGATGGTCTTCATGATGCCGTCTTCGTTGTATTGACGTGTATCGACCAGCTCCTTTCGAGCGCGCGCAGATAGCGGCCTCAAGGCCTTGTATCGCCATTCGGGAACCGTGCTTAGGAAGGCGATGCCATTGCCGTCGAGGACAAGCAGGCGTTCGTCGCTTCGCAGCCAGAAGTCGTGCAGCGAGTCGAGGTTGATCTTGACCGCAGAGATGCCGACTATCTCGCGGCCGTCGCGGATGGGTGTCGAGAAGTAATAGCCCGGCTCCGCGCCGGCGGCGCCTATGCCGAAGAAGTGGCCGTTCGAGCCCGCGTTCGCGCTCTTGAAGTACGGCCGATATGAAAAGTCCATTCCGACGAACGAGTTCTTTTCTTGCCAGTTGCTCGCGACGATTGTCCTGCCGGTTCGATCTATCAGATAGCTCGCGGTTGCCTGCGCGGCTTTGTTGACGTGGTCCAGATAGTCGTTGACTGCGGAGATCGACGCACGATCCTTGACCGGTTGTTTCATCAAGCTTATGACGTCACGGTTCTGCGCGATGACAGCGGGCAAGAACGCATAACGTGCAAGCTCCCCGCGCAGCGAGTCGACGTAAAGGTCGAGCTTGTGCCCCTCCGATTCCTGCAACGACGAAGCCGCAACCCGCTCGCCATAGCGATAGCCGAATGCGCCCGCTGCGAGCACGCATCCGAGAACGGCAAGCAGTACAAGCAGGCGCGCACGAACGTAGGAGCGGGTCGTCATTGCATGAGCACTCGTGTGGAACGAGTGGAGTTTGACTACACCCCTGTGGTTTGCGATATCAGTGTTTGCATTAGGTCGCATGCCGGCGAGCGACTTCGCGTGACTCATGAACAGTGCCGCAACAGTGGCGGCAGGACGCGACCGTCCCCGAACCCGTGATCGGGTAGCGGTTCCATTACGGATTTCCGGGATGCTGCGGGGGGTGGCCTGAGTTCACACATCAAAAAATATCAGTTAAATCAATGCATATCAGGAGTGCTGCCCAATCGCGCAAATTGGCATGGACGTTGCCTTGTGAGTCCTGCCCGATAAAAGGCGTCGTCGGGTGAAGACAACAAAATTACCTCTCCCGGAGGAGACATGCTAATTACCCTGATGCGCGGCATACGTCGCGCGAGTATCCCCGTTTGTCTTGGAAGAGTTCTCGCCGGGGGCGTCGCCGCCTTCATGATTGCGGGCTGCAACAGCGGTTCCGACGACGGAAAACCGTACGCCATAGCGGTTACATCGCTGTCTTCCACGCCGCAGTACGTGTCGGGCGGCAGCGCGTTGATCCAGATTGCGACGAACGCCCCGGCGGCGCAGGCGGTCGTGGTCAAGGTCAATGGCACTGACGAATCCGCCGCGTTCAAACCAACCGCTGTTGCCGGCGTCTACCAGGGCGTGGCCACCGGCATGGCGACCGGCGGCAATACGATCGTCGCGTCGATCGGCACGACCAGCGCGTCGCTCAACGTCACCAATTACCCGATCACCGGTCCGATCATCTCGGGTCCGCACCTGAGCCCGTTCCTCTGCCAGACGCAGGCTTTTGCGTTGCCTGACGCAAGCATGCTCGGTACGGCCACCGATGCCGACTGCTCCGCGCCCACGAAGGTGACCTATATCTACATGCCTAACGGTGGCAGTGCGTTCAAGCCCATGCCGAGCACGACAGCGCTGCCCGCCGATGTCTCGACAACCACGACGCTCAGCGGCGCAAAGGTGCCGTTTGTCGTCCGTGTGGAGACCGGCACGATCGACCGCGGGATCTATCAAAATGCGGTGCTGCACGATCCCACCACCGAGGCGCAACCGACTCCGCTTGCTCCACCCAAGGCGTGGAACAAGCGGCTGATCGGTATAGAGGGATTCGGCTGCCCGGGCGGCTGGTACATTCAGGGCGGCGCCATAGGCAACCTGGCGATTGCGGGTTTCAACTTGAGCGACCTCGATCCCACCCGGCTCGGCGAAGGGTATGCGACCTTCAGCAACACGTTGCAGCATGCATCGAATAGCTGCAATGCCGTCCTGTCCGCGGAAGCCGCCATGATGAGCAAGGAACACTTCATCAAGACCTTCGGCGTGCCTGATTTCAGTGTCAGCGAGGGATGCTCCGGCGGGTCCTACGGCAGCATGCAGCCTGCGGACATCGTGCCCGGTCTGTTCGACGGCGTGCTTGTCATGTGCACCTTCCCTGATCCGTTGGCGATTGCATTTTCCGGCTCGGACGGTCATTTGCTGACGCACTACTTTGCCGTGACGAATCCCACCGGGTTCTCGACGGTGCAACAAGTGGCGGTCTCGGGTTATAAAGGCCTGCAGGCCTTCTACGATGCCGCCAACCAGGCCGGCCGCACCGATCCCATTTCGTCGCGGGTCGATATCTCGGGTTATGTTGCCGGGACCTGGAACACCATCGTGCCCGTGGGCCTTCGCTACGATCCGAACTCGAACCCGAAGGGCGCGCGTGCCGATGTGTACGACTGGAACCGCAATGTGTATGGCATCGACCCGAATACGGGATTCGCGCTGCGTCCGTTCGACAATACAGGCGTCCAGTACGGTCTCGCCGCGCTCAACGAAGGCTCGATTACGGCGGACCAGTTCATCGACTTGAACGCGAAGATCGGCGGTTATGACGCGGACGACAACTACATCAGCACGCGAACATCCGGCGATCCGGGCGCGATCCAGCGGATGTACAAAAGCGGTCTTCAGTTGAGCGGCAACGGCGGTTTGTCGTCGATCCCGATCATGGACGTCAGCGGCATCTATAACGACGACGGCGGCTACCATTATCAGTGGTTCCACTTCGCCACACGGGAGCGGCTGAAACGCGCCAACGGCAGCGCCGATAACCAGGTCATGTGGCGCGGCAACCCCGTGCCGGCGACGAATGCATGGGCCACGTTCATCCAGTGGGTCGTCGCCTACAAGGCCGATACCAGCACGTCGAGCCAGCGTGACAAGGTCATCAAGGACAAGCCCACGCAGGCGGTGGACGGCTGCTGGAGCGATGCCACCCACTTCATCACGGAGACGCAGACACTGTCGAACCAGCCGAACACGACCTGCAACACGCTGTTCCCGTCGTGGACGTCGCCGCGTCTTCGCGCAGGCGGTCCGGTATCGGCGGACGTCGCCAAATGCCAGTTGAAGGCCATCGACCCGCACGACTACGCAGCCCCGTTGACGTCCGACCAGATGACGCGTCTTCAGGCTGTGTTCCCCTCGGGCGTATGCGACTGGACCAAGACCGGTGTGAACCAGACGGGCGTAGTGCCCATGCCTTCGTTCGGACCATCGCCCGTGAATCTGGTATTCGATGTAACCAAGAGCTAGGGCGAAGACGATGGCTGCCCGCGGGCGGCCATCGGGCAAGCATGCCTTCGCAGCGTAAGGCATTGCCTAAGCAGCAGCGTGTTGCCGACGTCCTAGGTGTCGTCGGTGACGACCTGTTCCTCGCGCGCATATTGCGACGGCGGCCGCCCGACGTGCCGCGTGAAGGCGACGCTGAAAGTGCTCGCGGAGCTGTAGCCCACGCGCTGTGCGATCTCGGCGACACGGCCTTCACTTCGGCGCAGCAGGTCTTTCGCAAGCGCCATGCGCCAGGTGAGCAGATATTCCATTGGCGCCACGCCGACCGCCCGGTTGAAGCGTTCGAAGAAGGTCGATCGCGACAGCGCGGCCTCTTTTGCGAGCTCGGCAACCGTCCATGCTCGCGTCGGCTGTGCGTGCATACCGCGGATCGCGGCCGCAAGGCGCGCATCGGACAGTCCCCGCACCAAACCCGGCGATGCCGTCGTCTCAGCCGTGGACCGCAACGCCTCGATAAGCAGCACCTCGAGCAACCGCGACAGCACGACCTCGCGAGCGGGCCGCTGTCCGCGTGATTCATCTCTTACCAGTTGCACAAGAGTGGCAAGCCGCTGTTCGCCGCGGACATGCACGATTTGCGGCAGCAACGCGACCAGCAGGGACGCGTCCGGTGAACCGAAGCTGCAGTGACCCGCCATCAACCGCGTATCGATGGGGCTGTCAGCGTCCCCGATCCTGAATTCATTGTTGCCGAGCGCGGTGGGCGCCAGCGTCTCGACGCCCGGGGGCGGCGGCACGAGGCTGGACATTGCAACGCCATACGCGGCGGGAATCAGCATGAAGTCGCCGGAGATGAGCTCGATTGGCTCGTGTCCGTCAATCGCAACTCGGCACCCGCCCTCGAGCACCACGCAATAGGACGGCTGGCCGGCATCGGAGCGGTTCACGCGCCAGGGACTGGCGCCAAAAACCAGTTTGGAAAACCGGGCGCTCGGCTGCAGCAGCAGCACGACTTCGGCCAAAGGGTCGATCACAGCCGGACTCCTGCAGATGAAATTCGGACTTTTGATTGTAGCAAGTACTGGTTCGGCGGTCTATCGTAGGAGCCATACGCACACCACCCCAACAAAGGAGTTCACATGAAAACCGTACTGATCACGGGTTGCTCTTCCGGATTCGGCCTTGAAACAGCCCGCTATTTCCTGGCCCGCGACTGGCAAGTCATCGCCACGATGCGCACGCCCCGCGCCGATGTACTGCCGCCTTCAGAGCGGCTGCGCGTGCTGGCGCTCGACGTCACGGATCCGGAAAGCATCCGCAAGGCTATTGACGCGGCCGGGCCTATCGACGTCCTTGTCAACAACGCGGGCATCGGTGCGGCATCTCCGGCGGAGTTCACCCCGATTGCGACCGTGCGCGGCATCTTCGAGACCAACACGTTTGGCACGATCGCGGTGACGCAGGCGGTGCTGCCGCAGTTCCGGGAACGCAAGGCCGGCGTCGTAGTAAATGTGACGTCGAGCGTCACGCTGAGGGCAATGCCTTTGATCTCCGCTTACCGCGCAAGCAAGGCGGCGGTAAACGCCTTCACCGAGGCAATGGCGCTGGAACTCGAGCCCTTCGGCGTGCGGGCGCGCCTGGTGCTGCCGGGCCGTGCGCCCGATACCCGGTTCGCCGACAACGCCCACGCGCACATGCATGGTCTCGACCACGAGGCTTACGCCGGTGTGGTCAAGCAAGTCTTCGCGCAGTTCCAGGACACGTCTGCACCGACCACCCGGTCACAGGACGTTGCCGAAGCCGTCTGGCGCGCGGCAACCGATCCGTCGTCTCCGATGCGCATCCCGGCCGGCGCCGACGCCGAAGCATGGGCGGCCGAGGTTGGCTGAGCGCCCGGAGCAAACACGAAAATCGCTTCTATGCGCTACGGCGCAACATGACAAGGAGATTGCCATGCATGACAAACGCGTTGCTCTTGTGACCGGGGCCAATCAGGGAATCGGTCTTCAGATCGCGAAGGAACTCGTGGCGCGCGGTCTGACGGTGCTGGTCGGATCGCGCAACCCTGAACGCGGTGAGGCGGCGGCCAGCGAAGTGGGTGCCGGCGCTGTCGCGCTACAACTCGACGTGACGGATCATGCTTCGATCGCATCCGCTGCCGAGCGGGTTCGGAATGAATTTGGCCGCCTCGATCTGCTCATCCAGAATGCGGCCGTTTCGAACACGAAGAAGCAGCCCGGGCAGACCGTCGAGGAGTATTCGAGCACGACACGACCGAGCAATGTATCTCTCGATGAAATGCGCGCAGTGTGGGACACCAATGTCTTCGGTGTGCTTGCCGTGTATCAGGCCATGCTGCCAATTTTGCGCAAGACGCCGGGTGCCCGCATCATCAACGTATCGAGCGGCGTCGGGTCGTTGACGACGAATCTGGACCCGGCTTTCCCGTATCGCGGGATCTTTGGGCCCGTCTACCCCGCGTCCAAGACGGCGCTCAATGCCTTGACGGTCGCCATGGCTATCGAACTGGAGCAGGAGGGCATCAAGGTCCACGCCGTTTCTCCAGGTTTTACCAAGACGAACCTCAACGGCTATGCGGGCACCGATACTGTCGAGGAAGGGGCGCGCGAGGTGGTCCGCGTTGCAATGCTGGATGCGGACAGCCCGACAGGAACGTTCACACGATGGAACGATGTGACGATACCGTGGTGATTCATCGGGCGATAGCCCCTGGTTCGGGGAAGTACCTCGACTGAAAGTGGATCGAGATAAGCGGTTCAAGACAAACCACCCCGGACTCGCGTGCGGTAAATTGCTTTCCTGGCGGGTACGCACTCGCCACACGGAGAGAACCCGCATGCGATCTTCGGCCCGAAACCACCGTAACCTTGCGCCGGTCCTTGAGGTCCGGTTCTTTGTCGTTCTTTCGATCGTCACACACGCGGCATATGCCGTTGCGCAATCCAGCCGCGATCTCATCGGCGCTGCGCGTCTCGGGTCAGGTTATTCGCAAATCCTGAACTTGACCGCATCCCCGGACATCAGCTCCGCACACCTCGACATCTCGAATGGTGTCGCTCCCCATTCATTCACCATCACGCGAATTCCCTATGAGGGTAGTCTGCTTACCTTCTCCGATCAAAACAGTATTGGCTGGCGGGTTTCCGGTGGTTACTTTCGCGAAAAGGACGAACTCGCGATTGGCGGCCTGGACGGCGCGCCGGGCAGTGTCGCGAGCAAGTGGTCGGCCTTCAGCGCAACGGGCGGTCTGTTCCTGAAAAGCAAACTCGGATATGGATTCACATTCGAGCCCGGCCTGGACCTGAGCATGGCCAGGTTGCTCAATGACGCTTCGTATAAGGGTGCGGCCGCCGGCCTTAAACCTCTCACCGACGGGCCGTTGTTCAACTGGCACGAGAATGCGTGGCTGGTCACGCCGAACGCCGCGCTCGAATGGACGACGAACATAGCGTCAGCACAGACGCTGACGATTCGCGGGCATATCGCGTGGTCGTGGATCTCCAGCTTTGACGAGTCGGATCCCTTGTTGCGATTCAGGGAAACGGCCGGTTCATGGTCGATCCAGTCGGCTTACACAGGACCGACCGGCGCTCAGCTATTTGCCCGCCCGCTGAATTATGTCGTCAATGCGGGATACGGCGGATTCTTCGGGGCCAATCACAGCGCGCTCGGGTTTTCGACGTTGGCGAACATCGGCGGTGGATTCGACCTTCCCATCTCAAGAGACGACGCTCAGGCCAAACACGTGCGCGTGGGCGGGGCGTATCTGTTTGGTCCCCACGTCAGCGGCTGGACGGTGAGTCTCGGCCTGACTTATTGAATGGTGGAGCGGGCGGACACGCTACGCACGCTAATCGAAGCCGTTCCCTCCAGACCGAAGTGCTTGCCTTCGAGTTTTCCACAGACCAACTTGCCAATTGATACTGTATGGATGTACAGTATATTATTTGTATTCTGATTCCATCGGAAACAATTGGTGTTGGCGCCAACGCCAATATGCGATCAACAAATCAAAGAGGACACGTGCGGTGAGCATCCTGGTCGGCACGGCGTCATGGACGGATCCCACGCTCATCAAGTGCAAGCGTTTTTATCCGCCGGGGTGTTCGAGCGCGGAAGCGCGCTTGCGCCATTACGCGTCCATTTTTCCTATCGTGGAAGTGGATTCGAGTTACTACGCTATGCCAAACGCGACAAATTCGGTGCTATGGGCTGAGCGAACGTCGCCGGAATTCGTGTTCAACATCAAGGCGTTCCGGTTGTTCACCGGTCATCAGACTGCGCGCGACATGTTTCCCGCCGACATGCAGCCGCACCTGCCGCAGAATGGCAAAACGAGCTTGTACTACAAGGATTTATCGGCGGAAATGCAGCAGGAATTGTGGTGCCGGTATTTCGAAGCCATCGAACCATTGCGTGCTTCGGGCAAGCTCGGCGCGGTGCACTTCCAGTTTGCGCCGTGGGTGATCTGCAATCCGCACGGCATCCGCCATGTCGAGCATTGTGCGGACGTCATGAGCGCCATGGACGGGTACACCATGGCGGTCGAATTCCGCAATCAGACATGGTTCGATGCAAAGCGCCGCGACTCCACGCTCGCCATGGAGCGCGAGCGCGGACTGGTGAACGTGGTGGTCGACGAACCGCAGGGATTCAGCAACAGCATTCCGGCCATCTGGGAAACAACACACCCGGGGCTCGCATTGATCCGTCTGCACGGGCGCAATCACGAGACGTGGAATATCAAGAGGGCGGTGGCGTCGTCGTCGAGATTTCACTACGAGTACAACGACGAAGAACTCGATCCCATCGCGAGCCAGATCATCGAGATCTCAAAAGCCGTGGATATGACCCACGTGATCTTCAATACCAATTACGAAGACCAGGGACAACGGAACGCGTTGAAGCTGATGGGGTTTCTCGACCACGCGTGACATTGAAAGCTTACTCGATGTGCACGCCAAAACCCGCCTGGCCCGGCGCCATATCGGCGCGTAATGTGAGTTCGGGAATGTCGTACGCCCCGGCGTTTTGCCGGCGATACGCAATCGGCTTGGCGGTCCAAAGGGCATCGAGACGTTGTCCGAGTGCATCGCGCGCTTTCGCGAATCCCGCCTCGTCCACTTTCCCCGTCCGATAAATCACGAAGGGCGGCAGCACATCGAAGCCCGGGTAATAGAGAATCCCATGCTGGATGGGGAACAGGAGGTCGTCTATCGGACCATTGATGCCGCGTGCGGCGTAGTGGGATTCCCAGCCGCCCGTAGTCACCATCAGCATTGCCCGTTTTCCGGCCAGCGTGCCTTCGCCATAACGGTCGCCCCAGTGCTTGTCCGAGTGCTCGCCTATGCCGTACGCAAAGCCGTAAGCGTAGACGCGTTCCACCCAGCCTTTCAGGATTGCCGGCATGGAGAACCACCACAGTGGAAACTGCAGGATGACGGCATCCGCCCAGCGCAACTTGTCCTGTTCCTCTGCGATGTCCCTGGTCTGGCGGCCGTTCTCGAATGCGAGCTTCGAGTCGAGCGCGGGGTCGAAACGTTCGGAGGCTTGCCCGTCCATGCTGTCCCTGGCGTCGAGCGATGCTTTCCATTTCATTGCATACAGGTCCGATACCTTCACTGCGTGACCTGCATTCTCCAAGCGTGTGACCGCGAAATCCTTCAGCGAACCATTCAGTGACTTTGGTTCGGGATGTGCATAGACAATAAGAACGTTCATGGTTCGACCCTTCAGTGCTGAAAGAAGCAGCGTAGACCGTCGTCCGGTATAGTGGAAATGAATATCCAACATGCCAGGTATTGCCATGAATGATCTCAGGCGTCTCGATCTGAACCTCTTGCTGACGCTCGACGTCCTGCTTTCGGAGCACAACGTGACGCGCACAGCAGAGCGCCTGAACTTTTCGCAGCCGTCGGTGAGCGTTCATCTCGCGAAGTTGCGCGATGTGTTCGGCGATCCGCTGTTGTTGCCGGGACCGCGAGGCATGCGGCCCACGACAAGAGCTGACGAGTTGCGCGAACCGTTGCGGCAGGCGCTCGAAGCGCTCGGGCGCGCGGTGGCGCCGGCGAGTCCTTTCAGTCCTGCCGAAGCAAGCAACACCTGGCGCGTGGCGGCTGCCGACTATGCCGAATCCACTGTGCTGTTACCTGCGATGGCCGGATTGCGGACGGCTGCGCCCGGCACACGGCTGGCAATCATGGAAATGTCACCGTCGCGGATTGCGCGGCAAGCGGAACGCGGAGAGATCGACCTCGCGTTTCATACCAGCGATGGCGCGCCGGAAGGCCTGCACAGGCGGGTGCTTTTCACCGAGCGATACGTGCTGGCCGGACGTGCGGGTCATCCGCGTTTGAAGCGCCGGCCGACGCTCGCGCAATTCTGCGCGCTCGAGCATGTGATCGTATCGACGGATGGCGGCGGGTTTCGCGGTATCACGGACGAGGCGCTTGCCGACGCCGGCCTGACGCGCCGGGTCGTGCTTTCCGTACCGCATTTCTTGTTCATGATGCAGGTGCTGGCGAGCACGGACCTTGTCGCGATGATGCCGTCGCGGCTGGTCCGCAACGTCAGCACGCTGCGCGTGGTCGAAGCACCCGTCGATGTTCCCGGCTACGACCTGGCCATGCTCTGGCATGAGCGGTCGCACAGGGACGCCGCGCATCGATGGTTGAGGGAGTTCATTGTGGCGGGGGTGAACCGGTGATGGCCGGGGCCGACAAGCCGCGCTCATAGTCCACGGCTTCCCAAACCAGCCACGCTTCAAACGCCTCGAGCTGCGGCGACTTCGCTCCAACCTGCGAGCACGCGAGGTAATACGCCCCTGGCGTGGAAACCTGCAGATCAAACGGTGAGACCAGCCGTCCGCTACGCAAGTCATCTTCGATCAACGCGCGCACCGCAATCATCACGCCCAGGTCATCTATGGCGCCCTGATACGCGAGCGCCGCGTTATCGAAATCAATGTGCCCCTCGCTTTCCAGCTCCGTCATCCCGGCTTCGATCATCCAGCGCGACCAGTCCATCGGACGATTCCTCGATGAAAGCAACGTGTGATGCGCAAGATCCCTGGGGGTTCGCAACGCAGGTCCGCGTTCGAGCAAGGATGGACTGCACACCGGCATCAGCACTTCGCCCAGCAACCGGCGGTGACCCGCGCCCTCGGGAGGAAAAGGATGGGAATGCACGGAGACATCGATATCCTCACGCCGGAAATTCGCGGGCTCGTGAGAGGTGACGACCTGAATATCGATCTTCGGATGCAGCGACTTGAATCGCGTGAGGCGCGGGACCAGCCAGCGCATGGCGAAGGTGGGCGGCAACTTCAGCCGCAAGACCGAACCGTCCGCGTCGTCACGCGCTTCTCGCGTCGCGTAGTCGATCTGGTCGAACACGCTGTTCAGCGCACGGATATAGGTTTCGCCCTTACGGGTAAGTTGTATGCCCCGATGCGTGCGCAAGAAAAGCTTCACCCCGAGCCAGTCCTCCAGCAGCGACACATGGCGGCTGATCGCGCCTTGTGTCACGAGAAGTTCCTTCGCCGCGCCGGTGAAACTCAGGTAGCGCCCGGAGGCTTCGAAGGCGCGCAATGCATTGAGAGGAGGAAGTTTTCGTCGCATATTTCGCATGAGATTTTCTCATGCCGCCCATGATATATCGATCGTTGCACGGGAGACAGAACTGCCTATCATCGTCTCAACAGCGCTGAAGACAACGCTGGTAAAGACGGAGACAACGCAGTGAACCAAACTCCCCCGGCGCCAAGAACGCTATTCGACAAGATCTGGAGTCAGCATCACGTCCTCGAGCGTGAAGACGGCCAGAGCCTGCTTTACGTCGACAGTCATTTCCTTCAGGACGGATCGGCGCCCGCGTTCGAAATGCTGCGCCAGCGCGGCCTGAAAGCGCACGCGCCACAACGCGGATTCGCCACCCCCGATCATTACGTGCCCACCGGCAGCCGCGATCTTGCGAGCATAACCGACCCCGAGAAGCGCGCAATGGCCAACGCGCTGCGCGACGACACCAAAAGTCTCGGCATCACCTTCTTCGGCCTCGATGACGTGCGCCAGGGAATCGTCCATGTCGTCGCCCCCGAACAGGGCCTGAGCCGCCCCGGCATGCTGATCGTGTGCGGCGACAGTCATACGTCCACGCATGGCGCAGTCGGCGCACTGGCGTTCGGCATTGGCGCGACGGAGGTGGCGCATGTGCTCGCAACGCAGACCTTGTGGCAGCGCAAACCGAAGGCGCTGCGCATTGCGCTCGAGGGTACGCTGCCTGGGGGCGTCGGCGCGAAGGATGTAATTCTCGCGATCATCGCAAGGATCGGCGCGGGCGGCGCGACCGGCCATGTGATCGAATACGCGGGGCCGGTCATTGAAAGTTTGTCGATGGAAGGCCGCTTCACCATCTGCAACATGTCGATAGAAGCAGGCGGCCGCGCCGGCATGATGGCCCCCGACGACACCACGTTCCACTATCTCGCAGGCAAGCCGTTTGCGCCGCAAGGCGCGCGCTGGGACGAGGAGGTGGCGCGCTGGCGCGGGCTTGCATCGGACGCAGGGGCATCGTACGACAAGGAGATCACGCTCGATGTCAGCACCTTGCAACCCATGGTCACCTGGGGCAACAGTCCGGAAGACGCGCTGCCCATAGATGCCCGCGTGCCCGATCCCGCAGACGCGCCTAATGCCGAGAAGCGCGCCGCGATGCAGCGCACCATGGATTACATGGGCCTTACTCCCGGTATGACGCTCGATGGCCTGACCATTGACCGCGCATTCATAGGCTCGTGTACGAATGGCCGCCTCGAGGATCTGCAGGCGGCTGCCGCCGTGGTCAAGGGCCGCAAGGTCGCGCAATCGGTCGAAGCGTGGGTGGTGCCGGGCTCGGGCCTCGTCAAACAGGAAGCGGAAGCGCTGGGTCTCGACCGGATCTTCAAGGACGCCGGTTTCCAGTGGCGCGAAGCCGGTTGCTCGATGTGCCTCGGCACCAATGGCGACACCGTTGCGCCGGGGCAGCGCAGCGCCTCGACCACCAATCGCAATTTCGTCGGCCGGCAAGGTCCCGGTTCGCGCACTCACCTGATGAGCCCCGCGATGGTCGCCGCCGCCGCGTTGAGCGGGCGTCTCACCGACGTGCGGCCCATGCTTGCCGGGGAAATCTGATGGAAGCCTTCGATTATCTCGATGCGGTCGCACTGCCGGTTGCGCGCCCGAACTGCGACACCGATCAAATCGTGCCTGCACGATACCTGCAGAAACCGCGCTCGGACAATTTTGGCAATTACCTTTTCCGCGACCTTCGATACCACGCGGACGGTTCTGAAAAAGCCGGCTTCCTGCTCAATCTGCCCGCGTATCAGCCGGCGAGGATCGTGGTCGCGAAGGAGAACTTCGCGTGCGGCTCGTCGCGCGAGCACGCGGTCTGGGCGCTGTACGACTACGGCGTGCGCGCGGTGATTGCGCCTAGCGTGGGGGACATCTTTGCGTCGAATGCATCGAAGAACGGACTGTTGATCGTGCTGCTCGCCGCCGATGTCGTCGACGAAATGATCGGCAAGATCGAGGCGAGCCCTGGCCTGCATGTAAGCGTCGATCTCGATGCGCAAACCGTGTCCACGCCGGACGGTGTATCGCATACATTCAGTATCGATGCCTATCAGAAGCGTTGCCTGAAGGAAGGTCTCGACGAACTCGGCTACACCCTCACTCAGCTCGACCGGATCGAGGCATTCGAGCGCAACTACGCGTACTGAGTGCCGCCGCGATATTCAATCACGTTCATGTAAAGGACCGGAAATGAAAGTTGCTGTACTGGCGGGCGATGGGATCGGCAAGGAAGTCACGGCGGAGGCGCTCAAGGTTCTGCAGGCGGTCGTGCCAAAAAGCGCGGCGCTTGAAATCAGCCATGCGCCCATAGGCGGCGCGGGCGTGGAAGCAGCGGGCGATCCGCTGCCGGCGGCGACGCTCGACATCGCGCGCAAGTCCGACGCGATCCTGTTCGGCGCCGCAGGCGAACCGGGCGACGAGAAGATTCCCTTCGACATGCGCCCGGGCGCGAGCCTTTTGCGTCTGCGAAAGGCGCTGGGTCTCTTTGCCAACTTTCGCCCCGCGTTTCTCTTCCCGGAACTCGCCGATGCCTCGAGCCTCAAGCGCGAGATTGTCGATGGCCTCGACATCATGATCCTGCGCGAGCTGACCGGCGACCTCTACTTTGGCGAACCGCGCGGCGTAACAATAGAGAACGGCGAACGGGTCGGCGTCAACACCATGCGATATACCGAATCCGAAGTGCGGCGAATCGGACATGCGGCCTTCCGTGCGGCGCGAACGCGTAACTGCAAGGTCTGCTCCGTCGACAAGGCCAATGTGCTCGAAACCATGCAGCTCTGGCGCGAGGTCATGACGGAAGTCGGCCGGGAATATCCCGACGTGGAACTGACACACACTTTCGTGGATGCAGCCGCGATGATGCTGATGCGCAACCCGCGTCAGTTCGACGTGATCGTGACGGGCAACGTCTTCGGCGACATTCTCTCGGACGCGGCCGCCATGCTGACGGGTTCCATCGGCATGTTGCCTTCGGCTTCACTTGCAAGCGGGCGGCTTGGTTTGTACGAACCGGTACACGGCACGGCGCCTGACATTGCGGGGATGGACATCGCGAATCCGCTGGCTGCGATTCTCTCGGTCGAGATGATGATGCGTCTTTCGTTCGACCTGCCCGAAGCCGGCGACCGCATTCGCCGCGCTGTAAGTTCGGTTCTTGCCGATGGCTACCGTACCGCGGACATCCATCAGCCGGGCACGAAGAGAGTCGGCACGCGAGAGATGGGCGAAGCAGTACTGGCCGCGCTGGGCCGATGAACACGTAGTACACCGGCGCAGCCATGCCGGCGCCGCCTCAAAAAATAGATCATGGCGGCAAAATGCACGCCATGTGGAGACGAAGATGACAGATATCTATGCCGATACGACGATCGCCGTCGCGGACACGTACGCCGGCCAGGTGGCGGCGCGGCTCGACCGGCTGCCATTTACGCGCACCCTCTGGCGGCTGGTGTTCCTGATCTCGCTTGGCGGCGTCTTCGAGCTGTACGACCTCTTCATGACAGCCTACATTGCGCCGGGGCTCGTCAGGAGCGGCATGTTCAGCAGCGGCTCGGTGGGTTTTTTCGGCATCAACGGTATCGGTTTCTTTGTCTTCTGTACGTTTGCCGGCATGTGGCTTGGCTGCATGGTCTTCGGGTCGATAGCGGACCGGCTTGGACGCCGCTCGATGTTCACCTTCTCGCTCATCTGGTATTCGCTCGCGACCGCCGTGATGGCGTGCCAGACGCATGCCGCGGGCGTCGATATCTGCCGCTTTGTCGCGGCGATCGGCGTCGGGCTGGAACAGGTGACGATCGATACGTTCCTGACCGAGCTCGTGCCGCCGCAGGGACGCGGCAAGGCCTTTGCGTTCTACCAGTTCATCGAGTTCCTGATCGTGCCGGTGGTGGCGCTGCTCGGCTGGCTGCTGGTGCCGATCAGTCCGTTTGGTATCGATGGATGGCGCTGGGTTGCGGCGATCGCTTCGGTCGGCGCCATTGCCGCTTGGTGGCTGCGGCTCGGGCTGCCCGAAAGCCCGCGCTGGCTGTCGCTGCATGGACATGAGGGCGAGGCCGAACGCATCATGCGTGACCTGGAGACGAAGATTGCGCGCGAAGCCGGCATGGCGAAGCTGCCGCCCGCACAGCGCTCGGAGCCTGTCGTTGGCGACGGAAAATTCTCCGAACTGTTCAAGCCGCCTTATGGCAAACGCACGCTCGTCCTGTCTGTTTTCAACCTGACGCAGACCATTGCGTTCTACGGCTTTGGCGCGTGGGTGCCGACATTGCTGATATCGAAGGGCATTCACGTCACCGCGAGCCTTCAGTACGCATTCATCATTGCGCTTGCCAATCCGGTGGGTCCGTTGCTCGGCATCTGGATCGCGGACAAGATGGAGCGCAAGTGGCAGATCGTCAGCGCGGGCGTGGGGATCAGCATCTTCATGATGTTCTTTGCGAAGCAGACCGATCCGCTCTGGATCATCGTGTTCGGCGTGCTGGTGACGCTCTTCAACAACTGGATCTCGTTTGTCTTCCATGGTTTCCAGGCGGAGCAATATCCCACTCGCATACGTGCCCGGGCGATCGGCTTTGTCTATTCATGGAGCCGCGTCAGCGCCGCGCTCGCAGGTTTGCTGATCGGCTTTTTCCTGCGCGAGGGCGGCACGATGGGCGTGGCGTTGTTTATCGGCGCGGCGATGCTCGTGATGATCACGGCGGTCGGCGTGTTTGGTCCGCGTACGCTCAACCGCAGCCTGGAAGAACTCTCGCAGTAAAACGGCTGCGCTTTACCCTTCAACCGTTTCCTTATGCCGGTCCTTGAGGCAGTACTCAATGAGACCGTCGATGGTTGCCGCGACGTTATTGTGAATGGCGGGGCCGTGCATGGGGAAGATCCATTCAATGTCGTATTTCTTGATCTTTTCCAATGCAGCATGCAAGTATTCGATGGACGGAAGGTATCCGGAGTTTTCTATCGACGCCACGATCTCCTGCACGGGGTCGCCCGGGCGTTCTTCCACGGGTCCGTACCGCATGAAGACGTCGGATGAGAAAAGCGCCTTGAGCCGAGGAACGTAGATGACCAGCGCGTCCCACTGGTGAACGTGCTTCGCGAAAATCGGAACGAGTACTTCACCGCTGATGGTGATCGGGACTTCGTCCTTCAAAGGTTTTGTCTTGACGGAGAAAATGTCCGCAAGCGCATGCGAGCAGATCGGATGAGCGTACGCAACCAGATTCTTGTTGAGTGTGATGAAGTCGGGCAGGGCGCCCATTTCATCGGCTTCGAAGTGAGGAACAATGACGCTGTTGACCGTTGCGACATCTATGCCGGCAGACAGCAAGTTCGACTTCATCAGCGGGAAGTCGCCTCGCATTCCGGTCTCGATACAGAGGGTATCGCCAGTCGGAGACTTCAGGAAAAACTGCGAGAAACCCAAGTCGAGCTTCTCGATAAAGATATTGTTTCTGTAGACATGGTCCGCAAAAACATCAACTTTCGACGACTTCATTTATGCGCCTCCATTGCAGTCTCGAATTGGCGAAGGGCGATGCTTCCGCGCCTTCCGAATTTTTCCAGGTATGCGCGCACGTAGTTTTCATCGTCGTACAGGAACGCAATATCCGTTGGCACCATGTTGCGGATGGCAATCAATGGAACCGGCGCTTGCAGCGGGCGAAATTCCTTGTTCCAAAGCCCAGGTTCCGCGCATTCCTGAAAGAACTGACCAATCATCAGGTGCCGTTCAACAAACGCCGGCTTCAGTTGCTTCTGCACATATTCTACTGCGCTTACGATGTCGTCGACTCCGCACGGCACGATGATCCGGCAACGGTAGACGTCCTGCGTCGAGCCGGCTTGCAGGAATTCCTCCATGTGCAATTCCAGGTCCGCCAGGAGACCTGGAACGCTGCTGGAACGATTTCTGTAGAACTCGACCGACCTTTTCAGCATGGCAGTCTTTGCAAACGGACATACGTCCCCGAGCCTTCCGAGCTCGGTGTTAGGGGCGCATAGAAAATGTTCGATCCAGCCGAGAATCCTGGAGAAGCCTTCGTCGGTTGAGGCTTCTTCAAGAGACAGACGTTCTGAATCTGACAGGCCTGTTGCCATGGTCCAACCTCATCGATGCTGAATTCGGATCACCAGATGGACGCGCGATTTATCAGGATTTATTTTTGCGATCGCCACGGTGTTTATGCCTGTCTCAAGGGCTCGTGTTTCATTCGTCACTTACGATGCCGGCATTTCCCTGATCAACCGGCCCCAGTCATAGTCGAGATCGTCGGGCGTAAAACGCGAGACGCCAGCGCCCGGCGTGAACGTCAGTTCGCCGAAGAATATTTCGTTGTCCGGCGCATAAAGATCCACGCGCACATAACCGAGTCCTTCTGACAAGACCGAGGCGATCCTGACGATCTCGTCCCAGTTCGGCAACGGCGGAGCGGGGACCGCGCTGCGCGGGTATCCACCCAGCTCGAAGTCGAGCCGGTTCCAGCGCGCGTCGTAGAAGTCATGTCTTGGACTGCCGAAGCGGTCGGAGACCACGCCCGTATAGATGAACGGCTCGCCTTGCTTGCGGCCGAAGATATTCATTTTCAAATCGGCGGGGACCATGCCGCTCTTGTCGAGCAACAACTTCTCGAAGTAGAGCCGGGGCTTGATCGGCTGATAATGCCGCTCGCGTGAAGCTTGATAAAAATCGGTCGCCAGCCATTCATCCGCGAGATGGCTAAGTTGCTCGAACGACACCGTGGACTTGTCCCGGACCACCTTCACGAATCCGCATCCGTGATTCGCTTTCATGACGAACGAAGCGGGAAGCGAGTCGAATACTTCCCGCGTGAAAACATCGGGCACTGCAATGAGGGGAATCAAATGCTTTTCGCCCACCTTGCTTGCCACGTAGTCACGAACGGCAAGCTTGTCGGTCAGCGTGGTCCACACCGGTTTGGGATGAAGGCAACGATCAAGAACGATTTCATTGAAGGTCGTGGGATTTCGCAGGTTGGGAAAGCGCCCGACTCTCTTGCGATGCGAGATCATGACGAACACATAATCGGGAAGAAAGCGCTTTACCCCTCGAACCAGGCGATTACGGATGGCGCCGCGCTTTTTCTCCGTGGGGGCCTCTGCCGGAAAATGTGTTGCATGCGCCAGCTCGTCGGGGGTGCTCATCGGCATATCTCCTCGCTTACTACTTAAAATCAAATTACGGGTAGTCGGGCACAAGCGGAGACGACAACCGAAAGATGTGTCGTCCGGAAATCTGGTAAATGCTGCGGTGAGTTTTTACGCGCGCGCCTTCGAACCGGCTTTATGCTGCAATGAAGCATAGGCGATCGACCGGCCCTGTAGACTGGCTTGGCCGAAAGTCTGGAACTCTTGGCGCATTCAGAAAACCGGATTTTTGTTGCAGCGCATTTTTTGCCGATCCTGCAGCCTATATGTGCTGCTGTATGAGCCTATTTAGTGCTGGCAGTTACTTGTTTTCCCGCGTTCCAGTGATTACTAATTGCTTACGTCTCATGGCGTCGAGCAATCCTGCGCAAAGGGTTTTTTGTTCGACGCGAAATGTGGAAGACGGGGTGCGGCCGTCTCACACCTTGAACTGCGTCATCCCGACGTGCCGTGCCGCTGCAGCGTAACCAATCCGGTCCGCCGGCCCGACCGGATGCGTCGCGAGCGCACGATTCAGATGAAGCCGCAGAACATCGTCTCGTCCGGACTTCATGGCGGCATCAATGAACAGTTGCTCGAAGACATCGCGCTGGGCATGACTGCCGCCAAGCCGCTGCATTTGGCTGAGCGCAGGCAGCATCGCGTCGACACTTGTTGCGTACTCCTGCCGCCCGTGAAGCAACACGGCCTCACTCACCGGCAAGGCTGCTTCCCTGAGAATCTGCCGGCGTTCGCCACGCTGCACTGAATCCGCGTCGCGAATCCCCTGGAGCAAACGCTCGGCCGCCTCCCATCGCTCTGCACCGGCCAGCGCCAACATCCAGTGCGGAAGCGTCAGGGCCGCGAGCGTGTCGCCAATGCGGGCCTCGGCCAGATCCGCGAGTTCATCCCATCGGTTGCCTGCGTTTATGCCGTGGAGCTGCAGCCGGAACAGCATCGAGGTTGCGTTCAGCACATCGTTATACAAATCTGGAACGGCCTGCAGCAACGGTGATGAGAGGTCGCGAAAACGCCGGTCGTAGAGATCCAGGACCTGATCGAACTCGCGCCGTTCAAGATGAAACATCGCACGATGCCACCACAGGTGATGCTTGAAGTTGTTCGCGGTTTCCCAGTGCGGTTCGAGCTGGTTCAGGAACGCAATACCTTCGTCACGCCGTCCCTGCATCTCCATGACGTGAGTCAGCGCGTGTGTTGCCCAAAGATTGCCCGGGTCCGACTCGATTGCCGACCAGCCGGCTTTTTCTGCGGCATTGTATTGACCGCATTCCTCGTGGGCAAACGCATTGCAAGCCAGCACGGTTGTGTAGCCCGGAAGCTGATCGCTCCAGTACGGCATGACCTTGGTGATTTCATGCAGCATGCGTTTCGGAAGCCCGTACCAGAACGCGGTGTTGTGGTGAACGCGCAAGGCGAGCAGGTCGCGCGGGTGAGCGGCCAGAATCTCTTCCCAGACCGAGAGGGCGTGATCGAGGTCACCGTCGATCCAGTGCGCCAGTGCCGCAACGTGCGAGCGCTCGCGATGGGTCGCATGAGCGGCGTACCGTTGTGCTTGTGCAAGCGCCTGCCGGGCGGTGCCGAGATGTGAAGCGTTGAGCGGCATCATCGCGAAGTAGCCCGTCAGCACGTGGGCCATCACGAACCCGGGGTCTTGCGCGAGCAGCTTGGCAAGACGCGCACCGAGGTCGGCTTTGTAGTACAGGTATCCATCGATGGCGAAACGGTATGCATCGCCCGCTTCATCACCGGTGGTTGTAGAGATCACGAGCCCTTGCGCGTCGTATGTCATGCAGTTTCCTTAAGCGCCGACATCCTTAGCGTACAGGAGCAGCCACGCCGGCATATCGCGAATCTCTGGGAACGAACGGGTGAAGGGGCTAGCCGCGGGCTGACCGCGAGATTACTTCGATACATTCTTTCTTGCCAAAATACTTCTGCGATATCTGCGTGTAGGTGCCGTCCGCTCTGATATTGGCGAGTGCTTTGTCGATGGCGGCCAGAAGCGGCGGATTACCCTTCGGGATGACGACGCCGGAGTACTCACTGCCGGCCGAATTGCTGATCGCGGCGATCTCGACCTTCGCGTCCTGACATCGGCCAGGAGCAGGCACTGCAAAAGTTTTATGGCAGCGCCTCCTTGAAAGCTTGGTTATTGGATGTTTTTTGTTTGTCGATCTTTTCGCGATATGTCTTGCGATACCCGCTAAAACGCTAGACGCGACTGTATCAAGGAGCAGTTGTTCCACAAAGCACATCCATGCCGAACGTAATGTGCAAAACGTATAAAGCAACGCCTGCGCCGTTGGCCGCAGGAGGTTCTCGTGCGAGTCGGTTGCATCGCCAATGGTCATACCAAGGTTGTCTGAAAGTGACTGGATGTTGGCGCATCCACGCGCCAGCCGAGCGCGTAGTCAATGGATTAGGTTGCTCGTGGCAGGGCACCGGCGCACGGCAGGCCGGATCAACATCGCCTCTGTCAGCCTTTCCTGGGACCGTACATTGCTGCGGTCCGGCGGACGCGGATGTTCGCGCTATACAGGGCATACATCATGGTCACTCATCCAAAGAGGCTGGTCTTTGCAGGTGTTTTTGTCGTCGCGCTTGCGGTTACTTCATACCTGCCACGATTCGTCCAGAACGCGCTTCATCACGATCACTCCATAAGCGACGGCTACGACGACTCCGGGTCCGCGGGCGGCATGCCTGACGGAGCGCCGGCGTCTGGAGCGGTCTCGAAGGAAGTGCGCCCCGATCCTTCGCCGGCGCGCATTCTTCAGGCGGTTCGCGACAGCTTGCAGCGCAACGATCTTCAATCGGCCGAAGTGCTGCTTCGCGCTGCGCGTGCGCTCGATATCAACAACCGGCAAGCGCTCGCGCTTCAGCACGAACTCGATGCACGCATGACGCAGAGCGCGTCGCCGTCGACAGCTGTCAAGGGTGCGGCAACGCCGCAGCGAGCGGATTCGCTCCCGGTCAAAAGAACCAGCCGCACGGCTACGCGGACCCCGGACAAACGCGAGCGTGCACCGATTCACACGCGCAAAGCCAGCAACTTTCATGAAGAGGTGAACACATCCAGGATCACACCTGTCGAGACCGCAGCTCCAATCACCGAGGCGGCCGAGAAACCAAAGTCCATGGTCGAGTCAGTGCCCGAAGCCGCACATGCGCCGGCACCTGTGATTGTGCCCCCGCCAGTTGTTCAGCCTACCGCGCAACCCGTTGTACGACCCGCGCCTGCGCCGGTAGTGGAATCGTCACCGGGGCCGAAGAGTCGCGAGGAGGTCCGGGCGGAACTGTACCGCGCTCGCACCGATGGCAGCCTTCCGCGCTTCGGCAATCCGGATCCTGCCGGTCCGGGCGTTGCGACGATCTCGAAGCCGCTTGCGGCGACGCCGGACCGCTAAGGCCACGATCAGTTCGTGCATCGATCGACCGGGAAAACGCAAGGAAATCTAACCTTCAAACCCGTTGATTTCCCGTCGTTACACAAAGCACGAGCCCAATGCGCCGGCAATCGGGCCTCGTGTGCTTCATGTGGTAAGCAAGGCGCCGAGGCGCATGGGGTGGCGATGGCACGCAGATTTCAGTAATGATGCTACGAGCGGCGATTTTCGAGATATTTCTAATTCCAACGTTAATTGGAGCCTGCTTTCATGGGTTCCTCATCGAATGCATCGAACGAATGCATCGAACGAATGCATCGAATTTTCCCAGCCTCGTGCTTCAGAAAGGAAAGAGTATCGAACTAAGCGTTTAGGTCGGCAAAGGTAATCGTTCGAGCCTTGCATGCTTGCGTGAAAGCCGCGTCATAACTCGAAAAAAACACCACATGGCGTTCCGCCAGTATCCCGAAGAGCTCAACCAGAACGCCGCGAGCGTTGGCGTCCAGCCCGGCGACGGGTTCATCCGCGATCACAACCTTTGCATCGCCGATAACCGCCGCGGTCAAGAAGACCTTCTTGCGCGTGCCGAACGACATTTGCTCGAAGCGTTTCTCCAGATGCGGCGTCAGCCCGAACCGCTCCGCCAGGTCGAGCACGTCACGCCCGACTGACGCCTTCCGCTCCAGCGCCACCTGCTCCAAGTAGGCGCGTCCGGTTTGCAATGAATCAGGCAGGCAGTCATCGGGAATGAAGGCCAGCGCGGATTTTGCTTCGGCCGGAGCATCTCGATGCAAATGTCCGTCGATCCACACATCGCCGCAATCTGCGGGAATCGTCCCGGCGAGCATGCCGAGCAGGGTGGTTTTGCCGCTGCCGCTATCATCGTTCAGTGCAATGCATCCCGGGCCGGCGCGATAGCTCAGCCCTTCGAAAATGACGCGGTCAGCATAGCGTTTGCCGAGGTTCTCAAATCTAAGCATGAGTAGATGTCTGGGTATTGCGATAAGTTATGGATGCCGCATCAGGAGTGCCCACGCGCGGTGAATCCTGCTGATATTGCATAGTATCGGTCTGCGGCCGATCCTGAGTGCCGAGTCGGTGAGTATCTGTCAGTAACGTAATCCGTGTGTTCCGGCCGGAACGTGAGCAAATGGAGTTGAATCTTGACCAAGGTTTTGAGCCTCGATAGCCCCGATTTCCTGCAGGGAGGGGGTGAAGTCGGGGAGTTGATGCGGTCGTACCGGTGGGAAGATACGCCACATGGCACGCCGCAAACGTGGCCGCAAGCCCTGCGGCTAACCGTTGGCATGTGCATCAACTCGCCGCTTCTGAGCACGGTGCTGTGGGGACCACAGTTGTGCATGTTCTACAACGATGCTTATTCGGCGTCGCTTGCCGACCGCCATCCGGCGGCGCTGGGAAAGCCAGTCGCCGAGGTATGGGATGCCGCGTGGGATGTCGTCGCGCCGGATTTCCACCAGGCAATGAAGGACGGCACGGGATTCGAAAACAGCAAGGTCCAGCTCCGGTTCGTGCGCAACGGAGTACTGGAAACGACCTACTGGGACTTCAGCGCCACGCCAATCCGCGATGAATCCGGCGCGATCGTCGGGCTGTACAACGTCGGCATTGAAACCACGGCGCAGGTGAGGCTGACCGAAACACTCGAGCAGCGGATGCTCGAACGCACGGCCGAGAGCGACCGGCTGTGGGAATTGACGGACGACCTGCTGGTCAGCGCGGACTACGAGGGCCGCATTCATCGTGCGAGCAATGCCTGGAGCCGCCTGCTCGGGTACACGGAAGAAGAGCTGAGGTCGCGCCCGTACTCCGGGTTCATGCATCCCGATGACGTTGGCGCGACCATGGACGCGGTGCTGGAGATGCGCGCGAGCGGTCGCCCGGTGCACTTTCAAAACCGGCTGATTGCATCGGATGGTACGCCGCGATGGATCGCGTGGAAGCTCGCGCCCGAGCCGAACAACGAACGCATGATCGGCACAGGCCGCGACGTCACCGAGGAACGAGAGCGCGAGATCGCGCTGCGCGATTCCATGGACTTTGCGCGCCTGGCGTTATCGGCGGTGAGCGGGGTCGGCGCGTGGACGTACGAAGTGGCGAGCGACCAGTTTTTCTGCGACGAGGCCATCTCCGAAGTCTATGGAATCGATGCAATCCAGGCAGCGAAAGGCATCAGGCGCGAGCTGTTCCTGGCCAACGTGCATCCGGACGATCTCAAGGCGCTCGGCGCCACCATGTCGGGCGGCTTGCTGCGCTCGGGCGACCTGGAACTCGAATACCGGATCAACCATCCCGATGGGTCGGTGCGCTCGGTGCTCTCCCGCGGCCACACGTACTTCGATCTGGAAGGCGTGCCGGTGCGGCGAACGGGCATTGGTATCGATATGACGCAACAGCGCCTGCTTGAACAGCAGCTTCGCCAGAGCCAGAAAATGGAAGCGGTCGGCCAGTTGACCGGCGGCCTCGCGCATGACTTCAACAACATGCTGCAGGGCATCCTGGGCCCGCTGGAACTCATCCAGCGGCTCGTGTCCATGCGGCGCACCGACGGGCTCGAGCGTTATTGTTCGATGGCGATGTCATCGGCGCAAAAAGCCGCGGCATTGACGCATCGCCTGCTTGCGTTTTCACGGCGCCAGCCGCTCGATCCCATACCGGTCGATGCCAACGAACTGGTGGCATCGCTTGCAGACTTGTTGCGGCGTACGACCGGCGAGATGGTGGACATCGTGCTCAAGCTGGACGGTACGCCGTGCAAGACCGTTTGCGATGCCAACCAGCTTGAAAGCGCGCTGCTGAATCTCTCGATCAACGCGCGCGACGCCATGTCCAACGGCGGCACGCTGACCATTTCCACGTCGCACGAAAGCATCGATGAACACCACGCCGCGCAGCGCGAGTTGAAGCCGGGCCGTTTCATTTGTATCGCCGTGACCGATTCGGGCGAGGGCATGCCGCCCGATGTCGTCCGGCAAGCCTTCGAGCCGTTTTTCACGACGAAGCCGCTCGGGCAGGGGACGGGGCTGGGTTTGTCGATGGTGTATGGCTTTGCCGGGCAATCCGGCGGCTTTGCGTCCATTTCGAGCCAGCTCGGGCAAGGCACGACGATCCGTCTGTACCTCCCGGAAACCGATCGCGAGGACAGCCCGGATCACGCGCCGGTCACGCTCGCGCAGCTTCATGAAAGCTCGGGCGAGACCATCCTGGTCGTGGAGGACGAGAGCGACGTTCGGAGGTTGCTCGTCGAGGTGTTTTCGGACGCGGGTTATACCGTGCTGCAGGCGACCGATGGTCCGTCGGGGCTCGAGATCCTGAGGTCTCCGGTGCGCATCGATCTGCTGGTATCGGACGTTGGTTTGCCACGCATCAATGGCCGTCAGATGGCCGATGCCGCGAAGCTGTTGCGTCCTCATTTGCGGATTCTTTTCATGACGGGCTATGCGGAAATGGCGGTCGCGCCGGGCGGTTTTCTCGGCGAAGGCATGCAGATGATCACCAAGCCGTTCAGCATCGAGGCGATCGTGAACAGAGTGCAGGGGTTGCTCGGGGCGTGAGAGGCAGTGGCGCCTATGCAGTCGCCGGCGCCACCGATGCACCGGCAATTCCGTGCCGCTTCAATGCATCGGCGACAAACCCCGACGTCTTCATCTCTTCCACGAACGCCGCCAGGAATTTCGCGGCGTCCTCGCCACGGCTTTTCGGCGTGCCCATTGCCTGCTGTATCACCATGAAGCGTTCATCGAGCAAACGCAGGCCGGAAGTCTTTGCGGCATCGGCTTCGAGTTGCTGCTTGACGCCGGCCGCTACCTCGAGTTGCTGATCCATGAACGTCTGCACCACCGCGGGCGACGACAGCACGCGCACAATCTGCGCGGCCTTCAGTTCGCGCGTGAGGAACAGGTCGTACGCGCTGCCTTTGCCGACCACCACGCGGTTTGCTGCCTCATCGACATCGGCATTCGCGCGAATCGGCGAAGCGTCTCGCACGAGGTAAAACCCTTCGATCAACACATAGGGCGCCGTGAACGCGATGCTCGTGCCACGCACCGGATCGATCGCGAAGAAGCCGATATCGGCGCGTTCATCGGCGACGGCTTCGACGGATTTGCCGGCGGTATCGAAGACGATCAGCTCGACTTCCACGCCCAGCCGCTTGCCGAATTCGCGTGCGAGATCCACCGATACCCCGAACGGTTTTCCTGTCGATGAATCCGCGTTGGCGAGGATCGGATTGCCCAGATTGATGGATGCACGCAGGCGGCCGGTCGGGGTGAAGGCGTCAGTTGTCATGGGATAAGGCTCGAGAATGTTGCCAATAGGGAGACACGCAATAATCGATTGTCAGCGCTATGCTACCGGTTCCGTTCACCCGTTGAACTGTTTAACCGAGGACCCCGTCATGAAACAGACACCAGGATCAATGATCAGCTTTAAGCGCCCCGATGGGCAGGAGATACAAGGTTATCTGGCAAAGCCGCAAAAGCTCGAAGGCGCGCCCGCGATTGTCGTGATCCAGGAATGGTGGGGCTTGAACGACCAGATTCGCGGTGTCGCCGACCGGTACGCGCAGGCCGGGTATATCGCGCTGGTGCCTGATCTGTTTCGCGGCAAGACCACCGTCGAAGAGGCGGAGGCGAACCATCTGCTGACCGAACTCGATTTTGGCGATGCCGCCGGCCAGGACATTCGTGGCGCGGTGCAATATCTGAAGACGCAGTCCGAGCGCGTCGCTGTTACGGGGTACTGCATGGGCGGCGCGCTGACGCTGCTGGCGTTGAGCAATATTGCCGAGGTATCGGCAGGCGTGGTCTGGTATGGTTTCCCGCCGCTGGAATATGTCGATGCATCGAAGATCAAGGCGCCGGTGCTCGGACACTGGGCCGAGCAGGACGAATTTTTCCCGGCTGAAACGGTGGCTCAACTCGAAAAGCAACTGTCCGATGCGAACGTCGATTTCGAGTTTCATCGATACCTCGCGCATCACGCGTTCGCCAACGAAACAGCGGTGGGACCGGGCCGTATTTCGAGGACGCAATACGATCCGGTCTGGGCGCAAATGGCGTGGGATCGAACGCTGACGTTCTTCGGCAAGACAATGTGGGCGCAGAAGTAAGTCAGGTTCTTTCGGGTAGTACGCCTGACATCCCCGAAAGAGTCCTTCCAATCCCGTCGGTCAGCCCGGAATCTCGGGCTCGGCCAGCTTCGCCAGTTGCAGAAGCGACTCCTGCCAGCCGAGGTAGCACATCTCCACGGGGATCATTTCGGGGATGCCTGCCTGCACAACAGTGATTTCCGTTCCGCACGACACCTGCCGCAACGAAATAGTGATGTCCATCCGGCCGGGCAGGTACGAGTCATCGAATTTGTCCCAATAGCGGATCTTCTCGAACGGCACGAGTTCGACGTACTCGCCGCCGAACGAATGGCTGGTGCCGGAGCCGAAGTTGCGGAAGGACATCTTGAACGTGCCGCCTACGCGAGCGTCCATGTGGTGAACCTGACATGTGAAGCCGTAGGGAGGCAGCCATTTCGCGAGCGCATCGGCTTCGAGGAACGCTCTGTACACACGTTCGGGTGTTGCGCGCAAGACGCGATGCAGGTTGACGGTTCCGGTTGTCATGAAGTAATCGCCTTTCATTGGGAGTTGGACATACCCCTACGACGATCCGGCGACGCGAGTTTCGACATACATTCAGATCAGGGGAGACCCGTAGGTGCGAAAGGATTTTACCCGGCTCCCGGAGCGCGTCTTCAACGCGACGGTTGCAAAGCCAGTTGTCCGATGTACGCACACAGCATGTCGGCTATCTCGGCTGACCACCGGTTCACCTCGGCTTGTGATTGCGCTTTGATGGAGACCGCTTCCCCAACTTTCGACATGGTCGTAATCAAGACCTCGGCGGCCAGCGAGCGGCGGTCTGGTCCCAGATCGGGAAGCGCCTCGTCCATGAACGCGATCGCGATATTCATCGCCGCGTCTTTTTGCGCCTGCGCCTCGGGTGAATCGCGATAAAGCGGCGCCGCATCTTCCAGCGCCGTGCGAAACGCGGCTTCCTCGTATTCGGTATCGAAGAATGTGCGTACTGCGGCGCGCAGGCGATCGGGAGCCGGGTGGGTTTTATCGTTGAGGATGCCTCCGACGAGTGCCCGGGTCCTGGCCCACTCTTCAGTCTGCAATCGAAACAGCATCGCTTCCTTGTTCGGGAAGTATTGATAGAGCGAACCGACGCTGACGCCGGCCGCTTCCGCCACCCGAGCCGCCGTGAAACGCGGTGCGCCTTCACGCACCAAAACGCGAACTGCAGCCTCGAGAATGTCCGCAACGAGGCGTGTCGAACGTTCCTGCTGCGGACGCTTGCGGGCAGATACGACGGGGCTTTGCCGGCTCTTCATGGATGTGCCTTTCGAAACGCGATTAGTAAATGCGACGAATTGTTCGTATTCTAGACGTGTGCGCAGCATCGTCAATTTCCATTAAGAGGCTCATTCATGAACACACTGATTCAGGCGCCGGTCTCGACCGTGCTGGAACAACTATTCGCCGATGCCGACGCATCACAGGCCCATCTCATGCAGCAGATGGCAGGACTGTCACCGGAGGACCGCGCGACGTTGATGGCAAGCGCACGATCCACCGATTACCGGGCGTTTTATACGCGGGCGAAGGAGTTTCATCTCGCGGTCTCGCGCAAGACCGGAGCTTTGCTTTACATGTATGCACGCATGACGAAGGCGCGTTCCGTTGTCGAGTTCGGCACGTCATTTGGGGTATCGACTTTGCATCTCGCGGCGGCGCTGAGGGACAACGGCGGCGGCGCGCTGATCAGCGCCGAGTTCGAGCCGTCGAAGGTTGCGGCGGCGCGCAGGAATATCGAGTCGGCCGGTCTCAGCGATCTCGTTGAGGTACGCGAAGGCGACGCGCTGGAGACGCTTGCGGATGGATTGCCGGAGAGTATCGATCTGGTTCTGCTCGATGGCGCCAAGGCGTTATACCCGGGAGTTCTTGCGTTGCTTGAACCACGATTGCACGCGGGCTCGGTGCTCGTAGCCGATAACGCCGACTGGAGTCCCGAGTACCTCGAGATCGTGCGATCCGGCGGCCGATACGTCTCGCAAGCCTTGCACGAAGACTTGGAAGTATCGGTCAAGCTTTGAGCGCGGTTATTCGCGTGCGCCCCGCGCGTCGACATCGGCAACCGCGCTCGTATTCACTGGGCGCTTGCCGTTCAAATTCTGGGGCTGTTACGAGCCGGCGCCCATTCCGAGCAGGTAATCGCGATCGGCTTCATCCATCGACTTGAGCCAGTCTTCCTCCGCGCCGGGTTCGGGCAACACGCGCCCGTATTCAACCATCTGCGAAGGAGGCAGTTCCGAGATATAAGCCCACACGTACCTGCGTTCCAGCGCGGTGGCGCTGATGATCACCTCGACAATCGATTCAAGCAGTTGCCGCTTCTGCTCGGGCGTTCGTCCCGCACGAATATGACCATGAACAAAGGCCTGTTCCGCCTTCAAAGGGCTTCCTCCAATGAAGTGGTTGCCCGCCGGGATTTCGTTGAAGATCACTTGCGCAAAGAAACCTTGCGCGCCAGTGGCGCGGCTATGCGCTTTGGTGATGCCATCGGCGATTCGGTGCTTGAGTTCGTCGTTGAACCGATCGGCCGCAGTTGACACAATGTAGGTCGGCATTATTTTAAGCTCCGGTTGGAAGTACGTCGTGCGGGAATCAGCAATGGCTTTGCCTTGTTTTGTCCAACAGCCTACGCCTGCAGCGGGATGCTTGCTGTGTGACGGGCGGATTGAGACGCGGGGGCATCGGCCACGCGCGACCGCGGAATATGAAAAATATTGCCGTTCCAGGTGACGGCGGCGGGTTATGGTTACGCCGTAAATCCATGGAGACACCCATGCCTCAAGTACGATGGAAGATGCAGTCCGGATCGGGTATCGAGCATCTCGTGCTTCAAAGCCAGCCGGACGGTTATTCGGTGGAGAGCGTGCTTACCGGGGAAAACAGCGATCGTCCCTATGCAATCCAGTACTCCCTCCGATGTGACAAAAGCTGGCGCACACGGTTCCTGTCGATTCAAGTCATCGGCGGAGCGACGCTGGTCATTCACGGAGATGGGGAGGGCCACTGGACGGACGAACAACTCGACGAGATTCCGGACATCGAGGGATGTGTCGATGTCGATATCGTTGCGACGCCGTTCACGAATACGCTGCCAATCCGCCGGTTGACGTGGCATAAAGGCATGCAGCAGCGCATTGCCGTTGCGTGGGTTTCCATACCTGATTTGCAAGTCGTTCGCGCAGACCAGATCTACACATGTATCGAGCCAGGCAGCCGGTTCCGATATGAAAGCGCTGACAGCGGATTTACAGCAGAGCTGGAAGTGGACAGCGACGGATTGGTCATCGATTATCCGGAACTGTTCGAGCGCTTGAGATAAAAGCCGTGGGCAAAAGAGAAAATAAAAAATGAGAGACTTAGGGACTCAGCGGCCTTTGAACGGGACCTTATTCCGATTTGGTCTTTCCACACCAACCTGGGTATTGATTCCTCTCGCGTTGCTGGCGACGGAGGTTTTGCCCTGGCCGATCGGCTATCTTGGCGACCTGTTCTATCCGCAAAAGGAGTTGGGAGGGCCGGATCTGAAATCGCATGGCATTGTTTATCTGATTTTTTTTGTCTGCGTATTCGCCCCGCTGATCGAAACGGCGTTTAACCAGTGGGGCTGCATTACGCTGCTTCGAAACCGGTTGGGCGCCGGCCCTTGGCTGGCTGTTTTGCTGTCTGCGGCCTTGTTTGCCGGATTGCATAACTACAACTGGAAATACGTGCTTACTACCTTTCCAATCGGTGTCGTGCTGGGTTTTGTGTTCGTGGTCGAGCAAACCCGGCGACGCCGGGGTTTTGTCGTAACGTCGCTCGTTCATTCGTTGAGAAACGGGATTTCACTCTTGCTCATTTTTTCTCCGATGTGAACCCGGTAAGAACCGAAGAAGCCAGACACCGGGATGGGCGATCTCTGGACAAGGGTAAGATCCCACTTTAAGTCCGTTCGATCCTGGCATGCTTACGCTCAAACTGACGCTTGTCCCGCTGTTCCTGCTTGTCGTTTCGATGTCAGGCAAATGGTGGGGGCCGGCAATCGCCGGCTGGCTGGCCGGATTGCCTGTAGTAGCGGGCCCGATTCTCTACCTTCTTGTGCTCGAGCATGGCCCAGCGTTCGGGGCGCATGCCGCGACGCTTTCACTGTCTGCGATCCTCGCATCGGAAGCATTCAATTTTGCCTACGCATGGACCTGCCGCTCGCGCTCGTGGCCAGTCGCCCTGGTTGCCGGACTGATCGCGTGGTTCGTATCGGCGTACGGCTTGTCGATGTTGCCAACTTCACCCTTGTGGGCCGCTACGGCTGCGTTCGCTGCGGTGTGCTTCGGCCAGTCCTTCTTGCCACGCAGCGAAGCGGTCGCGGCCGGCGCACCGCTTTCCCGGTCTGATCTCATAGGAAGAATGGCGGCCGGCGCGGTGCTGACGGTCCTGGTCACGTCGTTGTCTGGATGGGTCGGTGCTACCTGGAGCGGGTTGCTGGCGGTCTTTCCGCTGCTCGGGATTGTCCTGTCGGTTTCGTCTCACCGTGCTCATGGGCCGGCCTTCGTCATATCGCTGCTTCGGGGCATGGTCCTTGGCAGGTTTTCGTTCGCCGCATTTTGTTTGCTGCTTTCGTATTCGTTGCTCAACCAGCGCCCGGTCGTTGCGTTCGCACAGGCGGCAGCAGTGGCAATGCTTGTCCAATGGGGCGTAAAGCAACTTACGATAACGCGGCATTCGAAGATTGGAGGGCGGAGCGGCGGTATTTTGGATTGATCTCATCGGGCGTCTGTTGACAGGTGAGAAGAGGTTCGGAACAAGAACGTTGGGCAAAAAAGCAACTAACGGTCCATCCCTTCCACGTCATTCACAAACACCGTCATTCCAATCAAACGCTCACTTTAGTCTGCAACGAGAGGGCTCAATGTCGAGATCAGTCAGGGCAGGTGGCCGTGATCCGCATCCGCAACCACTTCCCCTTGCCAACGCATACGCCCCACACGCGACTTGCACCGCAAGCCTGTCGCCTACTGCGGTAGCGCGGCGAGGCCTCGCGCGGGAATAAATCCAGAGTCCGAACAGTCCTCACTATGGGCAGGCCAGATCCGTTGGCGCAGTCCCTCCCAACGGAGGGCCGCGCAATGAGACTGTGACCGTCCGAAGCAATCGACAACAATGAATTCACGGTCAGGCGATTCCATCGATGTCACTCGTGGAGGCTCGCACACCGCATCCAGTCACGAGGAGCCGCGATGTCATCCTGCTTGTCATGCAGCTTTGCCAGAGTCTCACCGGCTCCCTTTATTTCGCGTGAGTACTGAAGTGCCGGCCGGAGCGTGGATCGCCTTCGCCACCGCGACGCTCGCAGCCACAGGCTCGCCCGGGCCGAACGCGTTGCTGATGGTTCGAAACACATCGCGATACGGCTTGTCATCGGCGGCGTTCACGCTTTCCGGGAACCTGAGCGCACGCGTTGCGATGGCGACGGCCATCATGCTCGGGCTCAGCGCGCTGCTCAGTACATCACCGCTATTGCTAATCGTGCTCAGGGCTGCCGGCGCGTCGTATCTGATCTATCTCGGCGCCAAGGCGTTTGTCGTGAGGCGCAAGCCGGGTGCATTGCCGCAATCCGTGGCAAGCCCGCGAAAGCGGCGTTCGGTGTTGTTCCTGGAAGCATCGGCGGTGTCGGCGGCGAATCCCAATACGCTCGGATTCTTCGCCGCCGTGATCCCGCAACTCGTCGATGTGCGCGCTGCATTGCTGCCGCAACTCGGCACGCTTCTCGCAATCGATGCGTCGGTGGTCGTGCTGGTCATGTCGGGTTATGCAGTCGCAACGCATTTGCTGCATCGGAGGATCTGCGCCAACGACCGCATGCTGTTGATCAAACGCTGCGGCGGCGTTGTACTGATCATTGTCGGTGTGACCATGTTGCCGCTGCGGTGAGCGGAACATCTTCTTATTGACTGGCGCGTTCCATTGAAGGAACGAGACTCATGCCCTGGCCGCCGAACGGCGAATGGACATGCGCGGCATCGCCGGCCAGCAGCACGCGGCCGCGCCGGTAGGTATCGTCAAGACGCGTGTTGTCCGTCCATCGGCTGCCGTCTTTGACGGATGTCACGCGGACGTCCGCGCCGCTGACCCGGCGCAGGACGACTTCCGTCTCAGGCACGACTTACGCCTGAGCACTCATCTCTTGTGACCAATGCTCGCAGGCGTGTGTTTGAAGCGGCTAAATGATTTTGGTGTGAGGCAATGAGATCGTGACATTCGACGGAGTGCTTTTCTCGCCGACAACACGCAAAGGTTTGCGCCGGCCGCTGAGATACCCGCAGTACCAGTTCCAGAATTCGGCTTCCGGATAATCAGGACAAGCGTCTAGAGAAAGCCCAAGACGGCCGGCTCTGAATCCTTCTTTCCAGGGGATCTCGTCCATCACGTTGGTCCGAGAAAATGATCTCCACTCCTTAATGCTTTAGTCTTCGCTATATATCTGTTCGCTGTAACACATATGGGACCTTCAACGTCAAATGAGCGAGAAGTTCGTCTCGCTGTTCCCCTGAATCTGGAGCGCAGCACGCACTGCTGCGCGTTGTTCCTTCTTACGGTTGGTAGTGGAATACATCAGAGGTTCCAGCGAGCAGGCCTCGCCGGTCAGAACCGCATGCCCACACCGATACCCACAATCAGCGGGTCGATCTTGAGCGAACCAAGCGATGCACCGCCGGCGGAAGCATCGGTGCGCATCCAGATCTTCTTGATGTCGGCGTTGACGAACAGATTGCGCGCCACCTGCACATCCACGCCGGCCTGAAGCGCCGGACCGAAGCTCGAGTTCTTGATCGATACCGGCGTATCGCCGGCATGCAGTCCGTTGTTATAGAACAGCGTGTAGTTCAGGCCGGCGCCCACATAAGGCCGAATCTTGCCCGCTGCATTGAAGTAGTACTGCAGCAGCAGCGTGGGTGGAAGCACGTTCACGCCGCCAAGTGCGCCCGCATTCGATGTCACCTGGTGGCGCGAGGTCGCAAGAATGAGTTCCAGTCCAATGTTCGGACGCACCATGTACACGAAATCCAGCTCGGGAACCACGGCGTTCTTGACGCCTGTACCAAGCGTGCCCAGTGTGCCGCCTGCCGATACGTCGGGCTGGATGCTGATCGCCCGGACACGCGCGAGGATATCGCCCTGGTCTGCCTGTGCGGATAGCGTGGTGACGGAAAGAATCGTGAAGACCAGCGGAATTGCGAGTATCAGATGCTTGTTAATCTTGTTCAAAATGTGCCCGTTTCTTGTTGCGGCTTCGAATCGATTGCCGTAACCAGATTTTCGTCCGAGACGAAAAGGCAGCTATTGATTTGGATCAGCTAAACGATCCATTCACTCAGTGCATTAGTCGTTGTCACCGGCAACGGCTGCGCCCGCGATCTGATGGCGCGCCAGGGCCGCGGCAACGAAACCGGACGACTTCATGTCGTCCACGAACTTCGCAAGGTACGCGGCTGCATCGGGACCTTTTGCTTTCGGCACGCCCATTGCCTGACGGATCACCATGAAGCGTTGATCGAGCACCCGCAGTCCGCCTGTTTTGGCCGCGTCCTTTTCGAGTTGTTGCTTCACGCCCGCGGCCACGTCCAGATGTTGGTCAAGAAATGCCTGCACGACCGCTGGCGAAGTCGGTATGCGCACGATCGTCGCGTTGTGCAGCTCTCGCGTCAGGAACAGATCGTAAGCGCTGCCCTTGCCGACCGCGACCGTTACGCCGGGTTGATCGACCTGCTGGTTGGTAGTGATGGCCGAGGTGTTGCGCACGAGATAGAAACCCTCGATCAGTACATACGGCTTGGTGAAACTGATCTCCTGGCCGCGTTTTGGATCGACGGCAAAGAAGCCGATGTCCGCCTTTTCCTGGTTCACGTTTTCAACCGAGGCGCCGGCCGACGTCACCGTGACCAGTTGCAGCGGCACGCCGAGTCGCTTTGCAAATGCGGTAGCCAGATCGACGGAAACGCCTTGCGGTTTTCCGCCGGCATCGAGGCTCGCGAGGACCGGATTACCAAGGTTGATCGATACACGCAAAGTGCCACCCGGGGCAAAGACGCGTGCCATTGACGATTGCGAGGTATCAATAACCTGAGTTTGCGCGAAGGCCGGCAAAGGAAAAGTCATACGCATGATCGCAGCCAGCGTGAGCATGGCTGTCAATGAGCGCAAGCATGCGGTACACGTCGACGGCTTCGCCATACTGGATTGCCTCATGGATTTATCTATGACGGGTTCTCCCTTTCCACCTTCTCCGATCGACACATGGCGGTGCGCTCGCGCGTCACGACCCGCAAACGAGCGTGGGGTCCGCCCAATCGGCGACGTCGTTGGCAACGCCGTCCTGCGCACCGGTCACGACGAGGCGAAGGGTCTGGTAACCGTTCAGGCTCACACGCACCGTTTTTGTCGGCGATGATCCCGTTATCACGCCGCTATCGTAGAGCATGACGTTGTCGGCCCAAACCTGGAAGTCCACGGTTCCCACACCCTTAGCTGCAGCGTCCAGGCCAATATCGCTCTGGAACGTGCTGCAGTTACCTCCTAGACGATAAACCATCTGCGCCGGCGCGTTCACGGCAAGCCCGTCGCGATACGACGTTCCATTGACGATGACCGAAGCCGCCGCCGTCGCGCCGACCGGCAATGCATCCTGGCTCGGCCAGACCTTGGCGGCGATTTTACCGGATTGCGTGCTCGCCCATATCCAGTTCTGCAGCGCGAGTGGGGCTTTGAACGCGAGCGGATCGGTACCTGCGAGCTTCAGCAGCACCACGCCGGTTGCCGGCACGCTCGCACTGAAACTTCCCGTCGATAAAGCCGGGGACAACACCTCTCCAGTCACGAGATTTGTCACTTGTACAGGTCCGCTCAGCGCTAGGTTGGCGAAGTTGACGGTAGCAGTAGCGGCGGCCGATCCGCGATTGAGCATGGCGACAGCGCGCGTGCCGCTCGCCTGCAGCGGCTTGGTCCAGACTTGAAGGGTGGCCGAACTGTCGGCGGCATCGGGCACGGCTTGCAGCGCCAGCGCGTCCTGACTCACCGAGATCGCTCCCGCGTTGGTCAGCAATGCAAGTGTGCTCGCGCTCTGGCTGCGAACGTCGTTACCGGCATTCAGCGGGCTCGACATCATTGCCCACATTGCGAAGTGAGCGGTGTCCTGGTCCGGCGTCATGCCGCGGCCGACTTCCAGCATGTCCATGTCGTTGAAGTAGCCGGGAATGGCCCACGATGCATCTTGCGCGCTGATATCGATGATCGATGTGACCGACGCAAAGGTATTCGTGATGTCCTGCGAGATGCGCGAGGTATCGGCGTAGGCGGGCACGTACAACGTGCCATCGGAGGCGAAGTTTGTCGGCAGGGTTTGATTTGCGCTGTAAGGGTTGATACTGAGGTACATGGGCCGGCCAGTCGCCGCGATGCCCGCACGCATGGCCGGGAATGCGCTGAGGTTTCCGCCGCAATAGTCGAGCTTGATGTAGTCGACGCCCCAGCTTGCGAATGTGGCTGCGTCAACGCTTTCGTGGCCCAGGCTGCCGGCGCCCACCCCTTTCGGATAGGTCGGCGGTCGTGTGCCGTGCGCAAGCGCGGCGCAGGTGTTGGTGCCGCCCGATGTGTAGAGCCCGAATTTCAACCCCTTGCTATGGACGTAATCGGCAAGTGCCTTGATGCCGTTCGGGAATGTGCTCGGGTTAGCAAAGAGCTGACCGGTGGCGGGGTCTCGTCCGCCGACCCAGCAATCATCTTGCGTCACGTATTGATAGCCTGCCGCGGCCATGCCGCTTGCGGCGATGGTGTCTGCCACGGACTTGATGACGTTTTCGTTCACGTTGCAGGCGAACGTGTTCCACGAGTTCCAGCCCATGGGAGGCAACGCATAGCGTACGGCAGTTTTTGCGATGCCCGGATCGGGCGAGCCGGAAGAAACTGCGCCTCCGTCCGATCCATTGCCTCCGCAGCTTGCCAGCAAGCCGAGAACGAGTACAACCCGTATCAGGCCGAATACACGCGATGTCATGATCGTCTCCCACTATTTTGGTTACCTAAGTAGTGGTAACCAATTCGGACCTTTCCAGCTCCGATGTTGTGAGACGAGGTTAGGATCAGTAGTGCAAGCGCGGCAAGATGCGGCGCAGCGAAACCACATACTAGGATTCGCCGGCGGTCCTGATTGACAAATGCTGTCGAGAGTGGGAAACGCTTGCTTTCAAGCTTTCGGCTTGCATCGCCGGGGCGTAAGCGCTTTTCCTCTCTTCCGACCTTCGCATATGGCGTAAAAAGGCTCTCGACTGCGGCGGCGTCGATTCACTGTTTCAACCAGCGCGCATTTTTTCAGTGCTCGCCGGTCCTTGGCTATTGACTACGATAGAACCGCTTGCTTCGTGACTATCTTGCGCGGAATCAGCTTCAGTTCGAAGAAGGTATCGGCAATCTTCTGTTGTTCGGCGAGCACGGTGTCATCGATTGGCTTATACACGTGAGCATAGTGGCGCAACCCCGCCTCGATGATTCCGGCCTCCAGCCCCTGAATGGGCGCAAGCTGGGCTGCGGCGGCGGAGACGTTGCCCTTCACCCATTGCCCTTCCTTGCCTGCTTCTTCCAGCGCAATGGCAATCACATCCTTGCGCTTTTCGGCAAATTCGCGCTGACTCAGGAAGAACTGATGATGGCTTGCGACACCTTCCGCATCCGCAATGAGACGCGCCTGGCTTTGTCCTTGAACAGCGGCGAGAAAGGGGTCCCAGATCGCCCAGGCATCGACGGCATGCTGTTCCAACGCAGCGCGGGCATCTGCCGGAGCAAGGTACACGGGCTGGATATCCGCGAAGTCGAGGCCGTGTTTGCGCAGCAACGCTACGATGAACCAGTGCACATCCGAGCCCTTGTTGAACGCGACTTTCTTCCCCTTCAAATCGGCAACTGTCTTGATCGGCGAGTCCTGTGCTACGACGACGCCTTCGGCATGCGGCGTGGGCAACTCGTAGGCGGTGTAGACAAAATCGGCACCGGCTGCCTGCGCGAACACGGGCGGGGCTTCTCCTACGTAGCCAAAGTCGATGGCGCCGACATTGAGTCCTTCAAGCAATTGCGGCCCTGCCGGGAATTCGTTCCACGACACCTTGATGCCGAGCGGTGCAAGACGCTTTTCCAGCGCGCCATGCGCCTTCAGGAGCACCAGCGTGCTGGCTGCCTTCTGATAGCCGATCCTGAATTGATCGGGCTGGTATTTGGCCCAGGACGGCAAGGCGATGCCTGCCATGGTTGCGCCCAATGCAGCGATAAAAGTCCTGCGTCCGTTTTTTCTCGATACGTTCATTGCCATGCGTCCGGTGGTGATTGCGCATCGCGTGCTTTGGCCGGGCGTGGCGTCAAAGCCGGCCGCGATGAGCCAGGTCAGGGATCGCGCAACAATAGAACGTCGAACCGGCAACTACAACGAAGCAATGGAGATATGCTTATAGCTGCGCCCCCGCGCTGTCATCGACCGGACGAAAGCTTGACCTACGTGTGTCGCAAGCGGGCCTTTTAAAAAGCTCTCGCTCGCCAGGCGTTGCTGCGCACGAGCGCGTAATGGTTCTCCTGGTATCGCGGCGATGGACCAGCTGGTCCATTAGCGACCTTGCGATGGATCTGGACCGATGCAGTCCTGCCCCAAGCGCATGCCGCACCGATTCGGCCGACTCGCGACGAATGAGCTCGACAAGTCCGCGCTCACCACGATTGCGTCGAATGAAGCTCAGGAGACACTAGCGCTCCTGGTGCAATCAGACGTAGATGCCAGTACGAAAAACAGCAGCCGCCCGGGTTGTTTGCGGCTCCTGAACGCCTCAACGACTCGCCGCTTGCAGGCCGTATAAAAGTCCTTTCATGTATCGATGGTCGATTTTGCCAGTCGGGATATGAGGCTCACCCAGTTTGCTATCGAGTGTTCGCTCGATTTCGTTTAAATGCCCGCTAGCCGGGATGCTCGACAGACGATCGGTGAGATTCAACCGTAGGGTGGACGGCGGTTTTGCAGGTCTCCAGGGCATTTGGCAACGTCTCGTGATTCTTGCAGTTTTGCGATCTTGAGTATCGCGGCGCTCAAGCGAGAACGATCATTCGACATATGCCAAGAAGCAGGCAATCGCTTTGGTCGAGGTTCACTTACTTGCCGTCAGACAGCGGCGATCCCTCGTCTTTCTTTTGCGCTGCACCCCGATTCGTTACACTTCTTCGTTTGAACGCGTGCGCATCGGCAGGGCTGACGCGGGTATTACGCCCGGTGCCACGCAATCGGAGGCGAGCATGGCAAGTGAATGGGAATTGGTCGGAAGGTTGATGATCTCAGCGGCTTTGGGGAGCGTTATCGGTATTGAACGCGAACGCATGTCCTGGGCTGCGGGGCTTAGAACGCACATGCTGGTCTGCGTCGGGGCAACCCTGATCATGATCGTATCTGCCTATGGCTTCAGCGATGTACTGCGATCCGGCGTAGTCCTCGACCCATCGCGAATGGCGGCACAGGTTGTGTCGGGCATCGGCTTTCTGGGTGCCGGCGCAATCCTGGCGCGAGGGGAGGTGATCCGTGGCTTGACCACCGCCGCGAGCGTCTGGGCGGTTGCGGGCGTGGGCCTTGCGGTGGGTGGCGGCCTTTATACCGCGTCGATTGCAGCGACGATCATCATTCTGATCATCCTGGCTGGTATCAAGCCGCTCGAGAAGCGGTTTATCGGCAGCCGGCAGCGCCGGGAACTCGTTGTCCATACCAACAGGAATGCACTTTCCTTGGCTACGCTGCATGACACGTTGGGGGCGGGAACAGCACGCGTCAAGCAGTTCGTCATGCAACAAAAAGACGATTCGGATGAGATAGGCATTACCTTGTCGAGGGTGACACCCGTCCAGTTTGAAGCGATATGCAAGCGTCTTCGAGCGGTCCCGGGTGTTCGTGAAGTCAAGGAAAGCGGAGACGAATCCGCTTGAAGCGCGGCGATCGCTCAAGTCACATCTCGAAGGAATTGCGTAGCATGAAGGATAGAGCAACGACGGTTTGCTGGAAGGGCAACCAGATTCTGTTAGTCGCCAAAGCGCGCTCCAAATGGTCGTTGCCGGGCGGCAAGCCGGAGCGGGGCGAACAGATGGTCGATGCGGCAATCAGAGAGGTGCAGGAAGAAACGCGCCTCTTGATCGAGCGTCCACGGCTCGCGTGTCTGTTTGTCGATCCACGTGCTGCTCATCATGTCTTCGAAGTCGATGTCCACGTCAACGCAGTGGCAAAACCCAGCAATGAGATCAAGCATTGTCTCTGGGTCACGCCGGACCAGATCTCGACTCTGCGAACATCGAGCGGAACCCGAGAAATCATCGATCTCGTTGCTCGAAGCAGACGCTCAAGCCCGCCAGCGAGTTGACTGCACCAATTGTATAGCTTCTGCAAGCTTGAATCACTTGCGTGAACTGACCTGCGCCGCCTTGCCCGCCGCTGCGTAAAGATTCAACCTCGAATAAACGCCGAAGGCGGACCCATCGTCGAGAAAGCCACCGCCGGGACCTTCTGTCTCGGTCAGGATCTGATCGGCCTGGTCCAGCGTCAGCGACGGAAATGCGGTCGTCAGCAGGTAGCCCGCTTCGGGAGCGAGCTTCGCCACGTCCTCCAGACGGTTTGCGTTTTCGGGGTACACGACGGGCAGGTTGTAAGTCTGCGTAACCGCATAGAACGCTTCGTTCATTGCGGGATTGCTGAAACGGCCGATGTCTTCACCAGCACATACTGCCATCGAGTTGCCACATCCTCCCTGCAATGCGGAGGTCAGCTCCGAGCGAGCTCTTGAGAGCGCTACCCGATAGTCGCTTATCGCGGGAGCGTGTTTCAACGTGCGGCCAACGTAGGCCGGATCATTTGCCACGAGATGTGCCAGGTCGTAAGTGGCCAGGGTTCGTCCGCCGAGAACGTCCATGGCGTAGTGAGCACCCATCAGGATACGGTCATTCCCATACTCAGCCGCACGCGCAATCATCTGCTGGAATCGCTCCGGCACGAGTTCGGCCAGGATCAAGGACCCCATGTAGCCATACGTCGTGTGGCCGCTCGGGAAGGACGGGCTGTCGATGAGATTCATGACCGGCCCCTGGTTGTAGACGGTATTGTCAGCGGGGACATGGAAGTAATCGAATCCAACGATGTGCTCTTGACTATGCTCGGTCTGGAATGGCCGGGAGTCGCCATAAGCGTCGGCGTTGGCGCTCCCGGCGGGGCGGCCGTAATTCGTGCCAAACGGATCAGGTGTGCCACCCATGCTTTTCAGGACGTTCCTGGCGTCTGCGGATACCGGTGTCTTTCCATCCGTCGTCGCGTTGGCAAAAAAGTATTTTCCCGAATTCGAGTCGTCGCCAGTGGTGGCGTTGGTGTACTTGATAAGGTCAGCAATCCCCTGCGACACGTTCGTATAGGTCTTGCGATCGTCGTAGTGAGCCCGAGCCTGATAGGCCGCACCGAGGGTCGTACCAAGACCGTCTGCGAGTTCGGCAAGGTTGCCGTCTGTGATGAACGCGTCCCGCAGGGCCTGCTGCTGCTGATCATTGAACGGAAGCAACGTAGGCTGCCGGATCGCGCCTGTCTGGATGCCGCCGGTGACCGTGTAATTGGCGCCAAGCGCCGCCTTGCCAGCCGGGGTATTTTCCAACACGGTAACAGGCGCCAATCCCTTCAGCACCGCCATATTCGTCTCGGTTTGTGCTTCGACGCGTAAAGGAATCAAAGCGCACACTACGATTAAACCGCAACCCGTCTTCTCGAACATGTTAAGTCCTCCAGTCACCCGCAAGTTATGCGAAACCTCGGCTTTCTATCGTCGCAGGTGATGCGGATGTGCGCCAATACTTCGATGCAAACGCGCGAGCCACGCTGCGTGTACTTGACCCTGAACCCGGCAACTGGGTGCCCGATCATCCGGGCATTGACCGTAACGTCGTCATCGTTGGAGGCGGGCAGACTGGCACCGTCTTCGCGTTTGCGTTGCGTCGCGCGGGTGTGTGCAAGGTGACGGTCATCGACTCCGCAGCCAACAAAGCGAGCGCCGGTATCTGCGCCAAACCGTGCGCGCGTGAAAAAGTTGCGTAAGCCGAAAACGCCGGTCTGCCCCGGGCTGGGGGTCTGCGAATGCCTTCGTTTATTGTGGAGAGGTGTAAGGGTTCAGGGCGGCGCGTTCATCGATCGCCGGGAGCCCGCCTCTCGCGCGCCGAGCGCCATGGCGCCATCGCTTCAAACACCCCGTCGCGTCTCACCAGCGCGTGCAGAAGCGCAGCCGCCAGGTGCAATAGGATCAACGCAAAAAAGCATAACGCGAGCGCCCTGTGCGCATTCCACAGCAGCGAGTGCAACAGGTTGCTGTGCGGCAGGATGGGCGGCAAATGAATCCCGGCCACCACGACAGGATAGTCCGCGGCAGAGAGCATGCCCCATCCGATCAGCGGCAGCCCGATCATCAGCAAATAGAACGCGATATGCGAGAGATGGGCAGCGAGTTTCATGGGTTCCGGCATGGATGCCGGCAGCGGCGGTGCGCCGCGCGTCAGCCTGACCGCGAGGCGGATCAGCGCCAGCACGAGGATCACGATACCCAACGGCTTGTGGATGGACACCAGCGAAAGGTAATCGGGACGAATGGTGGACACCATCCCGACACCGATGAACAGCATCGCCAGGATGCAGATTGCCATGAGCCAGTGAAGCGCGCGTTGCAGCGGTGTGAAGCGACCGTTGGTCGGGGTCATGGCGTGGCTCCTCCTGCCGGATGGCGCGGATAGTCCTTGTCCTCGGCGGTCCGCCGATCGAACGATACGGCATAGGCGGCTGAGCGAGCTGCGGGAAACGGATCATCCGAGACGTGCATGCCGCTTGGGAGAACCGTCGGGTCGAAGTTCAGGTCGCGGCACGGGCCGTCGGGCTCGGGTTCGATCGCATTGACCACAAGGGTGCCGGCCTCCACCGTGCGTCGATCTTCCGGCCAGGCTTTGCTGGGATCGGCGGTCGGGTCGCCGGGGTTGGCGAGTGTGACGACCATCGTCCATTTCTGGGGCGCACTCTGCACGCGTTGCGTGATATCCGCGGCGAGAAAGTCGGCGTCACGTGCCTTCAACTGATCGGCGGATATTGCCTCGGGCCGAGCGGCGGGCACGAAGGACCAGCGCACCGTCTGGTCCTGTCCTGCGGCATTGGTGAAGACGAAGCTATTCAGGCTGTTATACCGCTCCTGTGCATAGGAACCCGTCCAGGGCGCGCTGCCGGCCCACTTGGCAAATACGCCGAATTCCGGGTGCGCCGCGATGAAGTTCTTCATGGCATCCGGGTCTTTCTTGTTGGCCGATGCCTTAAGCAGCCCGTAGAAGGCCTGGGGTGTTGCGACGGGAAAGAAAGGAAGGTCGATCATGGCCGAGCGCCATTCGCTTCCGCCCTGTGCGACCACACGCAGACTGAGGCCACGAACCCGAACCGTGGCATCGGGCGCTTTGGGATCTGGCGTACCGAGGTTGAAGCGGCCCGTGACCGGATACGAGCCGGCTGCGAACATCGGCGCTTTGGAGAGAGCGGCCGCCGCGCCATTCGATTCGAAGTTGCCGGTAAAGCAGATGCCCTTGGCATGATTGCGCCGGAAACCGAGCGCCGCGCCGTCCGGTGGCGCCAGACTGTCGACGATCTTCGCCGGTGTCAGGCGCCCGGGCGTGAGCCAGCCGGCCGTATAGGCGAAGGCCGCAATCAATGCAATCACGATGATCGCAATCAGCACCAGCGAACGGACTGCTGACGGACGGGAAGTCGGTGTCTCGGCCATCGATCTCTCCAAATCAATGATTCGGCTAGGCAGATATCAAGCAGGGTGGCGCTAATAGTGCCATTGATCGGAGGCGCGTGCCAAGCGCAACCGCGCGATGCGCCTTCATGACGCCAGCAGGTCTCGACCCGGGCTGGTATCGTTCGCGGACTGTTGCCGTCAATTACTCATATGCCTGAACTCACCGACAAGTCTCATCGCAGGCGCTCGTTTATTGCGGACACAACGGCCCTGATCCTGTTCTTCACCACGACGGGTCTTATCAACGAGCGGTTTATCGCGGGGATGAACTGGGATCAGGTCCTGCATGCACGGCTGCTGGGCGCCGCCTTGATGGTTCCCGTGGGGCGCCCGTATGGCGTCTGGCGGGACTACGTCATGCGACATGCCAGATCCGATAACCGGCTGTCGCAGGTTCTTTGGGACAGCGTTGCGCTTGTGAGCTTCCAGGTCCCGATCTACGCCGCAATCATCGCGGTGAGCGGCGCTTCCGGGCGCGGTTTATGGCTCGGGATTCTGGGAGCAACTGTCATGATGCTCGTCCTGGGGCGTCCGTACGGCGCCTTTTTGAATGCGGTAAGAAAGCTTTTCGGCCTGCCTCCAGGGGGAGACAGGCCGATGAGCCTCGACAGCTAGTCTTGAGGTTGCTTCCGGTTCACGAGCCGCGGCCCCGCTTCAAACCTCAACCACGATCTTCCCAAACTGACCGTTGGTTTCCAGATAACGATGCGCGTCCACCATTTCATCGAACGTGAAAGTACGGTCGATGACCGGCTTAAGCGCGCCGCTCTCGAAACCCTTCAGCACATACTCGACGGCCGCTTTCCTGCGAGTTTCGTCGCCGCTCGTCAGCCAGATGTTGTGCGCCTTCACCGTTAGCACCTTCGCGATCATCTCGAGCACGGGCAGCGGCGTGACGTCCTCGCTGAGCGCGCCATAGATGTAGGCGATACCCCCGAATGACAATGCCGATATCAGCTTCGCGAAGTTCGGACCGCCGACGGGATCGAAGGCCACGCGCGCGCCTTTGCCGTCAGTGATGCGCATGATTTCATCGAGCAGGCTGGTTTCGTCGGTGACGATCACGTGCGCCGCGCCTGCATCGAGCAATTGCTGTCTCTTCTCGGCGGTGCGCGTGAGCGCAATGGACGTCGCGCCGGAGTAGTTGGCAATCTGGATGGCGGCCAGTCCCACACTGCTCGACGCCGCAGGCACGATCACAAAATCACCCTTGGTCACTTTGGCATCTTCGACCAGCGCGCCGTACGCCGTGACGAACATCATCCAGACCGACGCAGCCTCGCCGAACGAAAGAGATTCCGGATGCTTCACGACCGCATAGTCCGGCGCGATGATCGTCTCGCCATAGGTGAAGTACTGGTTCATCGAAAACGATGGAATGACGTTCACCTTGTCGCCGGGCGCAAAGCCCATGACGCTGCTGCCGACCGCATCTACAATGCCGGCCGCCTCGTAGCCAAGACCCGCCGGAAACTTGACGGGCTCGATGTATGCGTCGAGGCGCCACATCGATTCCGCGCGATTGAGGCCAATCGCCTTTACGTTGATGCGGACTTCATCGGGGCCGGGGGTGGGGACGTCGGTATCGATGAATTCGAGCACTTCGGGACCACCGGCTTTCGCAAATTTGATTGTCCGTGACATGGAAATCTCCAGAAGAAATAGAGTGAAGCTACGCGTTATATACAGTAGAGCATCGAGCGAAATGCTGCTTTTTGTACTGCCCTAGGCTTGGGCTCCAGGCCTCGCCGATACCTCGTCGTACCATCGGCACAAGGCTGCATGCCCATCGGGGATCGGCATTTTCAATGCGTTGGCCGCGAAGTCGGTTGTCACGTTGATTGCAGCCTAGTTTTCAGCCAGATCGAAAGGGCGGCTTGCACTCGCGGAATTTCCAGCCGCTCAACCGCCTGGCAGCAGGCTGCGCGGCGGTTCGGGACCACGGTGAAAATGGAGAATAAGTAATATAATCAATAGGAAATTGCTGGTTCACGGTCTCGCGGGAAGCAATTCCCGGCAAGACGCGCAACACAGGTTTCATACAATCGGCACATTGTTCATGAGGGGCCTGTTTAATCCATGGGGAGTTCTTCCGGCGCTTACAACGACCGCGACGCGTATGACCATAGCGACGACGAGGCGTTGATATCAGTGACCATCGCGGAAAATCCAGTCGCGACGGGCCACGGGATCAAGCCGCCACGCAATGCTTCGGCCTCCTCTGTAGCGTGGATTGCTCCCGGACAAACCGTCGAGATCGGCGATACCTCCATCTCCGGCGGCATGTTCTATCTCGGCGATGTGCACCGCTCGACGCCCCGGTCAATCGAAGCGTGCGTGATCGACCCGCGCGCCGATGTGGCCGACATGGGCGCGAATCAGATCGCGGCGCTCGGTTCCAAGGAATTGAGTTACGGCACGCTGACGGCCGAGCAGCGGCGGACCTATCTGGAATGGCTCTGCTCGGACCGCAAGAAATCCGACATCCATACCGGCTACCTGTTTTTCTATCTATACGGTCTTGAGCGACGGGTGCTCGTGGATGGCGCGGCAGGAAAGGTCGGCGAAACCGAATTCGCCGATATTGCGCGCGAACTGCGCCGTCTGCTGAACATCGATGCAAATTATTCGTGGCAAAAGCATCTGCGCAATCTGCTTGAATCGGTCGGGCTGATGTCATCGCGCAACGGAAAGATGTACAACAAACCCGCACCGCGCGGCATGGCAATCGGCTATCAGGTTCCCATGGACGTGCGCGTCGCGTTCGCACAAGCCGCCGTCGATAAACACCCTGTCCCCGCCGGCTGGGCGCTCGCCTGGGCGAAGATGGACCCGTTGCTCGTGCGCCGCGCGGCCGTGACGCGTTGCCCCGAAGAGTTCGACAAGGTGTTCGTTCGCAAGTACGCCGAGCGTTTCAAGAACGGCATGCTGCTTTCGGTGAATCGCACGACGCTTGAAGTCCGGCCCGATCCTGCGTTCAGCGCGCTCAGGAACTTGCCGGTGCCGGGGTTCCTTGTCGGATTGCCGGATATCGGCGCGATCAACGGGCCGCGCGGCCGGCTGCAATCGCTGATGAATGAATCGGCGAGTGCGCTCGACTCATATAGCCGCTATCTGGGCAGGTTTCCGGGCGCGGCGGGAACGCTCGATGCGACGCTGATGTTGCCTATCGAATTGTGGCCGGACGCCATGCAGCACGCGCTCGATGCGCTCGCCGACGAAGTCCGGCACGGGCGAATCGGCGTGTCGACTTTCGGCGAACTTCTCGGGCGATTCAAATTCACGGGCAACGTGACGCGCGACAAGATGACTGCGTTTTGCACGGTGCTGTCAAAGGCCGGTATTGCGATCGAGCCCGATGTCAGGCTCGGCGCCCGCACGCCGAAACCGGGTGATGCGCTGGCGCTGTTTGCCACGACGGCCGGGGCCGACGTTTTGCTTGCCGATGACGCGTACTCAGTCGCAACCGTCATGATCGATCTCGCCGCAGCCGTGGCCATGGCCGACGGCACCGCGTCAGATGCCGGAACTTCAGCAATCGATAATCGGATCGGCACGTGGCCGGAGGCATCGGAAGAACTTAAGCTGCGGTTGAAAGCGCGAAGCCGTGTGCAGCTTGCGCAGCGTGCCTCGATTGCAGGATTCAGGAAGCGGCTGGAGCCGTTGGCTGCGAACCTTCGAAACGATCTTGCGGCATTGCTCGTGCAAGTGGCCAACGCGGATGACGTTGTATCGCGGGAAAAAGTGAAGGCGCTGGAGAAGGTGTACCGGATGATGGGTATCGATACACGGCGTCTTTACAGCGCCCTGCATCAGGACGCGGGCACTGCGAAACCTGCAGCGAGCTTTACGCTCGACCCCGCGCGGATCGCGGCGTTGAAGCACGAAACGGCAAGGGTATCGGCGATTCTTGCTGACGTATTCGTGGAAGAGCAGCACGCCCCGGTGGCTTCGAAAGCAGCCGAGCCGGAGCAACCGCCGCTTATCGGACTCGACGATGCCCACTCGACCTTCCTGCGCCTGCTCGTCACGCGTGTCTCGTGGACGAGAGCCGAGCTGGAGGACGCGGCATCGAAGCTCGACCTGATGCTCGATGGCGCTATGGAACAGGTCAACGAGGCGTCGCTCGATCACTGGGACGAGCCGCTGACAGACGGGGATGACCCGGTAGAAATCAATCAGGAATCAGCTCAAAGGCTGGCTGCATGACAACGATTCGCCCAAGGGACCGTGACGCGGTCCTGCAATCCCTTCGCGCCGGCGTGGTGCCGCGCATTGGGCAACATCTGATCCAGGTCGGCCGGGCGAGGGAACTCGACGCGCTGATGAAGGACATCGACCGCGTGGCCGATGGCGGCTCGAGTTTTCGTATCGTCGTGGGCGAGTATGGCGCGGGCAAGACGTTCTTCCTGAACCTCGTGCGCGCGATCGCGCTGGAAAAGAAACTCGTGACCGTGCATGCCGACCTGAATCCGGACCGCCGGCTGCATGCGTCTGGCGGCCAGGCACGTTCGCTCTACGCGGAGCTGGTCAAGAACATGTCCACACGCACGAAGCCCGAAGGCGGCGCGCTGGCGGGTGTGGTGGAGAAGTTCATCGGACAGGCGAAGACTGAAGCGAAGGCCTCGGGCAGGACCAGCGAAGAAGTGATCCGCGCCCAGTTGAGCCAGTTGACCGAGATGGTCAACGGCTACGATTTCTCGGATGTGATCGCAGCGTATTGCCGTGGCTTCGAAGATGGCAACGAACAACTCAAGAGCGACGCGGTCCGCTGGCTGCGCGGCGAATTCTCAACGCGCACCGACGCTCGCGCGGCGCTCGGTGTTCGCACTATCGTCGACGATGCAACCATCTACGACCAGTTGAAGCTGCTTGGCCGTTTCGTGCGCATGGCAGGGTATAGCGGCCTGATGGTCTGTCTCGACGAACTCGTGAACCTGTACAAGCTGTCCAACGTGTCGGCGCGCAATTCGAACTACGAACAGATACTGCGCATCCTGAACGACTCGCTGCAGGGCTCGGCTGTTGGTCTCGGTTTCGTGCTGGGCGGCACGCCCGAATTTCTGCTCGATACCAAACGCGGCCTCTACAGTTATCCCGCACTGCAATCGCGTCTTGCCGAGAACGCGTTTGCGACTAACGGCCTGGTCGATTACAGCGGACCTGTCATCAGGCTCGCAAGCCTCACGCCGGAAGACTTCTACGTGCTGCTCGACAAGATCCGGATGGTGTATGCCTTCGGGGACGCCAGCAAGGTGCTCGTACCCGAAGAAGCGATCCCGGCATTCATGAAGCACTGCGCGACGCGTCTTGGCGAGGCGTATTTCCGTACACCGCGAACCACGATCACGGCGTTCATCAATTTCCTCGCCGTCCTCGAGCAGAATCCGGGGCGCGACTGGCGCGAGCTGATCGATGCGTTGACCATCCAGCGCGACGACGGTGGCAGCGCGTCCAACGTTCCCGCTTCACCCACCGACGGTGACGATGAACTCGCCAGCTTCCGGCTCGACTGATTCCCGAAGTTTCGACCTGCTCGACGAACGCATCCGCCGATGGATCTGGCAGGAGGGCTGGACCGAGTTGCGCGACGCGCAGGAGCGCTCGGTTCCTGCGCTGATCGACGCGGATCGCGATGTGATCATTGCCGCAGCGACAGCCGCCGGTAAAACAGAAGCGGCGTTCTTCCCGATCCTTTCGAACCTGCTGCGCGATGAAACCGTCGCGTCCAGCGTGCTGTACATCAGCCCGCTGAAGGCATTGATCAACGATCAGTGGTCGCGGCTAGAGGGTTTGTGCGAGACGCTGGAGATTCCCGTAGTCGGGTGGCATGGCGATGTATCGGCGAGCCGTAAGCAGCGTTTCTTGAAGAAGCCATCGGGCATTTTGCTCATCACGCCCGAATCGCTCGAGGCCATGTTCGTCACGCGCGGATCTTCGCTTGCCAACACCTTCGGTTCCCTCCGATACATCGTCGTGGATGAGCTGCATGCGTTCATTGGCTCCGAGCGTGGCATGCAACTGCAGTCGCTGCTCAAACGCGTGGATCGCGTATGCGGCCGATTCGTGCCGCGCGTGGGATTATCGGCGACGCTCGGCGACATGCAGCTTGCCGCGCATTTTTTGAGGCCGAAGGCGGAGAAGCCGGTTGAGATCATCGAGTCGAAAGGGAGCTCGCGGGAGATACGGCTCATCATCAAGGGCTTCGTGCAAACGCCGGCGCGTGTTGAAGCGCAACCCGATATCCGCAGTCCGCAACTCGAAGATGCCGTGCCTGGCAGCACGCTTGAAATCGCGAACCAGATGTACCTCGCGTTGCGTGGTGCAAACAACCTCGTGTTCCCGAACAGCCGGCGACAGGTCGAGCTTTATGCCGACCTGTTGCGCCGCGCATGCGAACGCGATGGTCATCCGAACGAGTTCTGGCCGCACCACGGCAGTCTTTCGAAGGAGCTGCGCGAAGACGCCGAAAACGCGCTGCGTTCGGGCGACCGGCCGGCGACGGCGGTGTGTACATCGACGCTTGAACTCGGTATCGACATTGGCGCGGTGAAAAGTGTCGCGCAAGTGGGGCCGCCGCCATCGGTGGCTGCGCTCATGCAGCGATTAGGACGCTCGGGACGCCGCAAAGACGAGCCGGCGATCCTGCGCAGCTACTGCGTGGAAGCCGAACTTCACGCGCATTCCGGTTTCTCCGATCGCATCCGTGAAGGGCTCGTCCAGTCGATAGCCGGCGTTTTCCTGCTGCAGAAAAAGTGGGTCGAACCGCCGAGGGCGCGTGGTCTGCATGCATCGACTTTTGTGCAGCAAGTGATGTCCGTGATTGCGGAACGCAGCGGCGCGACGGCGACAGAGTTGTGGGAGACGCTGGTCGAAAACGGTCCCTTCGACATGATCGATAAACCCACGTTCGCCGCCATCCTGCGCAGCCTCGGCAAAGCCGACCTGATCGTGCAGGAGAAAAGCGGCTTGCTGCTGCATGGCGTGCGCGGCGAGAAGTTGGTCAATCACTACGAATTCTATGCATCGTTTTCCAGCGATGACGAATTTCGTATCGTGGCCGGCAGCAAGCAGCTTGGGTCCTTGCCCGTCGCGCGTCCTTTGATCCCGGGGCAGGGCATCATCTTCGGCGGTCAGCGCTGGCGTGTGCTGGAAGTCGATCCTGAGCGCAAGACGGTGTTTGTATCGGCGGATCGTGGCGGCGCGCCGCCTGTCTTCGATGGCGCCAGCGCGATGGTCCACGACGAAGTTCGCCGCGAGATGAAGCGCGTTCTGGCGGATGACCAGCCGGTGGTTTTCATCGATACAAAAGCGGCAAAGCTTCTTGAAGAAGGGCGCAAGTACTTTGCCGCGGCCGATCTGGCAAACAAGTCGATATTTGGCGAAGGCAATCACGTCATGCTCGCGACGTGGGCGGGTGATTGGGTGAACGACGCGCTGGTCGTGCTGCTGCGCGCCGAAAATCTCGATGCCTGGAACCAGGGGGCGGTTGTGAGCATCACCGGGTCGAAGTTCGAGACGGTGATGAGCGTGCTGCAGAAGATCGGTACGCGCACGGCTTCGGATTTGACGCGCGCGTTGAGCGTGATCCAGAACGTCGAGAACGAAAAATGGGACTGGGCCCTTCCCGACGATGTCAAACGCGCGGCTTTTGCTTCATTGAGACTGGATATGCAGGGCGGGGTCGAGATGGCCCGGCGGCTGGTGGCGGAGAATCAGGGGCGGTTGTGAGAATTGGTCCGATGTGTAAATCCGCTCACATCCATTTCCCGACGTTTTGCTGAGCCGTGCCGTTGTGACGAAACCAACGTCCCCTATTGGAACACTGACCCGTTGTCATGTCGCCGGGGGCGTTCAACGTAAGGCGGGGAACGGTCTACGCATTCCCCGGTTCGCTGAAACCGTGCCGTCTTTGCAAGGCGCCAATTTAATGAGGCAAGCCGGTCTTCAGTTCTTCTTGCACGAGGAAATCGGCCGCGATTTTGTTGTAGCCCGAGGGCATTGCATCGTCTACGTCTCCAACGTTGTGAACCGCGGCAAAATAGACTGCGCCGTTGTATTCGGCATATGTTTGTTGGTTACTTGTGAGCAGATAACGATAGCCGCCCAAAGTCTTGACTGTGCCACCGTAGTACGCCTGAGTCTGTTCCAGTGTAGTGAACACCTTGACCCTGCTCGCGGTGTTGAAGGACACGTGAGAAACCAACACCTTGGCGGTCTGGCGATAGGTCTGCGCGCCAGCGGGCATCGGGGTCGTGTCACTGCCGAGCAAGACAGTCAGGCCGTTGCCTCCTGCCTCGTCCCGTCCTGCTACATAACTGACACGTTGTCCCGCTACATCCTCTGCAGTCAGCGTGATTTCGTAAAGCGGCGCCGATATGCCATTCGGCCCCCACTGATAGCCCTGTGGCAGTTGCTGGAAGATGCGGGCACCGCCGAGTCCACTCGATTCGGGACCGGACGATATGAACAGGCCCTCGGCCGTGAGATAGAGTCCTTGATTATTCGCGACATACGGGCCGAGGATGGCTGTAGGAGTCGTACTGAAGTTCGTGTTTGCGTCTGCAGTCACGTAAATGCGTACCTGCCCGGTAGCTGTCGGATAAAACGCATCTGCATAGTTTGCGGCGAACTGATAATAGCCCGCACCGGTGCCATCCAGAAATATGCCATCAAAGAAGCTCGGGTTTGCGACCGCTGTGTCCGCTGCAGAAGTATCCGGAGAACCGGATGGCGTCAGGGCCGTGTTCGAGGTGGAGGAAGGGTTGTCACTGTTGCCACCGCCGCAGGCAGTCAACATGGCAACGAGCGCCAAGGCTGTCGCTACTGTAGCCTTGCGCGAAACATCATATTTTGGATACCTTAAGTTTAACATGTTGCTATTCCTTTCTGAGTACGCCCTTCGGGGCAGTGGGTGTGGTGTAGTTGTGATACGTGCCGGGTTGTTAGAACTGCGCTGTAGCCTGCACCCCGACCGTCACCCGCGAGGTCGGAAATCCGCTGGGCTTATAGACTGGTGTTCCGACGAACAGGTCATAAGAAAGTCCAACAAAGCGCGACGGCAGACCGCCTCGAATGCCGATCACCGCACCTGCTAGTTGAGTCCCTGCGAGAAATGCCGTATTTGGTCCAAACACGCGCCCGTAGTCGATGCCTGCGTATAACGTCTGTCCCGTCTGCAAAACTGGCCACTGCAGTTCGTTGCGCCAGTAAAACCCTCGCTCCGCGGCAAGCATCGTTTCACCGTCGAAGCCACGCACGGTGTATCGGCTGCCGATGGTCAGATCGTCCAGATAGAGCAACGTGTCGTTGGTGAACTGCGCGTGTAGCGTCGTAACGTAGCGGAATGTTTGTTTGGCAACGGCGAACGGCACGAAAAGATTCGCATCGAGCACGGCCATGTGAAAGCGGTATGTCGGACCGTTGGGCAGCGGATCATCTGTCGCGCCTAGTCCACCGATGCCCTGACGGTACGCGAGGGTTCCGTCGAACTGCGAGGCTCCGAAGTAATGACGGTCTGTGAGGCCAGCTTCTATGAACGTGTTGTTGCGCCGCTGTTGCGGTATGTCGGTATCGTCGATGAAGCTTTCGCCAAAGCGTTTGATTAGCTGAAACTCCAAGCCAAACACATCGCTCTGGCTGCGGCTCAGCACGCGTGCCAGTCGGAGCGCGGCAGTCTGCGAATTGCCGCTCGATACGAACGTCTGGTTGACGCCCGCGATCTGCTGGTAGTAGGTGTTCGTGTTTCCAGAAAGCGTCGCTAGCCAGTAGCCCCATGGAACGGAGTACGAACCATTAAAGCCGTGCGAACCGAGCGACTTGTTGCCGAACGACAGGTCCTGATTTGCGCCTACCGTGAAGACGTCGTTCAGGCCGAGGGGGTTATCGAGGCCGAGGCTCATGTTGCCTTGCCATTTGCCAGTCGCGTCGGTGCCCGAGTTATCGATGGATGCAACGAAGCTCCATGGCTTCGAACGCTTGACGGTCACGACGACATCGCTTTCGCCGGGATTGCCGGTCGGCTCGATTTTCATGTCCACGTCCTGCGATGCGACGCGCTTCATTTGCTCGAGACCTTGTTCGAGGTCGCGCAGGTTCAACAGATCGCCGTCACGGGCGGGGAACGCGGATTTGACGGTGCCGCGTGTGTCGGGGTCGGCGAAACGGAGTTGGCGCATGAGGCCGGGAACTAGCGCGAAGGCGAGCGTGCGTTTCGAGAGGTCCTGCTCGGGCACCAGGAGCCGTGTGGTTACGTAGCCACGCGAAAGGATCGTCTGCTGCAACGCCTTCGTCAGGATGTCGATACCGGCCTTGCCAATGCATTCGCCCTTGTAGTGGTCGAGCCACTCGCGAGCGAAGGCGAAGGGGTCCAGTGGTAGAGCCGAGGCTCCCCTGGTGTGGAGGGCGTCGGGCAGCGTTGCGGGTACATCGAGCGTGAACGTGTCGATGCGGAAGCACGGTTCTTCTTTTGGCAAAGGCGGGAATCCTTCGAACGTCGGAAGAGTCGAGCGTACCGCGAGCGCTTGCACGGTTGCCTCGCGCTGCTGTGCGGCGCGTTGCTGCTGAATTTGCTGGTTCTGCTCCGCGTTGGCGCGGGCGGCGGCGGCCTCGTCGGCGGGCGCGGGCGCGTGCTGCGCGTTCGACGCGAGCGATACCAAGGCCGTGAGCGGCAATGCTGCCAGTCTTTTTCGAATTTTCATCTTGTGAGTAGTCAGGTGCTCGGGAGAAACAGTTGTGTGGTGTTGCCGTGTTTGTTCATAAGAGGCTTATTACCCGATTTTTTTCGCGAGACCGACGAACACATTCCGAAACGCTTCCCAAAATCAACATCGTGCTGAGGCCTGGAACGAGGCTCGCATAATTTGCACCGCGAAAACCTGCGCAAGGCTGGGTTGCTGTCAGTGCTCCTCCGTCGAACAGGAGCTTTGACATCTCTTCAACGCTCTTATCTCTTTAGCTAGTTGATAACTGATTCCGCAAAAAAATATCAAGAACAATGGCATACCGACCAGTAGAATCTTCCAGTCCGATCCATTCATAACAGAAACGGCCAAAGTGAAGCCCATCGTGGCTCCAAGAGACAGATAGGCCTTTAAAAATCGCTTTGCAATTAGTCGCTTTTCATCTCGCATCATTTTTTGGATTCTGGTTATTTTGAATATAGTTTTGCAGTGGACCTGCCATCCTCTGAATTAGCTGGTTAGCGAATTCTCCTAAAGGGCCTGGCAGTACAGCTTTAGCGTAGGTTCCTGTACCGGCCAACCCTGCAGCCAGTCCGCCGGACAAATCTGGATTACTTCCTGTCATCCCCGCTGCGCCAAACGCGCCCACACCGGCTACCCCTGCGTTATATGCATTGGCTGTGATCCTTCCCGCTGTACCCATCTCAGCGATCACTGTATTGCCGATTGCAAATGGATAGGTCAGCCCGCTAACAACCCCAGCAACATAAGAATTCGTGAAGTTCGGCTTGTCCTTTGACAGGCCTGTCCAGTAGCTAAAAGCGCTCCCCCATAATCAAGCCCGCCCGCCAATACTGCAGCGGCGACTGCTTCCGGCCCGATCAGCGCCAGCGCCGCCACTGGTGCTCCATAAGCGCCCATCGTCTGCAAGTTTGCCGACGCCGCATCCGCATTCATACCTTGGGCCAGAATCGCTGCGTTCAAAGTTGCTTAGTTGCACTGCGCACCCGCCGGACACACTTGCGCAATCAGATCCTTTGGCTTCTTCTCGTTCGTGTCCTCGTGACCGGTCCGGTTACCCCCACACCATTTTCAGTCCCAACTAAAACAATACGATTGCTGTACATTCCACCCAGATTACTCACGTCAATAGACACGCCCGGGGTGGGCCCTTCACCGGCGATAGGCGTCGCATTGAGCGTGTCATGGTTGACGCTGTTCGCACCTGTCACGACGTTCAAATTCTTCGCATAGATTGCCGCGTTCGCCTGCACAGCACGCGCGATCAGATCCACCTGATCGATATCCGCCGCATTCAGTCCCGCGCCTTGCACGCTGATGTTGCCGTGCGTCACGTTAAAACCCGAGAGC